>Ga0163144_10017680_pt1 | contig 14512 bp, 13 predicted proteins | sample OliLak19BULKMAT1_FD_123175 | JGI IMG/M metagenome (GOLD analysis project Ga0163144, IMG submission 123175) | Freshwater microbial mat bacterial communities from Lake Vanda, McMurdo Dry Valleys, Antarctica - Oligotrophic Lake LV.19.BULKMAT1 | ecosystem: Environmental > Aquatic > Freshwater >... | reverse complement strand
TTTTTTGTTTGAGAAACATATGTAGAGCACCCAATGGCACCCAATAGGCATTAAAAGATTTATGGTGCGGGCGGAGGGACTTGAACCCCCACGACTTTCGTCACCAGAACCTAAATCTGGCGTGTCTGCCAATTCCACCACAGGATCATACGCAAAAATGGCTGGAACCGGATTCGAACCGGCGACACTCGCATTTTCAATGCGATGCTCTACCAACTGAGCTATCCAGCCAAGGCAATCCTTATTCACTTTTCAAAGATCACTGATTAACAAAAAAGCCCATGCGATCTTGGAAGATCGCATGGGCTTTTATCGTGGGAACATCCCATACGGTCAGCCAGTAGCGATCTTTGCATCGTTGCTAAACAACGATGATAAGAGGAAACTCAGGCTATAATATAGAATGTTCACGATCATGTTCCTTTGGCGGTATTTGTTCCGCTCGTCCAGTATTGTAGTGTTCTAAATTCGATTGTCAACTGATTTTTACAAAAAACCAGAATTTTTTTTTTGAAAGTGGCTAAAGCCGCTTTTGTTGCCCCATTGTACCAAAAAAAACTTGTTTGTAAAGTGGGTGTCAATCAAAATCTCCAAAAACCAATATCGCCAAGTTCATTGATATTATAACTCTTCGTTAATTAAACGAACCGTTTCTTGGAAAACCCCTCCCGAAGGGGAGGGGGTTTTCCATTTAAATGGCTTGACAAGTGACATCGCAAAACGAATCAATGACACTAGGCATTAGATTCTTCAAAATTTAACGTCATTTGATAATACGCACCTAGGCAACATCTTAAATGTGACTCTACGGCATCTGGAAGTTTTCTTTTTATGATTTTATCTATGAAATTTTTCTTCCACAATTGAAGAAAAATTTCTCTGTCATTTTTTGGAATTAGTTGGAGAGAGTTGCATCCTTTTCTAAATTCCATTATACATCTGCCAACATAACGGCATGTTTTTTTGTCATTAGCTTGTTGAACACATTTAGCCAAACTAATTTCACATGGATTTTTGCCGTATGTTCCTACCCATTGTTCTGTTGATGGATTTGTTATACGCATTTTTTTACTCCAAAACTACAACAGGGCGTTAGTCCTGTTGTAGTTAGTTCACTCAATACGACTTGTTTCTACTTTGCAAGCATTAGCAAAAATGTTTTTTGGATCGATTTCTGCGAGGCGATTAACTGTATATTTCCAGTTAATTGGTCCTTCTACATTTAATTGGACAACATCAGCTATTTTTGTTATGTTCCCAACGAATGCTGCTTTGTTTGTAGTACATCCAACAGCGTTAAGAGATTCGGCATCTGTTGAGTCACCGTTGAAAGATGCGACCTTATTGATGTCATCGGACATATAATCAGCCACTGCTGAAAATCCTTCGGAGCGAGTATTGAAATACTTCGAAGTTCTAGCTGATAGATTTTTCATGCCATTTGCTGCGGCTGATTTTGTCACATTAGACCAACTTGCCATATTTGCAAGAGGAATTGCAGTTTCTTTGGCAATTTTTTCCATATAGTTTTCACTACATCCCATATAAGTGAATGTCCACTTGTTGGTTCGTTGTACCCCTTGAATCATTTCACGTAAAGCTGCAACTCCATTTTTGTCTCCAAATATCTTATCTTTATTGGTTTCTCCATCTGAGATTACAATTACAAGATAAGCTACATTTTCATCATCTGGGTTTGTAGTATCCAGTAGTTTTTTTACCGTGAATCCAACTGCATCTCTCATTGCAGTCCATGCTCCTAATTTATAATCAGACGGAGATGCTTCAATGAGTTTGCTTGGCGATTCCTTCCACATATGTTCGTAGACCTCACCATCAAACGTTACTAGCGAAACATCAATATCCTCGCCGGTTTCCTTTTTAGTTTTCAAAATTTTTATTTGTTCGTTATAGCCACTGATGGCTTCTTCCATTCTATCGCCCATTGAATACGAACGATCCAAAACAATAGCGACATGCGTTTTTCTTTCTGACATTTTTTATTTCCTTTTAGAGTGACCCCACTCTTTTGGGTTTGCGTCAAAGTTAATATGGGCACGGGGTGTTGGGCACAGACTAATTTTCAATAACACCAAAATAGTAGGATTAAGATTTATCTGTGATTAGCTGGATAAAAATTAGAAGTTGGATTTGGCGGAACAGCCCACACGACTTTTCGCCCATCATCAAAAGGGCGGTTGCCCTTTGATGCGATGACATTTCCTAATTGTATTTTAAGTTTAGGAAGATTATCTTGTTCTTCTAATTCCGTGAATCGTACTGCTGCCTTTTGATATCTCTTCGACAGTTTATCAAATGCATCTGATGAAAGAGCTATGTCGAGAACATTATGTGCTTGTTCAAGACTTGTTTTCAGTTGATTCATCTTAACTGCGATATGAACGAGTTGACGAACATTTGTTGGCACGCCTTCCCATGAACGGTTGGTTTGATCGCAAGTACCATCAGGACGCAGAGGGCGATCAACATAAAGCGGATTTTCATCAGCATAATTTTCGGGAAGTTCGCCGATATTGAAAACCTTTTTTACCTTACCGTCAACTTCGATTGTTTCTCTGCCTGTTGGATGTCCCGTCTTTAACTCCATTAAAAGTTTTAGAGTTGTAGAGACATCGACTTGTCGTCCGCTGAGGAAAACAATAAAAGATTCGCCTTTGCTGATTTGAGACAATCGTTTCGCAACTTTGTTGGCATGTTCTTCTGGATCAAAACTCTCCACCAGTTCACGAGGAGTCATTCGATCTACTTTCTTTTCAGAAACAGGACGTTTGTCGGCATTTTCTGTTATTTCCTCTTTTCCACGAAACGACTTAGCGAGATTTTTGACCAAAGGAATATCTTTTGGATTAATCCCTTTTGGGGTACAATCATCTGGCAAACATGCTGCAATATTTTCATATCGCAATCCGTGTAAAGCTTCTTCGGTAGTACCACCTTGAGCTTTGATGCACGAAATAAATTTGTTTGTTTCAACGAAACCGAGATTGCCTGCCCCGATTGCCTCGTTGTGCTCGTTTAAAATTACGAGTGTAGAATCCAACTTGTCTTGATAAGACATTTTTCCAACCTTTCATGGCCGATTGCCACACGCCGCCAAATTGCGGTTATTTTCGCTGCCGATTGCAGCATTTACGTGACTTTTTTCGCAACATTGCGAATTGGCTCACCAACCATAGTGCTCATTATGCCACATTGTCTAATTATGTCAACTTTGTGGATAAAACTTAATGAGCTTCTTATAGTAGTATGGATTGGGCTTATTTTTAACAAGACAAATCTCTATATAAGATTGATGAAAACATTCTACCAGTTTCTGATCGAACAAACGCCACCACCGCCACCACCACCACCAGCAGGCGGTCCTGCTGCGGGCGGGGCAGGTGGACCTATGGGGCCGGGCGGTCCTGCTGGCGGTCCTATGGGCGGTCCACCACCAATGGGAGGAATGGGCGGTCCACCACCAATGGGAGGAGGAATGGGCGGTCCACCACCAATGGGAGGCCCACCAATGGGAGGCGGAATGCCGGGAATGGGCGGTCAGCAACCACCTACAGAATTTAAAGTGAATTCTGTATGGGAAGTGATGAATAAATTGCTTCAGGGTAAACATTTAGAAAAACCAAAAGAAGACAAGCCTGTTCAACCTCAAATGCCGCCACAGCAAGACCCAAATCAAATGGGAATGCAGCAAGACCCAAATCAAATGGGAATGCAGCAACAACCACCACCAATGCAGGGCGCTGGCGGAAACCCACAAATGCCCGGATTTTAAAAAGTAGAAAATAAAGCATATTGTTTTGAATTGTTTTTGTTGTAATGTATAATGATTTCAACTTAAAACCAATTAACTTTTCTTTTACTTTTTTCAACAAATTATTATTTGGGAAGCCAGCCCTTCTGGTCAGGTTACGACTAGACAAAGGGATTTTGCTATGCCTAAATATTTGTTGTTTTCCGATATTCACATCCACGCTCACAAACGATCTTCTGAGAGACTTCAAGATTGTCTTGATGTTTTAGATTGGGTGTTTAAAACTGCTCAAGATAACGAAATTGAAAACATTTTGTTTGTAGGCGATCTATTTCATGATCGTCAAAAAATAGATGTCTTTACTTATCAAAAAACATTTGATGTTTTTTGTAAGTATTTTCCGGGCAAAATGAATATTTGGTTGCTTCTTGGTAATCATGATTTGTGGCATCACCAAAAATGGGATGTAAGCAGCGTAAATCCGCTTGGGAGCATCGACGGCGTTACGGTGGTTAACTCTCCCACAACGATAAAGATATCAGGTCAGGAAATTAGCTTTCTTCCTTATACACATGATCCAGAAGGAGATTTAAAAAAGCTGAACAACAACAGCAAGACTCGTATTTTATGCGGACATGTTGCCATTGATGGTGCTGTGTGGAATGTGATGGCGGGAACAAAAGCAGAAGTGTCTATTGAGCATGATGGAGACATGAAAAAGGTAACTAGCGACGTGTTTGACGGTTGGGATCATGTTTTTCTTGGGCACTATCACGCTCAACAAAAATTAGATTACAACGTTGAATATATTGGGTCGCCTTTGCAATTAAGTTTTGGCGAAGCGTTTCAGCATAAGCATGTTATAATTTTCAATTCTGAAAATGGAGATAAGCAGTATATTCGCAACACTTTTAGCCCTCAACACTTTATCATTCCTGCTAAAGATATTTCGAAATATAGTTTAAATAAAAACTTCCTTCGCATCATGGTTGATAATCTGGCTGCTTCTGAAGTTGTAGAAATGAGAAGCGAGATTTTAACGAACAATGTTGTAGGAAGTCTGGAAATTAAGCAGGTCGAAAAAGACCACTCTACAGAAGAGATGACAATAGAAGATGCCAAGGCAATTCTGTTTAAAGAAACAGAAATGATATCAAAATATGTAGGACAAGAAGAACATGCTGGTAATTTGGGCGAATTAGACAAAGACAAACTTTTAGAAATAGGCAACAAAATTTGCGAGGAAATATCATGATTGAATTTATCAAATCTTTTAAAGAACTGTCTGAAAAAATAAACACATGTGCAACTGCACACGGCTTTTGGGAAGATGCTGCTCCAAATGCCGGAGAAAAGATTGCATTAATGCACTCTGAGCTTAGTGAAGCTTTGGAATCAATCAGAAGTGGCGATCCAATTGATGACAAAATAAACTTCAAAGGTTCAGAGGCTGAGTTAGCGGATTGTGTGATAAGAATTATGGATTATTGTTTTCAAAACAAGCTTAATTTGGCAGAAGCAATTCTTGCCAAGCATGAGTTTAACTTAAGTCGTCCATACAAACACGGAAAGAAATTTTAATGCATAATCTTAAATTCAAATATGTTTCGGCTCGTAATTTTATGTGTTACGGCCCAGAAGGTATCGAATTAAATTTAACCAATTACGGCAACGTGGTGTTGGTTAGAGGCGATAATCTGGATGTTTCCGAAGAAGACAAGATCGCTTCCAATGGTACCGGCAAATCCAGCATACCTGATATTTTTGTTTATACTTTATATGGAAAAACCATCAAAGAAAAATTAAATCATGGAAATGTGATTCACAACAAAATAGGCAAAGATTTAAGAACAGAAGTACGATGGGACAAATATCGAGTTGTCAGAGAGCGGCTTCCAAATAAGTTGCAAATTTGGGAAAGCGAAAACGAAATCTGGGATGACAGCACAGAGATCACTTTAGGCGGAATGCCTGCAACTCAAAAGCTCATAGAAGAAAAAGTCGGATTGTCTTATGAATCTTTTGTGAATGTGTTGGTATTTACTGATAGCAATAAAGATAATTTTCTTGAATGCGACACACCCACAAAGCGAAAGATTGTAGAAAATTTATTGTCTTTAAGCAAATATCGTGGTTATTTCGAAGCTGCAAAATCTTCTAAAAACACAAGAAAAGATCAGGTCAATTTGATTTCTAAAGATTATGAAAAAATTCTTACAGAAGTAAGTTTTAGAAAATCAAGAATTGATGAAATCATTAGTCAAGAGAAGTCTTGGCGTGCTGACAAATCAAAAAAATTAAATGAAATTATTCTAACAATAAAGAATAAAAGATCAGAAATGGAAAAAGAAAGCGATGTTGGCAATGAATTAGCTTTGTATAATTCTGCTCAAGATAAAATCAAAGAATTGAATGATGAAAATACGATTTTAAACGATTCTTTAACTGAAGTGTTTGCAGCAAGTAACGAGGCAGACTCTAAGTTAACCGAAATTAAAACCAATGAATCTTCTGTAAGGGAAATAAATAGAATTCTAGAAACAAAAAAGAAAGACAATGAATCGAATATCAAAAAGAACGAAAATACTATTAAATCTTTTGAAAGCAAGGCTGGAACTGAGTGCCCTCAATGTCTTGGTGTTGTTGAAGAGAAGAATTTTCGAAAAGTCGTACAACACTCAACAGATGAAATACAAAGTTTAAACCTTAAGATTACATCAATTCAAGAAATATTATTAAAAGAAAAGTCATATTTAGAAAAAATAACAGAAGATAAAAATAAAACAACAATATTGGTTTCATCATTTAGAGAAATAATAGAAAAAACAAATAAAAAAATCACCTCCAATAGAGGAGAAATGTTGAAGTTGGCCAAAACACAACGTCCTGTTGTTGATGTTGGACTGAGATTAAAAGAAGAACAAATAGAATCTTTGAAAAAACAAGCATTAGACCTAAAACAAGAAGTTAGTGGTGCTTCGCCATATGTGCAAATTGTTGAATCTGCAAAAGTTCAATATGATGACAAACTCAAGGAGTCAACAGATAAGTCAAAAGAGCTAAAAGATGCCGAGCGTGAGTTGCCTTATTATGAATTTTGGGTAAAAGCTTTTGGAGATTCAGGCATTAGAAAGTTTGTAGTTGATGGAATAATTCCAGCATTAAACGCCAAAACAGCTTATTGGCTTGATTTTTTAATTGATGGAAAAATAAAACTTACATTCGATAATCAACTAGAAGAAAAAATTGAAAGAAATCCAGCAGATGGCGATCCGTTTGTTTATTATGCGATGTCTGGCGGCGAGCGAAGAAGGCTTAATCTTGCTGTATCTCAGGCGTTCGCACATGTGATGATGCTTAATTCAGGAACCTCTCCTTCATTAGTATTTTTAGATGAAGTTACTACAAATATTGATCCTATTGGAGTGCAAGGCGTGTATAATATGATTGTTGAATTATCTAAAGAAAAACAAATATTCATTGTGACACATGATAGAGATTTGCTTGATTTGGTTAGCGGTTGCGAAACTATTAATTTAGTAAGAAAAGACGGTTTCACACGTCTTGTTGTTTAATCAGTTTTACTAAATCGATCTCAAATTATTATTTTCGTTTTTAATTTCATAATACTTAGATACTGTCCTGAATTGAAACCCTGAATTTAAAATAGATTTTTAAAGGAAGTTGAAATATGTCGATAAACGTCTTAACGCCGCTATGTGATATAAAAACAAATAACAAGGAAGAAGTTAGAGATTTTCACAATGGCATGGGTCTTGCTGTAGCACAAAGAACAATTTTAAGGAAGAAAGACGATGGATCGTCAGAAACGTGGGCCGATGTAGCAACAAGAGTTGCTTTGGGAAATTCTTTGTTATGCTCTACTCCAGAAGAGCAACAATCGGAATTCTTGCTTTTAAGAAAACATCTTCTCAATGCGAATACGCTAATGAGCGGCAGACATCTTCAACATGGAGATGAGTTGCAGCCAACTAGAGGGATGGAAATTTTTACAAATTGCAGCACATCTAGCAATAGTTTTATGTTGTTTTATTTGTTGATGAATGGTTCTGGTGTGGGGCGATGTTATGACGATGATATTATGCTTGTGAATTGGGATTATGCACCAACTTTACGATGTGTGATTGACGACAAGCACCCTAATTATGATTTTTCTGCTCATGAATCTGTTCGTGATGCTCAGCATAAATATGCAGGTAAAGATGTTTTGTGGCATTCAGTAGAAGATACAAGAGAAGGATGGGCCAAAGCATTAGAAGTTTGGGAAAATGCTGCATTTCAAAAAATTCATGCTGGCAAAATGTTAATTTTAGATTTTTCTAAAATCAGAGCTAAAGGTATGCCTATTAAAGGAATGCAAGACAGACCTGCGAGCGGTCCAGTTCCTTTAATGAATGCCTTCAATAAAGCCGCAACATTAAAGGGTTCAGGCGTGGAAAGATGGCTTCAGGCCATGTATATCGATCATTATTTTGCTGAATGCGTTTTGGTTGGTGGTGCTAGAAGAGCCGCAAGAATGTCTGTCAAGAGTTGGCGGGACATTAACGTTCTTTCTTTTATTACTGTTAAGCGTCCAATTGAATATAACAATCTTGGCGTAGATCAGATTTTGCATTTAAGAAAGGAAACTGATAGAAACGGGAAGCTTCCGCCTCAAGGTTTTCTTTGGACTTCCAATAACAGCATTCTTGTTGATAAAGAATTCTGGAGATTGCTTGATCTTAATAAATCAGATAAAGAGACGCATTCGCCCTTGGCTACACATGCCAGACTTGTGTTTCAAATGGCAACTGAAGCTGCCTATGCTAACGGAACAGGAGAGCCGGGATTTATCAATCAGGATGCTTTGGTTGTTAATGACAATGGAAAGTCAAAAATGACTAAAGATAGTCATTACATTGGTAGTAAAAAATATCAAATAGAAGAAGAAACAGAAATTTATGCTAGTCGTTTATTGAAGAAAGCTAGCAAAAAACAATATTACATGATTGTTAATCCATGTAGTGAAATTACAATTGCGTTATGGGGAGCATTTTGTGTTATTGGCGATTTAGTTCCTTATCACTGCTCTACTCTAGACGAGGCCGAAGAGTGTGCAAGAGCGGTTGTTAGAGCATTGATTCGTGTTAATCAAATGGATTCTGTTTATCACAAAGAAGTACAACGTACAAATCGCATTGGAGTTGGATTGACTGGCGTTCATGAATTCGCTTGGAAATTTTTCAAATTGGAATTTAGAGACTTGTTGGATGAAGAAAAATCTAAACCATTTTGGGATGCTTTGTCAAGACTCAAACGAGCAATCAGAGACGAGGCTGTAAAATACGCTACAAAATTAGGCGTTGAAATCCCTCATACCGATACAACGATTAAACCTAGCGGCACAGTTTCTAAATTGTTTGGTCTTACCGAAGGATGGCACTTGCCATCAATGCTTTGGTATGTACGTTGGGTACAATTTCGTATAGATGATCCACTTGTTGCACAATACAAAGAAAGCGGTTATCCTACTCGTGAATTGGTTCAATACAAAAACACAGTTATCGTGGGATTCCCTACAATACCTGCTATTTGTGATCTTGGAATGAAAAAAATCGTAACTGCTGCGGAGGCAACTCCAGAAGAACAATATAACTGGTTAATGTTAGGGGAAAAATATTGGATTCAAGGCGTAGATGAAAACGGGCATCTGCTTGTTCCTGATACTGGCAACCAAATTAGCTACACACTTAAGTACAAACCAAACGAAATAACCTACGAACAATTCGCCGCCACGATTAAAGAGTTTCAATCTCAGGTAAAGTGCTGCTCTATTATGCCACAAGAAGAACAGTCTTCTTATGAATACGTTCCAGAACAACCAGTAACTAAGGCTGAATATGAAGATGTTGTTAGAAAGATAGGAATGAGCATGGCAGAGGATGTTGACAAGACACATGTCGATTGTGCTAGTGGTGCCTGCCCGATAGATTTTAAAAAATAAAAATTATAACAATAAGCAAAAAGAACGGCATGTTGTCCTGTTGACATGCCGTTCTTTTATTGCTAAAATGAAATCGTCAAGATGCCTCTTTTAAAGCAAAGGGAGTAATTGTGTCCAAATACATCATCGTTACAGGAGGGGTCATCAGCGGAACTGGAAAAGGCGTTGCTGCTGCTTCGATTGGTCTTTTGTTGAAATTAAGAGGACATTCTGTCGAGTTAATCAAATTCGATCCTTATCTAAATGTTAATGCAGGAATATTAGCTCCCCGTGAACACGGGGAGTGTTTTCTATGTGATGACGGAACTGAGTGTGATTTAGACTTGGGTCATTATGAACGGATAGTAGGCGTTACCGTATCTTCAAAAAACATTTGCACATCAGGAATTTTGCATAAAGAATTGATCGAAGAACAAGAAAAAGGAGATTATCTTGGTCAAACCGTACAGATCATCCCTCACCTTACGGATAAAATTCAAAAAAGATTAACTGATGTTGGTAAAAATACTGACATTGTGATTGCAGAAATTGGCGGCACAGTCGGTGACATAGAAAGTGCTCCTTTTTATGAAGCAATACGACAATTTAAAATCAAACACAAACAAGACGTTTTAATTGTAATGGTTGCCCCTATCCTATGGGTTGAAACCATTAAAGAATTTAAAACCAAACCTCTTCAAAATAGTGTTAAAGAATTGCAAAGACATGGATTGCAGCCCGATGTCATGCTGTGTCGTGTTAATCGTGAAGTTCCATCTAAAATTTTAGAGAAGGTATCAAATCTTACAAGCGTGCCAATCGAACATGTTTTTGATGCTCCTGATGTTAGTACAATTTATCAAGTACCAATAGAATTTTACAACAGACATGTCGATGATTTATTTGTTGACTTATTACGTATCAAACGTACCGCTTGTAGAATTTACAAACACAGAGAATTAATTGAAAAATACACAAACAATAATCAACCACAAATAACCATTGGAGTTTTTGGTAAATATGACAATTGTGACGAAGCTTATATTTCTTTGAAAGAGGCGTTGTTTCATGCTGGTCTTAATTCTAATGTCAAAGTCAACATTAAATGGCATGTAGCAGAAGATTTAGAAGCTTTAAAGGATAGAGAATTGTCAGGTAAATTTGAAGGTCTGAATGGAATCATCATACCCGGAGGGTTTGACAAACGTGGAATTGAAGGGAAAATTAAAGCAATCAAATATGCCCGTGAGAATAAAATTCCTTTTTTAGGAATTTGTCTAGGATTGCAATGTGCGGTGATTGAATTTGCAAGAAATGTTTGTGGCATTAAATGTGCCAACAGTATTGAATTTGACAAAAACACAACCGATCCTGTTGTGTTTTATGTTGATGGACAAGAAGGGTTGAGCAAAAAATCAGGCACTATGCGACTTGGCTCTTATGATTGTGAGTTGGAAAAGAATAGTTTGTCTTATAAGTTGTACGGTAAAAAGGTAATCAGCGAAAGACATCGACACAGATTTGAAGTTAATCCTAAATATGAAAAATGTTACTCTGATAAAGGATTCATTGTAGTAGGTATAAATCCGGGGTCTGGGTTGATTGAAGTTATGGAATTGAATGCTGAACTTCATCCTTATTTCATAGGAACGCAAGCCCATCCTGAGTTTAAAAGCAAAATAATAGAAGCAGCCCCGCTATTTCAAGGATTGGTTGCTGCGGCTATTGAAAATAACAAAAAGAACGCTCTATAAACATAGATCGGTTCTATCGTGGTAATGACGTACAAAGGCAAAATGCAAATTGAAATATTACATTATTCAGTAATAGTCGTGTTGGCGGTTTTGGCTGTATCGTTTTTTGTACTAGCTTTAAGAAGACAACAAACAGAAAAAAAGTCAATTAAATGTTTAAACGTCTTGGAGCCGCAAGAGCAGGAACCGACACCGACACCGACACTGACACAACCGCAACCGCAACCGCAACCGCAATCAATTGCTTCTAATCAACCAGCTAGAAAAATGGAAGTTCCTTTAAGACCAGAGCCTAGATCAATCGGCAGTGGATCACGGATTGCTAGAAAAATGGTTGTTTCAACATGTTCCTCAAGCTCTGCAACTGCTATGTCTTTTTCTAAACAAGAAAGTAATGGAAAAGATTTCTTGTTGAACGGAGATAGCATAGGCACATTGTCAGAAAACAATCAAAAAAAAATAGAAAATCAATTCGATGGATCGATTGATGAAAACACACAATCCAACACCTAGATATTAACTAAATGAGCAACCTAAGATTTAAAACATTTTTATTGAATGAAAACAAGGTACACCTAGGACAAAGAATGGGTGATATACTAAATTCTATTCACGATCTTGAAGAAAATGGCGAAAGTATGGGAAATCGCCAACTGATGAAAAGTGCAGAAACAATTGTTAATCAAATAAGAAGAATACTTCATACTCATTGGGCACAAAACGAACTCAAATATTTAGAAATATTACAAAAAATTGGCGTAGCCATAATGAAATCTATAGAGGAAAAAAGTGGCGACTTAATCGCCATCATTTCCAGTGCTGGTCAAGAAGTAGAAAAAACATTGAGCGAATTAGGCGTTCCTCAAAACAACTTGGGAGTCGATAAGTCTGCCGAAGACGAGCCGCTTGATTCCATGTCAGAACCCAAAGGTAAAAATCAAAAAAAAGTTCCTACGTCAAAAAGCGAAGTGCCCGCTTCGAATCTTCCTCAAGGCCCGCCGCAACCTGATTTGCCTCCTACGGCTGCGAATATGGCTGGAATGGCGTAAAGAGAAAAGCCCGCATAAATGCGGGCTTTTTCTTTGGTAATATTTTGGTATAATCCATTTCATTTAATGGAGCATTAACCTTGTGTGGAATAGCAGGATTTATTGGAACGGCGAAACATCCGCAAGTTAGCTTTGCGTTGTTGACGGCTATTTTTGAACACTCAGAATCTAGAGGTGTTGATGCGTCTGGATTCTGGGGAATTCAAAAAGGAGAATCTGGAAAAATTCTTTATCACAAAGAACCACTTAGAAGTAGTGTGTTTGTCAAGAAAGATATTTGGAAAAAGGTTGCTAAGTATGATCCTGATTTGATAATGGTTCACGCTCGTGGCGCTTCAAGCGGGGTTGGAGTTCCTTCTGTAAACAAGAACAACCATCCATTTGTTTCTAATTGCAAGAATATTGGACTTGTTCATAATGGTCGAATTCCAGATTATGAATATCAATCATTAAAGAAGAAATATGCAGTAAAAACAACATGCGATTCGGAAATACTTCTTAGGATTTTCGAATCAGGAAAATTGTCTTCTGATGAAAACGGAATAGAAACGCATACAAAAGACGACTCTATCATGTCTCGTTTAAAGGGATTACGTGATATATGGTCATATGTTGTACGTGGAGCTATGGCTGTTGGAATCGGAGAACGATTCGAAAATGGTAATAAAAGACTATGGCTGTTTAGAAATCAATTCAGAAGTGTTTGGCTTGCAGACATGAGAGAGCAATTAGGTCAAATATTTTTCTTTTCAACTCCTGATATTTGGCAAAGCGCAGTGTCATCAATTCCTTCAATTAGAAAATACACTAATCGTGCAAAATTGATAGAATTGCCAACAGAAGAGATTTGGGTATTTAACACATCTCCAAAAAATCCTGTTGTGTTAGATAGCCTTGTCAGTAAATTCGATGTATTTCAAGGAGATTTTAAATTTGCCGAACATGATGGCGATCCAATAGAAGTAGAAAACAACGTTCCAACTTCTGAAATTTACACCAAATTAAATGACGATGAAGAGGTTGTCGGGGTTAACAATTACTCGAAACCATTATATCCAATTAAAACAGGGTATCAGGGATATAGCTACGGGTGCAGACACGGACGTGAAAACGAAAATCCTCGCCCTTATTATGATAGCGATCCAAATCTAGGAGATTATTGGAATGGCTTAGAGGAAATACGACGATCTTCCGAGTCAGATAGCACGGTATCGCCAAGTATTGATTCCTTTTTTTTAGATGAGAATTCTACAAGGATGTCTGTGGAAAATTTACAATTAGCTTGCAAACGATTAAAAGACCTAATAGAACAAGTAGAAATTAACGCACAAAACAAGCTTCTTGAAGCTTCGATGAGTGAAGGTGATTACAATGATTTGATGTCTTCCATTGAAACCGCCGAATTAGAACTTAAAGGCACTATTCAACTTATGGGCAATCACTAGCATCGTTGTCTTTTTTAATTTCTACTCGTTTCATTACCCATGCCAATTGATCTGGGCGGTTAATTTGCATCCAGAGAAACGACCAGAATGGACATTTGTGAAACGATTCTGTGAATGAAAATTTGTGGTGCCGTGGGCAAAGGCTAAGTAAATTCATCGGTTCTAGCCAATATTCCTTTGTTTCACGAGGAATAAGATGATGAACATTTAAGCTTTTGTGAGGTTGTCCGCACACACAACAAACATTTCCATCACGATTACGAACACTATCAGCAATTGTTTTCCAATCTTTGCGTTTTTTTGTACGGGCCATCTTTGCAAGCTTTGCTTTGGTTATCTTTTTTACCTTTTCAATCTTTTCAATCTTTTTCTTCATGTGATATTTATGAATTTACCCCGCCGCTAAAGACGGCGGGGCTTCTGTTCCAGTCGGTAGCCCCTGTTGAGCAGAGGTCTTACGCCAAGGCAAACAGCTATCTCCGTGATTCCCACGGTTGTTTTCATTTAAT
>Ga0163144_10017677_pt1 | contig 14513 bp, 13 predicted proteins | sample OliLak19BULKMAT1_FD_123175 | JGI IMG/M metagenome (GOLD analysis project Ga0163144, IMG submission 123175) | Freshwater microbial mat bacterial communities from Lake Vanda, McMurdo Dry Valleys, Antarctica - Oligotrophic Lake LV.19.BULKMAT1 | ecosystem: Environmental > Aquatic > Freshwater >... | reverse complement strand
GATGGTGGCAGGACGTATGGCCCAGGCGAGACATTGGCAATCACGCTTGAATGGCAACAAACCGCTACCGATATTCGTGGAACGCCTGACGTCGTGCTGCAACTGGCTGATCGAACTGGCCGTGTGTTATTCGAGACAACGCGGCCATTGTTGTATGGTGTGCTGGCTCCGAATGATTGGAGCAACGATGAGCTTCAGCATGTTCAGCCGCTTAGCCTGCCAGCAGAGCTGCCAGATGGCTCATATCGGCTGATGCTGACATTGCGGGCCAATGGGCAGGATCTTGCCATAGCACGCGACCTGAGCACGCTCGTGGTGGCTGAGAGGGGCGGGCGCATTCTGGGAGAACAGGGCTATTATGTTCCCAAACCGTTTTTTGCCGAATGGGAGCGATTGGGTGGCTATGGTGGCCCTGGCGATCCCGTAATGCCAGCAGTACCATTTGCTGGTTTTGTGCAGCAGTGTTTCAAAACAACCTGCCTACGGCTGGCAAATGGGCAGATCGAGCGATTGCCTGCTGGTGAACTAACTTGGATGGCCGATGCGGGACTGCCTCGGATTGCGGAGGCACTGCCAGAAGGGCAACTCAGCCCTGCATTCCAACAGCTCTATGATCAATCGGGTGGTGCCGCAACACTCGGCCCAGTACTCGGCGTCGAAATGAAACGATTTGGCGATATTGTGCAGTACACCCGCTATGCCAGGCTGGAACGACCACTCGCTGGTGGCCCTGCCCGGCTTGGCAATGTTGGCGAGGATGTGCTACGGTTGCCGGGCGGAACGCCATATCTCTGGCCCTGAGAACGAGGAGTCAGGAGTCAGGAGTCAGGAGTCAGAATACTGCGCCGGAACTACGAATGCCCACGCAGCTACGACACACTGATCAATGAAACAACAGTCGCTTTGCATGTTCGGCTATCGGTCTATCGGCTATGTTCAGGCTCTCGTGTCACTCCGTTGGGAGGCCAGGGAACGACATTTCTGGGCCATGACCACGCTTATAGACCATGACCGTCCGTTTGAATTCGATCACTGTTGTGCCATCCTGATTGACACCAACCGTCTTCACCATCACAATACCCATTGTTGGACGTGAACGTGACTCGCGCACAAATAGCACTTCGCTCCATGCTCGCAGCGTATCGCCAGCAAAGACTGGATGCGGCAGTTTGACCTCATCCCACCCGAGGTTAATGGCATGCTGGGTGAGATCACCAACCGAAAGGCCAGTGATCAACGCCAAAGTAAAGGTCGAGTCGACCACCAAGCGCTTAAATTCCGTCTGCTGTGCATAGACTTGATCAAAATGAATCGGATTCGGGTTGACTGTTAGCAGCGTAAACCAGATATTATCGACATCGGTGATCGTGCGGCCAAGTGGATGCGGATAGATATCGCCAATTGTGAAATCCTCATAGTACCGGCCACGCCATCCATGAACAATTGGCATACCACGACTCCTTTCAGATTGTTGTATCGCAGGTATGGTAGCACTAAAAGAACGACTATGACGAATGCAATCAGGCTGTATAACGATATATGGGGCAAGGATTACGCTATGTTTGAGGCGACCTCTAATATCAGCCTCAACCCACGCAGCACGGATATGCTCTATGATGTGTTTGCTACACTGGGCGTTAGTTCTGGCCATACCGTGCTCGATATTGGTTGCCGTGATGCGAAATATGCAATTGAGATCGTGCGCCGTTTCGGCTGCCAGGCCATCGCCGCCGATCCGGTTCCGCTGCATATGAAGTTGGCCCACGAACGCGTTGCCGAGGCGGGATTGGGCAACCAGATACGCATTGTTCAATCTGGCATTGAGTCGCTGCCATTGGATGATAGCTCGATTGATTATGTATGGTGCCGCGATGTCCTCAATCATGTCGATCTCGCGCCAGGGCTGGCCGAGTGCGCCAGAGTGTTGCGCAGCGGCGGGCAAATGTTAGCCTACCAGACATTCGCTACTGAGTTGATCGAGCCACACGAGGCGGCGCAGATCTACACAGGATTGGCGATTGTGGCAGACAATATGTCCGAAGCGTTTTTCAGAGCAACGGCAGAATCGGTTGGCTTAACAATTGCAACACGGGATGTGATCGGCAGTGAGTGGCGTGAGCGCTGGGCCGAAGAAGGCCGCAACGATCTGGCTAACGATTTGTTATGGGTTGCGCGGATGCGCCGCCGCGAAGCCGAACTGGTGGCACGCTATGGGCAGGCTCACTACCATGCCCAGTATGCCGGATGTTTGTGGGGTATCTACCAGATGCTTGGCAAGCTCCAGCCAACCGTGTATGTGCTTGAGAAACACTAAATGCGGCCAATGATTGAGTATTATCTGTCATACTCGTAGATGCAATGATATGATATAGTGCTGGCGCGCCGGAAGACGGCGTATACACGGAGAAAACCTGATGCAACCACCAAGCCTGCGTACGCCACTTGGCGTGCTGGCCATTGGCCTGCTGGTGATGGCACTCCTGCTCGTTCGCCCAGCGGACTACCCGGTGGCGCACTCACAAGGATATGCTGCGCCAGCGACTGCTACGCCACCGCCACCAACAGCAGTGGTACAACCAACGAGTGCGGCTGTTAGCTCACCAACAAGAGCTGTGCCAACCGCAGTGATAGAGACTACAGTTGCGCCAACGGTATTCGTTGCAACACAGCGACCTATTCCAACCCGCCCGCCCGTTCAGCCGACCGAAGAATTGATTACCACCCCGTCCGCACTCGAAGAAGTGACCAATGCAATCACATGTACATATGGCGTTCCAATCGAGATCAATGGGTTCGCGCCACCCCGCGCAGCACTGCTGCTCTACTTTGGGCCACGCGCTGTAGGCGGCGGGAGCGCTGCCGCAGATGGTTCGTTCACATTGATACTGAATGTTGGCAATGAACGATCTGGGAGTTACCCAGTGAGTGTTCTGGTTCGTGGCTCCTGGCAAGAAGTCGCGCATACAACATGCGTCGTTCCCTACCTCTCGCCAACACCACGCATCGTAAATTAGGGTATGATTCAAACCAACTTGACCGTTGGGGGTTGCGAGGGCCTTCGGCCCCCGCAAGAATCATTTCTTGGTGCGGCGCGGCTTTGCTGCGCCGCACCAAGAAACGGTACAGCAAGCTACTGAATGATAGAGAAAGTGTATTGGCATGTCGCTAGAGCGCGAGCAACTGTTTGAGTCGGTCAAACAGGATTTTCTGACAGTGCCGGACAGTATTGCGCTGGCGGAGCTTATTGATCGAGCACCGTTCATGCGTGATGATGACTTTCTGGACGCAGTTGCCCAATGGCAGGCCGAAGCCGAAGCAGCCGAGGGATGGGATGTTGCTGCTGGGCTACGTGAGCGGCTTGAAGTTCTGCGAGAACTAGCAAATCCGAATGCAGCTGAGGCAGATTGGCCGGCAGCACTCGAAGCCTTCGCCGCTGCGCGATCAACCGAAGAATTGATGACATTGGTTCATGATCAGCCGCTCGTTCGTGCTTCATCATTTCATAGTATCGTGGAACAATTGATCGCTCACGCAGAAGCTGGTGGTGAACACAGCGACGCACAGGCACTACGGCTACGGCTCGCCGATCTGCAGCAGATCACAATTGATGATCAGCCGGGGGTAACACTAGCTGCATTGATCGATCAGATGAGCACTACTGATCTATATGCCGCAAGCACCCGCGAGAATAACCCTGAGTTACTCGAAGAAGCCGAGCGGCAGGCATTGGCGCTGCTGCGGCATCTCAGCGATCAGCAACAGTTGCTGGCACTGGTTGGGCAGGCACCATTTGTGCTCGATGACACATTTCTGGTGCGGGTTGAGCAATCATTGGCCGCTGCTGCGGCCGCTGGTGATACAGCTGAGGCTGGTGGGTTGCGCGCCCGGTTGGAAGGGCTGCGAATGATCAAAACGCAGGTCCAGGTTACGCTACCTCAGACTCTGGCCGCGTTTGCGAGTGTCACCGATGGGGGTGAACTGTTGGCACTGACGCAGCGGGCACCATTTGTGATGGACGATAGCTTCATCTCGGCGGTTGAGCGGGCAATTGATGAACTTGAGAGTGGCGGTGGTGATGTTGAGGCCGAAGGATTACGTGTACGGCTCTCAGCACTGCGCCAACTACGCGATCAACGCGATATGGCTGAACAATCGCCAGTTATGCAGGCACTGCTGAACTTCCTGAATTCCCACGATGATACTGCGGCTCGGGCGATCTATGAGATCCAGCAGGCTCAACTCAATAGTGATGAAGCCCAGCAGACGCTTGACACGGCATTCGCTGGTGGCGATCCCGAAAGCCAGCGACGTATCGAAGAACGCCGTATTCTGCTACAAACGCTCCGCTCGGAATCGGCAAGCAATAATTGATGCAAACCCAAGTATTCAGAAGTCAGAAGTCAGCAGTCAGAAGAACCAAGAACCACTGAACTGCAGAACTGCCCAACTGCATTGTGCAAAAAGCAGCTACAATTGCTGCTTGATCGCAGCTGTGGCATGATCAATGAGCATAGGCAGGCCACTAAGCTCTGTTCGGGGTTCGGGGCAAGGCCCCGACCGCTCGCCACGCGCAGTGGCATGGTTCAGAAAGAGCGCTTCCTGGAAGCGGGGCGCACGTAGTCCAAGCATAAGTAACAATTGAAAGAGGTATCTGTGACAACCGAGGCACATGGTTTTAGCGCCCTTGATGGCCAGCAATATATGAACCTGGCGACCTTCCGAAAAAATGGTGTGGCCGTCAAAACTCCGGTCTGGTTTGCTGCAGATGGTGGCAAACTGTATGTGATGACAATTGATGATAGTGGCAAGATCAAACGGATTCGTGCCGACAGCCGCGTTCTGGTGGAACCAAGCGATCAGCGCGGCCGCACGCTTGGGCCACAAGCGCCTGGCACTGCTCGCATTCTGCCCACAACAGAAGCCCAACGCGCCAATGACCTGATCAATCGCAAGTATGGCTTCATAAAAAAGGTGTTTGATCTCTTTGCGAGGCTGAACGGCAGCCTGAAGAAGCGGGCCTATATCGAGATCGAACCTGCATCATAGCGATGAGCAATCATCTAGTGTGCCAGTAGTTGGGAGGAACTGTGGCTGACCCAATTCGTATTGTGTATAGCGGCCCGACAGCAACCGTGGTGATTGATCGGCCAGATGTGCGAAACGCCTTCGATACCGCCACCATTGCCGGGTTACACCAGGCATTTATGGCACTTACCGACGACAAGAACGTGCGAGCGGTGGTGCTGACTGGCGCGGGCGAGGCATTCTGTGCCGGCGGCGATATGAACTGGATGCGCAACAGCGTGAATCTGAGTGTCGCCGAAAATCTGGCCGAAGCCGAAGCGATGGCGGCTATGTTTGATGCGATCTGGAATTTCCCAAAACCACTGATCGCCCGAGTCAATGGCGCAGCAATTGGCGGTGGGGCCGGGTTAGTTGCATGCTGTGATATCGCGATTGCTGCCGAAACAGCCCGCTTTGGCTTTGGCGAGGTGAAGATCGGCATTATTCCAGCCGTAATCGGCCAGTATGTCGTTCCGAAAATCGGCTATGGCCATGCACGCGCCCTGTTCGTGACTGGCGAGCGGTTCACTGCTGAACGAGCCTTCGAGATCGGCCTGGTGCATGCGGTGACTCCGACGGATGAGCTTGATGTGACGGTGAGCAATATTCTGAATCGTACGCTGACGAGTGGCCCGCAAGCGGTTGCTGCGACAAAATCCGCCCTGAATGCCATCTGGTATATGGAGCGTGATGCAGCCCGCCGGTATGTTATCGAACTGATTGCCGACATCCGAACCGGCGAAGAGGCCCAGGAAGGGTTGCAGGCGTTTCTGGCAAAGCGCCGCCCTGCATGGACAAAACTCGGGTAGCACCAAGAACCAAACGAACAAGCGCACAAGAACTGAGAACCGATTCTGATGGAGTATCATCCGCAGGGACGCGATATATCGCGTCCGTACAAGCGCGTCAGAGTAGCCATGACAGATTACTCGTACTCCATCCTTCTATGCGGGGTTGGGGCGTATCGCATACGCCCAGGCATGATAGATTTGCTATCAGAAGGGCCATGTCGAGGGAATAGTATGCCTACCAAAATCCGTATACTGCCCGTGATTGCCATTGTGCTGCTTGCCAGTGCCGGGTGTAGTAATTCGGCTGGATCGACCCAGCCGAGCCAATCGATCTCGCCTTTGGTAGCCCAGCCATCGCCAACGATTGCGGCGGTTGCGCCTGCGCCAACAAATGCGCCTGCTCTCGCACCAGCGCCTGCTCCAGTTCAGCCAACAGCAACGCGGCCTATACCAACGCGGGCTGTTATTGCAACCGCTAATCCAACAGTGTTTAATTATTTGTGGCCTGCCTATCTTCCACAGGGCATGGTGCCAATGCCACGCCAATCGCGGATTGCTAAAGATAATGAATTGGGCACGAACGCAGCTGGATTCTTTCTGATTACGTTCAATGCCAATGGCGGCAAGCAGCAGATTATCCTTGGCGGAGGCTCCGTCGAGCCACTGCCGCTGACCGGCGATACCAGGAAGATTACGCTTGATGGGCGTGAAGCGACGCTCGTCACCAATGGCGATCAGCGCTTGGTGCGTTTTGCAACCGAAGCCGACAAGGGGTCGCTGTTTCTATTCACAATTGGGGTGAGTGAGCAGGAACTATTACTGACGGCGGAATCATTGCTACCGATTACGCCAGGCGATATGCGCCTGCGGGTTGGTTCGTAGTTTGGCTACGAGCCTGTCACCCGAATATCGCGGTACTGGTAGCTGAAGCGCCCGCTGATATCGCGCACCAGGAAGCCAGCAACATAATCACCAGCGGCGGCGGGGAGCCGCACAGCCCGCAGAGGCGCATCGCCAAATGTGATTGTTTCGCCAGATACGCGCCCAGGCACCAGCCGCGCTGCACTTGTCGTATATGTCCGCATCTGAGCGGTGAAGCGATCACCAGCAAGCGGCTGAATTTCGAGTGGTTGAGCCTCGCGCCCCTGCCCACGCGGAAACCCATACACACTCTGTAGGGTCGCCTGGCCATCCTGCATGCGAAACAGCAGGGCTGCATCAATTGGTGGATTGCCACCCTGGCCCTGATATAACCCCTCAACGCCATACAGATCGGAGCCATAGCGTGCCGGCCCAAGCAACACTCGAATCTGGGTGCTGCCATTATCCAGGCCCCATTGCTGGATGGCCCACGAATTGTGCAGTGGATGTAAACTCCCATCCCATACGGGTGCGTCAGCACTGCCAGGCGGAGTTACATAATCAATATCAATCAGCTGCACGCCTGTTCGATCACTATTTGGAATTCCGACGAAGAAGAACACATTGGCGATTTCACGGCCAGCAACACTTCCATCAAGCGTGATCGTATTGGTCGAATCGAGTGCTGCACGTAGTTCCGTGATCTGCGGAACCGCTACCCGAGAAGCGCCTGCTGCCAGAAATGTGCGCACAAAACGCGCCCAACTCGTCTGCCTGGCCAATGGTGAAAGCTGGTCATAGATTCCTGGCATCCGTTCGGCTGCCTGTGGGAAAAAGACGGAAAGGCCGCTGGCATCGGCATGAAATGGCCCCGACCACATTGCGATCCGGGCTCGTTCGATTGCTGCCACCAGCTCCCTGGCTGGCGCTGCCACTGCTTCAGGCGCACCACGCTCAATCGTCAGCCGCGCCAGATCACCAAGATCGACGGCGCTGAACTCCTCTGGCCGTGGCTGGCTGTATACCGTCGCATAGGAACGCGCTTCGGCAACCGACGTATATGCATTTCCTAGATCAGCCGTGAGCGCATCGGCAAACGCACCGGTGCGTGTCACCACATCGCGCAGCAATTCGAGATCAAAGGCCGCCAGCGTCGCCGTTCGTTCATTACGGCTTTCATAGACAGCACCATAGGTTTCGACGATAACGCGCCCCAATCCAGCACCATCCATGGTTGGCTCCGCTTGCAGCCGCTCTGTCAGCGCCGCCCAATCCCAGCCATCGTTTGGTTCGAGTTCCGCCGAGGCGACCGCCACGCGGCCATATGGCTGCACGGCAAGCAGGACATCCAGTTGCCCCATCAAACAGGCATCAAAGCCGATCAGATCAAAGCGCATGCCATCAAGCTGGGTCTGGGCTGTGCCAAGTGCCTGCTCCAATTCCAAAAGATTCAGGCCATCGCCACCAGCAGAAGCATCGAATGCCGTCCCTGCCCAGGCCGACCCATGATCCCAGATCACCAATGCATGATGGCGAGCCGGATATTGCCGAACGCCCCACACCACAAAATCCGCCAGCACCTGCGGATCGCCCATGTTCAGCCTTTCCAGGTTGGCAAGGGTCGGCGAGCTAATCTGCAGCGGATCAGCATCGCGCTGAACCAGATAGCGCCGAGCGCCCGACCAGCGTTCGCCATCGCCTGCTTGGCCAGTGCGATCAAACTGAACGACAAGCTGCACGCGATCATTCGATCCGGCCTGTTCCATCTCATTGAGATCACGAAGTGCATCGGCTTCCAGGTTATTGTCGCCCGCCAGATAGACAAGAACGGTCCAATCGGCCATCTGCGCCACATTCCCTGAAGCAGGAGCTGCTAGCGCCAATTGCCCGATTGTCGGATTGGACGAGAACTGCGCCGGGCTGATTGCGCCGCCACTGCGCGACAACACCGAAAATCCAATCGCCGCAACCAGCAACACAACAACAACCAGGATCACCAGTAGAATCCATCGTGGGAAGCGGCGCTCAGGCGCGGTGGACGTGGGTGTAGTACTTGGCAGACGGGAGACGGGTGGCGTCGAAACTGCACTACCCGGCGCAGCGGCAGTATCTACATCTGGCTTCGGTAGTGGCGGCTGTGGCACAGGCGGGGCTGGTTGGGGCGGCAGCGTTGATGTCCACACAGGAGCACCTGCATCATAGCGAAACAGCTCATCGCCAATCTCGAAGAGATCGCCAGCCCGTAGGCGATACGGTTCCACGATCCGTTGGCCATTGACAAGCACACCATTGGCACTATCGAGATCAACAAGCACATAGCCGCCCGAATCGGCGCGGATTTCAGCATGGTGGCGTGAGGCCCGCCCGCTTCCCACTGGCACACTATTCTCTGGGCTACGCCCCAGCGAGAGCAGCGCATCACCTAATTCGAATTCCTGACCGATTTGGGTACCACGCAGCCAGACAATCTTTGAGGGCATATGATTTCCTCTCTGCTCCCGTGCAGGCACAAGATGTTGCGTCTCTACCGTGCGATGATCGCACCATCCACGCGGCCATCCGGTAGACCTAATGCAGTGATCAATTTCGCAAATGTTTCTGGGTTGCCGGTTGTTGCATACTGAATAAACGCGGCATCAGGCGATTGCCGCAATAGATTGCGCTCATGTAGGATTCGGGCTGTTTGGCGTGCCACTGCTGGAGCTGGATCAATCAGAACGATCTGCGGGCCAACAATTGTACGAATCTGGGTTGCCAGAAATGGATAATGGGTACAGCCAAGCACAAGTGTATCGGCACCAGCAGCGATTAAGGGCTGCAGATATAGCTCCAGCAACTGCTTGGTTGCTGGGCTTTCTAGCTCGCCAGCCTCAACAGCATCGGCAAGGCCAGCGCACGGCTGGGCAATGACGCGAACATCCTTGGCCCATTGATCCACTACATTGTGGAGCAACCCGCCAGCGATTGTCGCCGGGGTGGCTAACACACCAACAACGCCTGTGCGCGTGGTAAGCACGGCTGGCTTGACTGCCGGAACCATTCCGACGAAGGCTATCTGTGGAAATACCTCTCGCAACAGGAAAAGTGCGGCGGCGCTGGCGCTATTGCATGCCACAACAACGAGCTTCGCCGCATGGTTGATCAACCATGCGGCACTCGCCAATGCCAACTCACACAATTCCTCGGGCGGGCGTGAACCATATGGGCAGCGTGACTGATCGGCCAGATACAGCAAGTTTTCCGTTGGCAACTGCCGCCGAACCTCAGCCAGTACCGTCCCACCACCGACACCACTGTCGAACAAGCCAATTGGGCCATCTAAATATTGCATAGAGTAGGAGTTTGGGCGCAACTCCCAAACAACTTCCAACTTTCTTTTTCAAGTCCGATAGGACTGCTGCACTATGATACCACGTCGGTTCGGGAGAGAAGGGCATGGTAGAATGACAGGCGGATGAGGCGCAGCCACAATAATCGAGGAGAAGGAGCAGCACAATGTCCTATGGTGTCAAACTCGATCCACAGCCGATTGCGGCGGGGCTTACCGTTCGCGATCTGGTTGATAAGCAGCTATATGCCTATAATGGCGGGCGGTTGCGCGAGGCATGCCAATTATTCGCCCGCAAGATCGCCCAGCCCGATGTGACAATTGGCGTGACACTCTCGGGCGCCTTGACGCCAACCGGCCTGGGAACAGCAGCGATTGTACCGCTGATCAAGGCTGGGCTGATCGACTGGGTGGTCAGCACTGGCGCGAATCTGTACCACGATATGCATCGCTCGCTTGGCTTCGAGCTGTTTGGAACCACACCATTTGTGGATGATCTCGCGCTGCGTGATCGCCATATCATTCGGATCTACGATATCCTATTCGACCAGAGTGTGTTGCTGGATACCGATGCGTTTCTGCGCGAATGCCTGAGAGGCCCAGAATTCCAGAAACCGCTGAGTACCGCTGAACTGCACTATTACCTTGGCCGCTACACACAAGCCCGCGAGAAGGCGATTGGCACCAGCTATGTTTCGGTGCTGACTGCTGCCTATGAGGCTGGTGTGCCATTGTATACATCCAGCCCTGGCGATTCGACGATTGGTATGAATGTGGCAGCATTGGCATTGGCTGGCAACCAACTGCGCTTCGATGTTGAGCGTGATGTCAACGAGACAACCGCAATCGTTCACCGGGCCAAAAAATCGGGCGGCCAGAGTGCCGTTGTGATCTTTGGCGGCGGCTCACCAAAGAACTTTATCCTGCAAACCGAACCGCAGCTTCAGGAGATCATGGGCATCTCCGAGAAGGGCCACGATTATTTCATCCAGTTCACCGATGCACGTCCCGATACTGGTGGGCTTTCGGGTGCAACGCCGAGTGAAGCCATGACATGGGGCAAGGTTGATCCCGATCAGCTGCCTGATACTATCGTCTGCTATACCGATAGCACGATAGCACTGCCGATTCTGGCCGCCTATGTACTCGATGTCGCTGCTGCACGGCCACTCAAGCGCATCTATGATCAGCGCGATAGCCTGATGGAAGAATTGCGGAGCGATTATCTGGCCGTCAACCAATAATCGCTTTCAATCACTTTTCTTCAATCGTGATATCGACGGTGGTGCCCTCGGCCAGTTTGGCGATGATCACCGTTGCAGTACGTGTGCCTTTTTGGAAACGCAGCACCGTGGCATTCGCATTCGCAGCCGAATCAGGCAGCGTCTGCCAGCCACGGGTTGGCATATCAGTCTGATACAACTCGATGATCGAACCATAGCCCTGTGGAGTCGTATAGGTGGCCTTTTTCGCAGTGCTGACCAACATCTGGCGTTTTTCTGGCAGCGAGACATCATCAAGCGAACCGCTTCCACCCGTTAGTGCATCAACCGTCTGACGGACGGAGACACCATTAATAGGCTGTTCTGTTGCCAGTGCAATCAGTGTCGCACGCATCTCGGGAGCCTGCGCCTGCAGCGTTGGTGCAAGCGCCTCAAGTGTCTGTCGTAAGCCAGGAGCCTGGGCCTGCAGCGTTGGTGCCAACACCGCTGCCGTCTGTTGAAGCGAACTAGCGCCAGCCTGCAACGTCGGCGCTAGCGCTTCTGCGGTGCGCTGCAATTCAAGGACAGCCGTGGCAGCACCATCACTCATCTGCTGAGCACCAGATGGCAGACCACATGCCGCCAGCGCAGCCAATGCCAGGGCTGCAATACATATCATTCGATACATGGAAACTCCTTCTTCCCGGCACAACGCATGATGCCAGAGTTCCCAAAGTATACATGCTTTGGTGCCATAGTGCTGAGTATTCAGGAGTCAGGAGTCAGAACCTGCCCTCTCCCCCGCCGGGGCGAGGGGAATTGCCCATACAGAACCCTTTAAGCCCCTCCCCACTGGTGGGGGAGGGGGAGGGGGAGGGGAGAGGCAGAAACGGCAACGGCTTGAGAAAACCAAGCCACAATCACATATCGTTTGCAGCCATGGCATAACCAACGGACGTTGGCGAACCACAGTGATTCATTCAGAATCCAGGGCACTCCAACGCTGCATTCATCGCGGGCGGACACGCGCCGTGTGGCACAGCAATGGTGGTGGTTGGAGGCGGGCGGCTTGGTACCGCCCCTACATTCGTTGCTTGCGCTGCCGACATTACTAATGTGTGGTGTTTTCTCATGCGCAGCCATGGCATAACCAACGCACGTTGGCGAACCTCTCACATCCATTGCTGGTCCAGGGAACCGGTCGGAACGGTTCCCTGGTGCCTGCCGCGCACAGCGGCAAAACCTAACTACCTATCTCCGCGACGATCAACCCATAATTGCCATCGCCACGTTTGTACAGCACATTCACAATACTCGTCTCGGCATCACGGAAGACAAAGAAGGTATGGCCGAGCAACTCCATCTGCTCAACGGCTTCATCACTATACATTGGCTTGATCTGAAATTCCTTGGTACGCACAATCCGAGGCTGTGGCGCTTCATCGGTATCCAGCACGCCATTCAGAACCGGAACCTCAACGATCTCGCCACCCTGACGGCGGAGCTTACCACGCCGCCAATGCTTCTCCTTATAGCGCTTAATCTGGCGCTGGAGCGTGGTAGAAACATCATCGATCACAGTGAACACATCAGCGCCGCGCTGGTCGGATCGTAACAGAACGCCATGCTCAGCAATCAATGTCGCTTGGGCACGCTGGATGGTGCCATCATTGCGGCGTTGCTCCTCATCAAGTTCGACGGTGATCTTCTCGATTCCATCCATGAAGCGCTGCAGTTTGCCTAATTTCTCTTCGATATAGCTGCGGTTGCGCTCAGAAACTTTGCCGTGGCGGCTCTTGATGATGAGCTCCATGAGAGGCTCCTTCTGCTCGCCCAACGCATCAGTGCGCCGAACGAATTGCTGGTCTGCACCGGATCTGCTTCAAGCCATTGCTCAGGGGATTGTTAAGCAATCGCTCTGTCGCGTGGCGTCATTCTACTACGTGGCAGCAGGGGTCGCAAGCGACAATACCATAACCAAGAGGTACCACTCTTGCAATGCTATAATAACCTACCGGCATATCCCGGTAAGGAGCATGTTGTGAGTACAACACCAATCACCCGCTATACCACAGCTGGGAGCATACGAATCTATCGCATCCCAGTGCAGGTCTTTCCAAAGCTGATCGCCAATATCCATGTTGTCGTGGCCGATGATTATGTCGCCCTGATCGACACCGGTAGCGGCCTTGGCGAGAGCGATACCCAGCTCCAGGCTGGTTTCGCAGCGCTACGCGAAGAATGGGGCGAATCGTTTGGCTGGAGCGATCTGAAGCGTATTATCATCACCCACGCCCATATCGATCACTATGGTGGCCTGACAGCGGTTCGCACGCTATGTAACGCGCCAATTGCCGTGCATGTGCTGGATCGGCGGGTGCTGATCAACCATAGCGAGCGGCTCATCCTGGCCAGCCGCGCACTTGGCGAATTCCTGGCGCGGGCTGGTATTCCACCCGAACAACGCGCCGAAATCCTGCACATGTATGGCTGGAGCAAGGAAATCTTTCGCTCCGTCGATGTCAGCAATACGCTCGAAGATGGCGATCGGCTTGATGGCCTGTTCAGCATCTATCACACCCCTGGCCACTGCCCAGGGCAGGTCTGCCTACAGATCGACGATATTCTGCTGACCGCCGACCATGTGTTACCGCACACGGCACCATTTCTTTCACCCGAAAGCATCACCCCATCCACCGGGGCAGAACACTACCTTCAATCGCTCGACCGTATCAAGCGGGTTTCCGGCGTGAGGCTGGCGCTTGGCGGGCACGAAGAGCCGATCAAGGATTTCGATGAATGCCTCGTTCGCGTCGAGCAAGCCCAACAGCATCGCATCACCCGTGTCCGCGATAGCTGCGCCGAACCACGCACCATCGCCGAGCTTACCCGCACCATCTACCCGACACTGGCTGGCTATGATTCACTCATGGCGTTGCAAAAGACCGGTGCCTATGTCGAATATCTCGATCAGCGCGGCCAATTAGCCATCGCCAATCTGGATGAAGTCGCCAGCGATGCAACCATCGCACCACGCTACCGCATCGTTTAATAGAACCGATAGCCAGGAATTCAGGAGTCAGGAGTCAGGAGTCAGAATACCAAGCATGGCGAAACCCGTGTAGGGCGCGAACCGATGTGTCTGCCCAAGAACCAAAACCATGAACCGATAGTTCTACGGATGGCTTCCTGATGGCTGATAGCTGAGTGCTAAAGGCTTATGAAGAAAGAATGTTGGCGGCACTCGTTAACTCGGCATGTCTATTC
>Ga0163144_10017676_pt1 | contig 14513 bp, 9 predicted proteins | sample OliLak19BULKMAT1_FD_123175 | JGI IMG/M metagenome (GOLD analysis project Ga0163144, IMG submission 123175) | Freshwater microbial mat bacterial communities from Lake Vanda, McMurdo Dry Valleys, Antarctica - Oligotrophic Lake LV.19.BULKMAT1 | ecosystem: Environmental > Aquatic > Freshwater > Lake... | reverse complement strand
AGAAGGTCGGTGAAGCGGCGTAACCATACTTGAACTGTTGTGGATTGAAGGTCCCGATCGATTCTTGCCAAAGCGGTTTGCCAGCCGGCGAAATCGCGCTAAGCCAGATCGCTGAGGAATTATAAAACGATGCAATGATGCGTTCGCCGTCAAACGCAACCGACGGGCTCGCTTCGGTGTTCTTCGGATGATTGTCTGCAGGTATGCCACCTTGGTGGACAACCTGACTCCACAATGCCTTGCCATCTTTGCGTGCAAAGGCAAGCACTGACTGCGTCCCTGCGGCTTTGTCAGCCGTCGTCAAATAGATGCTACCTCCCACCACAATCGGCGAACTGTGTCCGCGCCCCGGTACGGGACTCGCCCAAGCAATTCGATTATTTTCGTAGTTGGTTGGTGCCACGCTTCCTGAAGGTGCAATGTTGTTTCCTGTCGGACCTCGCCAAGTCCACCATTCACGATCTGCCCCTTCGGTTTCAACGGCTCCAAACGTCGACGAAGAGTGAACTCCGAAGGCGAGCGAAGCCAAGCCAACGGCGGATACTTTTAAGGCTGTACGTCGATGCGTCATCTGTGCTCTCAATGATTTCATTTTGGTTCGTGATCAATTACTTGCAACTTCCAATTAACTAACAGCCAATTAACTTATGTAGCGTAACCCTCCCGCAAGCGGGAGGGTTACATGCATTCGTTAATTTTGCGTTGTCCCTAAGCCGCCCCGCGCCAGCTTCGTTTGCTCGATTTTATCCGATATTCGATAGCGAGTGGAATTCGGTGCTAAAGCCGGCGGCATTGAATCGTTGTTTGAGGCGTTCGATGTGAGCGTGGTCGAGGGTTTCAACCGTGCAATTCACAGAAACGGATGCGATTTCATCGCCCCCGAAGACTCGATCGTGCGCAATGTCGATAATGCTAATGCCCTCGTCAGCCAGAAACTTAGAGAATGCAGCTAGGCCGCCGGGTCGATCGCTAATGTGTGCGCTGAAGCGGCACAAGCGACCATCAACCGCTAAACCGCGCTGGATGATTCGTCCCAGCATCGTAGTGTCGATGTTGCCTCCGCAAAGGATCGTGCCAACGCGTTTACCCGACAGACCAGAAATCTTTCCTGCCAGAATCGCTGCAATGCCCGTTGCACCAGCGCCCTCAACAACGGCCTTTTCCATTTCGACCAGTCGTAGGACCGCCAACGCGATATCGTGCTCGTTCACGAGGATGACGCGGTCTACGAGCCGCCGTGCAATTGCGAACGCGTTCGTTCCGACCATCGGCACCGCCAGCCCATCCGCCAACGTCGGTTGCATTTCGACACGTACCGGATGGCCAGCCTTTAGCGCTGCTGTAAAACTGGCGGCTCGCTCGGGCTCAACGCCGATAATTTCAATATCAGGTTTCAAAGACTTCGCGGCCAAAGCAACTCCCGCGATCAGACCTGCACCGCCAACCGGGACCACGATCGCATCCAAATTGCCGACCTGTTCGAGCATTTCCAAGCCGATCGTCCCTGCTCCCGCGATGATATCAGGATGGTCATAGCCATTGACATAAGTCAGTGACTGTGTACCAAGCAGCGTCATTGCATACTCCTTGGCATCGCCAATGTCTTGGCCATGGATGATGACGTTAGCACCGAAGCTTCGACAATTCTTGACCTTGATGATTGGCGCAAAGTTTGGCATGACGACCGTCACGGGCACGCCAAGTTGCTGGCCGTGGCAAGCGAGCGCCAACGCATGATTGCCCGCTGAAGCGGCAATCACCCCGGCTTGCTTCTGCGTTTCGCCGAGCCGCATCAATGCGTTGCGGGCTCCGCGCTCTTTGAACGATCCCGTCCGTTGGCGATGCTCGCGTTTGAGGTACAATTGGACTCCGCAGATCGGGGATAGCCAATCGCTCCGCATAAATGGTGTTCGCTGGACACCGCCCGCTACACGGCTTGCAGCGGCGTAGATGTCGTCGATGGTTGGGCAGACGTCGTTCATGCGAAAGTGATCAATCGTGAAAGTTCGGTGGTGTCGATAGAGATCAACGTATGGGACGCTGGTGTAGGATCTGCGGTCAAGATCAACGACACAGAAAATCCGGTGGGCGAGGCATCCCTTGGCTTAAGCAGAACGAGCCCGAACTTTTTGAATTGGTCACGAAGGCCGATCTTTTTGCGTTCGACCCAACGCCTCTCGATTATATCGAGACCGAAGAACTAGACTTTGAGGAATACGAATGCGTCAATGAAGAATTGACAGCAGCGTGGATAGAGTCGCAAGAAATCGAACTTGTTTTTCTGTGACAATTGATTCTAACTGGACAACGCCATTTTGAATTATCCGTTTTGGCGTTAGCCACGGTTTCCACGTTTAACCGGGGCTGGGCTGGACCGTTAAATCTTTGGGGTTGGCCAAGTTTTTTCACACCCGAAAAATGTTCCGGCATCGCTGTAGTCTTTAGCCCAGCGGTCGACATCCGAACTGCCGGCGGAGTCAGCCCTCGTTGTTTTACACATCTTCAAAAGAATCTTCGGCCCCCTACCACCGTCAAGAAGCGGGTTAAAAAATTGAGGGGATAAAAAATTGACCTGCGGTTTTTCACTACCGACATTCGCCACTTACCCAATTTTTTAACCCACAAATTTTTTAACCCATTCTCCAAGATCCCCGTCCAGTGTCCGATCCAGATCCCACGCTTGCCAAGCGATCAGTTCGCGGCCATCGTCTACGGCGTCATGTGTGCCTCGTTCGCGCTGGCCAACGCTATCGGCCGCAAATGGAATCGGATATACCGGCCCTATCATTGCACTTACTGCCGACCGTCTTTGAAAAGTTATGTATAACGATGGCTCACGCCCAATGGCATTTCATGTCCCGTCCTCCGGGCTTTGAAACCGGTCGATAGGGAACCAAATTGCGCATATCAAATGAAACGCAATACTAGCTTTTTAGTGGTCAACGCTAGCGCTAAAACGGCTAATAAGTTCGGAACCGCGTTGACCAGCTAAACCGCTTCAGTTAGCTGCTTAACCAACTTTTCTATATCCGCTCGTTGGGCAGCAAATCCATCGTGCTTGGCTTTCGCCGCATCGGCGACTGCCCTTGCGGCTGCTTCCGTGGCTTCGGCAGCGACAATGGTAGGATTCATCGCTTCGGCGGCGGCGAGCATTGCCGTTGCTTCTTGTTGTTTGGCAATGTCAATGGCACGCGAGCCGATTTGCTCACGTCGTTTCGCCGCGATCTGATTGAACAAGGCGGCCAATTCGGTTTCTCGTTTGGCAACTTCCTCTTGCGCCGCGTCCGCATCCAAGGGTGCCAATCTTGCGGCAATCACCAAGTCATGCAGATCGCGACTTCGGGTCGCCAAGCCAGGCAATTCGACCTTGATCTGTTCAGCAGCAGCGAGCGCTGCGACCGCAGCTTGTTTTGATGCTTCGGCAGCAACGAGCTTAACCTGTTTTTCCTGCTGTAAAGCGACTCGTTTCGCCGTCTCTGCGGCTAGGCTTGCTGCGACAGCATTGAATTCCGAAAGCGTCTTATCGAATTCGGGAATAATCGTAGCAAGCTTGGCGTTGGTCTCCACCATTCGTTGCTGAACCGGAGGCGGATTCGCTGCAATCGCGATCTTGTTCTCCGGTGCTTCGCTTTGTGATACCAGAACTTGCCCCGTCCAGTCGCCCGCAACAATTCGTGACCCATCATGCGAAATCGCAACTTCCAACACAACTTCCGGCATTGGTGGTAGCTCGCGAATCAAATTGCCCGCAGCATCCCAAAGCTTTACGCGACTGTCTTTACCGCTAGTGACCAAGCGTCCTTGATGATCGAACTTGACGCTTGTGACACCGCCACCATGCGCGGTGATTGTTTTGATCGCCTTGCCTTCGACGATGTCCCAAAGCTTCACCGTTCCATCGTCACTTGCCGAAGCAAAAACGTTGGAATCGTCTCGCCACGCGATCGCATTGATGGCACCCTTGTGCTCGACCAAATCAAGGAATTGACGTCCCGTACTGGCTTCCCAGACACACAATCCCGCTGAGCGATCACCAGACGCGATCAGGACTCCATCGGGACTGAACGCAACTGCGTAAATCCAATCCGTATGTTTCTTGATGTCGAACAACAACTCACCGGAGGCGGTGTTGTAAATTCGCAGCATCTTTTGCGGTCCACCGAGAGCAACTTGGGTCATCTTGTCATTGACGTCAGCGTCAAACGCCACGTCCAGTTCGTCCCCGATCGTCGCCACTCGATTGCCGGTCTTCACGTCGTAAATCGCGGCGATACCTTTGGCAGAATGTTCCCCACCGGCCGCGACAATGAACGCGCCGTCGCGACTGAATCTTAGTGATTGGGGGATCCCTTCTGCGAACGGAAGCACGCCCAAAAGCTGTGCCGTGTCGCTATGATAGAGCGAAATCTGTTTTTGCCCAGCAACGGCGACCAGTGGTGCCCACGGGCTGGTTGCGACGGCGGTGATCGCGGACGCTCGAGGAGTCACGACGGGAACCGCCTGGGGAACGGTTTCTGGCATCGCGCCAGGGCCTTCAGGTTTGCCCGTACCGACACTGGCAAACGCGAGATTGTTTACCTTTTGCTTGGCAGCTTTGGAGCCCATGTTCTCCAGCATGCCGCCAGTGATCCAGGCTGCAACGAGGTCGATCTCTGCCTGCGGGATCTTGTCTCGCTCCGGCGGCATCGAGGGTTCATCGGTATGTGCGATCAACTGATACAATCGACTCGCTTGTGGGTCACCTGCCGAAACAATCTCGCCACTGCCACCACCGGTCATGATGGCCCCGTTGGAGTCCAGAGCAAGCCCGCCTTTCGACTCGCCTTGATTGTGGCATGTAAAGCAGTGCTGGCGAAAAATAGGCTTGATGTGATCCTCGTATGTGATCTTCACCGACGCGTCAGCCGGCGGAGTTTCGTCCGCGAAAGCGATCTTGCCGACGACAACAAAAGCCATCAGTACTAGGAGTGTTAAGCAGTTAGCTAGGTTTTTTTGCATGGTAGGGCTTAGCGGTTGAACACGAACTCACGGCTATTCAGAATGGCCCAAAAAGCGTCTTCGACTCCCTGCTTTGGATCTGGCGCCGCAGCCACAGCAGCGCGTAGATCATTCAGCTCCGCTTCGGCTGGGTAACGCGATAAGCAGCGGACATACAGCGTCTTTAGAATGTCATCAACGGGCATCTTCTCCTCATTTAGCATTCGGTTGACCAGGCCGCCTTGGCTGATCTTCTCATGCACACTGCTGCCATTGAGCAGGTGCAGAGCCTGTGAAAGTGAGGGGTCAGTCGTCGCCTCGCAATCGCAAACTGTCACGCGGGGCGAACGGCCAAAGGCGGTCAAGAAATAGTTGCTCGTTGTCCCGTCAGCAATTTGAACGGCACGGGCACCGAGTGGCAAACCGCGAAACTTGTCAGGTGCAGAGGTGACTTGGCAAATGCAATCCAACAGACTTTCCGCGGGGACTCGCCGGACCAGAGCATGCGAATAATTTCGCATATCCGTTTCGTTGCCGTTGATAGTTGTCGAGCTTCGTTGATACGCTTCGCTGGTACAAATGTCACGGACCAAGCGGCGGAAATCAAATTTGTATTCCACAAGTTTTTCACCCAGCTTGTCGAATAACTCGGGATTGCTCGACGGATTACTAGCCCGGATGTCGTCGACTTGATCGACCAGTCCCACTCCGGTGAAGTGAGCCCAAACTCGGTTGGCGATCGACTTTGCAAAGTACGGGTTTTCTGGTGCGGTCAGCCATTGCGCCAAGACGACTCGTCGGTCCTTCCCGTTGCAATCCGGAGTGTCACCGCCAAGAAACTTAGGCTTCATGTCTTGGCCAGTGACTGGATGTTTTGTTTCGCCGCCGAAGCGATTGAAAACAATTTTTTCACGGTAGTCTTCCGCTTGCTTTCGGCCGACTTGGGCAAAGAAAGACGCAAAGCCGTAGTAATCGTTCATGGTCCAGCGATCGAACGGATGATTATGGCATTGAGCACATTGAGTGCGGATTCCCATGAACACTTGCGCGACGTTCTCGGCGGTCTTAAGCGTGTCTCGCTCGACCTCATAGAAGTTGGTTTCAGGGCTAGTAAATGTCCCACCGGTGCTGCCAAGCAATGAGCGCACCATTTGGTCGATTGGTACATTTCGAGCGAACTGGTCGGTCAACCAATTCGCATACAGGAACGCAGACTTGTAGCTTACATCGTTGCTGCTCTTGATCATCAACAACTGCGCAAACTTCATGGCCCAGATTTCGCTGAACTCCTTACGCAGCAGCAGTTGATCAACGAGTGCTTGTCGTTTGTCTGGCGCGACGTCACCGGCGAAGCGAGTAAACTCTTCCTGGGTCGGCAGGATGCCGGTAATATCAATCGTTACTCGACGCAAAAACTGCTCGTCGGTACATAGCGGACTGGGGGCGATCCGAACTTGTTGTAACTTCTTACCGACCAGTTCATCAATGTAATTGCCGGTGATCGCAGGTGCCGTGTACTGAAGGTTTTCAGGAAGAACGAGCACTTGGCTGCCGACGGTATACGTGTCGAAGCGGGCCATTACGTAAGCTTCGCCACGTGAACCAGCGGTAACGTTTCCAATTGCGTCGATCGTGGCCGTAGTGGGTGCATTGGTGGAAAAGGCTGCAAGCTGTGTGACATCGCGAGTGCTGCCATCGGCATAAGTCGCAACCGCAACGAACCGTTGTTTTGCACCAACACCTTCCATAACGGCTTGCTCAGGATAGATCGCAACGGCCGTGACCTTCGGTGGTTTCTTATCTGTGGCGTCGATTAACGCACCATCGCGAAGCCACTCCAACATCACCGCGTAGTACTCGGAATCGGTTCCAAACCTTTTCCCGCCGCTGTGCGGTACCGAACCGATTGACTTCTTCAGAAACAGACTCTCTTCAGGCACCGCCAAATTGATACGTCTGACGCCGATCTCACGCGTAATGCGTTGGTAGTCTCCAGCAGGGTCAAAGCCAAACAAACTTACCCGGAAGCCGTCTTTGCCTCTGGCTGCACCATGGCAAGAACCGGTGTTACAGCCTGAGCGTGTCAGCACTGGCATCACGTCCTTCTCGAAGCTGATCGGAAAACGCGTCGCTGCGTTGGCAACCTTGACCGGGATCTTGCGAGTGGCACCGTTGTAGGTGGCAACAAGCTCTGCTGTTCCATCTACAAGTGGAAGCATCGATTGACCATTGATCGAAGCGACTGCCGCACCGAGAACGGACCATTCGACGCGATCGCTGATATCCAATGTGACTCCATCGTCGCGCGTCATAACGGCGATGAAGGACTGAGAGTCCCGCGCCGAATCGAGCAGAATCTCAGGAGGGTAGACTGAGAACTCGGGGATGATTGGCGGATTGCTAGGAGGCGTCGCGCTCTCGACTGGCTCTGCGGCGGTCAATACGGACGTGAACCAGTCGCCACCGAATGTCACGATCAACGCGACTGCCAGACAAATGGGGCGAAGCAAGTTGGAGTGGAGATTCCAGCGGATGGTTGCCGGCGTGTAGTGATTTTGGTTCATGGCGTCGTCGAGTCCGATCGATGTCATATTCGGGAAGCGAAAAACGGAATCTAATTCTTCATCTGTCGAAGCTGTTCCAAGCGACTAAGCGGCTTGGCTTCGGCCTTTACTTCTGGTTTTGGCGGAGTCGGTGCGGCTGGGGCAGCGACGGGCGCTGGAGCATCGACTTTCGGGGGCAGAGGTTGATCGATTCGAAGTTCGCCAGTGCCCTGAGTTTGGATGATATCGCCAGCATCACTACGAATTGTCGCGACGCAGTGAAGTGTTTTATGCGTACCAACTTTGGCATCGGCCGCGATTGTGATTGGGAATGTGATCGTCTTTGTTTCAGCGGTTACGGGCTGAGACGGAGCCGCACACGTGATCCCCGCAGGCATGCCGACCAATGTGACTTCACAAGTGCCCGTAATCGGCTTCAAAACTTCGACACCGATACCAAGACTAGTCTCCGTGCCGAGTTCGCCTGCGATCCGCGGGAAGGCAAACTTGAATCCAAGATCTTGAACATCGAGCGTGATGGGAGGCGTGATCAGTTTACCTTGACCTTGGGCGGTACCGTAACGAGCGATCAGAGCCATGGGCCAAACGCCGATTGCAGCGGCACCGTTGGCAGTAATCGGAATCGTGATTTCGTTTTGCCCCTTCTCGATCTTGCGACCGTTGTTAACGCCAATCCCCGGCGGATTGTACAACGTCGACAGGTAGACTTCGCCATCGAAGCCTTCGCTTCGCTCAATCGTAACCTTCAGATCCTTGCTGCCATCGCGAACGATGGGAGTGCCGGGCTGGTGTAGTGTGATCTTGAAAGGAGCCGCATCCGCGACGCTGACCGCGAGTCGTTTTGAATCGTATCCCCACATGTCTACGCGATTTTGACCCAACATCAAACGATGTCGAAGTTTGAGGTCGCCAACAACGGGTGCGTTTGGATCGGTATGCGAGCCTTTCAGCCCAACTAACGATGCACCATCAGGAGCATCGGCAGCGGCAGACAGAACAACCGGGATTTCCGATTGGTCGGCACGCATCGGGAACGTTGTGGCGGTGATTCCGGCTGGAAGGTCGAACAAATCGAGCTTTAATTCACCACCAAAATTCTGTCGTTTGGCGGTCACCATCATCGCCATCGCACCTCCGCGCGGGACGGCGATACCGAGCGCTTCGTCGCGATCCATTTCTTTTCGATCAAGTGAAAGCATGGGTTTCGCAAGAACTGCCTCGATACGGTAGGCGAAGGCGGGGCCACCACGCTGCAAGGAGTCTGTGATGCGTACCTTATGAAGTCCATCTTCAGCAGCCGTAAATTCGAAGAATGAATCGGGGCGCCCCTCCGCGTCGTCGTTTCCACCGATGCCATTATTCTTAGGTCCATAGACATTGACGACGCTGTCTAAAGAAGAACGAAGAGTGTTTCGAGCAAATGCGGTGACCAAAATCTTTTGGCCTTTCTTGCATTCAATTCCAAAGCAGTCGACGTCGTTGCCCTGGCCGATGACACCACAATATGCACCACCAGGTTGATCGGCACTGACCGCGACCGTAACGTTTGGTGTCGCAACATCATCATTCGGTTCAGCTTCAACCGTTACGGGCAAATCATTCACTCGAATCCAATTCGGCGAAGGGCTGATTCCTGCGTCTGTCTTGGTCACAACGGGAAACCGTTCTATCGCTTCACTAGGAAGCTGCACTTGAGCTTGCGTCGACACCATCTCGCCACCGTTGCCGGTCAAGTTGACCAGCGTGGCCGTCAGGAGTTCACCGGGCTTTTGGCCTGCTGGAACGATCGCTATTGGGCGCGGATAAGTGCCAACGTGCAATCGATAGTAAGCTTGATCGTGACCGGTAAAGCTGCTGTCGCGAATCACAACCTTGTAAGTGCCAGCCTTCGGCGCTTTGAAGGCAAGTAAAGCATCTTGCTGAAGCAGGCTGGAGTCGTCACTACTTGCAACTTCGAAACGCCCCTCGTCGAGCACTGCGACGTAGGGATCGAAAATCTGACTATTCACGCTGTAGCTAAGGCGGAGACCCTCAGCCTCAACATGAATCAATTGCCCTTCAGCAAGCTCGATGGCAAAGTAATCAATGTCCTCGAACTTGATCAGCCCTTCGATCGTTCGGTTCAAATCGACTTTTTGAGCCGAATCGAAATCGTTGTTCGGTTCAACTTCGTTAACGACAGGCATTGCACCGACGCCGAGCAAACGCAGGTTGCTAACGCCAGTCTTGGTAACCAATTGAATGGGATACAAGCCTGGATCGGTGTTGGCGTCGGCTGTAATCGTCATCTCCACCTTGTTGTCGTCAATCGACTTCACGTCGGAAACAACCAAGCCAGTGCGATCGAGCAACACCGTTGACGCATCACCGATCCTGGCACCGTGGAGTGTCACTTTAGTAGGTTCACCACGGACAAGACCAAGAGGTTCCACTCGCGAAACGGTCGGTTGCGCAGCATGGATCGATTGGCCAGCCAATACGATGACGACTGCACCAACCGCCGCAGCGATCTCAAAAACATGCAATCCGAATGGTTTCATTTTTGAGAGCTTGAACATCTTGTAACCTCTACCGGCGAACCGAAATTAAACGTCAACACGACCGCGTGAACTTAAAAGACTAGGGCTACGCCAATAATCCTTGGATAACTTTTCCACCGTCGACAATTTCAACCGGTCGATCGCCGGGGGCCATCAGTTCCTTATCAGCAACGATACCCAGCAGGTGATACATGGTAGTCGCCAAATCTTCGGGGCTGACCGGATTGTCTTCCGGTTCACTGGCCGTGGCGTCGCTGCTGCCGTAGATCGTGCCGCCTTTGATGCCGCCACCGGCAACGAGAGTGCTGAACACCTTCGGCCAGTGATCGCGACCTGCGGTTTGATTGATCTTTGGCGTGCGACCGAACTCGCTGCTGACCAAAACCATCGTTTCACCGAGCAACCCGCGCTGAGACAAGTCGTCAAGCAATGTTGACAAAGCAACATCGAGCGACGGCATTGTATTGCGGAAACTATTGGTGATCTGCTCGTGCATATCCCAACCACCGTAAGTGACGGTGACCAGACGAACGCCAGCTTCGACAAGCCGCCGAGCCATCAATAAACGCTGCCCGGCTTCGTTGCGACCATAGCGATCACGGAGCCCGTTGTCTTCTTTGCTGATGTCAAACGCTTCACGTGCTGCCGGTGTATCGAGCAAGCCATAAGCGCGTTCGTAGAATGTGCTCATCGCCGTCACGTTGTCAGAGGATGACGTTGAGGCAAAATTTCGATTGACGATTTCAAGAGCCGATTTGCGTCTTACAAATCGTTCGGCATCGACACCGTTCGCCAAGTTCAGATCGCGAACTTTGAATTCAGCTCGCGTTGGGTCGTCGCCCAGGGCGAAGGGACCGAAGCTGCTGGACAGATATCCGCTGCCAGCGAATTCGTTCGGTACATTGGGAACACAAACGTATGGTGGCAAATTATTTCGTGGCCCGTACTCGTGACTGATCACACTGCCAAAACTTGGGAACACAAGCGCGGGGCTGGGCTTGTAGCCGGTGAACATGTTGTGGGTGCCGCGTTCGTGAGCGGCTTCGCCGTGCGTCATGGAGCGAATGATCGAAAACTTGTCCGCGCACTTTGCTAGGTTTGGAACCGTTTCGCAAAATTCCTCGCCGGTGTTGGTCTTCACCGTGCGAAATTCGCCTCGATATTCAAGCGGGCTGTAGGGCTTGGGGTCGAACGACTCCTGTTGGGCCATGCCGCCAGGAAGGAAAATGTGGATGACGCTTTTCGCTTTGGCCTGGATAAAGTCGTACTGCTTCTGGTCCGCTTGGGCTTGGCGAATCATCAGCAAGTCTGCGAGTGTTAACCCTAACCCTCCCAATGCTCCAGCGGTTAAGAATCCTCGACGGCCTAGGCTATTTCCGTAGCAACGCATGATCGACGCTCCTGGTAAAGGAAACAAGATTGAAATTTACCACTAAACCATCAGGATTGACGCGTGCAAATACACCTTTGCAATCAATGATAGTCAAACGGCAAACAACGGGAAGCAAACTGATCTGTCTGGCGACGTGCCAAGCATTCTTTAAAACTCGGTCAAACTTGATCGGATTAACCAAGTGGAAAGTTTCGGGTGTTAGGTAGGAAGCCGTCAGATCGCGAAAATGGGGCCGTTTTCGATTTCTGACTGCAGGATTGGTAGGTGGGAATTCATCCGTTTCGAAAAACTCACGTTTGAACTTACCGTTAGGCTATCTACTCGGTAGGGGTTTGTCAAACGATCAAGCTGACACGGTTTTGAACGTTTGTTACGTCCGAGAGTACCCACCATCGATCGAGAGATGCAGATTTTTTATTCGAACAGTCGAACTAAGAAGGAACAAAGTCACATTTGCTCGTTAACGAACAGGCAAAGTGAGCTAGTAATTGGGCGACATGGTCGATGTCGCCAAGCGATATCGCCTCCACCGCAGAGTGCATGTATCGATTGGGAATTGCGACCAAACCCGTTGCCACACCACCGCCGTGGAGCTGCAAAACATTGGCGTCGTTGGGCGTGGCCCTGCCGGTGGCAGCAAGCTGAAATGGAATTGCATGTTGTTGGGCAAGGGAAATCAGTCGTTCGACAACGGCGGGATTCATGTTGGGACCGCGAAAAATAACCGGCCCCGCACCGAGCTTAATTTCGCCTTGTTGATGCTTGTCGATCGTTGGACAGTCCGAAGCGTGCGTGACGTCGACCGCAATGGCGACGCTCGGATTGACACTGCCCGCAGCGGTCTTTGCGCCGCGAAGTCCGATTTCTTCTTGCACAGTGCTGACGCTATGCAAGTGGCAACGCATCGGCGAGCCGCTGGCTTTAGTCATCTCGACGGCGCGACGAAGTGCCTCAATGACGGTCCACATCCCCGTTTTGTTGTCCATCCCTGGGCCGGTCACGATGTCATTTAGCAACGGGCGATACCGCAAATCTAATGTGATGCAGTCGCCGATTCGTATCAGCTCTTGAGCGGCGGCTTTGGATTTCGCTCCCACATCCAGCCACAACTGCTCCAACTGCACGACCTGTTTACGTTCGTTTTCATTCAGCAGATGGATCGGTTTGCGGCTGATCACGGCCGGTACTGGCCCGCCGCTGGTCCAGACCATCATCGCTTGGCCGATGAGCTGCTGTGGGTCCCAGCCACCGATCGTTTGTGCGTAGATGTATCCGTCTTCGTCGATGTTTGTGACCAGCATGCCGATCTGGTCACAATGGCCTGCAAGCATTAATCGCGGTCCCGACGTATCCCCGTACGACGCAATGACATTGCCGTGGACGTCCGTCCGAATTGAGTCTGCGTGTGGCTCGATGTAGCTGCGAACCAGACGCTGTACCGGCTGTTCGTAGCCAGATGGGCTCGGCGTTTCGATTGCGGAACGAAAGAAGTTCAGGGCCTGCGGGTCCATCAGCGAGTTCGAATCTGTTTTGCGGATCGTGGATGATTTAACTTTGACGAGCAAAGAATATCTTTAACGATCGCGAACTGCGAGCGGTGGCCTATGAGTACGCGCAGCCGCAACGATTTACGGCAAATCCTTGATTTATCGGCGACAAAAATTGCCAATCCGTTGATTCTTAGTTAAAGTCAGAGCAGACGAATATTCGGCGAAGTTGCAGACTTTTGTATCAGCGACTTGGTACGCACGAATTCCACCCCCGACAGCCGCCTTATCCCGACCCAGACCAATGATCTATTTTTACATGTGGGTGTTGTTCCTCGTTTCGATTCTTTCGGCCCTGCCGATCGTCGTGTACGTGGAAAAGTCACGGCTTAAGAAGGCCATGGGACCAACCGCCGCTGCCGCTGCGGCAACCGGAGCCGCCGCGGTTGCGTTTGACGATGAGCCTGTCGAAGAAGTCCTCGCTGACGATGTCGCTGACGATGGGATGGGCGAGTTTGGCGAAACGGCGGCTGCCGCTGACGATTTTTCCGCGTTCGAAGATTTCAAATAACCGTTTTGAATTGCTTCTGTTCTCGATAAGAGGCTTGGTCGCGATCACCAGCTTGCGATATGCTTTCCGCTTAACATCTCGCTTACGCGTCGGGTTACCAAGCAACGTCATTTACTTCTCGCAGCAGTAGCACCTTCGCCTCTCTCTCTGCCCCAGCATGAAATACAACACCCACGTTTCAAATCCCGACGTGATCCTGATCGGAAGCGGGATCATGTCTTCGAACCTTGGGGCAATGCTTAAACGGCTTAAACCCGATCTCAAAATTCAGCTCTACGAAGTCGCTGACGAGATTGCCCAGGAAAGCTCCAATGCCTGGAACAACGCCGGTACGGGGCACGCGGGAATTTGCGAACTTAGCTACACCCCCAATCAAAATCCCGATGGGACGGTGGACGTCAGCAAAGCAATTGAAATCTTTGAGCAGTTCGAGCAATCAAAGTTGTTTTGGGGATTTGCGGTTCGTTCAGGCATGATCAGCCAACCGCGTGACTTCATTAACCCTGTGCCACACATCAGCTTTGTTCATGGACAAAAGCAAGTCGATTTCCTGAAAGCACGCTTCCAGGCAATGTCTGCACACCAGTTCTTCCGCGAGATGGAGTTCACAACGGACCGCGAGACGATTCGCTCTTGGGCTCCGTTGCTTGTTGAGGGTCGCGATGACAGGCCAATCGCCGCAACCAAAATGAACTCGGGAACCGACGTCGATTTTGGGGCGGTATCGCGAAAGCTGATTCATTGGCTCTCAGAGCAACCAGGCTGCGGCGTTGCGACCAGCCATCGCGTGATGGACCTAGTCCGAACGGCAACGGGCTGGAGAGTGACTGTCAAGAACTTATCGGACCAGAGTCAGATCAAAAGCCAAGCTGCGTTTGTTTTCGTCGGTGCAGGCGGCGGGAGTTTGCCGCTGCTACAGAAATCAAAGATTGCGGAAAGCCGTGGGTTCGGCGGATTTCCGATCGGTGGTCAGTGGCTCGT
>Ga0163144_10017671_pt1 | contig 14515 bp, 10 predicted proteins | sample OliLak19BULKMAT1_FD_123175 | JGI IMG/M metagenome (GOLD analysis project Ga0163144, IMG submission 123175) | Freshwater microbial mat bacterial communities from Lake Vanda, McMurdo Dry Valleys, Antarctica - Oligotrophic Lake LV.19.BULKMAT1 | ecosystem: Environmental > Aquatic > Freshwater >... | reverse complement strand
GGGGCGGGGGCGGGGGGGGCGGGGGTCGGGGCGGCGGCTCGGGGGGGGGGGGGGGCGGCGGCATGGGGGGCCGGACGGGCGGCGTCGGCGGCTACTTCGGCTCGGGCGGTCGCATGGGCACGGGCACGGGACAGGGCATGGGCGCCAACCGGTTCACCGGCAACCGCGGGAACCAGAGCGACTCGGAGCTCCAGGAACTCGAGGATCGCAAGGCGTTGATCGCCGAGCGCCGCACGCGCCTCGCCGACGGCGATCGCGCGCTGAACCAAGAGATCCGGCTGGCGGCCGAGCGCGTGACGGCCACCGGCGACGCGGCGGGCAACGCAATCTTCTAGCTTCTAGGCGTTCCTGGGCGCGTCTCGGCGTTCCGACGCCGAGGAACGCCGGGGCGCTGGCGAGGGCGGACTCGGACCGTCCGGTCCCTGCGGTGGATGCGGGACTCGGGGGGACACCGTTCGCAGTCATCCCAGGTTCACGGATCTTCGGGTGCGCCCTCGGGTGCGCCCTCGGGCGCGCCCTCCGGTCGGCCCCGCGGTTGCGTTGATGCGTCGGGCGTCGTGACGTCCCGTTTGTCGGTTCGCGCGCTCCGCTCGGGCGCGTTCGGTCCGGAGGGTCTCGTGCGTCCCATCCTGTCGTCGGTCCTGCTCGTCGTCCCGCTGGCGCTCGCCGCGATCGTCGGGGCGCCCCGCGTCCACGCGGAGGATGCGCCGCCGGTCGCCGCGCCGGACGCGCCTGCCGCACCGGACAGCCCTGCCGCACCGGACAGCCCGGAGGCCGAGAAGGGGCCCGACGTCGGGGCCGCCCGCCGGGCCTTCGACCAGGGCGAGGTCCTCCGCGAAGAGGGCAAGTGGAAGGAGGCCGGGCAGGCGTACGGGAAGTCGCTCGACGCCGACGAGGCGCAGTACCTCGTCCACCTCCGCTACCAGCAGGTCGTCGCGCGCTCCGGCGCGGCCGCCGAACTGCCGGCCGAGTACGACGCGATCGGGAAGGACCGGCCCGCGGACCCGGCCGCCAAGCTGCACCGCCTGCGCCTCGACCCGCCCGCGGCGCGCGTCGCCGCGCTGGCCCCGCTCGTCAAGGCGAAGCTGGGCGACGCGATGTTGCTCCTCGAACTGGGGCGCGCCCACCTCGCCCTCGGCGACGGACCGGCGGCCAAGAAGGCGCTCGAGGCGGCCTACGCGATCTCGCCGAACCTGGCCGACCTGCTCGCGCTGTCGTGCGAGGCGCTGCGCCGGGCCGGCGACGTCGCCGGTGCGCGGACGCGTCTCGAGGGCGTCGTGAAGACGTCGCCCGACGCGTACGACGCGCTTCTCGCGCTCGCCCGGCTCGACCTCGCCGAGGGCAAGTCGGCGGCGGCGCGCGAGCGGGCCGAGGCCGTGCTGACGATGCGCCCGTCGTTCGTCGCCGCGATGCTCGTGAAGGCGGAGGCCTTCTCCCAGCTCGGCAAGCCCGAGGACGCCCGCGGTGCCCTCGACGCCGCGCTGCGGGTCAACCCGGCGCACGCCGACGCGATGCTCGCCGCGGCCGACCTCGCGGCGAAGGCGGGGACGAAGGAAGCGCTCGAGACCGGCGTCAACCTCTACAAGAAGGCGCTCGCGCTCCCGGGCGTGGACCCGCTCCACGGCCTGTACGGGCTCGCATGGGCCTACGAGCGCCAGGGCCTGTTCAAGGAGGCCTCCGAGCTGTACCGCGAGGCGAACGCGCTCGCCCCGTCCGACGCCGGCATCGTGAACTCGGTCGGCGTGATGCTCCTCAAGCAGAAGAGCTTCCAGGCCGCGCTGGTGCAGTTCCGCAAGGCCATCGACCTCGACCCGAAATCGCCCGAGGCCTACCTGAACGTCGCCGTCGTGGCGGAGCAGCAGAGCGACTGGGCCGAGGCCATCAAGCAGTACCAGAAGGTGCTCGCGATGAAGGGCCAGGAGAGCAACGTCCGCGCCCTCCTCAACTGCGCGTTCGACCAGGAGGCCCTGTCGCAGTACAAGAAGGCCGAGGAACTCCTGGTCCGCGTGCGGCAGATCCGCCCCGACGAGGCCGACTTCGCGGTGTTCCACGGCGACAACCTTTTCTTCCAGAAGAAGTGGAAGCCGTCGGTGAAGGCCTACCAGGACGCGGTGAAGCTCGACGACAAGAACCGGTTTGCCTGGCGCGGCCTCGGCTTCGCCCTCTCCCAGGACGGCAAGACCGACGACGCCCTCGACGCCCTGCTGAAGGCGAAGGCGCTGAAGGCCGACGACCCGCCCACGCTGATCGTGCTCGGCGACATCTACTACGCCGACAAGCAGGACCTCCAGAAGGCGCTCGAGAACTACGAGGCCTACGTGAAGGCCGGCGGCACGAACCCGGACGTGCCGACGATCATCGAGAACCTCAAGAACGAGCTCGCCGGTCCGAAGTGAGCCGCGGCCCCGGTTGCGCGGCGCCGCGGCGCCGCGACGGCGTCGCGCGCGGCGGTGGCTTCCGGGGGTCCGGTAGCGTCGGGGTCCGAGAAGCCTCGGGGTCCGGTAGCCTCGGGGTCCGAGAAGCCTCGGGGTCCGAGAAGCCTCGCGGGCCGCGCGGGGCCCGGTCCCCGCATCGTCCTGCCCGGGTGTCCGGGTAGGCTACCCGCGTGGCGGGACCCCCGGACCCTAGCGCGCTGCGTCGGGCCTACGGCGTGCCGGACGCCGTCCGGTTGCGCAACGACGCCTCCGAGGTCCTCGCGTGGGTCGAGGGCGCCGAGGAAGCGGTGCGGGCGGTCGCCTCGCGACCGGACCGCCTGCCCCCCGCGCCGGCGACGGGCCGGGCCCGGTTGTCGCGCCTCGAGTCGGCCCTCGGGCCGCTCTACGTGCGGGAGTTTCGCAAGGGCGGCGTCCTGCGCGGCGTCCGGGGGCGGCGCTTCCGCGGGCGGATGCGCCCGCTCGACGAACTGGTCCTTTCGCGGCGGCTGCTCGCGGCCCGCGTGCCGGTCCTCGACGTCGTGGGGGCGGTCGTGTTGCGGGCGACGACGGGCTGGCGCGGCTTCCTCCTCTCGCGCGAGGTCCGGGGCGCCGTGGACCTCCAGACGTTCCTGTACGCGCCGGACGCCCACGCGGAGTGGCCGGCGACCGAGGCGCTCGCCGCGGCGGGCCGGGCCGTGCGCACGCTCCACGACGCGGGCGTCGCCCACGCCGACCTCCACCCGAAGAACCTCCTGCTCGACGCCGCGACGGCCGGCGTGCGCGTGCTCGACCTCGACCGCGCCCGTGCGTTCGACGCGCCGCTCACGGAGGGCCAGCGCCTCGACAACCTCGTCCGGTTGGGTCGCTCCGTCGAGAAGCACCGCCGCAAGGGGATGCCCGTCGGACGCCGCGCCGCGCTGCGGTTCCTGCGCGCGTACGGCGGCGGTGACGAGGCAGGCGACCGCTGGCTCGACTTGGTGCGCGCGCGCCTGCGGCGCGGGTTCGGCTGGCACGTCCTCTGGTGGCGCCTCTCGGGGCAGATCCGCCCGCGACCGCCCGGCGACGGCACGACGACCGCGGTGCCGTACGGGGCCCCCGCGCCGTGAAACTCACCGCCGCCATCATCGCGAAGGACGAGGCGCGCAACATCGTCGCTTGCGTACGGAGCGTCGCGTTCTGCGACGAGGTGCTCGTCGTCGACTCGGGCAGCACCGACGGCACCCCGGACCTCGCCCGCGCCGCCGGCGCGCGTGTCATCGTGACCGACTGGCCCGGCTGGGTCGCGCAGAAGAACCGCGCCGCGGGCCTCGCGTCCCACGACTGGGTCCTCTCGCTCGACGCCGACGAGCGCGTCGACGACCGGCTGCGCGCCGCGATCGAGCGGCTCCGCGCCGCCGGCGAGCCCGCGGCGCCGGGCTTCGAGGTGACCCGGCACGTCTTCTACCTCGGCCGGTGGATCGACCACGGCGGCTGGTTCCCCGAGTGGCGGACGCGCCTCTTCGACCGGCGCCGCGCGCGATGGGTGGGGGTGGACCCGCACGACCGCCTCGAGACCGACGGCGCGCCCGGCCGCCTCGCCGTCGGCGAGTTGCAGCACTTCACCTACCGCTCCATCGCCGAGCATGTCGCGCAGATCGACCGGTTCACGACGGTCGCCGCTCAGGAAAAGGTGGCCCGCGGCGCGCGCGGCAGCCTCCTCGCGATGCTCTTCCGCCCGCCGGCGCGGTTCCTCCGGATGTACGTCTTGCGGCGCGGTTTCCTCGACGGGCGCGCAGGGTTCTTCCTCGCCGCCATGGCCGCCTGGTACGTCTTCCTCAAGTACGCGAAGGTGTGGGAACTCGGCGGCTACGGGCGGAAGGTGGCGCCGTGACGCGACGCGTGCGGTTCGTCGAGGGCGGGTTCCGCGTGGAAACGCTGGCCGAGGCCGAGGGGCCGGTCCGCCTCCACGTGCTCCCCGACCCGTCGGCGGCGCTCGCCCGCGGCGAGCCCGTGAAGCGCAACCTCTACCGCGCGGCCGCGAAACTCGACGTCCCGGGCCTCGGGACGCTGCTGCTCAAGGTCCACCGCCCGCGCGGCTTCGTGGATGGCCTGCGCGCCGCGCTGCGGGCCAGCCGGGCGCGCAAGGAGTGGACGGCGTCGCGCTACCTCCGCGGGGCCGGGATTCCCACGCCGGCGCCCGTGCTGGTCGCGGAGCAGCGCCGCGGCCTCCGGCTCGTCCAGGCCGCCTCGGCCGCGCGGTTCCTCGGGCGCCGCGAGACCTTCGCCCCCGCGCTCGCCGCGCAGCCGCCCGCGAAGGCGCGCGCCCTCGTCGCCCGCTCCGCCCGCCTCGTGCGCGCGTTCCACGACCGCGGGATCTCCCACGGCGACCTCCACAGCGGCAACCTGCTCGTGGCCCCGGGCCCGGGCGACCGCTGCGATCTCGACGTCATCGACCTCCACACCGTGAAGGTCGGGCGGCCCGTGTCGCCGCGCGCCCGCCGGGCCCAGTTGGCGCAGTGGCTGCACTCGCTCGCGGCGGTGGTGGGGCCCGGCGGCCGCCTGCGGGTGCTGCTCGCCTACCTCGGCGGTCGGCCCGCGCGCCGCACCCTCGCGCGGTCGTGGGCCGCGCTCGAGGCGGGCGTCGCCGCGCGCGAGCGCCGGCGACGCCGGTCCCGCGGCCGCCGCTGCGTCGAGGAGAGCCAGACGTTCACGGCCGACGTCGGACCCTACGCCGGCTGGCGCCGCCGCGACACCGCCCTCGAGGTCCTGACGGCGGCGCTCGCCGCCCACGACCGCGCGGTCGCGGCCGGCGGGCCCGCGGTGCTCAAGGCCAGCGCCAAGAGCCGCGTGACCCGCAGCGGCGGCCTCGTCGTGAAGGAGGCGCTGCTCTCGACGGCGCGCCGCCGGCTCGCCGCGCTCGTGGCACCGAACCGGTTTCGCGCCGGCTACGAGAACGCGCAGCGGCTCGTCGTGCGGGGCGTCGGGACGGCGGCCCCCGTGGCGTTCCTCCGCGGTTGCGGCCGCGTGGTCACCTTCTACGAGGACCTCGGGGTGTACCCCCGCCTCGACCACCGCGTCCGCGACGCGCTGCACACGGGCGCGTGGGACCGCCGCCGTCTGCGCGAGGTCGTCGACGCGTCGGCCGACTTCGTCGCGCGGCTGCACCGCCTCGGCGTCTGGCACGGCGACCTCAAGGCGTGCAACTGGCTGGTGGAGGAGCGCGGCGGCCACGTGGCGTTCCGCCTCGTCGACACCGACCGCGTGCGGTTCCTCCCCGCGGTGGACCGCGCGCGGCGCCTGCGCAACGTCGCCCAACTCGCGGCGTCGATCCCGCGCGCCGTGTCGCGCACCGACCGCCTGCGCTGGTGGCGGCGCTACGCGCGGGGGACCCCCCTCGAGGGACGCGAGGCCCGGCGCGCCGCGGCGCGCGACGTGGCGGCGCTGCTCGCGGAGAAGCGCGTCGTCGTGGACGAGCCCATCGAATGAGGCTGCTCTGGCCGATCGCGAACTGGAAGCGCACGGGCCCCGTGGAGCCGAGCCTCGACCTCGCGGCCGCGCTCGCGCGCCGCGGCCACGAGGTCCTCGTCGCGACCGGGCGGCCCGTCGGCGACGCGCCGGACGACGCCGGCGCCGCCGCCGACGCGCGCGGCCTCGTGCGCCTCCAACTGGGCCTCGCGTTGCGCAAACACGTCGGCTTCCTCGCGAATCGGCGCGACGCGCGCCGGCTCGCGGGCCACCTGCGGGCGCGGCCGCCCGACGTCGTGCAGTGCACGCTCCGCAACGACCACCGGATCGTGGCGCGCGCGCTCGCCCGCACGGGCGTGCCGCGGCCGCTCGTCCGCTTCTGGTTCGAGGACGGGACGGCGGCCCCGAGCCCGGAGGAGGCGCGGCTGCTCGCGGCGGCGTCCCGGGTGGTCGTGTTCGGCGCGCGGCCCGCGGCGACGCTCGCCGCAGCCGGCGTGGCGCCTGCGCGCATCGAACGGCTCGCGCCCCCGATCGACGTCGAGCGGGTGCGACGCGCCGCAACGGCGACCGCCGCGTTCCGGGCCCGCTGGGCCGCGCCGCCCGGCGCGCTCGTCGTGGGGATCGTCGCGCGCGTGCAGCCGCACCGCCGCTTCGACCTGCTCTGGGACGCGGCGCGGCGGCTCGCCGACCAGGGCGTACCGCTGCGCGTCGTCGTGGTGGGGCGGGGCACGTCGTTCGAAGAGGTGGCCGCGCGGCCGGTGGCGGCGCTCGGGCTCGGCGACGTCGTCCGCTTCGCCGGCTACCTGCGCGGGAGCGACTACGCCAGCGCGCTCGCGTCCTTCGACGCGCAGGTGCTGCTGGTGCCGGGCAGCGACCCGACGGTGCGCGCCCTGCGCGAGGGCATGGCGCTCGGCGTCCCGTCCGTGGCCACGCGGCGGGGCCTGCTGCCCGACGTCGTCGAGGACGGGGTGTCTGGGCTGCTCGCCGACGACACGCCCGCGGGCCTCGCGTCGGCGTTGGCGCGGCTCGTCGGCGACCCGGCGCTCCGCCGGCGCCTCGGCGCGGGGGCCGCGGCGCGCGCGGAGGACACGTTTGCCCTCGACCGCGTCGCGGCGCACCTCGAGACGATCCACGCCGCGGCTCTCGGGTAGGCGGGGCCCGTCCGCGCTCCCCGTCCGCGCTCCCCGTCCGCGCTCCCCGTACGTGGCCCCCGTAGGTGGTCGCCGTCAGCGGACGCGATAGGCCTCGAGCGTCGCGCGGGCCGTGGCCTCCCACGAGAACGCGGCGGCCCGGGCGAGGCCTCGCGTCGCTTCCGCGGCGCGGGCCTCGGGATCGTCGAGGAGGCGGCTGGTGGCCTCCTCGAGGTCGTCGAGGGCGTCGGGCCGGAAACAGAGGCCGCCGTCGCCCAGCACCTCGGGGAGCGCGCCCGCGGTGCTCGCGACGACCGGGCAACCGCACGCCATCGCCTCGAGCGCGGGCAGGCCGAAGCCCTCGTCGTGGCTCGGGAAGAGGAGGACCGCCGCCCCGCCGTAGAGCGCCGGCAGGTCGTCCACCGGGACGTAGCCGAGGTGTCGGACGCGGTCCGCGGCGCCCGTCTCCTTGAGCAGCGCCGGGAAGCGGCCCTCGGGGTAGCCGTCGGGCCCGGCGAGCACCAACTGGACGCGGTCGTCGCGCGCCGCGATCCGCCCGAAGACGGTGGTCACGGCCTCCAAGTTCTTGCGGGGCTGCGCCAACCCGACGAAGAGTACGTACGGCGCCGTCACGCGGTGCCGCGCGAGGACCGGCGCCACGTCCGCGGCGGACAGCGGCCGGAACGAGGGATCGGCGCCGAGCGGCGTCACGAACAACTTCGCTCGCGGCACCTTCAGGAGCGTCTCGACGTCGCGGGCCGTGGCGTGGCTCGGCGTGCAGACGGCGTCGGCGCGCGCGGCGATCTCGGCGTAGCGCGCGTGTTTCTTGGCGCGGAAGGCGTCGTCGGACCATTGCGTGGACTTCAGCGAGAACAGGTCGTGGACGGTGACGACCTGGCGGCCGCCGCCTTTCACGACGCGCGCGTCCGGCCCGTGCACGACCTCGGCCCCTCGGGTGCCGGCGCCGGGCCAGCACGACGGGAACCAGCGCACGCGCGCGCGGCCCTCGGTGCCGGCCGGCGGGCGCAAGACGTGGGCGCCGCGCTTGACGCGGCCGAAGCGCACGCCCAGCGTGAGATCGAGGGCGGGGTCGACCGCGAGGAGCGCGGGGGCCAACCGGGCCACGTAGTGCCCCACGCCCGTCCGGGCGGCCTTCGCGGCGGCGGACGCGTCGAGGAAGACCCTCACGCGCCCGCTCCCTCGTCCTCCCCGTCGGCCGCGGACGCGTTGGCCGCGAACCCGTCGGACGGCCGCGCGTCGGCGTCGGCGGGCACGGTCGCGCGGGGCGCGTCGCCGAGGTTCTGCATCGCGCACAGGCGGGCGTAGAGGCCGCCGCGCGCGAGGAGCTCCTCGTGTGTGCCCTGGTCGATGATCCGGCCGTGTTCGAGCACGACGATGCGGTCGGCGTTCTTGACGGTGGAGAGGCGATGGGCGACGACGAGGGTCGTGCGACCGGCGCGCAACCGGTCGAGGGCCGCCTGCACGGCGCGCTCGCTCTCGGCGTCGAGGCTCGCGGTCGCCTCGTCGAGCACGAGCAGCCGCGGGTCGCGGATGAGGGCGCGCGCGATCGTGATGCGCTGGCGCTGCCCGCCGGACAACCGCGCGCCGCGCTCGCCGACCTCCGACGCGTAGCCCTGCGGGAGCGCGGCGATGTGGTCGTGGATGTAGGCCGCGCGGGCGGCGCCCTCGACCTCGGCGGCGGTCGCGCCCGGACGGCCTTGGCGGATGTTTTCGCCGATGGAGGTGTGGAAGAGGAACGGGTCCTGGGTCACGACCGCCGTGCGGTCGAGATAGGAGGCGCGCTGGAAGTCGCGCAAGGGCCGTCCGTCGACGGTGATGCGGCCCTCGGTCGCGTCGTAGAAGCGCAGGAGGAGGTCGCACAGGGTCGACTTGCCGCTGCCCGAAGGGCCCACGAGGGCCACCGTGGCGCCGCGCGGGATCTCGAACGAGATGTCGCGCAGGACCGGCATGCCGGAGTGGTAGGCGAAGCCGACGGCCTCGAAGCGCACGGCGTCGCGGATCTCGTCGAACGGCCGCGCGTCGACGGGGTCCGGCGCGGGCGGGGGGAGGTCCATGACGTCGAAGACGCGCTCGACGCTCGCCATGGCGTCGTTCATCCCGTTGAGGTCCTTCACCAGCTTCTTGGCGGGCCGGTAGAGGTTGCCCACCTGGGACAGGAAGATGAGGAGCGCGCGCGGGTCCACGCCCAGGAGCCCGCGCAGCGCGAACCACGAGCCGCCGACGAAGAGCGCCATCACGAGCAGGTTGTTCAGGAACTCCGTCGCGGCGTCGGAGAGCGACTTCGTGCGCTGCACCTTCATGGACTGCCGGTAGACGGCGCGGTCGGCCGCGTGGAACTCGTCGACCTTGCGGTCCTCGCTGCGGAACGCCTTCACGGTCCGGATGCCCGAGACCACCTGCAGGAGGACCTCGACGCGGCGGGCCGACCCGGACTGGCGCTTCTTCGCCTGCTTGTTGACGCGGCGCGTCAGCCGACGGAGGGGGATGAAGAGCAGCAGGCCCGGCACGCAGATCGCCGTCAGCATGGGCGAGAGGCCGAACAGGAAGAAGATGCCGAAGAGCAGGCTGAAGAACCCCTCGGGGAGGCTCCCGAACACGAGCTTCAGGCCGGCGGCGAAGCCGCCCACGTCGTCGAGGACGCGCTGCACGACGTCGCCTCGGTGGGCCGTGTCGTAGAACGTCATGGGCTGGCGCAGCAACTTGCCGCAGAGGTCCTTGCGGACGTCCATGAGGATCCGCTGTCGGACCATCTCGTTGACGTAGTCCTCGAGGAACGCCGAGACCGACATGACGAGGATGAAGAAGACGAACAGGAGGCCGACCGTCAGGATCGTCGCATAGCGGTCGCGCTCGTGGTCGCGCACGGCCTCCACGGCCTTCGGGTCGGCGCCCGGCAGGCCCTTCGGCAGCCAGTCCTCGACGACCCACGTCGACGTGGTGGCGTTCAGCGCGCTCACGAGGTCGTCGAACGGCTCGAGGAGCCGGCCCGTCTTCCGCTGGATCGTGCGGACCGTGCCCCCGAGGTCGTCCGCGCCTTCCGGGGCCGCCGCGCCGTCGGCCGGGGCCGTGCCCGCGGCCGTCGCGACCGGGAACACCCGCGTCACGATGGGCCAGAGGAGGAGGATCCGGGCGTTGCTCGCGAGGGCCTGGAAGCCGATGAGCAGGACCGAGAGGAGCAGCAGGCCCCGGTGGGGCTTCGCGTACGGGAGGACGCGGGCCAACTGCCGCCAGGGCTTCGACGCCGCCCCGATCGACGGGGCGCTCCCCGACGGGAGGGCTGCTGCGGGGCCCCGAAGGACCCCGGGCGCCGGGAGGGACGCCGCGGCGTCCGGCGACGGGGGGGGGAGGCGGTCCGCCACGGTGGGTCGGAGCCCACCTTACCGGGGTCCCGTCCCTTCGGCGTCACGGAACCTGCCGACGGGCCGCGCCGACCCGCGCGGCCCTCCGCCAGCGGGCGCGGACCGCGGCCGGCGCGGTCCGGCCGACCCGAGGCACGCTCGTCCGAAGGACGGGCGCGGGGCGCCCATGGGAGGCACGCGAAGAACTCGCCGCCGATGGTCCGATTTCGGCGTGGCTGCGGCGGCGTTCGGCCCCGGCCCCCGGGTGGGCGGCGGGGGCCGGGGGGCGTACCCTTCGGGGACAACCCCGTTGGGAGTCCTGCGATGACACATCGACCCGAGGACGTACGCGCGGTGGCCTTGGTGGGTGCAGGTGGGGCCGGGAAGACGACGCTGACGGAGACGGCGCTCTTCCTGGCCAAGGCGATCAGCCGCAAGGGGACGGTGGAGGAAGGCAACACCGCGACCGACTTCGACCCGGACGAGCGCGAACGCAAGCAGTCGCTCTCCGCGTCGCCGATCCACTTCACGTGGGCCGACACGCTGATCCAGTGGATCGACTGCCCCGGCGCGGCCGACTTCGTCGGCGAGCCGACGTCGGCCATGGCGGCCGTCGAGACGGTGGCGGTGGCCGTCTCCGCGAAGGACGGCGTGAGCGCGACGGCGCGGCGGCGCTTCCAGGAGGCCGGCAGGCTCGGCCTCGTCCGCTGCGTGGTGCTCACCAAGATCGACGCCGAGAACATCGAGCCCGACGCCCTGATGGCCGCGCTGCAGACGAACTTCGGCGAGCACGTGATCCCGCTGAACTTCCCCGACGAGTACGGCCCGGGCGTCCACAAGATCTACAACGTGTTCGCCGACGACCTCCCGGAGGCGGTCCGGCCGAAGGCGCTCGCGCTGCGCAAGGCGGCCATCGACGCCGTGGTGGAGTGTGACGACGCGCTGATCGAGAAGTACTTCGCCGAGGGCGCCATCAGCAAGGAGGAGCTCTTCCACGCCTTCCCGAAGGCGATCCGCACGGGCCACATCGTCCCCGTGCTGCACACGTCGAGCGTGAAGGAGCTCGGCGTGCGGCAGTTCATGGACTTCCTCGCCCACGAGACGCCGAGCCCGGCCGAAGGCGTGGCACGCACGGCCCGGGACGCGACGGGCGGCGAGGTGCACCTCGACCCCAAGGGGCCGTTCGCGGCCCAGGTCTTCAAGGTCGTCGTCGACCCACACGTCGGCAAGACGACGTTCCTCCGCGTCTGGAGCGGCACGCTCGCGTCGAAGTCGTCGATCTTCGTGCCGCGCCTCCAGAAGACGGAGCGCATCGGCGACCTGCTCGACGTGAACGGCCGCGACCACAAGCCGGTCGCGTCCGCGTCGGCCGGCGACCTCGTCGCGCTCACGAAGGTCGACGATCTCCACATCGGCGACACCGTCACCGACGGGCAGCTCCAGTGCCTCTTCGACCCCATCCCGTTCCCGCCGGCCCAGGTCACGCTGGCCGTGGAGCCGAAGAACCGCGCCGACGAGGCGAAGCTCATCCCCGAGCTGGCCAAGCTCCACGAGGCCGACCCGACCTTCGTCCCCGAGCGGGACGCGGCGACGGGCGAGTTCGTGATCCGCGGCATCTCGTCGCTCCACCTCGACGTGACCCTGAAGCGGCTCGCGAAGAAGAAGGTCGAGCTCCTCACGCACGCGCCGAAGATCCCGTACCGCGAGACCGTCTCGATGGCGGGGGCCGGCGAGTTCCGCCACAAGAAGCAGAGCGGCGGACGCGGGCAGTTCGCCGAGGTGCACCTGAAGCTCGAGCCGCTGCCGCGCGGCACGGGCTTCGAGTTCGTCGACGCGGTGGTGGGCGGCACGATCCCGCGCCAGTTCATCCCCGCCATCGAGAAGGGCGTCCGCGACACGCTGCCCCACGGCGTCGTCGCCGGCTTCCCGTTCACCGACGTCCGGGCCATCGTCCATTTCGGGAAGTTCCACGACGTGGACAGCGACGAGTTCTCGTTCAAGCTGGCCGCGTCGCAGGCCTTCCGCGCCGCCGTCGAGGCGAGCCGCCCGATCCTGCTCGAGCCGATCATGGACGTCGAGATCGACGTCCCGTCCCGGTTCATGGGCGAGATCTCCGGCGACCTCAACAGCCGTCGCGGCCGCATCGTCGGCATGGACAGCGAGGGCGACCTCACCAAGATCCACGCGCAGGTGCCGCTGCCCGAGATGCTCAACTACTCGACGGAGCTGCGCTCGATCACGTCGGGCGAGGGCGAGTTCCGCGCGCACCTCGCGCGGTACGATCGCGTCCCGCCGCCGTTCGACGTGCAGGTCATCGAGAAGCACAAGAAGGAGCACCCCAACGCGCACGCCGCCCACTGACGGCCGCGCCGGGCCTCGCGTCGCACCGCTCCTCCGTCGGCTCCTCGCCGTGGGCCTCGCCGCGCTGCTCGCGGCGGCGCCCGCGCGCGGTGGGGACGCGCCGGAGGGGCTCGCGCGCGAGGTGGACCGCCTGCTCGGGCAACTCGCGAGCGACGACTACGCCGTCCGCGAGACGGCGCGCACGCGCCTCGCGGCGGTCGCGCGCGACGCCCGCTCGCTGCTCGTCGCGCGCCGGGACGACCCCGACCCGGAGGTGCGGCGGACGGTGGCGAGCCTGCTCGCGTCGCTCGGGGAGCCGGAGCCGCCGCCGGTCCCGACGGGCGTGCTCGGCAATCTCGGGCGTGTGACGTTCCGCGCCGAGGGCACGCTCGCGGAGGTGCTCGCTCGCTGGACGGCGGAGATCGGGGGACGCGTCACCGTGCCCGCGGACGCCGCGGCGACGCCGGTGAAGGTCGCGGTCGAGGACGTGCCGTACTTCCGCGCGCTCGACGCGGTGCTGGCGGCGGCGCGGCTCGACGTGCCGGACGGGTTCGACGAGGCCGGGAACGCCGTCGCGACGCCGCGCGCGGCCGGGAGCGCCGCGCCCGCGAGCGCGGCGTCCGGGCCGTTCCGTCTCGACGTTACGAGCGTGGCGGTCGAGCGCACGTTCCGCCCGCGGGAGCGACGCGAGCCGACCGTGCGGCTGCGGCTCTCGTGGTCGCCCGCGGTGCACGTCACGTCGCTCTCGTCGCCGAAGGTCGTCCGTGCCGTGGACGCGGCCGGCACGGTGCTGAATGGCGTGCCGATGCAGACGATGTACGGCGTGGGGCGGCAGCGTTCGGCCCAGCCGGAGGTCCGGCTCGCCGCCGTCGAGGGCCCGCTGGCGGACCGCCTCGAGGCGCTCGACCTCCGCGTGGAACTGCGCGTGCGGTCGGGGGCCGAGGGCGTGACGTTCGAGGACCTCCGGACGACGGCGCTGCCCGCGGTGCGCACGGGGGCGGGGACGGCCAGCGCGCCGGCGACGAAGGTCACGCTGACGAGTTTCGGCCCGGATCCCGACCACGCGGGCTACGTGGTTGCGGACCTGACGGCGGCGCTGGCCCGCGGCGTGCCGCCCGACAGCGTGGTCGTGATGCTCGAGACCCCCGGGGAGGGCGTCCGGCCGCTCTACGACCTCTCGAACCGCATCGCCGCGTCGGACGGCACGGTCCGGATCCGCGTGCGGACCCCCGGCGCGTTGGCGGAACCGGGGGGCCGCATCCTGCGGGTCGTCTGGTACACGAAGGAGGAGGAGTTGGCCGTGCCGTTTTCCCTCCTCGACGTGCCGCTCCGCTGACGCCGCTCGGTCGCGACGCCCCCCGAGGGGGACGGAGGTCCCGGGTGGGCGGGCAGGCCGCCGGGCTTCGGGCGGTCGCGGGCTGGGGGTATCCTTCCCCTCGTATCGGGACCCTTGCGGGCCCTGTCTGGAGACGACCATGGGTCGTTGGACCGCGTTCGGAGCCGTTGTCGCGCTCGCCGCCCTCGTGGCGGTGCCCGCGATCGCCGCGGACTCGAAGGACAAGAAGAAGGGCCCCCTCCTCCGGTGGGCCCACACCTACGAGCAGGCCGCCGGCGAGGCGAAGGAGCGGAACTGCGTCATCTACGTGACGATCCACGCCGAGCATTGAGGCGCGTGCGTAGCGCAGCACCGGTCGGTGCTGGACAATGACGACTTCATCGCGTGGTCGAACGAGAACATCGTGGCGGTCGTGGGCCACAACGGCGCGACGGGCGGCAAGGAAGACCACAAGCCCGTCACCGAGAAGGACCCGAAGACGAAGGAGGAGCG
>Ga0163144_10017670_pt1 | contig 14516 bp, 15 predicted proteins | sample OliLak19BULKMAT1_FD_123175 | JGI IMG/M metagenome (GOLD analysis project Ga0163144, IMG submission 123175) | Freshwater microbial mat bacterial communities from Lake Vanda, McMurdo Dry Valleys, Antarctica - Oligotrophic Lake LV.19.BULKMAT1 | ecosystem: Environmental > Aquatic > Freshwater >... | reverse complement strand
GCTGCGCATAGGCAGTCCAAACTTTAGAGTGATTGCGCTTTTAGAAGAACCAGAGATGAAAGCCATCAGTTCCAAGAAATTTCAACGGGCACAAAATCGCTCTGTGATTATGCCAATATTTCGGGGGGATGAGGAGGCATCAGTGCTCAGCATCGGGAGAACGCTAAAGCTTGTTGCGTGACTTGGCGCAGGGAAACGCATTTGAAACTGACATCTGCAACATCGGAACACCGGAAACAAAACTGTGGACGCTTCAACGGCTCGCGGTCCATGAATCCAGTGTGTACATGCCCATTCCTTCCGGCCCGGCACCATCCGCTTCTTGAGGGACAAGGCCGATATTCTCGCCTTGGTTATAACTGACGGTCCAATCCTGCACAAACGCCAAGGTGATGAAATCTTTCGCACCGGGCATTTTCCAACTGGTGTTTTTATTGAACAGCAGATAGTTTTTGCCGGGGGTTGGACTTATACAACCCGATGTAGATTTGAGGCTGCATGACAACATATATTCGCCGTTGGTATTGCCTACTGTGACAGTCTTTACACTTTCAGATCAGTGTGGAGCGGCGCTTTGCGAAGGGTCTGCAGTTCGGTGTGGCGTACACGTATTCCAATGCCACTGATAATTCGTCGGATTTGACGGACACGCTTCCCGATGCTTACAACGACAAGGCGTATAAGGGCACGTCGGATCTCAACAGGCCGCATGTGCTGATTATTAATTACATTTACGAGCTGCCGTTTCTGAAAGGCAGCAGCACGCTGTGGCATCGTGTGCTGGGTAACTGGGATATCAGCGGAATTAACCAGTTCCAGTCGGGAAATCCGTTCTCTGTGCGCAACACGCAGGATATCGCCGGGGTGGGGCCTGGCAGCGGGAATCAGTTCTGGAATCAGGTGTCCGATCCGACGGACGTGCAGAAGACAGAGTTCACGAACTCGGCTGTATGGTTCAACAAGGCGGCTTTTGCGCGTCCGGCGAACGGAACGTGGGGAGTGCAGCCTCGCAACGGAATATACAATCCCGGTTTCTGGAACTTCGATGTGGGTCTTCGCAAGAACTTCCCGACATTTGAAGGACAACGGCTGCAGATGCGTTTCGAGTTCTTCAATGTTTTGAACCATCCGAACTGGGGTGGCGCCAATAGTAACCCGACCAGCGGCCAGTTCGGGCTGGTTACGAGCAAGAGCGGCAACCGAACGATTCAGATTGCGATGAAGTATATCTTTTAGGAAGCCAATGACGACACCGATCGGCAATACACGGCGGGCGTTTGTCCGTACAAGCATCACGGGAGCCGTTGCGCTCGCAGTGGATGCACCTGCGCAGCAGAGAGGATCGACGACGCTGCCCTGGTACCGGCGAGCGTACCGCTGGGGGCAGACGAACATTACGGAGAAGGACCCGGTGCGGTACGACATCGGCTGGTGGCGGGCATTCTGGAAGAAGACAGAAGTGCAGGCGGTGATCATTAATGCCGGCGGAATTGTTGCGTATTATCCGAGCAAGTTCCCGCTGCATCATCGTGCTGAGTTTCTGAACAACCGGGACTTGTTTGGTGAGCTGACGAAGGCGGCTCATGATGACGGATTGTTCGTGATGGCGCGCATGGACTCAAACCGTGTTTCGGAGGACTTCTTCAAGGCGCATCCGGACTGGTTCGCACGCAACAGCAAGGGCGAGCCATACCGGGCCGCCGACAAGTACATCACCTGCATCAACAGCCCGTATTACGAGGAGTATCTGCCTGGTGTTCTGCGGGAAATCGCGGAGCGCTCAAAGCCGGATGGGTTCACTGACAACAGTTGGGCGGGCATGGGGCGTGAGAGCATCTGCTACTGCGATCACTGCGCGCGCCGTTTCCGGGAGAAGGCGTCGATGGCCCTGCCGGCGGAGGCGAACTGGGACGATCCTGCGTATCGTAAATGGATTCTGTGGAGTTACGAACGCCGGACGGAAGTGTGGGAACTCAACAACCGGACTTCCGTGGCGGCGGGCGGTCCGGACTGCATCTGGTCGGGGATGATGAGTGGATCGGTGACCTCGCTGGCGCGTTCGTTCCGCGATCTTCGTGAGGTGTCGAAGCGAGCGGGGATTCTGATGCTGGACCACCAGCGGCGCGACGATGACACTGGCTTCCAGCAGAATGGCGATACGGGTAAGCGTGTACACGGAGTGCTGGGGTGGGACAAGCTGGCTCCGGAGAGCATGGCCATGTATCAGTCTGGTCCGGGATACTATCGCGTGGCGAGCAAGCCCGCTCCGGAAGCGCGGATGTGGATGATCTCGGGAATGGCAGGTGGGATTCAACCGTGGTGGCACTATGTGGCTGCGTACCATGAAGACCGCCGCATGTATCGGACTCCCGAGCCGGTGATGCGGTGGACGAAGCAGAATGAGCAGTACCTTGTGAATCGGACGCCGGTGGCGAGCGTGGGGATCTTGTGGTCGCAGCGGAACACGGATTTCTTCGGGCGCGACGAGGCTGGCGATTTGGTGGATGCTCCCTATACCGGGTTTATGCATGCTCTGGTGCGCGCTCGGATTCCTTATCTGCCGGTGCATGCGGACGATCTGGGTACGACGCGTGGAATTTCGGTGCTGATCCTGCCGAATGTCGGCGCGTTGTCCGATGCGCAGGTTGAATCGATCCGTAAGTTTGTCGCGGGCGGTGGGTCGCTTTTGGCTACGGGAGTAAGTGGGTTGTACAACGAGTGGGGAGATGCGCGTGCCAACTACGCGCTCGGTGATCTGTTTGGGGTGCGGCGTCTGGATCCTGTGCCGAAGCTGAGGGCGACCACGCGCGGAGGGCCAGGCAGGCGCGAGGGTGCCGCTGATCGATTCGCTCCGGAAGGTCATACGTATCTGCGACTGATACCCGAAATGCGGGCGGGCGTCGATGGTCCGAAGGCCGGCGATGAGCCTCGCGTGTCGGGCCAGCGCCATGCCGTTCTGAAGGGCTTCGACGAAACGGACCTGCTTCCCTATGGAGGCACTCTGGCGCGACACGAGGTTGCAAGCGGGGCGGTTGTGCCGCTGACCTTTGTACCGCCCTTCCCGACGTATCCACCGGAGACTTCGTGGATGCGCGAGCCGAAGACTTCCATTCCTGGGCTGGTGTTGTCGGAGCGAGGGAAGTCGAGGTTTGCTTTCCTGCCGGCTGACGTGGATCGGCGCTATGCTCGCGAGCATCTGCCCGACCATGGCGATCTGCTGGCGAACGTGGTTCGCTGGACGGCGGGCGAGACGATTCCGCTTCACGTGCAGGGGCCCGGCATGATTGATTGCCACCTGTATCAACAACCGGGACGGCTGGTGCTTCACCTGGTGAATTTGACCAGCGCGGCCACGTGGCGCGCGCCGATCGATGAGCTGATTGCCGTCGGACCGATCAAGGTGTCAGTCAATCTTCCGACTGGTGCCGCGGGGGCGAACGCCACGCAGTTGCTGGTCTCCGGAACCACGGCCAGGACCAGCCGGCGGGGACGGACGCTCGAGTTTGAGGTACCTTCGATCCTCGACCATGAGATGGCCGTGATTGCACTATAGGTCGGTGAACTTCAAAACGTCAGTCTCGCATTCAACTGCACGATCCGGGCACCGGTAGTGCTTAGCAGTTGTCCGAAAAAGGCATCGTTAATGCTGGTTCGAAGACCGGACAGATTTGTGTGATTCAGGGCGTTGAACAGGTCTGTCCGGATCTGCAGCCGCATGTTCTCGCGTATGGTGAAGTTTTTCGCCAGGCTGAAATCCACATTCCAGAGGCCCGGAGCCCGGACAATACCTGGCCCGGCATTACCTCGTCGGATCGGAGCACCCGAGGCACTGGAAACGGGTATGCGCTGAAACGCTGCCGGATTTACATACTGGAGGGTTTCCCGATAATTCGACAGAGTGGCGGGACCGCCAATATATTCGGCACGCTGCCCCTGAGATCCCGAGCTTCTTTTATGCCAGTCTCGCGGACATGTTGATCAACCGGCCCAGCGAGGTTGTTGCCACGCTCGGCTCCGGACTGTATTCCGGTACCGCCTGGAACTTCGGCTTCTTTGTTCAGGACGACTGGAGAATCACGCCGAAACTTACACTAAATCTCGGTCTAAGGTACGATTTTTACTCGAATTTCTTTGCACGCGGTGAGGGCGGCACGCCGCAGGCGGCACGCCGCAGGCGGGACTCTACAACCCGGCTTACCAACCCGGCTTACCTGCTGCCGCGTCAACTTCACCTCGGCCGACATCAGCGGCTTCGGAATCAAGTACCCCATGTATAACGACGATTTCATGAATTTCGTCCAGCAATTGATTCGGAATACGCCGATCACGAACGTCACCGGAACTCTATAACCCCGCCCTGCAGAGCCCCAACACAAAGCAATACACGCTGGATGTACAGCGGGAAATTACGCCCTCCATGATGTTTCAGACCGCAGTGGTGGGAAGTCGTGGCGTGAAGTTCATCCTGTTCCGATTTGCCAATCAGGTGGATCGTCAGACGGGTCTTCGCCCGAACCCGAATCTGAGGCAGCCGTACTACGTGGATAATTCCCAGGGTTGTTTCGACCGCCGACAGACCGGACGAAGTTACCGCCGAACTTCAGGCATGTTTTCCGATGTAGCGAGCGTACTTCTCTTCCACCTGCATCAGCGGTCCGCCGAGTGATTGATTTCTCCACCCGGACCGCTCCATCCCAGCGTTGTGGAAAGGCGAGGCAATCGCCGACCATACTATGATGCCCTCGTTTGGCTGTTTCGGATCGGTCCGGTTGAAGAACTGGCCGATACGATCCTGGATGGTTCGGTTGTACCCGTAACGGCTCTCTGAAGTCCAGTCGCGGCCACTCACGATATAGCTGACATTTCCGCGGTGGGATACTGTTTGAATAAATCGGCGAGTTGTCGATGGCGGAGTTGTGGATGGTTCGATATGGACTGCCCTGACTGTACGAGAGTGAGAGACGGCTGTTCGCACTCAGCACCACATCGCCCCTGGCTGATTCGGAAGTGGCAATGCCTGGAGTGGCAGTTCATAGTCTGGTACGGCTCGAATCAACTGTGCGCGGATATCAGCCGTGGGTACATTGCCCTGCACGAAACTCGATTGAGACTGTCGGTACCCTTCATAATCGCCGAATACGAAGATGCGGTTCTTCCGGATGGGTCCGCCGAGCGAACCGCCGAACTGGTTAAACGTGAGGCGAGGTTTCTGGGCGACTCTTTGAAGTCGCGCGTTTAGTTAAGTTAGTGCGCTGATTTGGTTGTTCTCGAACAGACTTCCACGCCACCCGACCTGGTTACGACGTTCACCTGGCCACCGAGCGCATTCGCGTACTCAGCAACGCGGTCGACAATACTGTTGCCGGCCAGGCTACGTACAGGCAATCACTCTCGCCCGTGAGCAGATATGGTCGTCCTCCTCAGAGACGCCTCGGATGCGGTCAGGGGCGAGGCCACTCGCGTGCGAATCGCTGACCAAAGGCACGCCTTCGATTTTCGGATTCGCTTTGACGATGGCGGGTGATCGAGAGGGATCGGCAATTGCAGCCTGGGCGAGTGACCAGATCATGTCGCCGATTCGAGCGCGAATCGGGTTCACGGGATGCACAATTGAAATGATTGACTGATACCGATCACTTACGCTCATGAAAGTGTCAGCGGAGCCTGCGCTATGCGACTGACGAATATGTTGCTGTAGAACCCCAGCTTCGGCAACTCATTGCTGAACTTGCTTTCAAAAGCGACGGCGACACCATGCCCTTTCGTGTTGAAGATCATGTGTTGTGAACGATGCTGCTCCTGAACCGCGATCCTCCCACCCCAGACGTAGATTCCCGAGTGGTGCGCGAGAAGGCCGTCGCCCTGACCGATGTTGTGGCGCACGACATTGTTGGCGAATTCCGGTGCCCCGAACTGCTGGCATATCAGATAACCCGCGCCGAAACTGTCGTGCGAGTAGTTGTACTGGAGGACAAAGTTGGTCATCCCTCCATCGAAGTCGAACCGCCGCCATCTTAGGCCGTGCTGCGATTGTCGTGAGACACGCAGAACTGAATGGTAACAATAAGGGTCCGCATGGTTTCCAGAACAGCGCGCGTACGTCTCAGCTGCCCACATAGCCGGCCAGTGACGAGGCTGCGCAGGCGGTCCCCTCTGCCTGGTACCCTTGCCGCCGCGGCGAGGGAACCGCGCGGAGCCAGCATTCCGAATACGATCCCCCCAGGATGGGCGTCGGCATCATTCGCATATGCTGGCGGCACTGCAACACTTCGCTTCTCTCGACCACATAAGATCAGGTCTGGCAAGGCCCCAATTCGGTCCAGGGCTGCGTCTCTGTCCCGACGCGGTGATAATATCTACTCTTGCCAGCCAAGGCCACTGGCACAACGTAGGTTCGCTTCGGCGATGGAACGGGCTCAGCCCACATAATAATGTCTCGATACCTCGTCGTTGCCGCTCTGGCGCTGCTCTCCTGGATAACATACCTGGACCGTGCGGCCATCTCCTCGGTCAAGGATCCGATCAGCCTGGAACTGGGCCTCAATGATAAGGCGATGGGAGCCGTCTTCAGCGCCTTCGCTCTGGGGTACGCGCTGGGTCAGATTCCGGCCGGGTGGGGCGCGGACCGGTTCGGACCCCGACTGCTGCTCACCGTAGTCGTTGCACTGTGGAGCTTACTCACCGGTTTCACTGGCCTGGTACAAACCTTCGCAGCGCTGCTTATTGTCAGATTTCTGTTCGGTTTGGCCGAGGCTGGAGCGTATCCCGGAACCGCCCAGGCATTCTACAACTGGCTGCCTTCATCGGAACACGGACGGGCGAACGGCGTCGTGTTTGCCGCGTCCCGAATCGGCGCCGCACTCGCGTTCCCTCTGATGGCTGTGCTGCTGGAGCACGGCTCGTGGAGGAACACGTTTTACCTGCTCGCGATCCCAGGCTTGTTGTGGGCGGTTCTGTGGTACGTGTTCTTTCGCGAACGCACGGTTGCGTTACCCTCCACCGGACGTCGCGCCATGCGGCTGTCCGAAGCGCTTCGGACAACGCCGTACCGGCTCGCTCTGTTTCAGTACTTCGCCACGAACTTCACTACGTTCCTCTGCTTGTCCTGGATGAACCCCTATCTGAAACAAAGATTCTCGCTCTCCGTATCCGAGGCCGCGTACTATACGATGCTTCCGCTTCTGGTGGGAGCGACGGCGCAGTGGATCTCCGGTTACACGGTGGACCGGCTCTTCAAATCCCGGCTGCGTGCGATGTCACGAGCAGTACCCGCAATGGCAGGGTTCGCCATCTCGGCCGTGGGTGCCGCATCGATTCCTTTCGCTCCGGACGCGCTGACGGCGGCTCTGTTCTTTGCGCTTGCGACTTTCGGAGCGGAAATTACAATCAGCCCTTCCTGGGCGTTCTGCATCGACCTCGGCGGCAAGAACGCGGGCTCTGTTTCGGGCGCCATGAACACCGCCGGCAATCTGGGATCCTTCGTCAGCGCCAATGCGTTCCCGTGGCTGCACTCCGCGTTCGGCACCGCGGGTCCATACTTCTTTCTGGTTTGCGCCATGAACCTGCTCAGCGCCCTGGCGTGGACGCAGATGCGCAGGCCGGAAGACAACGTCCTTAGAGAAAACGTGAGATAACGACATGCGCATCCTTCTTCTTCTCGCAATGGTTCCTCTCTGTTTCGCAATCGATGTGGAGCAGCACAAGCCTCGTGACTTCACGTTCCGCGCGCAGCCGGCCGGGAATCCCTTCGACACGGATTTAACTGGCGAGTTTACCGGGCCAGATAACCTGACGCTGCGGATCCCTGGCTTTTACGACGGCAACGGAACGTGGAAGATCCGGTTCGCCGCGCCCGTCCCCGGAGACTGGAAACTGCGCACCGCATCATCTGTCGCGGCGTTACATGGCAGGACAGAGACCATTCGGGCAACGCCAAACCGAAATGCGCGCATACACGGGCTTCTTGAGATCGACCGACAGCATCCGTATCACTTCCGCTATGCGGACGGAACACGCTTCTTTCTCATGGGGTATGAGGCCGACTGGCTCTGGGGAGCCGACATGCTCGATCCGCAGCGCCGCCTGATGCACCGGCTGATCGATCAGATTGATGCCAGAGGCTTCAACTATGTGCTTGTCAACGTCTACGCGCACGACACACGCTGGTGTCCAGGCAAAGTCAATGAATGGGACTTCGGCCCGTCGCCGCTGTATGTCTTTGGCGGGACCAATGAGAAACCCGACCACTCGGTGCTGAATCCGAAATTCTTCGCGATCTACGACGGCATGATGGAGGCACTGTGGCAAAAGGGCATCGTTGCCCACATCATGATCAAGGTCTACAACAAGGCCGTGAACTGGCCTGCCAAAGGCAGCTCCGATGAGGCTCGATATTTTCGCTACGTGACGGCTCGGTATCAGGCCTACCCCAATATCGTTTGGGATTTTGCAAAAGAAGCATACAACGAAAAGAACGAGACTCTGCAGAAGAACCTGATGGACAGCGTTCGTTCTGTTGACGCGTACCGCCATCTGACGGTAGCGCACGATGACGACGCGTACGAGTGGAACAACAGCCTGAACGCCAACGTCGACTTCCGTGTAGACCAGCAGCATTCCGACTGGGAGCAGATGATTGCGTTCGACCGTGCGCATCGTACACGGCCTGTGGTGAACGTGGAATTTAGTTATGAGCTTGGAGTGGAGCCGCTCCCCACACACACCAATGTGAATCAGGTGGACTGGAAGGAAATGCTGCGCCGCGCGTGGCGCATCCAGATGGCCGGGGGCTACCTGGCGTATTACTACAACAACACAGCGTGGGACATCGTCAAGCCTGATCCTGAACCGCCGGGTCACGCCCGCTGGCAGATTCTTAAACAAACGATGGAGAGTCTTCCGTACTGGCGCATGGATCCGGTTCCCTCTCTTGCAGCAGGGGGGACCTGTCTGGCCGAACCCGCAGCTACCTGGATATGCTACCTGGAGGGATCGAAGACGAGGCTCAGGGAGAACGCGCTTCATCTGAACCTCACCAGTCTGAGCGCTCCTGCTTCAGCGGAGTGGATCAACACGTGGACCGGAGATCGCCTCCCCGCGGGTGAGGCGTCGAGCGGGATAAAGACCTTCGAATATCCGGCGAGTTTCGATAAGGCGCCCGCAGTTCTGGTGATTCGACGTAAATGAGCAACTCAGAGACCAGACGCCTGCGCGGAGCGCTCATCGGATGCGGGTTCTTTGGGCAAATCCAGGCGGAGGGCTGGAGCCGCACTCCCGGCGCCACAATTGTCGCAGCGTGTGATCCGGACGTGGAGCGAGCGCGGTCTGTGTCACCGAACGCCTTCACGGACCTCGACCAGATGCTTGCCGCAACCGAGCTGGACTTCGTGGATATCGCCACCCGGCCCGATTCGCATCTGGAACTCGTGCGTTGGGCGGTGGAGCACCGGCTGCCGACGATATGCCAGAAGCCGCTGGCAAATTCCGTCGAAGACGCGCGCGCGATTCTGAGGCTCTGTGAGCAATCCGAAGCCCGGGTCATGGTTCATGAGAACTGGCGATGGCAGCCGTGGTTCCGGGAAGCACACCGTCTGATCGCGGCGGGAAGCATAGGCGAGCCACTGTGCTATCAGTTCCGCATGCGGCAGAGAGACGGATACGGTCCGAACGCATATCCTAACCAGCCATACTTTCGCAGCATGCCGCGTCTTCTCATTCACGAGACGCTGGTTCACGCAGTCGATACGTCCCGCTTCTTCTTTGGCGATGTCGTCTCCGTCTTTGCGCGCGCCCGGCGAGTCAACCCGCTGATTGCCGGGGAGGATCGTGCGCTGCTCACACTCGTACACAGCGGGACTGTGGACGGCGTGATAGATGGTCATCGATTCGGGAACCCGGATCCTTCCGGTCCGGCAATGGGTGACACCGTCATTGAGGGGGAGAGCGCCGTTCTTCGGATCAGTGCCGCCGGTCAGATTAATCTAAACGGCAGCGAAGTGTATGCGCCGCCTCCGAACCTCCCTGGTTATAAGGGCGACAGTGTGCGGGCGGTGCAGATGCATTTCCTCGATTGCCTGCGCAGCGGAGAGCCAATGGAATCCGGCGTGACGGCGTACTGGAACACTTTCGCGACCGTAGAGGCGGCCTACGCCAGCGTCTTGTCAGGCTGCTCCGCAGCCGTCGTACCATGCCATGCCGATTCCAACTAATTCAACTAAGAAACACATCGCGCTGCTGCCGGGAGATGGCATAGGCGGAGAGGTGCTCGACGCGGCCGTACAGGTCCTGCGGGCTCTTCCGGGCATCGACTTCAGCTTCGAGGAATATCCGTGCGGTGCCGGGGAGTATCTTCGGTCCGGCAATCCTCTGCCGGAACCTACAATGCAGGCGTGCCGTAGTGTGGATGCAATCCTGCTGGGCGCCATGGGATTGCCCGACGTTCGCTGGCCCGACGGTCGGGAGATGGCGCCTCAACTCGATCTACGCGAACAACTGGAGCTCTTCGCCGGCGTTCGTCCGGTCCGTGTATTCCACCCCTCGCACTCTCCGTTGCGGACCCCTCGTATCGACTACGTGCTGGTCCGGGAATCCACCGAGGGTCTGTTCTCCACCAGGCTCCGTCCGAGAGACAGGACCGCGACGTCGGTGCGTGACGAACTGCTGGTGACGCGCGCCGGATCGGAGCGCCTGTTCCATTTCTGCTTTCGGCTGGCGCGGACAAGGCGGCGCAAACTGACGCTGATCGACAAGGCGAACGTCCTGCCGTCCATGGCCTTCTTCCGCGAGATCTTCTATGAGGTCGCTCAGCAGTACACCGATGTGGAAGCCGGGCACGTCTACGTGGACGCGGCCGCGCTGTACATGGTGCAATCGCCGGAGCGGTTCGACGTCCTGGTCACGGAGAACCTGTTCGGGGACATTCTGTCGGATCTTTCCGCCGGCACGGTGGGCGGCATGGGTCTGGCGCCGTCCGCCGATATCGGTGAGAAGCATGCCGTGTTTCAACCGGCGCATGGTTCCGCTCCGGACATCGCAGGCAGAGGCGTTGCGAACCCGGTTGCGACAATCCTCTCCGCGGCGATGATGCTGGAATGGTTCGGCCAGCCTGAGTGTGACAGCGGGGCTGCCCGGATCCGCGCCGCTGTCGAGACCGTGCTGGCGAACCCGGAGAACGCGACACCGGATCTGGGCGGTCGCCTGAGCACGAGAGAGCTGACGGATCGCATCCTGGACGTACTTTGATCCCATGCTGACCCGGCGAGAACTGTCCGTGGGCCTGCTGGCGAGTTGTTGCCACGCCAAACCCGGATCCGTTCATTTCCCTGGAGCCAGCTGGGAACAGCGCGACCCTCGCGACCTGAAAGCCGATCCCGCGAAACTGGATCAGCTGGCAACTGAGCTCGAGGGACACGGCTGTGTCGTGAAGGACGGCTACGTGGTGAAGACCTGGGGCGACCAGTCCACGAAACGCGACTGGCTGTCCTCTGTGAAGCCGGTGTTCAGTACGTTGTTGTTCTTTGCGATTCAGGAAAAGAAGCTGAAGAGCGTCGACGTTCGGGTTGCGGACTTTGGATGGGAGCTGCGATCCAGGGATCGCGGGATGACATTCCGCCATCTCGCTGATATGACCAGCGGGTATGCCCGTCCGGAGCCGCCAGGCGCCGCCTACGCATACAACGACTACGCGATTCAGCTCTATCAAAAGACTCTTTTCGATCGTGTCTTCCGGGAAGATGCCGATACCGTGGCGAATGCTCCGAACCGGTTCGGAGCGTTGCAGCTGGAAGACGGAATGTCGTTCAACCCGAGGAGGCGGCTCCTCGCTTCCGTGCGCGACTTTGCCCGCATCGCGTGGTTCTGGCTGCACCAGGGCCGCTGGAACGACAAGCAAATACTCAACAGGGAGTTCTTCCGGAAATACCAAAAGCCCGATGTCCCGTTCTCATTGCCTCACACGCGGGAGGCGGCGGATGACGATTATCTCAAGATTGGTACGTTCGGTGGAGGCTCCGATCACTTCACGAAGTTCGGACCCGGCGTGTATGGATTCAACTGGTGGTTCAATCGCACCAGCCGGCTGCATCCGGATCGGAAGATGTGGCCCGGCGCGCCCGCCGATTCGATCTTGTCCATTGGCGCCGGAGGGAATTGCTCTGTGGTGTTCCCGTCCCGTGGAGTGGTGCTGGCATCGTCCCGGGGCAAGTGGGGTCAGCTGGCCGGTGGCGACCCCGGTTCCTCACAGAACCGTCACCTTCAGCTGTTGGCCGAAGCAACAGGCGACGGCCGGCAACGCTGACCCGTAAGGGAAAACTGGCTGACGAATATCGCCCATTGACATGCGCTTAGTTTATATATTATATCCATAGGGCCATGAGAACGCTTCGCACGTTACTTCTCCTCGTCTCTTTCTGCGCCCACGTCTTCGCGCAACTCAACACCGGAACGATCGTCGGACTCGTAGTCGATGCCAGTGGAGCCAGCGTCCTGGGCGCAGCGGTAACGCTGACCAGCGAACTCACGGGCGATGTCCGTACGACACTGTCGACCGAATCCGGAAACTTTACGCTGCCCGGCGTGCGCGCCGGGAAATACACCCTGCGAGTCTCTGTGCCCGGCTTCCAGGTCGTGGAACGTAAAGAACTCACGATCGCCTCGAACGAATATCTGGCGGCCGGCACCATCACGCTTCAGCCGGGCAGCACGAACGAAGTGATCAGCGTAACGGCCAGTACGGCCGTCGTCCAGACAGCCAGCGCCGAGAATTCTTCCCTGCTCGATACGCGCCAGATGAGTACCATGTTGACGCGTGGCCGTGACGTGATGTCGCTGCTGCGACTGATGCCAGGCGTATCGCAAAACAGCGATCCGACATCGCTGGGCAGCGAGATCGGATCGTCGGCGCCGAACATCGGTGGCCTGCGCAATACCGACAGTACGGTGTCCGTTGACGGAATGGTGGGGAGCGACGCGGACAATGTGAACGTCAATATCACTACTGTCAGCATGGACGCCGTCGCGGAAGTGAAGGTACTCGCGAACAACTTTCAGGCTGAATATGGCCGCAATGCCGGTGCGCAGGTATCCATCATCTCCAAATCAGGCACGCGGGAGTATCACGGATCCGCCTCGTGGTTCAAACGCCATGAGATGTTCAACGCAAACAACTTCTTCGGCAACCTGAACGGGCTTCAAAAGCCGGTGTACCGCTATAACACGTTCACCGGCACATTTGGCGGTCCGGTCGTCATTCCCAAACTGTTTAACAAGAACCGGGATAAACTCTTCTTCTTCTACTCGCACGAACAGTGGCTTGCCAGGGAGCCGCAGGGCATTCGGCAGACCACGATGCCCACGGAACTGGAGCGCCTGGGCAACTTTTCGCAATCCGTAAACCAGAACAATTCGCTGATTATCGTTCGCGACCCGAACACGCAGCAGCCTTTCCAGGGAAACATCATCCCTGCAAGCCGTATCAGCCCGACGGGTCAGGCAATGCTGAAGATGTTTCCGATGCCCAACTTCCTCGACCGGACCATCAGCCGCGGAGCGTACAACTATCAGTTCCAGGACATCCGCGAACTGCCGAAACGCCTCGATCAGGTGAAGCTGGACTACAACATCACCGCAAAAGACCGGCTGAGCGGGCGGTACCGGGACTGGATCCAAAACTCGAAAGGCTACACCTCGGTTGCCGGCTGGAGTTCCAACTGGGATCACTTCTACAACGCCTACTCCAAGACGGAACGCAGTGCCGTCGTCAACTACACCCGCACCATCACGCCACACATCCTCAACGAGTTCGTGTTCGGCGGACGTGTGATGGGTGAGGGTACACCAAAGCCGACAGCTGACCAGGCCGCCCCTGTGCTCCGTTCCGCACGAGGGATGGGAAATCTGAAACAGTTTTACCCTGAAGCCAACCCCGACAACTACGTTCCCGCGTTGACCTTCGGCGGAGTCGTTAACGGACCGACGGTCGGTTACGATAACCGCTGGCCCATCAATGCCGGCGATACTCGCTGGACGCTGGGCAACAACACGAGCTGGACCCGCGGCACCCACAACATCAAAGCCGGTGCGTACTACGAATTCAATCTGAGCGACGAAGGGGTCGCGGCAAACTGCTTTACAGGGTGCTTCGATTTCACCGCGGATTCCAACAATCCGCGCGACACAGGATACGCGTTTTCGAACGCGGCACTGGGCAACTTCCGTTCCTATTCGGAATCTTCCAAACGCAACTTCCGCGGTGGGCAAAACTATTTGTTCGAGTTCTTCGTTCAGGACAGCTGGAAGGTGAACCGCCGTCTGACGCTGGAACTGGGACTGCGGCTGTCCGCGTTCTCACCGTGGACCATGCAGCCGGGTCAGCAAGGCGCGGCGTGGGTGAAGGAGCGGTTCGACCCGGCGAAAGCAGTGCAGTTGTACCGTCCGGGTTTCAACGCTGCCGGAAGGCGCGTGGCTGTGAATCCCGTCACCGGCCAGGAGGCGCCAGCCGTGGCTGTCGGAGCCCTGGT
>Ga0163144_10017669_pt1 | contig 14517 bp, 9 predicted proteins | sample OliLak19BULKMAT1_FD_123175 | JGI IMG/M metagenome (GOLD analysis project Ga0163144, IMG submission 123175) | Freshwater microbial mat bacterial communities from Lake Vanda, McMurdo Dry Valleys, Antarctica - Oligotrophic Lake LV.19.BULKMAT1 | ecosystem: Environmental > Aquatic > Freshwater > Lake... | reverse complement strand
GTTCGAATCCCAAGTCCAAGCCGGATGGGTCTGCTCGACCATTTGTGCAAGGGTGTTGAGTTCGTGCGTTCTTTCAAAGGGAACGTTCGCGGCCGCCAAAACCCCCTTCATCAGTTTTTCGATGCACTGCTGGCAATGAAAAACCGTATCGTCGTGGTTCGGGCCGGGGGGTGATGGGGCCTGCATTCCCCAGTTCGCGCTATGAAAATCCGCTTCGGCCTTTGCGAGCCATTCCTTTGGGTCAGCGCTCATGCAGCCGCCTCATACAGCACAATGCCCTTCTCAAGCGCATCGCGCATGACGTCATCCGGCTGGGCACCCGGCGCGAGCGGGCGGCGCGGATGCATCTCGACGGCAAACTGCCGCTTCTGCTTCTTCATCGCTTGGTATGCGGTCGCGAGCAGCCTCGGCATCATCGTGATGGGCGCCGCCTCGAAGGGCAGCACCACCATCAAATCGACATCGGAATCCGGCCGCGGCGTGCCGTACGCGCGAGAGCCGAACAGGATAATTCTCTGCGGGTGGAAATCACGAACTACCGCGTCGGTCACTCGCTGGATGTCATCGGAGGTCGGGTTAATAGCGTCAAATAATAGCGCGGAAAGCCCGGGACTGGAATGCCTGGGCTTTACATCGCCGTTACAAACCCCTCGGAACTTCGCGCATCTGATTGATCATCGCCCAGCACCACCCGGCGACACCGCCGCGGCGAACCGTCTCCGGTGTCACGGGCCTTTCACGAGGAATCAACCATGCGTCTCTCCCTTGCCATCTTCGCTGTTTCCGGCCTCGCCGCGTCCTTCTTCGCCATCGCCCAACCAACCACGCTGCCGGTTCAGGAGGTCCCGTCCAAGGCCGCCGCGCCGGTCGGCGAGCCGATCAAGCCCGCACGTCGTCCGCAAGTTCAACTCGCGATCCTGCTCGACACCAGCAACAGCATGGACGGCCTGATCGCGCAGGCGAAGAGCCAGATTTGGGGCATCGTCAACACGCTTGCCACGGCGAAACAGAAAGGGGAGCGGCCGGAGTTGCGCGTCGCGCTCTATGAATACGGCAACGACAAACTTTCCGGCGAGAATGGCTTTGTCCGCCGCGTGCTGGCCCTCACCACCGACCTGGATGAGGTCTCGGCGCAACTTTTCGCGCTGACGACCAAGGGGGGCGAGGAATACTGCGGGCGGGTCATCCAGGCCGCGACGAGCGAACTTGAATGGAGCGGCGAGAAGGACGACCTCAAAGTTATTCTCATCGCGGGCAATGAACCCTTCACACAGGGGAATGTCCCATACCAAACCACCGTGCGCGGCGCGGTTAAGCGGGGCATCATCGTCAACACCATCTTCTGCGGCGGCGAGCAAGACGGAATCTCAACAATGTGGAAGGATGGCGCGACGCTGGGCGAAGGAAGTTACGCGTTTATCGACACGAACGCCGCGGCGGTGCATTACGCTTCGCCCTTCGACGACAAGATCACCACGCTCAGCGCCCAACTGAACACAACGTACGTCGCGTACGGCACTGCCGGGCGCGACAACCTCCGCAAGCAGGTGGACCAGGACGCGAACGCCGCCGCCGCCGCCCCCGCCGCGGCGGTCGCACGGGCGGCGACCAAGGCATCGGGCGCGTACCGCAATGATTCGTGGGATCTCGTCGATGGGATCAAAGAGGGCAAGGTGAAGTTGGAAGCCGTCAAGGAGGAAGACCTTCCCGAAGCAATGCGGAAGATGACTCCGGAAGCTCGCAAGGCCCACATCGAAAAACTCACGAAGGAGCGCGAAACCATGCAGCGGGAAATGGGCGAACTGCAGAGCAAACGCGAAGCGTTTGTGAAGGCTGAACGCGACAAGGCCGCGCAAGCTCCGGGCAACACGCTTGAGGACGCTGTGACGACTGCCATCCGCGAGCAGGCCAAGCGCAAGGGGTTTACATTCGAGAAATAACTTAGCGAGCCGACTTCTTCGCCATCTCCCGCTCGATCTCATCCGCAAGGCGCTTTTCCAGTTCAACATCGCGGGCAACGGGCGTCTGGTAGGGATACCAGATGCCCTTTTCCGCAAGTTGGGGATCGCTGGTCACGCTGGTAAGCGATGCGCTCTTGCTGGGAATCCGCAATCCGGGAGCCTGCATCCGGTACGAAGTCACCTGCACGATGCCGCGCCATGCGCTTTCATCGGCGGTTGTTTCCGCCGCGGGGGCAGCCCCTTCGCTTTTCGCGAATGTGACCCGCACGCGCCGATGCTGATGATTCGCGAAATCCTCAAGTTCCTGCGAAAACGTGGTCTGGTCCAAATCCCACGGCGCGGCGAGTCCGGCGCTGGGCTTATCCGACGTGGTGATGACTCCCGCCGCGGCGTCAACACGGTCGAACTCGAAGCGGTGGTTCTTCAAAACCGAGCGAGCGGCGTCAAAGGCGATATGATATTTCTGCGACGCGATGTTAAACTCCCCGCTGGGCCTTGCGCTGCCGCAACCGAGCAACCCTGCGCACGCCAGCGAGCATGCGGAAATGCGTGCGAGCAGCAAGGGCACTGCTCGGAGTCGGACAACACCGAGGACCAACGAGGTACGAAAAAGATACTGCATCACGTCAAACTCCCTCGGTCAGATAAACAGGTAACGACAGGCGCGTCCTCAATAGAGTCATATGCCTGCGGCAACGGCCGCATTCTACCGGCGCGGGTTGCGAGGTGTGCCGGGGCGTGTGGGGCGGAAACTTTTGGGCGGTGGGAACGGCGAACGGGGCTGGTTGCCTTCGTTGCCGGGTAGCGGCGGAGCCGAAGCCGTATCTGGGGAATCACCCGATGAATGTGGGGTGAGTGGAGATGCCCCGTTGTCGGCCGGCGTGTCTCGTGCCACCGAGGTCGGCCTTGCGACCTCGGTGTCTGGCGCCGGGGTTAGGCCATTTGCGGCGTTTACAGGAGCGCCCGCGTCGTCCGGTGAAGACCCCGGGCGGAAGCTCGAGGCCGCATCCATAAGCGAATTCTCGGGGATGCGAGCAAAGATCAGCCTGCCCGCCGAAGTCTGAAGACTCGAAGTGACCATCAACTCGACGGTCTGGCCGACGCGGCCGGCGCCATTCTCCGCGACGATCATCGCGCCATCGGGCAGATAGCCAACGCCTTGACCGGGCTGCTCGCCCGCGCGGATCAGTTTCACCGTAAGAACCTCGCCGGGGATCAGCGAACTCTTGAGCGAGTTGGCCAGGTCGTTGAGGTTCAGCACGGCGACGCCGGCGATCTTCGCCACCTGGGAGAGCGCCACGTCGGTCGTCACGATCACCGCGGGCATGGTGCGGGCCAACTCAACGAGCATCTGGTCGACCGCCTTACCCGGCACGGGCGATTCATCAATCGTGACATCCAGCCGCGGCGTGCGCTGCAGGCGCGACGTGAACTCGAGGCCCCGCCGCCCCTTGGCCCTTTTCATCGGATCTGAACTGTCGGCGAGCGTTTGCAACTCGGCGACCACGAATCGGGGGATGACCAGGGGTGCCTGCAGAAAGCCCGTGGCGGCGACATCGGCAAATCGGCCATCGATCAGGGCACTCGTATCGATGAGCAAGGGGCGCACGCCGCGGATCTGCTTAGCGAACTCGACGTACGGGATGACCAGACGAAAATCATCCTGGGTCTGGAGAACGGTGGTGACGCCGATGTAGCTCAGGGTGAGGCCCACGAGGACTTTGATGAAGTTTGCGAGGGGTTTGAGCACCTCAAGCACCTGGCTGTTCTGCACCCAACTTTCAAGGAGCAGGTCGATGATGAAGCCCAGGGCGACGGTAGCCAGCACACCGGCGACAATCCCCATGATAACGCCGGTAATAGCGGAGATTTTCTTTTTGGGGGTGGCCAGGTCCAGCGCGATCGCCGCGACGACCAGAATGAGCGCGAGCACCATCGAAACCAGCATGGGCAGCCACCACCGACTCTCCGATTGAAACAGCGGCTTGGCGCTCTGCTGCTGCTGGAGCGCTGCCAGCAGCGAGAATGTCACCATCAGCACGAGAAACGCGGCCCGCACCACGCGCAGCACGTTTGACTTGCGGCGCTCCGCCGCCTCGGCTGGGCGCAGGTCTTCGAGGGGAATTGTCATCACACCACTGTAGTGGTCTTGCCATCTTCCCAGTTGGGGGTGGCAATTTTACCGCTCAATGGCAGATCCGCTGCCCCGCACGTGTACCCGCCCACGTCGCGGCGTTCACTGCCGATCGGTCTGCGCATTCGCCACGGGAGTGCTCTTGCGTGCCAGCGCGGGGCTTTGCTGCCGCATCCGCACGCCTGCCCCATCGCCGGCGGCGTTCGAGGTCGGCCCCCCCCCACCTATCCCCTTGTACCGTGCCTGTCGCACATCGGCGCAGCCTTGAATGCTAAGGCAAAGCAGCCCGATGATCGCCGCGTTGCGAGTGTGGTTTGCAATCGCCATCCTGTCAATTCGCATGAATCGAATCCTCCTGCGTGGGCGTTTCTGTCGCCGCACGGTGGTGGGATCGACTTCCCGAGTTGGGGGGATTTGGCCGCGGCGTGCTTTTACGTCAAACAGATTTGGAGATAAACGTGTGTGCATTGTGCGCCGTCCGCAACTGCGCGAATACTGACGCCGGAAGTGGAGCATGCAGTTTCGGGACGACGAGCCGGTATGGCGGGCATCGACACCTCGATATTTTGTTAGGGTAAACGCTTCGATTACCGTTCAAATACAAATCAAATGATGGTTGAAGCGGAGGTTTTGGCAATACCCCACCCAAGGTGGGCACTGCAACTGACAGGAAAGGCGCGGCATTCCAAAGAATCGAGGGTAGTATTGATACAATTTGCTTGGATCAGATACCGGATTGGGGTATGATGGAGTGCTTGTGGGTGGACAGTGACTCCGCGTCTTGTTCGGTCGGTGCGTCTTGGGAGAGAGGATTTGAAAGCTACCCAAATGTCGATTTCGTTATCATCCATCGTCCGTTACGCCTCGGTCACCGGCGTGATGCTCATCGGTTGTAATCCCGCAATGGCGGGCTTCTCGCTGTTCGCGGATAGAATTTACGCCTTCGCGGAGCGAAACTCCACGGGCGCCATCGAACCGGCCTCGCGGTTTCAAACGGATGGATTCTACAACTTCGATCGATACGTGCGAGATTCCGCGACGGACCCCATCATCCCTGAAGCTGAGATCCAATACTACAGGTTTGAACTCCGCGGACATGCTTTGGCTGTTGAGGGATCGAATATCGTGTACAGCGGCACCTACCAGATTATTTACAGCATCGGTCATGTCGGCTTCCCCATCTCTGTTTCCGACGGGGTGTTTGTGCTTCGTGCCTTTTTCACCGACACGATGAACGCAACGATGACGGGTGAACTTTTCCAGATGGAAGGGCCGGAGGATCAGGCATTCTTTGACCTGTCTTACGGGAGCAACAGCCCGCTCACTATTTCCGCGCAATACCATGAATCGGTCACAGAGCCGGGCGGAGCGCTTTTGAACGTGGTGATCCGTCAGAACGTTCCCGGAGTTGGCACGTTCGGCGCGTTTGCCGCCGCGGCGCTGGCTATGGGTCGCCGTCGCCGCCGCTAAGACGGTCGCATTGTTTTTCCATGCACAACCGGGGCGACAATCCCGGTTTTTTGTTGCGCACTAAGAAATGAAGCGGTACAATTAATTTGTCGGTCTTCGCGCTTCTAAGAGCATCGGGCGGTGGAGTTTGCCGCGAGGGTCGCGTCGGCCGGTCTGGGTTGGAGCCGGCGCACGCCGCGGGGAACTTGGCCGTGGGCTCGGGGGATGGCATTCATATGAAACATGCAAAGCCGATTTCAACCCCTCCCCACGCCGCCACGCCTCCCAAGTCACGAACTTGCATATTTTGCGGGAGAGACTGCTCGTCGGTTCCGCGGGTGAAGAACCACAACGGCCAGTATTGCTGCAAGGCGTGTCTGCCGAATGAGGAAGAAGGGATACTTCCGCTTTCGCCGCTGGATACCTCGGACAAGCACCGCGCTCCCTGCCCGAGCTGCGGGGCTGAAACCGTCATCGGCGTTCCCAAATGCCCGCAATGCGGGTTCGCCCCGGCGCGTGAGTCGGGGAGCCCCCGGCTGCCGCGGCCAAAGCGCTCTAAAGCCCTTCCGCCGTCGATTTGCAAAGAGTGCAAGTACAACCTCGCGGGCCTCAAGGGCGGTATCTGCCCCGAGTGCGGCACACCCTTTTCGCTCTTTGTGCGCAAGGAGTGGGATGAGGAAGTCTCGCGGGAGACGATCCATGATGCGTATCGCAAGCCGATCATCATGATCGCCGCGGGCTTGCTGGCGAAGGTGTTGATTCTGGCGATCTTTCAGCGGTGGATGGACATTCTGAACCTCGCCATCATTTATCCCGTGAGCGTGGCCGTGAGTTTCGGGGTGGCGGTGGCGTGCTGCGCCGCGTGGCTGGGGTTTACGAGTTCGATCCCTCTCATGCTCCTTCAAATCGCGGGGATCCACGCGGTGTGTTCGGCGATGCTGACCCTCTTTGCCTCGTTGGGGTTTGGCGGGTTTGTGTGGAGTTTCGTGACCGGTATCGTCTACATCTACCTCATGGCCGAATTGCTGGAAATGGACCCGTACGACGCGAGGATCGTTGCGATTTTTTCGGCGGTAGCGCAGGTGGGGGTGTTCGTGATCGCCCGGTATTATGGGTTGGTGTAGGCCGAGCGGGCAGATTTGAACGCCAATGGCACGTCAACCAAGGCGATGCCCATCGGTTGAGCGGAATCGAAGCATCAGCACCCCAACTGCCATTGCCCGAAGAAGTATTCCACATCGCGGCCATCAACGCCGCCATCACCGTTCGCATCGCCCTGCGGTTCGCCTGTGGCCCAGATTGCGAAGAAGACCTCGACATCCTGGCCATCGACTCCGCCATCGCAGTTGTAGTCGCCGCGGCAGATGGTGAGGGGCGCCACAGCGCTGAGCACGTTCCCGCAAGCGCCGGTGACGCGGCAGTTGTAACTTCCGATGTTGGCGGGGGTGATGTTGGCGAGCGAAAGTGTTGGGGTCGCGGCGGAGGGGTTGGTCGCGGGATTGATCGTCACTCCCCCTTTGCGCCAGGCGTAAGTGAACGGGGGAGTTCCCGCGGCGACCACGGAGAACTGGGCAGAGCCGTACGGACAGGCCACCTGCAACTGGGGTTGAGTGATGATGATGGGCGCAACGCAGGGATCGATGAGGCGCCAGGTTTCGCCGTCATAGGTCGTCGCGTAGCCGCCGAAGAGGATCACTTCGCGGCGGAAGGGGTCGTAGACCATCGCGTGACCGCGGCGGGCCGCAGGGGCGGTCAGGGGCTGAGAAGTCCAGCCGCGGCCATCAAGGAGCCATGTTTCATCATTGTTGGCAATGCCTGCGCCCCCGAACATGACGATCCCGCGCTGGATGTCGTCGTAGACCATCGCATGGGCGTAACGCGGTGTCGGGCCGGTGATGTTGCGCTGCCGCCACTCGCCCGCGCCGGCATTCCCCGCCGCGTTCCACTCCCATGTTTCGGCGTTGTTCAACGGGGCGCGACGGCCGCCGAAGAGAACGGTCAAGCCGGTGGCGGCGTTATAGGCCATCGTGTGTGCGAACCGGGGTGAAGGGCCGGTGACATTCCGCTGGGACCACGCGCTGCCGTTCCATTCCCACGTTTCAGCGTTGTCGCCCGCGGCGGTCGTTCCGCCGAAAAGGACAGTTACGCCGCGAACAGAGTCGTATGCCATCGCGTGATTGGTGCGCGGGGATGGGCCGGGGACATCGCGGCGCGACCACGCGGTGCCGTTCCAAAGCCACGTTTCGTTGTTGAACGCGGCGCCGGGTGCGCCGCCGAAGAGCATCGTCACTCCGCGGGCGGCGTCGTACACCATGGCGTGGCCGTTTCTGGGCGACGGCCCATCGAGCGTTCGGAAGGACCACACACCCCCGCCCCCGCCGCCAACGTTGCCGTTCCATTCCCAGGTCTCACGGTTCTGCAAGCCGCCCGCGGCGATACCGCCGAAAAGCACAGCGGCGCGCCGGGCGGAGTCAAAGACCATGCGGGTGTTGTAGCGCGCCTGGGGCGAACTCGAAGGCGTAAGCGCCGCCCAGTGGATGAGGTTGCGAACGGTGAGATTGGCGCCGCCGCTGATGAGACTTCCGCATGGAACGGTCGCCACACAGTCGTAGATGGCCTGGTCGGAGGCGGTGGTGTTGGTAATCGTCAACGTATCGGTTTGCGTGCCGGAAATCCGGCCGCCGTCGGCAAGGAAGACGCCGCCAGCTCGCCAGCGGTACGTGGGTGTTCCGTGGCCTGTCGCTTGGGCGGTGAAGACCGCGGATTGGCCGAAGTGAACGGAGATGCCGACGGGGTCTTGGGGGAACGAGACGCAAATGGACTCGCCGTAACGGCTCACCAGCCCCGCGCGATCGCCATCGCTCAGATGAGACAACTGTCCCAGGGAGTTTTGGTACGCCTCGTATGGGGGCAGCGCGGTCATGGTTCGGCACGTCGACGATGGGCAGGCGCAGCTTGCAAACCCGCACTGGTCGTAGTGCATCACGCTCTCAAAGTCGTATGGCCCCTGGGCCGCGGAGCCCACCACAATGTCGTAGTTGTACGCGTACCGCGTCAGGATGTTTTCGTAGTTGACCCGGATGTATTGGTTCCGGTCCTCCCTTGACTGCTCGTGCCACATGCCCAGGGCGTGCATCAGTTCGTGGCACATGATGTATTTGTAGTTCCAGTTGTAGATGTTGACGTTTTGCGGACCCCCGCCCTGCTGACCGACATACGAGCTGTTGCCGTTGCTGCTCTGGATTCTGAGGTGATCGATCAGGCCCGCACCCTCAACGAAGTGAATATCCGCGGCCAGTTCGAGCTCATCCATCGCGGCGCGCATCTCCCCGCGCTCCCACGGCCCGACGTCGCTGGTGAACTCGTAAGGAACCACGCCGCGCGGCCACAGGTTGATGGCCCAGACCGATCGGCTCTGGTAGCCTTCCTTCCACAGCATTTCGCAGGGGCGCCGCTCGCGCGCCGCGAGATCCTCTTGCGGAGCCGCCTGAACATTAGGTTGGCCGCCCGTTTGCCCGCCCGTTTGCCCATTTGCTTGCCCGCAGGCAGGCCCGGTCGCGATCAACGCCGCCGCCCAGATCATAACCGACCCGGCCATGGCGCCCCGCGCGCCGATAACAGCCCGGTCAGAAACGCACGCACGCTCGAAGGTCATCATGTGCAATTCCTCTATTCTCTATTCTCGATGAAATGGTCCCACAGTCCTCGCTCGGCCACACGCTCTTCCTGCTCCCTAAGCGTTGGAAAAGTGTGGCGACGGAGTCCCACCGTATAAGATAGACACCCCCAACCGTGGCGTGCGCACAGTTTCTCCAGATTTTTGTCTTCAAAGAAATAATCCGGACCCTCATGTCACCCGTCTTTCCCCGCGATCCATGCCAAATGACGGCTTGATCTCCCGGGGGTTGGTCATCGTCTTCTCGATCTCCTTCAACTGATCGAACAGGCCATTCATATCGTGGTCGGCGCGCTCCGCGACCGCTCGCTTAAGCGCCTAAATTTTTTTTAAGGGTGGGTCGGAGTACACATGGTCTCCGCAGCTTGCCGGGGGGCGGAGCATTTTCAGGGCATTGATTCATGTGGGCGGCTTCTTTCGTAGATTGTAACGATGAACGGCGGATGACCTCGCCATCGGCATCACGCAATGCCGACCACCGCTCTAACCCTGCGCCGGCGAACAGGCGCTTCATGGTCTTTCTTGAGAAACTTCTCAACCTCCACGCGCAGCCTTACGAGGTCGATGTCGAGGCTCTAAGAGCACTTCCACGCCAACACCCGCGCCCTGGTTAAGAAGGCCGAGAAGGATGGGTGGGGTGCCGATGTAATCCTGATTGAGTCGTTGCGCCTCGACGTTGGCCAGCGCCATTACGATTCTTGCACGCTAAGTAAACCTTTCAACCATGGCGGGCTCCTCCGCTCGGACAGTGTATCGCGCCGATGCGCAACCGGGGACTCCACGGAGTCCCCGGTGGGCACATTTGCAACGGAACTGTTCGAAGTCAAAGCCCGCGCCGCTCAGCAACCACCCGCTTCCCATGCCGCGAAGAACGTCTCCACATCGGCACCATCGACGCCGCCATCGAAGTTGACATCGCCCGCCGCGTCGCCGGCTTCCCACGCGGTGAAGAAGTCCTGGACATCGGCGCCGTCGATGCCGCCATCCTGATTGAAGTCGGCGGGGCACGGCGGAGCGTCGGAAGCGCAGGAAATCGTCAAGGCCAGGCCGACATCAGCGCCGCTGCCGACTCGGATGTAGACAGGGACGCCCTGAGAGAGGTGCATGGAGATGGAAGCCGCGACACCTTCGCACAGGGGGCCGTTATCTTCGTTGAAGGCAAGTTCGTTGGTGGGCGGGGCAAATCCCTCATCGAGATAGACAGCCATCTGCGTGTCATAAGGAATGCCGCACAGGTCAAGCGAGGCCGTGCCGGTGCAGGTGGGAACGTAGTGGAACCAGAGGTCGGGGAACGTCACGCTGCCGAAGTCCGAAGGCGTCGCGCCGTTGGTGCAGAACAAGGTGGTGCCATCGGTCACTTCCTGGGGGTAGGATGCGGAATCGAAGTTGACGTAGAAGGCCAGCGTGAGCGAGAACGGACCGACGGGAGTTTCGAGGGTTTGGGCCGCGACGCGGATGTAGTAGGTGGAACCGGCGGTGACACCCAGGACGGTCTCGGCGTCGTCATCAAGGTAGTCGGTCGGGCAATAGGTTGCCGCCGAGGCGGTGCCGTAGGCAAGTTCGTTGGAAGGATCGCCCGGGCACGCGGTATGCACTGAGATGCTGGTATTCATGTTCGAGAGCACGAAAGTTCCGCAGGTGCTTACGGCCAATGCGCCGTCGCACGGCGCGGTCCAGCGGTACCAGACATCGGCGCCGTTGTAATCAGGAACACCGGCCGAGGAGCCATCGTTGGCAGCACCGAAGAGATTGCCGATGAGCGCGACGGTTGCGGGGCTGTTGGCGATCTCCGCCGCGGTTTCGCAGGCGTCGTTCATCGGCGCGCCCTCGACGCAGGCGATGGTCATGGTTGCGTGGCCCGAGGTAACGGCCAGCGCGCCACCGGCGAAACCGCCGACGCGGATCATGTACGCCCCGCCGGAAACCACGTCGAAAGTAAGCGACGCGGCCCCCGAGCAGGCATCGCTCACGAGCGCACAGGCATTCTCTTCGCCTGGGAAAATCGGGCACGTGTCGCCGATGCTGAACTGGGACGCGACCAGGTCGAAATCGACATCGCAGAAGGAAATGCTCGCCTGGCCCGAGCACGGGGCGGTATAACGGAACCACAGATCGTTGATGGCGTTGACATCGCCAAGCCCGCACGCGCCGCCCAGGGTGGGCGCATCGGTCGCTGCGCAGGTCGTGTCGATTGCGTACGAACTGTCGGAAACATCGAGGGGCGACAGACATGTATCGTTGGCAGGAGCCAACGGAGCGATGTTCAGGGCAATGTTGCCGGTGTAAATGAGGTTATCGAAAGGCCGGACGTACCCGCCGATGCGAATCCAGTACGTCGCGCCCGCCGCGGCGTTGATGGCGATGAACGAGCCGAGTCCGCCGTTGGAGTCATCGTTGCAATCCAGTTGCGTGCCGCCGCAACCGTCATAAATGGCCATGACCGTGTCGAAGTTGGATGCGTACGTGTCAAAGGCCAGAAGGCCCGAGCAGCCGCTGGTGTATTGGAACCAGACATCCTTGGAGATCGGGTTGAGGCAGTCAAAGGCGCCCCCGGATGCGGTCGCGTTGACGTTGCTCGCGTAGTTCTGGCCGACGAGGGCGGGCGCAGCGGCGAAGCACTCATCGTTCCGCGGCAGGATGCGCACGTTGAGTTGGTAGTTGCCGCGGGCGCCGTCGTAGCCGCTGACTCGGATGAAATAGGTGTTTCCCGCTGAAACGGCAAGGCGCACATCGGATTTATTGCCTCCGCACGCCGCCCCGTCATCATCGCACGCCTGCGATTGATAGACAGTTGTGTTGGGAAGGATCAGCGCCTGCTGGTGGATCGAGAGGACGGTGTCAAATGCGCTTCCGCATGAATCGGCGACGAGCGTTCCGGCGTACGGGGCGTTGATGCAGAACCAGACATCGGGCGTGCTGTTGCTGGAGCCGCACGTCGTTGAGCCGTCAACGGTTGCGTTGGCGGTGGTTCCGAAGTAGGTGCCGGCGACGATGCCGGTGCAGTTGCTCACGGAGTTGTTGTTCGGGGGCGGGGGCGGGGGCGGGGGGGTGACGGTGATGCGCTGAAGGCTCCACGCCTGCGAGTTAGCGCCGTTGCCATCGCTTGCGGCGATGACGGCGGCGAGCGTGTAGGAACCCGCGGGGCAGTTGGCGGGCACGGTGACGGTGCGGTTAACGGCCCCGCCGGTGAATGAGTTGAGGGTGGCGATGAAACTGCTGTTGCAGTACCGCGCTCCCGAAAAACTTCGCGCGGTGGGGCAGAGGTAGAAGTCAAAGGTAACGCTCTGGGTGTTGGTTCCGACGTTCTCGACCCACATGTTGCTGGCGGTGAACGAACTGCCCGCCTGCACGCTCGCCTGGCTGAAAGTGAGGTCGCGGACCTCGTTGGTGCTGTCGGTGGGGCTTTGCGTGCCGTTCATGCACCACATCGTGACCAGACTGTCGGTGATGTTGACGGCGCGGCTGGGGTACATCACGCGGATCGACGCCGAATCATCGGCGAAAACGCGGTTGGCCTCGGTGAGATAGAAGGGCTGGCTCCAATAGTTCATCACGGAGGGGAAGCCGTAGGCCGGGTTGCTGATCCATGAATGGCTGCGCCCGAAGGAGTGGCCCAGTTCGTGCAGGGCGGTCTGGTTGAAATACACCAAGTTTTGATCGGCGTACGCGGCCTCGGCGTTGGTCGTCCACGACCAGACGGGGTTGTACATGATGTCGGTCTCGATGATCTTGTTGTTCACGGAGCGGCTGATGTTGACGGCGAGGGTGTTGGCGCCCCAGGTGTAGGCCCACACCCGCTGCATCTCGCTCTGGCTCACGAATCCCGTTTCGTTGCGGCTGTTGGGCCAACCCATCGAGTTGTCCTGGTTGGTGTAACGGCGGAAAACATCGCTGCCGTATTGGTTCCACGCGGACTGGGAATACTCGAAGTTGATCCCGAAGGTGGGGTACATCGCCGTGGTGATGTTGTACACGATGGGCAGGTCGGGGCCGTTGCGGTTGAATCCGTAGCGGGCTTCGTAGGCGGAGACGGTGTGGAGCGTCGTCTGGTCATCGGGCGCGGGCGCGCTGAGAACCCGAGCAACAGGGGCGGGTGCTTCGGGCGTGCCCGGCAGCGGCGCGGGCGCGACCTGTGCCTGTCCACCGCCTGCCGGAACTCCCGCTGTAATGGTCGAAAGGCCAATGCCGGCGCCTGAAAGAGCCTTCCCAACCCATTGTTCGGGAACGCCGGTGTTTGGCGAAGCGCGCAGTTGCGGCTGTTGCTTGGCGACAGGAAAGGCACGGGCGATTTCCGCCGCGAACTGGTCGGGGGTGAAGCCTTCGCCGGCGATGGACATCTTCGCGAAATACGGGGTCTTCACCGGGCCGCTCATGCCGCAGCAAACATCCTGATGCATCACGCGCGGCACCGCCGCTTCACCGTTCTGCTCGATCCGGTACAGGCCGTGGTGATTTCCCACGAGCGGGCACATCGCGTTGATGTCCTCGCGGCTGATGAAGAAGAAGGCCCGCTCGCCCACGTTCATTGTCGGGACAACGCTGACATCGATCTGCTCTTCCCCGATCTGCCCACCGGCGAACGTGAGCGTCGTGTTTGCCCCCCGCGTCCGCGCCGCCAGCAGCCCATCATCCACGACCACCCGTTCAATTGAGATCGTAAAGTCCGTCACGATCATCCCGCCGCCCGCCCCAACCCGTCGCGGCGTGGCCTGGGTGATGGTTCCGATGAACACCGCATCAGCCCGGGCGAGTGTTTGTTCCTGGGTCATGGGAAGGGTGCTTCCCGCATATGCCGGGAGGACGGTCAGCAGCCCCGCCGCGGCGGCAAGCGAACACGCGGCGACGAACGATCGAGCAGTTTTCGTGAACATATGAGAACTTCCTTGGTTTTCAGCCCGCCGAAGCGGCAATTATTGAGAGGTACTTGAAACAAAAAATCGCGCACGTTGACCACCGCCCGTGGGACGGCGTTGGAAACGGGCCATCGCCCGCACCCGGATGTGTCGATGGGAACCTTAATGCTCCCGATACAGGCAATAAGCGATGAAACCGGCGCGCGGCGGACACAACATGTTCTGCAATTCATATTCGTCTTCACACGCCGAGATCGCCGCCGAGTCAGTTTGGGGGTCGGGGCCGATAAAGGCGAAGCCCGCGCCGTGCCGTCGCGAGCCTTATCATCATAGTGCATCAACCGGGCAATATGAGCCGCTCACAGCAGTTTTAAGAGGGATACTTGCAATGCACGCATTCACGATTGTTTCCACGCTCGCCATCTGTGCTTCACTCGCGGCCGC
>Ga0163144_10017668_pt1 | contig 14517 bp, 11 predicted proteins | sample OliLak19BULKMAT1_FD_123175 | JGI IMG/M metagenome (GOLD analysis project Ga0163144, IMG submission 123175) | Freshwater microbial mat bacterial communities from Lake Vanda, McMurdo Dry Valleys, Antarctica - Oligotrophic Lake LV.19.BULKMAT1 | ecosystem: Environmental > Aquatic > Freshwater >... | reverse complement strand
GTCCCCGCGTACTCGCCGCACGCCGTCGCTGAGCACGCCGTTGGCCTCATGCTCACGCTCAACCGCAAGTTCCACCGGGCCTTTAATCGCGTCCGCGAGCAGAACTTCGCGCTCGGTGGCCTCATGGGCTTTGACATGCACGGCAAGACCGCGGGCGTGATCGGCACCGGCAAGATCGGCGAGGTGGTGTGCAAGATCCTCACGGGGTTCGGCTGCCGCGTGCTGGCAAGCGACCCGGCCAAGAACCCCGTGTGCGTCTCGATGGGCGTGAAGTATGTGGCGCTGCCGGACCTCTACGCACAGTCGGACATCATCACGCTGCACTGCCCGCTGAGCCCCGCGACCAGGCACCTGATCAACGCCGCGGCGCTGGCGATGATGAAGCCCACGGCGATGCTCATCAACACCAGCCGGGGTGCGATCATCGATACGCGGGCCCTGATCGCGGCCCTGAAGGGCGGCCGCATCGGCTCGGTGGGCTTGGACGTGTACGAGGAGGAGGGGGACCTGTTCTTCAAGGACCTCTCCGCCGAGGTGGTGCAGGACGACGTCTTCGTGCGGCTCCTGAGCTTCCCGAGCGTGCTCGTCACCGCTCACCAGGGGTTCTTCACCAACGAGGCGTGTACGGCCATCGCGCAGACGACCATCACCAACGTGAGCGACTTTGAGCGCGGCGAGGTCAACGAGGACAACCGCGTGGGCGCGCGGCTGATCGCGCCCGCGCCAGCGAAGCGCTAAGGATGCACGACCACCCGCGGCAGAACGAGTCTCGCCGCGCTGACCCGTGACCGATTCGCGACGCACTGGGCTTCACCCATCCCGCATCCACCCCCACTGCCGCTTCAACCCTTCCTCCAGACTCGTCCCCGGCCGATACCCCAGCTCCCTCCCGCTCCGCGTCAGGTCCGCCCACGTCTTCTCCACATCCCCCGGCTGCATCGCCACCCTCTTCACCCGCGGCGTCTTGCCCACCGTCGCCCCGGTCGCCTCGATCAGCCCCGCCAGCGAGATCGGGTGGTTTCCCCCGAGATTCCACACGCGATACCCGAACTGCGGCACGCGGTCATACGCCGCCAGCACGCCCGACACGATGTCCTCAATAAACGTGTAATCCCGGCTGGTCGTCCCGTCGCCGAACATCTGGATCTCGTCGCCCGCCGCGACGTTTGCGAGGAACTGCCGGATCGCCAGGTCCGGCCTCTGCCGCGGCCCAAACACCGTGAAGAACCGCAGCATCGCGGTCGGCATCCCGGTCAGGTGCCAGTGTGTGTGCCCCATGAGTTCGTTGGCCCGCTTGGTGGCCGCGTACGGACTGATCGGCCCCTCGACCGGGTCATCCTCGGCGAACGGCGTCTTGGCGTTGTTCCCGTACACCGACGACGACGACGCGATCACGATCCGCGAGCACATGGCTGCCTTCGCCGCTTCCATCACCACCGACGTGCCCACCAGATTCGCCATGGCATACCCGCGCGGGTCGGCGATGCTGGGGCGAACCCCCGCCTTGGCCGCGATGTGGATCACGCCGCTCGGCTTCACCCGAGCGGCCAAGCCGCCCATCAGCGCGGCGTCGCAGATGTCGCCCTGGATGAACTCGAACGCCCCCGCCCGCGGATGCCGCGCGACCTCCCGCAGGTTCCCGTCCTTCATCTCGCGCCCATAGAACGGGTCGAAGTTGTCCAGCCCCACCACCCGTTCGCCGCGAGACAGCAGCGCCTCGACCAAATGCGACCCGATGAACCCCGCGGCTCCGGTCACCAGAATCGCCCCGCCACCCTGGCTCATCACGCTGCTCCCCGTAGCCGGGGCGAAAGGGTGCCCGCCAGCCATGCCGGGAGCGTAGCGGTGGATGAGTCGAAGGATGAAATCCATCGCTTCGCGAAGTCCGGGACGGGCAAGGATCGCTCAAACCAAGCCACGCTGGCCGGTTGGCGCACCGCCACTTCAGAACTGCCGCAACTCGCCCGGCCCACAAGCGGCCACCGCGAACCGCGATCGGTCCGTTTCGTCAAACCCACCACCGAGAAGGAGCGGGAAGTCGGGGCGAGCCTTGCCCCAGGGATGGAACCCCACGAACCACCGGCGGATCTCAAAAATCGCTTGAAGACAAGGCACAAACCCGCGATGCGGGGTCCGGTCGCCTGAAATCGCAGCGTCCGTAGTCAAGACGCAAACCGCAGCGCTGTCAACCGTACCGATCGGCCCACCCGCAAGGTCCACCAATAAAGCAGGGCGCTATCCAAGGACAGCGCCCCGCTGGAGGAGAGAGAGATCGTTGGATGATACGGTATTATCGGGCTGCGGGATCGGTTCAGACCGAACTTTCGCACAAAATCTTTCAAGTGCGGCCATTTCTTCGCGTCGCAGGCCGAATTTCGAGTGAAACCTACAGTTCGCCGTTCAAAGACCGATAATCACAGGTTTTCCACAATTCTACCGACATCCACCCCCTCCCGCACCGCCCCACCGCCCCGCTCGGCATCGCGTCGCAGGCACGAACCCGCCCCCCAAACGCGACCGACCGGAGGCTCCTCGGCCCCCGGTCGGTTGTCCAATCGCCGCCTTCTCGGTGTGTCCGACGATGACTCACGCGAATCGGCTGCGCATCACAACGGGTCGGCCGGGGGCACGTCCACCTCATCCATGCTGGGCGGAGGCAGCGGACGACGACCCGGTTGGCCCGGGCGTGCGTCTGGACGGCCAGGCCCGCCGGACTGGTTCAGGCGGGTCTCAACGTACCGCAACAGGCGCTCCTGCTGCTCGGGTGAGAGGCGGTCGATCAAGCGGTGCAGACGCTCGCCCGTGCTGCCGGGGGCTGCCAGCGCGTCGACCATCGCCTCACGCTGGGCCTCACCGCCCGGCGGAAGCGGGCGACCCGGCGCGCCCTGCCCAATCGGCCCGTCCCTCCCCATCATCTCCTGGACGTACATCTCGCCACGCTCGGCCTGGATCCGGGCGCGAGTCTCGTCGAGGCGGGCCTGCACGAACTGCTGCTGCGGGGGCGACAGTTGGTTCCAGACCTTGGTCTGGGCCTCGAGCCCGCTGGGCCCGCCCTCGCGAATCTGCCGCAGACGCTCGAGGGCACCGCGCTGGGCTGGCGTCGGGTTGTCGCCCAGGCGCTCACGGATGATCTGCTCCGGGCGGCGTTGCTGGGACGGGGGCTGCGCGGGGGACGCGTCGGCTGCATTCGCCGCGTCGGCGGCGCTGGCAACGGGCGCCCCGGGGCGACCGGCGCGACGCTGGGCACCGGGCGCCTGGCCGTTCCGCGGCGCGGCCTCTCCCACGGTCGCGCTTCGAGGCTCGGCGGTCCGCCCCACGCGACGCTCGTTCTCCGCCAGGCGTTGCCCGAAGGCCTGCTCGGCCCGCTGGAGTTCCATGGGATCAAACCCCAGCGTCTGGCCCAGCCCGGCGATCTCCTCGCGATGGGCCTCAAGGTGCTGGCGCATCGCCTGGGCGTGCTCGCGGGCGATCGCGCCCAATGACTCCCGCTGCTCGGGGGTCAGGTGCAGGTCATCGGGCGTCTCGGGCTCGTTGAGAGCGCGCAGGGCACGCATGAACTCGGGCATCGGGATCTCGCGGTCGAGCACGCGCTCCTGCGGTCCACGCATCGCGCCGTCGTTGGAAAACGCCCGGTTGGTGCCGGGAATCCCGGCGTCCTCAACGGCAGGGCCGCGGAGCAGGGGCTCGCGCTGCGCGTCACGCAGAGGCGGGGGAGAGGCGGGGCGATCGGGCTGGGCCCCCGCGATGGCGGGGGCGAGCCCGACGACCGAGAAGAGCAGGGCGGGCGTGAGGAGCCAGAGCGAGACTCGGATCGCGACGGTTCGCGTGGATGGCATCGTGGGTCTCCTTGGCCCGGGGACAGGCCCGGGCAGAACGCCGGAGGCGAGGGTCGATTGCGTCGGTGAATCATCGGCCCGAATGGGCGAGCGAGCCAGCATTGGCGACATTGACCAGCCAGAACAGGTCCCGCGTCCCCCCGGACGGTTCCTATCCTTGACCCGGAGGCGAGCACCTCCGCACTCCGTGGGGTTCCATGCCGCTCGATCGCGACACCATCACCAACGCCATGCGCCGCGTCGAGTCTCCCGCCGGGCCGGTGGACCTGGTGGCTGCGGGCGTGTTCGTGTGGGCGTCGGCGTGCGACGGGTTCGTGAGCGTCAAACTCAAGGACGTGGGCGGAAGCGACGTTGGGGGCGCTGACGGGAGCGCGGGGGCGGCCAACACGCGTCGGGTGCTGGCGGCCAGCGCCCATGCCGCGCTGTCCAAGCTCGCCGGCGTTGACAACACGCCGCTGCGGTCGCTTATCGTGCAGTTCGTCGATGATCGCGGTGTGGTGATCGATGCGGCGAAGTTCGAGGGTGCGGTGGGCGGCGTTCCGCAGGCGCCGCTGGCCACCGCGCCGGCCTCGCAAGCGGGCGGTCCGGGGAATCCGCGGGGCGGGGACGCCCCGTCTGCCGCGCCGGGGGACGGGCATCAACCGATCCGCGGTCTGGGCGGCACGGACGGAGGCTCCGCCGCCGGCACGGGTCGCAGACCCGTGCCACCGGGGGCCGGGCCTGTTCCACCTGCCAGCGCGTCGGGACTGCCCGGTGTCTCGCATGTGATTGCCGTCGGCGCGGGCAAGGGCGGGGTCGGGAAGTCCACAGTCGCCGTGAACCTCGCCGTCGGCTTGGCCCGGCGTCACAACGCCGTGGGCCTGCTGGACGGGGACATCTACGGCCCATCGATGCCCACGATGCTGGGGTTGGGGCCGCTGGAGCAGGTCGTTCACGCGGGACGCTTGCAGCCGTTCGCCGTGCATGGCATCAAGGCGGTCACGATCGGCAAGATGGTCGATCCCGAGAAGCCGCTGATCTGGCGTGGGCCGATGGCCCACGGCGCGTTCAAGCAGCTCACCGAGCAGACCTCGTGGGGCGAGCTCGACTACCTCATCATCGATCTGCCGCCCGGCACGGGGGACGTCTCGCTGACCATGGCCCAGACGCTCAAGTGCACCGGCGCGGTGGTGGTGTGCACGCCGCAGAAAGTCGCGCAGGACGACGCGGTTCGGGCCACCCGCATGTTCCAGCAACTGGGCATCGAGGTGCTGGGGGTGGTCGAGAACATGTCGTACTTCATCGGCGACGACGGCAAGGAGTACGACATCTTCGGGCGCGGCGGGGCCGAGAGGATGGCCCAGCGACTCAACGTCCCGTTCCTGGGGGCGATCCCGATCACGATGAGCCTGCGCGAGAACTCGGATTCGGGCGACCCGTCGGCCAACTTCGAGGGAGCGGCCCGGGGCGGGTGCAGGCCGCGGAGCGACGAACTGCTGGCGCGGAGTTTGTCGGAGTTGACGACGAATCTGTTGGGGCAGGTGTCGCTGGCCGCGCTGCGGCAGGGGCGGGCGACGCCGACGCTGAACATCAGTTAAACAGAGCCGCGTGCGTGGGCACGCGACGCGGCAGAACCAACCGCGCGAGCGGTCGGCCACCTGCCGACCGCCGGCGACACCCACCACGCCCAGAGCGTCAAGGTCGACTGTCCATCGGCGGGTCGGACGCCCGTGGTCCTTCGCACCCTGGCTGACCGCTTGCGCAGCCGGTTCTGTGGATGCGAGACCCCGCGAACACCCGCGCGCTCACGCCCGCGCGTCCGTCAATGCCCGAACAGGTTCTTCTCCCCAAACATCCCCTCGGCCTCGAAGTGCGTGATCGCGTCGTCCGTGCTCGCGAAGATCTTGGTGGATGTCTCGGTGATGAACGGGCTGGGCGCTTTGGTCGGCTTCCACACCACGTACACGCCCTTGGCGTGCTCGAAGGCGTGCTGGAGCTCGCGCTCGACGCCGCTCGAGAGCCCCGGGATCTTCTTGCCGTCCCGCCCCGGCAGTTCGGGCACATATGACACGATCATGTCGCTCTGGTCGATGAGCTTGAAGTCCCGCATGTAGATCTGGCCGTCGATGTCGCCCGCGATGTCCAGCACCTCTCGCACGCGCACCTTGATCGGCGGCTGGCCCTTGGCTCCACCAAACGTGTGCGGCTCGGCCTCGATGAACTCCTTGCCCTCGCGCACCGCCGCGATCGCGCGGTCCAGCAGCAGTTTCTCATCGACGTCGCCCGGGTCGAACGTCACGAAGTTCTCGGACAGCCGGGCCCGGAACGCGTCGATCTCCGCCAGCACCTCGGGCATGTCCACCACGTGGCTCATCGGGAACGACGGGTACACACGCTTCATCTCCGGGCGGCACACCAGGCGGAAGCACGTCCGGGTCGTGGGCTGATGGCGACCCCGGCTCACGATGTAGAACGGCTTGCGGAACGCCTGCGCCAGCATTTCCGTCGCCAGGATCTCCTCCTCGCGCCAGACCATGCAGTCCTTGAGCGTCGCGTCCGTGTCGTGGTCGCGGTGCAGGCGGTGGTGTACCACCTCGATGTTGTCGACCAGGCAAATGAACACGTCCGGCTCAAGCCGCTCGATCTGGTCGAAGTCGATCGCGCTGAACAGGCCGTGCCGCCAGCGGAACGTCGCATGTGTGTTCACCAGGATGTTCTTGAGGCCGCGCGACTCGGCGATCACGTCCTTGAACGCGGCACGCCGCAGCGACGCCAGACGCGACCACGGCAGATCGAGGATCCGCCCCGGACGCACGTCCCGCGCCTCGGCATACATGCGGTCGCCCACGTCGAACACGGCAACGGACTCCCCCTGCTGCCCGCCGAAGTCGGCAACGCGGCGCAGGTAGTCCTTCTTGTCCATCCCGACCTGCCCCGTCACGATCGCGCGCATGCGTGCCTCCGGGCGATTCTATGTCCGCACCGCGTGCAGTTGGGCCGGCCCGCCTCCCCTCCCCCGCGCGCGAAGGAGGTGTCAACGAGGCTCTGCGAAGTTGACGGAGGTGGTACACGGGCGGCATTGCAGGAAAGCGAGGCGGGCGGCGCGAGCCCCCGCGCGAAGCGCACTGTCCGCATCACCCCCTCTGCACGCCCATGCGGGGCTTGCGCCGCCCGCTATGTCGGCGGGGAGGACTCCCGCGAAACATCGCCGAGATGGTCACGCCGAATCGGCCTCATCCCGCCGCCGCTTCGAACTCCGTCAGGCGAGCGGCCATCTCCTCGCGCGCCCACTGCTCGCGCTCGGGCAGCAACTCGATCGCTTCCCGCTGGGCAGCCACCGCGCCCGCATGGTCGCCCGTGCGATGCCGCGCCAGCGCCAGCGTGTCGAGGTACTCCCACAGCGAGGGCCCCACGCCCGCCCCATCGCCCCCAACGCTCCCGGCCACGCGCTCCGCGGCACACGCCCGCTCGGCCGCTCGGCCGCCGCGAGCGCGGCCCGCGGGTCACGCAGCGACTCGGGCTCCACCATCAGCGGAATCCATGCGCACGAGTTCAACTCCTCCGGCGCCGTCGCCTCATCCAACGCCACGGCCCGCACCACATCACACAGCGCGGCCATGCGCGCCCCATCCTCCGACCAACCATGATCCGCGTACAACTCCGCTAGGTTGAACGCCGCCGCCAGCATGTCGGGGTGGTCGGCCTCCAGCACTTCCGACGCTTCCTCCCACGCCCGCATGTCCTGAGCCGCAGCCTCATCCGTCCGCCCCGCCTCGGACAGCCCTCATCCAAGGTTGATGCGTGCGCGAACCGTGTCCGGGTGGAGCGGGCCGAGCACACGCTCGCGGACCCCGGGCACCGAGCGATACGTCGCGATGCCCTCGTCGAGATTCCCCCGGTCGATCTCGACGCCCGACAGGTTGCCCAGCGCCAGCAGCGTGCCCGAGTGCTCCGGGCCTTGGGCGCGGGTCCAGCCTTCGACGGCCCTCCGATGCATGGCCTGGGCCCCTTCCAGGTCACCGGCCTGCTCCAGCATGAGCCCGGCGTTGATCATCGCCCCCAGCGTGTGCTCGTGGTCAGGGCCCTGAACCTGAGTCTGGAGGTCCACGACCTGGCTCATCAGGAACGCCGAGGCCTCGGTACGCGTTGCCTAGGTTCTGCTTCACCCGCGCCTCGACCAGCGGACGATCGGCGAACTGCCCGCCCACGCTCACCGCCGCGTTGTCCATCACCTGCCGCACCGTCACGTCGCGTCCCTGCTCGTCGGGCTCGACCGACTCGATCATCCGAGCCAGGAACAGCGACTTTATGGCGCCGTCAGAGCCGCGTGCGTGAGCACGCGAGTGAACCAGGTGGGCAGCGCGACCCGCCGCATGGACGATCCAACTCGCCGACTCAAACGGTTCCGGCAACGCCGGGCGGTCTGCGGCGTGCGGGCCCGCCGACGCCTCGCGTGTCCCGAAGGGACACCTGGGTGCAGCCACGGGCGAAGCCGGCGCTTCGCCGTCGCAACCCGTGGAATCGAGTCACACGATCTCGATCGCCGCGCAGGGGCGAAGGAGTTGCGCGTGAGGGCATGAAGGGAAGGCCGGTCCATCGCCCCGCGGGGCGACAGCCAAGGGAGACATTCTCCACGGGTTGCGCTCGAAGACTCGCTCCACCCGTGGCGACATCCCGTGCCCCGTTGGGGCCCGCCTCACCAGATAAACCGCATCCGCCCGAAGTCCACCACCGGCACGGGCCTGCCCCGGTGCATCGCCGGGAAATAGACGAAGAACGCCTTCCCGATCAGCAGGTCCCGCGGCACCACGCCGATCGTCGGATCAATGGTCGCCGCGATCCACGGGTCCGGGGCCGCCCACAGACGCGCATCCAGCGACGCCGCCGAGTTGTCGCCGCACACGAAGAACTGGTCGCGCCCCAGCAGCGCGGGCTGGTCCGGGTGCGTCGCCATCGCCGGCTCCGACGCCCGCGGGTGCGCGCGCCCCCATGTGTCGGTGGTCGAGTAGATCCCGGCCTGGTAGTAGATATCCCGGTCAAGCCCGACCCGGTGCAGCGTCACCGCGCCCGAGAACTCCCACCGCGCCGTCGACGAGCGGTACTCATCGCGCTCGCCAAACAGGTTGGCCGCCCGCCGGAACCCCTGGGCCCGCTCGATCTGGCCCTGCTGGCTCAGCCCCGCGAAGTTGTCCCGATACGACTCCTCGCGTTCCAGCAGGTCGTCGAGCATTCGCCCCGTCGCGTGCAGAATCCTCTCTCGCGGCGTCCAGTCATACTCCACATACGCCGCTTGCTCGCCGTTGACCAGCACATGCAGCGCCTGGTCGGCGTGCCAGAACTCCACGTCGCTCACCCGCCCCTCGGGGAGCGGATGCGCGAGCCGCCCCCCGCCCAACTCCGTCCACGCGCCCGGCTCGGTCACGCCCTCGCCATCGGGCATCGGGATCGGGCGCCGGCGGAGGCGGATCGTGGTTCCCTCGATCTCGCAGCGGAACTCGTGCCCGAACGACTGGATCACCGCCGCCACGACCACGTCCGGCGCGTCCGGCTTCACGCCCGCCCGCAGCCGCAGGTCGGGAACCAGGAACGACAGGCGTGCGTTCTGGTCCTCGTTGTAGGGCGTGAAGTCCAGGATCGGATGGGCCGCGTCGTTCCAACGCAGCGTGCCGACGCCCGAACCCGAGTAGCGGTACACCGGCGCACGCCCAACCTCGAACCCCGGCGTGCCGATCCAGGGCGACTCCCAGTACATCGGGCTGGAGTCGGTGATCGGCGAGTACTCGCTCGAGAACACCTCCATCCACATCGCCCGCTGAACCCGGTCGGGCTTGCGCGCGATGTGCCATCCCGGGCCGGACCAGTCCTCCGGGCGCGGGGTCTCGCCCGTGGCCGGGCGCACGAACACGTCCCCGTGGATCAGCGCGACCTGCTCACCCGGCAGCCCGATCAGCCGCTTGATGTAGTTCTCATCCGGGTTGATCGGATTCTTGAACACCACGCAGTCGAAGCGGGATGGGTCGAAGATCCGCGGCAGATACTTGAGCACGAAGATCCGGTCGCCGCCCATCACCGGCACGTTCTTGTGGCGGTGCTCGGTGCGGGTCATCGGGTCGTGAACCACGATCGGCTCGAGGCCCGCCCCCTGCATCGCCAGCGGCTCGCCCCCGCCCCGCGGCTCCCAGGGCGTCACCGCCCAGGTGTACCCCGAATCCGGCCCCGTGAACCGCATGTGCGCCCCCATCAGCGTCGGGGCCATCGAGCCGGTGGGGATCAGGAACGCCTCGATCACGAACCCGCGGAACACGAACGCCATCACGAACGCGATCACGAGCTGCGTGACCGTCTCCTTGATGCTCGAGCGGTGGCTGGACGCGATCTCGCGTGCTGGCATAGGGCGGAGGATAGGAGAACAGAGCCGCGAGCGGAAGCCCGCGAGTCAGGCCGCGCTCCGGATCACGAGAGCCGTCGGCGGGAGCCCACGGATCTCGGCCATCCCCAACGCCGGTCCAGCCCGCCCGCCACTTCCCGCGGGTCGGCTGCCCCGATCATCAGTCCTAACATTCTGCACATCACCGCGTGCTCGGCACCCCCCCACCCCGCCACCGATCCCGCGTCCCCCAACCCCAGGAGTTCCCTCATGGTCCGCACTTCCGCACTCGCCTGCTGTCTCGCCCTGATCGCCGGTGGCGTTGCCATCGCCTCCCAGGCCCCCAAGCAGACCCGCCAGCCCGCCACGTCCGTTGTCCAGCCCGCGGCCGCAACCCCCGCCGCCGTGAACGCCATGTGCCCGATCGGCAACGAGCCCATCGACGGCAAGACCTTTGCCACCGTCAACGGCGTGCAGCTCGGCTTCTGCTGCCCCGGCTGCGACACCCAGTTCATCGCCTGGTCCACCGAGCGCAAGGCCGCCTTCATCGAGCAGGCCCGCGCCGCCCAGCCCGACAATCACCACGGGCACGACCACCCCGAGCACGCCGCCGCCGAGGGTGACCAGATGCCGCTCGTCTACGCCTATTACCTGCCCAACTGCCCGGTCCTGGACTCCCGCGAGATGGACCCCAGCCGTGGCGTGGTCAAAGAGTTTGAGGGCCGCGAGGTCCGTTTCTGCTGCACCCGCTGCGAGGGGCGTTTCGACGCCGACCCCGCCGCGACGCTTGCCAAGATGGACGAACTGCTCATCGCCGATCAGTTGCCGCTCTACCCCATCACCACCTGCCTGGTGATGGAGGGCCACGAGATGGGCGATGACGCGGTGAACATGATCTACAAGAACCGCCTGGTGCGCTTCTGCTGCGAGGGCTGCATCGCCGACTTCCAGAGCGACCCCGAGACCTCCTTGCACACCCTCGACAAGGCGGCCGCCGACGCCCAGCGCGAGCATTACCCCATGACCGACTGCGTGGTCGCCCAGCACGCCGTGGCCGACGGCGAGCACCCCACCGAGGTGGTCGTCGGTGGCCGCCTCATCCGCCTCTGCTGCCCGGACTGCATGGCCGAACTGCTCCGCAACCCGGCCGAGTACGTCAAGGCGATCGACGACGCCTGGGCCGCGGCGGAGCGGTGAGATCGGCCCCCTCCCCCCGCGTGCGGGGGAGGTGTCAACTGGGCTCTGCGAGGTTGGCGGAAGAGGGCAGGCCCGCCGCGCGACCGCCACCCCCTTCCCAACCAACGCGCCACTCGCCGGGGCGCCGAGCGGGTGGTGTGCGACCGGCCAGGCGGGGTGCTTGGCGCACAATGCGAGATCGCGCGCGCACTCGCGTGCTCACACCTGCGGCTCTGACAAAAAGCAACCGACCCCGGCAACTCGCCGGGGTCGTTGTCTTTGTCAATCTGACGAGAACCGATCAGCTCGCTGGCACCGCGGCCTTCACCTCGGCCAGCCGCTTGGCCGCGAACTCGGCCCGGCGCTTGCCGATCTGACGGCGGGTCGAGCCCTTTCCGGAGATCTCCGGGCCTTGCTCGCTGCCGCAGAACTGGATCAGGCAGATCTCGCCGGCGTCGCCCAGGCGGTGACGCCCGAGCTTGACGATGCGGGTGTACCCGCCCGCGCGATCGCGGAACTTGGGCACAACGTTCTCGATGATGTGCTTGGTCAGGCGGGGGCTCTTGCGGACCTCGCCGTAGCGGTTGCGCTCGACCTGGTCGGAGGCGGGCACCGGGAAGTACCCTTCGGCCCGCTCGCGAAGCTCGGCCACCAGAGCGGTCTCGGCCTCGGTGGGCTTCTTGGGCGTGTACAGCCAGTCGAACGCACGCTTGTCGCCGCCCAGACGCGCCTCGAGAATCCGACGGGCGTGCAGCATCTCGCGGGCCGCCAGCTTCGGATCGCCGGCCGCGTCGGCCTTGTCCATCGCGTGCTTCACCGTGGTGATCAGCTTCTCGACCATCGGCTGCAGGCACTTGGCCCGCGGGATGGTCGTCGTGATCTGCCCGTGCTGGAACAGCCCGATGGCCAGGTTCCGCAGCGTGCTGGCGCGGTGCGAAGAGGTACGACCGAGTCGGTATCCGGCGCGACGGTGACGCATGGAAGCCTCAGGGGGAAGAGACGGAGGGAAGGAAGAGACGAAGGTTCAGGAGTCATAGCGGACCCAGTAGGGCTGGAAGTCTAGGCGGGAATCAAGAGGATGTGGGGGACCATCGCCCCCCACCCCTGTGGTTTGTTCACTTGGGCGATCAGGTCCCGGCCCGCGCGGGTGTCTGGTAGCCTTCCGGAAGGGCAACCCCCAGGTCCAGCCCGATGTCCTGCAGCTTCCGCTTGACCTCGCGCAGGCTGGTCCGCCCGAACGACCGCAGCTTGAGCAGCTCGGCCTCGTTCTGCGTCACCAGCTGGGCCACGGTGTCGATACGGGCCGACTCGAGGCAGTTGCTGGCCCGCACCGACAGGTCCAGCTCGCTGATGGACATGTTGAGCTTGCGGATCAGGTCCTCGTCCACACCGGCCGCCGCCGCCGCCGCCTCCGAGACACGCTCCTGGCCCAGCTCGAAGTACTGCACGAACGGGTTGAGGTGCTTCCTCAGGATCTTGGCGGCCTCAACCAGCGCCATGTCGGGCGTCAGCGTGCCGTTGGTCCAGATCTCCAGGATCAGCTTGTCGTAGTTGGTCCGCTGGCCGACGCGGGTCTCCTCGACCTTGTACCGCACCCGCTGCACGGGCGAGTAGATCGCGTCGGTCTGGATCAGCCCGATCTCCTGCTCATCGCCCCGGTTGTACTGCTCGCTGGCGGGCACATACCCACGCCCCTTGGCGACGCGGAACTCCATCTCAAAGTCGACCGCCGTCGTCAGCGTCGCGATCACCAGCTCCGGATTGAGCAGCGTGATGGCGGTGTCGGCCTCGATCAGGTCGGCGGTCACCTCACCCGGGCCGCGGGCGGCCAGACGCATCGTCTTGGGCTCGTCCGACTCCGACTGCACCACCAGGCTCTTGACGTTCAGGATGATGTCGGTGACATCCTCCATGACGCCCGGCAGGGTCGTGAACTCGTGCTCGACGCCCTTGATCTTGACGGCGGTGACCGCCGCGCCCTCGAGAGACGACAGCAGCACCCGGCGCAGGCTGTTGCCCACGGTGGTGCCGAAGCCGCGCTCGAACGGCTCGATTGTGAATCGGCCGTAGGTCTCGCTCTTGAACTTGGGGTCCGAAACGACGCGATTGGGCAGCTCAAGCCCACGCCAGCGAACGCGCATGCGGAAATCCTCGATTCAGCAATCACCGAACATGGTGGACACCCGGAGCCGGCTCGCGGGAAGCAGCACGCCCTGCTGATCGGCGTGAAGTCCCTTCTGTCCGGGGCGGATGACGTCAATCCTGATTCACCGCAGAGGCGCACAGGACGCAGACAGAGCAGAAAGGCAAGGGCCAAGCCACAAACCATCGCCGGTGGTCGGTCTGACCCGAGTGGATGGAGGCGATGCACGCCAACCATCCCCACCGCCCCACTCTGCGATCTCTGCGCCTCCGCGTTGATTCTTCTTCTTACACGCGACGACGCTTCGGAGGCCTGCATCCGTTGTGCGGCACCGGGGTGTGGTCCTCGACCGCCGTCACGCGGATGCCAGAGGCTACCAGCCCCTGCACCGCAGACTCGCGGCCCTGACCCGTCCCGCGGATCCGCACCTCGACCTCGCTCAGCCCCACCTTCCGGGACTTCTGCCCGGCCGATTCGCCGGCCCGCGTGGCCGCGAACGGGGTGCTCTTGCGGGCGCCCTTGAAGCCCATCGTGCCCGCCGAGTCCCACGCCAGCGTCTCGCCGTTCACGTCGGTGATCGTGACGATGGTGTTGTTCTGGCTGGCCCGGACGTGCGCGATCCCGCGCACCACGTTTTTGCGAATCTTCTTTTCTTTCTTCGACATGTTCTTCTCGCTGGGGCGGTTCCACTCTCACAGAACCCCGAGGGGAACTGGCGGGAACCTCGCGAATGGGGAAACGAAGCGGACGAAAATTGGAACGCGGCGTGGCGAAACAGTCCTGAGTCCTCGGTCCTGAGTCCTGAAGGTCTCGGGCTCCGGGCGTCCCTGGACCCCTCGTGGAAGACGAGTGCCCAGTGCCTTGTGCCCAGTGCCCCTCCCGGACTACTTGGCCTTGACGCTCTTCTTGCCGGCGACAGTCTTCTTGCGCCCCTTGCGGGTGCGGGCGTTGGACTTGGTCCGCTGACCACGCACGGGCAGCCCGCGCCGGTGGCGATCACCCCGGAAGCACCGGAT
>Ga0163144_10017666_pt1 | contig 14518 bp, 14 predicted proteins | sample OliLak19BULKMAT1_FD_123175 | JGI IMG/M metagenome (GOLD analysis project Ga0163144, IMG submission 123175) | Freshwater microbial mat bacterial communities from Lake Vanda, McMurdo Dry Valleys, Antarctica - Oligotrophic Lake LV.19.BULKMAT1 | ecosystem: Environmental > Aquatic > Freshwater >... | reverse complement strand
GTTGTCAGGCTGAAAACTTGAGCGGAGTCTATCCAACGATGGTTTGTCTTATGCCAAAATGGGACAGCCGTCCTCATCCAGAAATTCGCCCAGCATGCTGCCCCCTGAGTTAAGATTACACGTCCGTTTTACCCCACAAATCCGGGCAGATGAACCAGGTAGCCAGCACAAATATTAAATGATTTTCTTCCTGTTTTTATCCTTATTAATCACTACATTTCATGTCCTAATAAGTGACTTGATTCTCGGGAGTATAATCTTTCATAGATAATACTTCTCGTATAGGTTCGCAAGAAAGAATCAAACTTCATGGCTTCAAAAATTAAAATAGTATTGGCAGATGATCACATAGTGCTGCGGGATGGGTTACGTGCATTGTTAGAAAATGAAGGGGATATGGAAATCGTAGCTGAAGCAGGCACAGTTGATGAGACTGTTCAAGCGGCTGAGAGATACTTGCCCAATGTAATTGTCATGGATTTGGGGATGCCAGGGGGAAGCGGATTGGATGCTATTCGCCAAATCCGCGAAAAAGAATTGCCAGTGCGAATTGTGGTACTTTCAATGCACAGCGGACGAGAAATCATTATGCAGGTATTACAGGCAGGCAGCGATGGTTATGTACCAAAATCATCTGCACACATGGATCTAGTCCAAGCCATTCGAACTGTGTATAAAGGACAAAGGTTTTTACACCCAGAAGCGACAACCGTATTGGTGGATGAATTATTGGATCAGCAGGAAGAGAACAAACTGCTTGAGATTCTCTCTGTACGTGAAAGGGACGTACTAAAGCTAACGGCGATGGGTTTTACCAGTCGTGAAATTGGAGAACAGCTGGCACTGAGCCCAAAAACCGTGGATACGTATCGGGAACGAGCCATGCTGAAATTACACCTTGAACACCGCACGGATATTATCCGATTCGCCTTGCGAGCTGGCCTGCTTGATTCACTTAATACCCCGGGAAAACAACCACACCGTGATCACGAAAATTAATTTCTGGCGACCTGTATTACGGGCGATATTGAACTTACTCAAAAACATCCCTGCATGGTTATCTGGTCGAATGCTGGCTGTGCCCGTTCGAGTCAAAGTGGTGGGAATTGGCCTGTTGCCCATCGTAATTCTTGGTTTAACCTTGAATTATTGGATCACCACTGGGCTTTCAGATTGGCTCTCTTATATTCTCAGCGATGTTCGTGTTCAGGCGGCCATGGTAGCAGGTGGACGCAGTGTGTTTCTTGTTACGATGCTGGCTGGGACTGCATCCGTCTTTTTTTCAATACTTCTATCCTACATTTTGGCGCGTCCGATATTATCCTTGAAGGAAATGGCGCAGCAGGTGGCGAGCGGCAACTCGAATGCCCGTGTCCAGATTTGGGCGAAGGATGAGATCGGGGATTTGGCAGTCGCGATCAACACAATGACAGATCATCTTGTTGAAGCCCAGAGGGGTCTGGAGAGAAAGAATCGCAGCCTGGATGTGATCAATCAAGTGGCTTTGGCAGGTTATCAGCAGGAAGATATCCATGATATTTTATATGTAATATTGCAAAATGTATTAAACGTCATGCATCTAGAAACAGGATGGGTATATCTTCGAGATCCAGAAAAGAATACATTCCATTTGGCAAGCTGGCACGGTATTGAAGAGAGTACAGCAAATCTCATATTAAGTATTCTTACCAATTCACCCTGCAATTGTCAACGAATATTAATTGAAGACAACGCAAGTCTGTTAGTTAAAATTCACACATGCAGTCGTTCGGAAGCATTTAATCTTATAAATATCGAAAAAACACATATTACCATCCCGCTCATTGCACGCGAGCAACAGCTTGGGGCCATCAATCTATTATGCGATAAGGACTATGTGGTACCCGACGAAGATATGGAATTGTTATCGTCAATTGGCACGCAGGTTTCTGAAATCGTTTCAAAAGCCTGGCTGCATCTAAAGTTGGTGGAAAAAGAAGCTGCACGGCAAATGCTTTTGCGCTCTCTGGTTGAAGCTCAGGAGGATGAGCGCAAGCGCTTAGCGCGTGAACTACACGATGGCGCCGGGCAAACCTTGACCGGGCTATTGGTTCGTTTGAAAACATTGGAAAAAAAAGCGGCGCTTCCACATTTACAGGATGATCTGCAATCCATGCAGAGTCTTGTTTCGGAGACCATCGAGCAAGTCCGCACACTGGCACATCAACTACGGCCAGCAGCGCTGGAACAATTTGGATTATTGCTTGCATTGGAATCAATGGTCAAAGATATGTCGGAAAATGAAGGGCTGGAGGCAACCTGTCAATGCAACGTGAAGGCTAAAAAGATACCTGATGAGCTTGAAGCCGTTTTATATCGTATTGCACAGGAAGGCTTGACCAATATACTCCGTCACGCACATTGTACACATATTAACCTGATGATCGAGAGCAATCCACAAGGTGTATCCATGACCCTGGAAGATAATGGGGTGGGGTTTGACCCGGCCAACCTGGGGGCGGACGACGGACAAAGACATCTTGGATTGATCAGCATGCGGGAACGTGCAGAGATACTCGGGGGAACGCTTGATGTGTACACAGCTCCCGGAAAAGGAACCACCATTCAGGTATTTGTACCGATTGTGGAATATTAAGATCGCGACTCCATTATTGACCCTGTCAGAAAAACTCCCACAAATCCACAATCTTTTCCTGATACCTTACCTTGTCAAATATTGATATTCTTAGGTCAGTACTATTGTTCAACAATATTCAATATTTTGACTGGAGGTAGATAATGAGTAATCAAGGTAAGTCTAAGCTTACCCGCCGCGATTTTTTGCGAGCGATGGGGTTGGGTTTAGGTGCTGCTGCAATTGGCGTGGCTGCTAAACCTCTCGGCAATACCCCGCTGAATGGAAATCCAAGTTTTGAGGCCCGTCGATTAACTGACCCGGCTGGCCGCCCTCAACGTCCATGGTGGGTAAAGACTGTGGATAAACCCACCATTGAAATTGACTGGGACATGATGAAGCGCTACAACGAAGGCTACAAGGCTGAGCTTGGCACAGGTACTGTGCGCGGCGAAGGTTTTAAAGCCTATGTAGGTGAAGAAAAGGATACCGAGCTCAACGCAAAGAGCGCCGCCGTCTTGAAAGACGGCATATTGAACAACGTACCCGGTTATACTCTTAAAGATCAGGCACTTAACGGTGCCCAAGGCTCCCGTGTGCCCATGAGTTTTGTGGGACCTCAAAAAGCCAAAACGCCGGAAGAAAGGGGCGTTCCCAAATGGACAGGCACACCAGAAGAAGGCTCCCGTTTTTTGCGAGCCGCTTTCCGCCATATGGGTGCGGCCACTGTTGGTTTTGTGGAACTCGATGAGAACACGAAGAAGCTGATCTACTCCTTTGATCCAGATGGCAAAGAACTTGTCTTTACAGATGATCCTGAGCCATCCGAAACTGAGACCACGCGCTTCATCCCCAATACTGCAAAATCCGTTCTCGTCTATACGGTGCAAATGTCCGAAGAAACGATGAAGCGTTCGCCAACGCCTTTGGGACAACAGACCACCGGGTTGGCTTACAAACGCCATACCGTAATTCAGGCATCCATGCAGGAATTCCTGCGCGGGATGGGCTTTATGGGAATGGCTTCAAGCAACATCAACGCATTCGGAATTGCACCCGCTTTTGGTGTTTTGGCAGGTTTGGGCGAAATGTCCCGCCTGAACCGCATGATCACACCCGAATTCGGCCCAATGGTACGCTGCTTTATTATCTTGACTGATATGCCAGTTGCCTTTGATAAACCGATTGACGCCGGCGTCATGGAATTCTGTAAACGCTGCAAAAAATGCGCCGAAGCATGTGCTACAGGCGCGCTCAGTTTTGATGACGACCCAACCTGGGAAATCCGTGGACCTTGGAACAACCCCGGCCATAAAGCCTACTTTGAAGATTCCACCAAGTGCATGACCTATTGGCGTGAAGTCGGTACCAACTGCGGTATCTGCTTCTCCGTCTGCCCATTTGCCAAAAAGGACAAGGCGTGGATCCACGAGTGGGTCAAGGCGACCGCTTCGGCTGCCCCCGTCATGGATGGCTTCATGCGCAGCATGGACGACGCTTTTGGTTATGGCGCCCAAAAGGACTGTGAAGAGTGGTGGACACTTGACCTACCCGAATACGGCACTGATAGCAGCGGTATGATTTGGTAAGGAGATAACAATGAATGACAAATATGTAATCGAGATCAAGAAACGTTCATGGGTTGAATGGTTGCTGTGGGCAGGCTGGCTGGTCGCAGAAATCGCCATTTTACAAATGGCAATGGCCAGTGGCGCTGAACTTGAACCGCGTGCCGCGGCCATCTTTTGGGTGACCTTCTTTGTCCTGCTGATCGGCGGCGTGATCGTTTGGTACATGCGCCGCTCCAAGTAATAGACATCCAAGTGTCTGTATAGAAACACATAAAACGCAAAAGGGGAGAGGAAATGCCTCTCCCCTTTTGCTATTTGTAACTGAGAATTATTGTTAAACGTTATGCGTATTTCACCGGAGACATCCAACAAAAAACCGATAAACCGCCAGCGGCAGATACTGATAGTCTCAGTGATCCTTGCGCTGATCGCCTGGTTTATCGGGTATTTCTCGAATTCAATTGATGTCATCCCCATGATACCGGAGATCGTACCCAACACTGTACGCGTGGAACCTCAAGGTAACATATATGTAGCATTGAATACAAAAGGCGAAGCCGTTGGCTACGCTGCCCTTGGCACATCACAAGGATATGCGGGGCCAATCGAAATGTTGGTGGGAATTGACCTTCAAGGAAACATTACCGGGGTGAAGATCGTCACCCAACGCGAAACACCGGGATTCTTCAAGTTGATATTGGGGGAAGGGTTTCCAGAGCAATTTATCAGTCATACATTTAAAGATCCTCTGCAGCTCAACAATGATCTGGATGCCGTCAGCGGAGCAACTGTCAGCGCGGAGGGAATCGCTTCATCCACCCGTCAGGCGGTTCGTCTGATCGCCCAACAAGGACTTAGCTCCCCGCTTCCGCCTGAATCAAAAAAAATCAAATTCGGGTATCCAGAACTTACACTGATAGGGCTATATGCCGCCGGTTATTTTGGGCACAAACATCGCAGCAGCGCATGGAAAAAACGAATACGTTGGGGAACGATGTTGACCGGCATGATCGTACTTGGTTTTATATATACTGCACCACTCACTATTTCACAGATCATTTCATTACTCAGCGGCTATTGGCCCGACTGGCATAACAATCTCTACTGGTATATCCTGATCGGCGGGATCATTTTCGTTACAACCGTCGATGCGAAGAATCCATACTGCAATTGGTTCTGTCCGTTTGGCGCGTTCCAGGAATGTCTGGCGCAGGTGACCGGTGCAAAATTGTATCGTCCGCGTAAATGGTCTACATTTTTCACCTGGCTTCAACGCGGATTGGCATTCGCCGCTGTATTGTTGGGTTTGGTATTAAGACGGCCGGGCGTTGCCGGGTATGAACCGTTTGCCACATTGTTCGACTTCCGCGGCAATATGGTTGAAGTCGTTTTCCTTGTGGTCGTTATTTTGGCAAGCCTGCTTATGTATCGTCCATTCTGTAATTATTTATGTCCGATTGACCCGGTCTATGATTTTATTGCCGAGAGTCGCCGTTGGGTAAGGGAAGGTTGGTTGGTATGGAAAAAGCGCGCAGCCAAAAAATAAAAGAAGCTTTACTTCTCGGGTTTGTAACTATATGCGTCGCATTAATATTTACAGTTTGGTTCGACGCATTATCGAACAAAGGTGTCGAGAGCCCTTATTTTTACCGCGGTGAACCAGAGATATCTGATTCCTTTTATGTCACCCGCACAGCCATTGCAGAGAACGCGCTGTTAGGGACAGGCACACCTACTCCTGAAAAAACACACCGCGAGGAAGAAAAAACACCGACTCCAACAAGCGTGCCTACTTTACCATTTACTCCAGAGGCAGATACTTAAAATGACGATTAGCCGCCGCGACTTTCTTAAAATTACAGCACTCGCAGGTGCCGCCCTCGGCGTGGGATCTGCCGCTCGCAATTTCCTTCAGCTACGTGGATTCCACAAAATTTCCGAGACCCATCAATTGATGGGAACGATCGTAAACTTTGTAGTTGTTGCTGAATCTGAAGAAACTGCACACGATGCCGTACGACAAACAGTCAATGAGATGCGACGTCTAATTCAGATGTTCGACTACCGACAAGCCGACAGCCCGCTTGGACAATTAAACGCCAACGGAATCACGCATCAAACACCCCCGGAACTGGTCGCCATACTCAAGCAGTCACTACACTTTGGCAGTCTCTCGCAAGGCGCGTTCGATATCACCGTCAAACCCGTGCTGGACGCGATACGGGAAAACCGTCCCGATTGGCAAAAGCTCAAAGAACTGGTGGACTACCGTCAGTTAAGTGTGACCGAGAACACAGTCTCGCTGGGTCGTCCCGGCATGTCCGTCACGCTGGATGGAATCGCCAAAGGAAGCGTAGTCGATGGCGGCGTGGCGATGTTACGTCAACTCGGCTTTGAAGATGTACTGGTTGAAGCCGGTGGTGATATGATGGCCAAAGGTTCCCTGAATGGCGAATCGTGGAAAGTTGGCATCACCCATCCGCGGGTGCAAGGAGAATATATCGCCACACTTTCCGTGCAAAATCAAGCCGTTGCGACTTCCGGTGATTATATGAATTTTTACAACGCTGATTATTCCACTTATCACATTGTTGATCCGCGCAGTGGGTTGTCTCCATCACAATTAGCCAGTGCGACAGTCATTGCTCCAAATGTGGCAGAAGCCGACGCACTTAGCACAACATTGATGGTGCTCGGCGTTCAGGATGGCCTGTCATTGATCGAGCAGCTTCCTAACACTGCTGCACTATTAGTTTCAAAAGATATGCAAATTTATCGTTCCAATACATTCCCAACAGGATAATTTCATCGAGGTGCTTCATGAATAACGTATTACCATCCATTACAGGTAAAAATGAAAAGATCGAACAAATAAAAAAAGAGATCGACGTCACACGCGAACGAGGGGACACGCTCACCCTGGTTGCATTACAGAAAAGCCTGGGACAGGTCTATCTTGAAGAAGGCGATGCCCCACAGGCACTGACTGAATTCAACGATGCCATAAAATTGGTTTTTGAAAGTGAGCACAAGGAAGTTTTCGCCCAACTTTTGGGATTGCGCGGGATGGCGCTTAAGCAGATCGGCAACTATTCACTGGCGTTACAGGCTTTCCGAAAGTCCAATGCGGTTGCATCAGATATCAAACGTCCCGCGCTGATATGCGACTCGTTCATCCATATCGCATCCATCCATTCAGAAATGGGAAAAGACGATGACGTGGTCACGACCCTAAACAAAGCCTTGGATGTGGCAAAAGAGCATAAGGACAAGGTCCGCAAGATGCGCGTGTACGGTTTGCTTGGTGATAACTATTTCAAACAGGAAAACCCGGTCAAGGCGACTGAGTACTTCCGTAAAGCTAATGAAACCGCACAGGATTTGGGAAACCGCGCAGCAGAATGTTCCTTTATTACAAAATTAGGAAACACTTACCTTTGGGAAGAAAAAACCGAGGAAGCCATCGAAAAGTACGAACGCGCTCTCCAATTGGCGTCTGCTCTTGAAGACCGCAACGCAGAGATCAATATCCTGGGTGGATTTTTCAGAGCCAACGCCATCGATGGAAATGTTGATCTGGCCGCCACCTATGCGGAGCGGGTTATCAACCTGGCACGCGAATCTAAACTTGCAGAAGCTGAAATAGCCAACATTGCCGCCTTTGCTTCTTTTTTAGTAGATAACGGAAAGGTTGCCGAGGCGATCCCCCATCTTCAAAGAGGCGTTCAAATCGCGGATCAACTGAACAGCCTGGATCTAAAATTGGACATATTGGTACGGTTGGGTTTGGCATATTACCAGGAAGGCAATAACGACCTGGCAATCGAATACTTTAATAAAGCATTTGTGATCGCCGGTAACGTGGGTGATGAAACAACACAGTTACATGCGCTCAGCTATATCGCATCTGTATACGCCGATATTGAGCAATATGAGAATTCGATCGTTGCAGCCGACAAGGCAGTGGCACTTGCAGAGAAATTGGAAGATCACCGTCTTGCCGGAGAACAACAAATTTTGATCGCCTTCAACTACCGTGATCTTGGTCAGCTTGATAAAGCCATTCAATATTGTTCAGCCGCCCATGAGTCTTATAAAAATATCGGCGATCAGACCATGATTGAACGAGCACAAATCCTTTTGTTAGAGTTAAGCGAACTCGGCAAATAATATTTTGGGCATTCTCCTACCTTGAGCATATTTGGGAACATATTCTCTTATATGTCAGAAAAATTCCCACAAATTGGTTGGATTTATCGGATACCGCTCACAAGTCCATTCCAGTATTATCTTTTTGTAATTGATTTGCACCTTATCAATCGATCCATCGGTCGGGGCACAAATACCCCCGGATGGGAAGTTTAATGGCGAAGCCGGTATGCTGATTCAATCAGCTCAGTCCGGCGCTGTCGCGCAACTGTAGGGTCACTTTGGTGACCAAGCCAGGCCGCCCACCCCGACTGAGTTTTCACTATCCTCGCAGAAAGGAGGTAGAAATCTATTAAGTCTTAATTATCCAACCCTGTCTGCGTGACGGGGTTTTTTGTTGGAAAAAATAAAAATCCATTGAAGGATATTCATCGTAATGAAATCAAAATTGCTAATCACCACACTTCTCATCGTTATTCTTGCGGCGGCTTGCGTGCCTGCCACCACAGCAACACTATCTGCGCCCGTTGAACTGACCGACGTGCCAACGGTCGCCCCTGTTGTCCCTACTGAGATGCCCGTAAAAGTTATTGACCAGCGCGGCCAGGAATTTCAGTTTGATACACCTGTTCAACGCATTGTCTCACTCGCTCCGTCAAACACGGAAATTCTATTCGCTGTTAGGGCAGGCAAACAGGTAGTGGGACGCGATACATTTTCAGATTTCCCAGCGGAAGCCGCGAGTGTAGCTGACATCGGCGGCGGATTTGGCGCTTTGGACACGGAGACTATTCTCGCTTCCACCCCTGACCTTGTGCTGGCAGCCGATCTGACGCCTGCGGAGCAAATCCAAACATTGGAAGATCTGGGGCTGAAAGTGTTTGTCTTGGGAAATCCCACCGACTTGCCGGGCATGTACGAAAATCTGCGGACAGTTGCCGCAATGACAGGTCATCTTGAAGAAACTGAAACCTTGATCACTTCCCTCAAACAACGGGTTGCTGTTGTAGAAGAAAAACTTGCGGGTGTTACAGAACGTCCGCTGGTTTTATATGAGTTGGATGGCACTGACCCGAATGCCCCTTGGGTTCCAGGTCCCGGCACCTTCGTAGACACACTCTTGACAATGGCAGGCGGCAATAGCATGTCGGCTTCGTTGGATGGAGCATGGGTGCAAGTCAGCCTTGAGACGATCATTGAAATGAACCCTGAAATAATTTTGCTTGGCGATGCTCAATGGGGCGGAGTCACTCCCGAAATGGTGTCAGCGCGCGGCGGCTGGGATGCGCTCACTGCAGTGCAGGAAGGGAAAGTTTATCCCTTTGACGATAATCTGGTCAGTCGTCCCGGACCACGTATGGTGGATGGTTTGGAATCGCTGGCAAAATTCCTGCATCCCGATTTGTTTGAATAATTATTATTTGGGGTCGGGTAATCATTCCCCGACCCTTTTCTCACTATGAAAAAAACCTCGCAGATCTACCTAATCGCTCTTGGCCTGCTTGCAGGAACTTTCCTGCTAAGTGTGGCAGTTGGCGCTGTCTTCATTCCATGGAATGAGATGCTGGCAGTATTCATGCGTGGTGTGGCATCTTCCGAAGCGTATTCATCTATTCTTTTGAAAGTTCGCATTCCACATACCGTGTTGATCCTGCTCACAGGCGCGGCGCTTGGCGGAAGCGGTGCAGCCTATCAGGGACTGTTCCGTAATCCGCTGGCAGATCCATATTTGATTGGTGTTGCATCGGGCGCAAGTTTGGGCGCGGTATTTGCCATGTCTGCCAATTGGCCGAATGGCTTGCTCGGTTTTTATGCCATTCCAGTCGCAGCATTCATTGGCTCAGTGGTGACTGTGTTTTTGGTCTACTACCTTGCGCGGGTTGGAAAGACAGTTCCAGCAACCACCATGATCCTGGCAGGTGTGGCGGTCAGTTCATTTGCAACCTCCCTGACATCATTTCTAATGCTGCGGTCAAGTGGCGAACTTCATCGCGCAGTTTCCTGGCTAATGGGCGGCGGGACGATGGGCGGCTGGGATCCCGTTCTCGCCTCGATGCCATATATCCTGCTTGGACTTGGTGTATTGCTTGCCTCTGGTCACGCCTTGAACGTCCTGCAATTTGGAGATGAGCAGGCACACAACCTTGGGCTGCATGTGGAACGCACGAAGTTAATTCTGATCCTTTCCGCATCTTTGGCGACAGCCGCGGCTGTATCTTTTTCTGGTGTGATCGGATTTGTCGGGTTAATTGTCCCGCATGTGGTTCGAATTCTATGGGGCACAGATTATCGCCGTATGATTCCGCTTTCAATTTTGGGCGGAGCAAGTATGCTGTTGGCAGCGGATGCGCTGGCTCGCACTGTATTAGCCCCGCAAGTTCTTCCCGTTGGAATTATCACCGCGCTCGCAGGCGCACCCTTCTTTCTTTGGCTTCTGCGTAGTGTACGCAATCAGGCTTTTGGTTAGCCACAACTTCATTTTGGCGCAAGGAGTAACTCATGCTTGAAATCAAATCACTCTCGGTTGGCTACAATGATCATTTGATTCTGAAAGATATTTCTTTGTCGGTATACCCTGGAGAAGTAGTGGCATTGATCGGGCCAAATGGAACAGGCAAATCAACATTGATGCGAGCGATCAGCGGCGTGTTGCCATTGCAAAGCGGCAGCATTGAACTTTGCGGAAAGAATATCAAATTACTGACATCCGACCATCGCGCGCGTTCTTTGGCGGTTGTCCCGCAGGTGCAATCCCTGCCCGCATCGTTCAATGTCTATCAAACCATCCTGCTCGGGCGAACTCCCTATCTCGGCTGGCTGGGACAGGCTGGTAAACGTGACCACCACGCGGTGTATCAGGCAATGCTGCAAACGAAAACTGACCATCTTGCAGAACGCTGCATCGGCGAACTTTCTGGCGGCGAGCAGCAACGCGTGTTACTGGCTCGGGCACTGGCGCAGACCACTCCGATATTGATTATGGATGAACCCACGAATCATCTGGATGTCAGTCATCAATCCTCTTTCTTAAACCTCACTCGTCAACTTGCGGTTGAAAATGGACTGGCAGTTTTGGTGGCATTGCACGATCTGAATCTCACTTCCTTATACGCTGACCGAGTGGCTATTTTATCGGACGGTCATTTGAAAGCTGTCGGCGCTCCCGAGCAGGTATTCATTGAAGAAAATCTCTCCCCCATTTACGGCGGTCAATTACGCGTGATCACTCATCCTGAATATGGCACACCATTGGTATTGCCAGCAGGACCCGATTTGGAATATGCACCCCGCAATCGGGGATACATAATTACAACCCAGGTTGAATCCGAAGTGCCAGCTTATGCCTGAAAAAAATCGCAAAGGGCTTTTGATCGTCAATACTGGAAATGGAAAAGGCAAAACCACTGCCGCGTTGGGAATCATTCTGCGCGCCTGGGGACGCGGGATGCGTCCATGTGTAATTCAGTTCATGAAGTCGGAGACGGGGCAATGGGGCGAAGTGAAAGCTGCGCGCAAGTTGGAAATCGAATGGCTCAGCCTCGGCGATGGATTCACATGGACATCCAAAGATATGGACGAAACGATTGCCAAAGCCCGCCATGCCTGGGCTTTGGCTCAGGACAAAATCGCCAGCAACGAATACGACTTGATCCTCCTGGATGAATTCACATATCCTTTGCAATTTGGCTGGCTGGAAATAAAGGAAGTACTTGATTGGCTGAAGAATAACAAACCAACCCGCTTGCATCTCATTATTACTGGACGGAACGCTCCCACAGAATTGATCGAGATGGCTGACCTGGTTACAGAAATGCAGTCCATTCGACATCCGTTCGATCAGGGAATTAGCGCCCAACCTGGAATCGAATTCTAAACTCAGAACACGCACAAGGAAAATAATATGTCCATCGAAACGATTGTTGCCCGCATTCAACCTCTTGACCAGACAGCCATGAATTCCGCACGCACAAGGCAGGATAGGCTCACAAAACCACAAGGCAGCCTTGGACGATTGGAAAAACTTTCCATACAAGTCGCTGGGATCACGGGGCAGGTTCGTCCGCATATCAACCACAAAGTTGTGACTGTGATGGCGGGAGATCATGGCGTGGTAGCAGAAGGTGTCAGCGCATTTCCACAGGCAGTGACTCCGCAAATGGTCATGAACTTTTTATACGGCGGCGCGGCAATCAATGTGCTCTCGAAGCATGTCGGCGCACGCGTGGTCATCGTTGACATGGGTGTGGCAGCGCCGATGGACGCGCATCCACAGCTCATCAGCCGCCGAGTCGCTGCGGGGACGGGCAACATAGCCAAAGGTCCAGCCATGACGCGTGAGCAGGCGGTCGAATCCATTTTGAGCGGAGTCGAAGTCGTCGAAGCAGAAATCGCCAAAGGATTAGACATCCTAGCCACTGGCGATATGGGCATTGGCAACACCACGCCGTCCGCCGCAATTGCGTGTGTCGTGACAGGAAGATCGGCGAGTGAAATTGTTGGGCGCGGAACGGGCGTGGACGATGAAGGCCTGCGCCGAAAAGTAGCAGCGGTCGAAAATGCGTTGAAGGTCAATCAACCAGATTTGAATGATGGCTTGGATATTCTTTCAAAGGTAGGCGGATTCGAAATCGGCGGGCTGGCGGGCGCGATCCTCGGTGCGGCGGCGAATCGCAAACCTATTGTGATCGATGGATTTATTTCCACCGCCGCCGCCATCATTGCCGTGACCATCGCGCCGCAAGTCAAGGATTATTTGATCGCCGCGCATTGTTCGCAGGAACTCGGTCATCGCCTGATGATGGAATGGCTCGGTGTGACGCCCCTGCTCGATATGAATATGCGTCTCGGCGAAGGCACGGGTGCGGCGCTGGCAATATCGTTGGTCGAAGCCTCGTGCAAAATTTTAGATGAGATGGCAACCTTTGGCGAAGCAGGTGTCAGCGAAAAAGCGTGATGAAATATTTATCCATCGCATTCAATCTTCTAACCACCCTTCCCGTTCGCGCCCCCGCCGATTGGCAAACTGGCGATAGTGGGCGCGCCGCGGGTTGGTATCCATTTGTCGGGTTGGTGCTCGGTGTGCTGGTTGCGGTTGTGTATGTTTTATCTGGTTTGTATTTCCCGCAAATCATCACCGCCATGCTCGCTCTTGCGGCTTGGGTCCTTTTGACAGGCGGCTTGCATCTTGATGGTCTGGCAGATTGCTGCGATGGCTTATTCCACGCCAGTGACCGAGCGCGGCGATTGGAGATCATGAAGGACTCGCGCATGGGAGCCTTCGGCGGGATCGGATTAATCCTCGCGCTGATGATGAAAGTCGCAGCTCTCGCTTCCTTGCCGACCGTGAAAGCTGTTCCTGTTATTCTGTTAGCTGCCACTCTCGGACGGTGGTTCATCATCCTCGCTGGCTTCCAGCCCCTTGCACGCCCTGGCGGCATGGGTGCAGATTTTTCTGCTGGCTTACGAAAATCAGCATTGATCTGGGGTGGAATCATTCCGCTGGGTCTGGCAATATTTATCGGTGGTCAAGGTATCCTTGCTCTCGGAATCACTGCACTTGGCGTTTTCTTAATTCTACGATTTGCCCTCGCCCGCATTGGCGGGATCACAGGCGATGTCTTTGGTCTAATCGTTGAAGCCGCTGAAATCATCACACTGGTGACATTAACCGCATGAACATACATTCCCTCCCTTTTCGCCTTGGCACAAGTTCCTACATCATCCCCGCAGATATTTTGCCCAATGCTCATTATCTGGCAGGCAAAGTCCGCGACATTGAATTAATTCTTTTTGAAGTGGATGATGGACAAAATAATTTACCGTCCCCCGAAGTGATTGATGAACTCATCCAACTTGCCGCGCTTTACGATTTGACGTACACGGTTCATCTGCCCCTTGACCTGAAACTCGGCGCCGACGGCTCCGAGCAGGATATTTCGCTGGTAAAAGCGCATAAAGTGATCGAACTAACCAAACGACTCAACCCGTGGGCATATGTTTTGCATTTGGAAGGAAAAGAAGTCCGCGATTCAAAAGACCCTGCGGTTCTGCTCCACTGGCAAGACCAAGCCGTGCGTGCCTTGGAAATCGTCTCCGAGTGGGCTGGCGATCCTGAAAAACTGGCAGTTGAAAATCTGGAACATTATCCGCCAGACTTCATTCAACCCGTGCTGGATCGCATCCC
>Ga0163144_10017664_pt1 | contig 14519 bp, 9 predicted proteins | sample OliLak19BULKMAT1_FD_123175 | JGI IMG/M metagenome (GOLD analysis project Ga0163144, IMG submission 123175) | Freshwater microbial mat bacterial communities from Lake Vanda, McMurdo Dry Valleys, Antarctica - Oligotrophic Lake LV.19.BULKMAT1 | ecosystem: Environmental > Aquatic > Freshwater > Lake... | reverse complement strand
TTGAATCCAATCGAGCAGTTCTGGTCAGAGCTTAAAGCGAAAATACGCCGCTTGTGTCGAGACCCTATCCATATAGTAGAGGCTCTTTGTGTAGTGTTTCATAGTTTTTGGTGTTAGCTATATAAGCCCAATAGGACTTTTTCAGAGCTTCCTCAACAATGAATGGCGGATGCTCTCCGCGGGTAGCAGGTGAGCTGGCGTAATCTGTCGGCCGATTTTTCAAACAAACGACAGACCTTCATTAAGTCGTCTTCCAACGCGTCCATGTTTTAAACACTCGGTTGTAAAAGCCTTCTGCCTTCATCTCTTTCCATACATTTTCCTGTGGGTTCAATTCGGAACTGTACAATGGGAGCGAATTTATTGAGCAGCTATGAAGAGGCTCTATTAAAGGCTTAAGGTAAACAGATCACGTAGTTCGGAATCGCTAGCTTCGGATAACCACGTTTCGCCTGTGGCCATGGCCATATCTGCCAGCTTCTTTTTTGCCTGAATCATCGCGTCTATTTTTTCTTCAAAGGTATTCAGTGTAATGAGCCGATGCACCATCACGCGGTTTTTCTGACCAATGCGGTATGCACGATCCGTGGCCTGACTCTCTACCGCAGGGTTCCACCAGAGGTCGTAATGAATCACGTTGCTCGCCTGAGTGAGGTTCAATCCTGAGCCGCCTGCTTTGAGAGACAGAATCATGATAGGTGTTTCTGCCTCTTCCTGAAACTGTTCCACCATCGCATCACGTCGTTTGCGGGGGACGCCGCCATGAAAAAAGAGGGGCGTTATGCCTAGGTGGTCCTGACACATTTGTTTTAGCAACGTGCCCATTTCTTTGTACTGCGTGAAGATTAGGGTTTTTTCACCCTGCTCCTGAATCGCTTCCAGAAGCGCCATGATTTTTTGTGCCTTACCTGAATGAGCGACCGCAAGCCCGCCTTTTCCCGTGTAGTGGTGGGGGTGATTACAGATTTGCTTAAGTGATGTCATCAGTTTAAAAATAAGGCCTTTGCGCTCAATACCCTCGCTGTTTTCAATCGTGTGGAGCGTACTCTCCACCACTTTCTGATACAGTGCGACTTGTTGCGTGCTCAGTTGACAAAACTCGTCAATGGAAATTTTTTCGGGGAGGTCACTAATAATCGAAGCATCCGTCTTTAGGCGGCGCAAAAAGAACGGCGCAGTGACTTTTTGTAAAGCTTCGATAGCATCTGGGTTTTGGTCTTTCTCAATAGGGCTTCCAAAGCGTTCCTTAAACTGCTTGGCTGTTCCAAGGTAACCTGGATTAAGAAAATCAAAGAGGCTCCACAACTCACTCAAGCGGTTCTCCACAGGTGTGCCTGTCATGGCAATACGATAGTCTGCTTTTATAGATTTCACCGCTTTGGTTTGCGCGGTTTGGCCGTTTTTTATGTTTTGTGCCTCATCTATAATACAGTATTGCCATGTGCGTTGGGTGAGAAGGGCTACGTCTGATCGCACCGTTCCATACGTCGTAAGAATAACGTCCACGCCTTCCACATCCAATTTTCGGGTAGGGCCATGATAAATATGAACAGTCAACGAAGGGGCAAACCGCTCAATTTCCTTGCGCCAGTTACCAATGAGCGTCATCGGGCAAATCACCAGACTTGGGGAACTTTTAACCGATCCCTTCTTTTCTTTATGGTGCAGCAGCAGGCTAATGGCCTGAATGGTTTTCCCGAGGCCCATATCATCCGCAAGGCAAGCCCCAAATCCTTTGGCAGTGTTTGATTGCAACCAGCGAAAGCCACGTTCCTGATACGGCCGAAGTGTGGCCTGTAAGCCAGAAGGCAGGGGTACATCATCTACCCGTCGAATATCCTGAATCACGGCATCAATGCCTTTATCCATGCGAAGATGATGCCCGTCAAACTGCTGAGAAAATAGCGTCGCCACCGCTTCCAAATGGGATTGAGGTTCTACAGGAGGCCGTGATAGTTTGCTTAAAAGTCGCTGCGCGTCATCAGGGTCGAGCATCACATACTGTTCACGGAACTTGACCAGTTGCCCTGCGTTGTTGAGAAGCTGCTTAAACGCCTCCGCAGAAACAGTGTCTTCTCCGAGTACGATTTCATGTGAAAAGCTCAACATGTCGTGGAGATTAAGATACGACTTCCCTGTTTCATGAGCACCCTTTAAGCTCGCTGCCATCTGAAGGACGGGGCTGGCCAAACGTTGCACGGATTTAGGAAGAATTAGACGAATCCCTAGTGCGTGAAGGGCGGCAGCACCGTTGCGAAGCAGCTCAGCCATATCATCCAGATTCACCTCAGGATGTTCTCGCCCTTGAGAGTTTAGGAGCTGTTGGAGAGGAGAAAAATGCACGCCTCCCGCACGACATTGCTGAATCACGCGCTGTTGTAAGGCCCTATCTCCCGAAATACCTATTGCATCAGCAGTGGGCATAATAGTTAGAATGTTTTCAAGCGGCGTGAGCGTATCAGGGGTAGCGTTATCCACCACATAGGCCGAAAGCCGAAAGCGACCTGCATGATCGTCTGTCTCTTTATCATCGCCTTCATTCACCTGCAACACCAACTTCACAGAAGATGTTAATGCGTCAAGCGGCGAAAGCCACCGCTGTAACCCTTCGGCAATGGCACGTTCAGGCGGCTTGGAAATATCGAGTGCCATGCCGTGCATCAGCAACATAAACACGTCATCTTCAGGCACACGATTCGCCAGAAATGTTGCGGTATAGCGATTTACCACATGAGACATCATCATGGAGAGCAAGTCGCGCACAACATCAGGGGAGCAGGGGTGCCCTTGGTAATGCGTGAGGGCTTCAGGCATTCGTGTTTTCAGGCGTTCAAGAGCAGTGCTTACGGCAGGATCATTAAGAAGGGGAAACATTCGCAAAATGACCTGCTCGTCAGCCACCTTCACAAGCTGGGGAATCCACTGACCATGACTTATAAGCGTAAACGCGTCGTGAGCCAGCTCTCGTAAAAATGCCCATGTATCAGGAGACGCGTCATCAGGGGTTGCTTCATTCCTTGTGACCAGTAAGGTATCCAGCAGAATGTGCGTGCTTTTTAAGGCCAAGGCTCCCTTTGTCGCAGTATGGGTCTTGAAATCAAAGAGAGTTGTTGCTTTAAAGGATAGATCGTATGGAGCAGGATCCTGCCGATTGGACCAAGGGGCCATATAGGTCCCAAAAATATCTAAGACTATATTTCGCCGAACAACGTAAGTACTTTGCACGGTATGGCGACCGACAGATTGAAATGCGTCCTTGATTGCCTGGGGCTTCACTAATTTTAGAGGCTTGATCGTGACCTGTATGCATTCATCGTAGTGCGTGGCGATAGTGTCCAGCACATTGAGCTGAATCTCCGTTGTGTATAACGCTGACATGTCTTCGTTGAAGGGTGGATAAAGGGCATGGACATCCAGACACAGGCGATCATAAATATCCCCCAACATAAGTGGAACCCTTAACGCGGAAGGAAAGCAGGGCGCATGATCCGGCAACAGGCCAATGGCTGTACTGGGTTTTTTAAAGGGTAGATGAACCGCTGCATGAATCTGAACAGAGCCTGTTTCTTCAGACGCAACGGGTGAGTCTATTAGCCCTTCCATTTTAACTGTGCGCGACTTAAAGCGTTCAGTAATATCAGGGAGAGCATCTATTGGAAACGCTGAACCACTCGCCTGTTCTGGAAGATCAAGAGCATCCCAAAGGTCGTTACGGCTCACGCCCCGCAGGCTGAGCAGAAGCAGGGGGTCTTGATCTATCATATCCGCCACACAATAATACACCGCGGCGATATGCTTACAGGGATCACCGTAATCGTAGCAGGAACAGGACGCATTCACTTCATCCCAGTCACAAGGCGTGAGATGAATGTTCGTATTTGATAGAGCGTCGATCAGATCAGGAGAGAGAACCCCCGCTTGTAAATCCGCCTGCCACAGTGGCGATGATTTAAGCAGAGACAGTAACGTCATCATCTGCTTGAGCATGAAAAAGGGTAGCCCAATAGTGATTTTATAATGATTGTTGTAAGAACCCTGAACCCGCGCACTAATTCCCTGTGGAGACAGGGTTATATTCGTAACAGCCCCCTTATTAGCGTAGGTTTTCCCGCGTGTGACGCGAACATCTCCAATCTCTATGAGAGACGTAAGCCATTGCTTGCCTAACAGGGATTGTCCATAGGTGCGACGTTTTCTCATGAGCATGTCTAAAGTGTCTCAAAATAATAGAAGAGTAATAAATCCCAATACATAGAATGTATAGCTAACATCTAAAACAATGAAACACTTTACTTCTTACTCCCTCTCCCTTAGGGGGAGGGGTAGGGTGGGGGAAACCAACGAGATCAACCCTAAAACGCACCAAAGATTTTAACGTTCGCTATATTCACTCTAATTTATCTTAAATAACGTTATCACGCTATATGTTGAGATCGAACATTTAGGCACGGCATGTCTCATGGACTAATACCCATTCTATTAAGCAAGGGCGTATCGCGTCTTTGTTGTTGCCGCCTCTTTTTGTTCAACCGTTTATTATGTATACACTTATTTCACAAAAAGAGCCTTCGCCTAGAATCCATCCATCCGCCCTTACTTCCTAGAAATGGTATTACATCCTATACCTTGTAAAAAATACCCCTTACACTAACTACTAAATGAGGTGCTTGCATTCTTTCCCGTAGCGGCGATAAGCGCACGATCGTGCGGCGAAACGTAGCAATCTGGCCACGGAGATGCGACGATCTAAGCAAGATCACGACGTTTGGCACCCCCTCCACTCGTGATGACGCGGTTCTTGTGGATGTTGTCAGGGGGTAAGAAATCCCCCCGCAGTTTTTTGGCAGGTCTCTGTTTTTATGATATTAATCTGGTCAATACTAGCGTTCAACATCGATTCACACTGGGGTTTTCCTCAAGCAATCTTTTAGGTTAGGTCTTACGATGACGACACACAACACTATTCTCATTACTGGCGGTGCAGGCTTTATTGGGTCTCATGTTGCGGAAACCCTTATTGGCTCTGGGAAAAATGTTATTTTGCTTGATAACTTCAGTAGCGGGCGACAAAGCAACGTGGATATTCACAACCCTTCCCGCGTTGAAGTCATCAATAGGAGTATTCTTGACTGCACAACGCTTGATGGTGTTCTTGCTCGGGTGGATGGTGTGGTTCACCTAGCTGCGCAAGTCTCGCCACCTGTATCGATTCAAGAACCCCGCTATTCGATGCAACAAAACATTGAGAGCTACATCTATTTGCTTGAAGCCGTGAAGAACGTGAATCCTTCGCTCCCCCTAGTCTATGCCTCAAGTGCGGCGATTAATGGCGATCAGGATGGAAAAGTCTGTAACGAAGATGCGGCCGTATCGCCCCCCATGCCGACCTCTCACTACGGATTGGAAAAATGGAACCTTGAACATTATTCCGCACTCTACAATCGTCTCTACGGTATGAATGCAACGGGCCTTCGGTTTTTTAACGTTTTTGGGGAGCGACAAGACCCATCGTCCCAATACTCAGGGGTTATTTCAAAGTTTATGGATGCCGCCACTAAGGACGGGAATATCAAAATCTTCGGGGACGGCCAGCAAACCCGCGATTTCATCTACGTCAAAGATGTTGCCCGCGCCATTGTGAATGCCCTTTCCCATCAACAGGGAGCGCACGTGTATAACGTCGCTACAGGCACATCCATCACCTTGATTGATCTGTATAAAGAGATTGAACAGATTTATGGGGTGACGTTTAATGTTGACTTTAATCCGCCACGCTTAGGGGACATTGTGCTATCGATTGCCACCAATGACAAAGGCCTTAACGCAGGGATTCTTCCTTCTGACTTTGTAACTATTGCTCAAGGGTTATCAAACATCAAAGCTTACTCACCACGCGCACTGGAGACGGTATAACCCCATGTCTGATCACACATCAAACATTATTCTGCCACAGGCGAAAATTCACAAATTAAGCCTCGATGACAGCGGGCCTGAATCTGGGATGGCGGGGGCACCGAATGCGCATCTTGCCCTGTTTACCCTTTCTCGTACACTCAAGATGCTTGGCTACTACCTGACGGATGAAAAAAGCTTTAACGTCATTAGCCAGATGATTATTTACTGGGCGCATGGCAACAAGTACGCCAATTCAATCACCATTGAACACGGCTGGCTCCCCCGCTGGACCTACCAGCTTAGCCCTGATGGCTCTAATGCCTTTAGTCATGTGGCCAAGCAGTATCATTCTAAATTCCCCGTGTTTCATTCGGATGAATTGATGGATGCCAAACTTGCCAATTGCCGCACGGTATGGAAGGCGCTTTTTGATCACAGTCAGGATCATCACCTCGATGCGCTGCCTGAAAAATTCATTCTCGTTCCCTTACAATCGCCAAGGAGCGCGTATATTCAAGAACATGCCCAGCGTCTGTTTGGACAGGAAATTCCGCTTAACAAGGAGGGGTATCCGCTCCTTGCCCAAGCGATTGTGGATTACATTGAACAGTTTGATTTTGGCGATACGCCTGTTTACTTTAAGCAGGAACCGCGCGATCCGAATGATCTTTCAGAAACGCTGATGTTTAAACACTCGCAAAACGGGCTACTTTTAAAGGATGTCAACGTGTCGATGCATCAGATTTTTGCGTCTGGTAAATGTGTGGGTCAAGTCTCGTTTAACTCCAACAGTGTACATGAATCCCTTGCGTGGAATGTGCCGTCTGTTTCAATAGGCGAATTCCTCTGGTCGTCAAAGCTCACGAATAAACCTGTCCCCAGCGATGTTCAAGTCCTTGCCAATGGCGATTACAGTGATCCTCTCAGTACCCCTGCTATCAGACACTACTTGAAGTATGTATTCGATCATCAATGGGAACTCAGCGATTTTCAAAACCCCCTGATTGTGAAAGAACTGATCGAAAGCTACGGCTATTGCCATCCGTACCAAACACGTTTAAACTACGCGATGGATGCAACAACAGGTTCCACAGGAGGGATGCACATCCCCCAAGAATCGTTTGCTAAACGCATTAAGCACACCATCAAGAAGCAGTACGTTGCAGTCGCTAATCGTGTTTATCATTACGTGCACGGCTGGCTGGATTCCTTGGAAGATAGATTGTTAAAGGATTAGCAACACTTGCCTAATCCCATTTATAGGAAGTAAGGGCGGATGGATGGATTCTAGGCGACGGCTCTTTTTGTGAAATAAGTGTATACATAATACATGGTTGAACAAAAAGAGGCGGCAACAACGAAGACGCGATACGCCCTTGCTTAATATAATGGGTATAAGACATCTTTACACGGTTGCCACCTTATGGGGTGCAATGAAAAGAACTGTTTTATAAAAAATGGAAACGCCCTTCTATGAGACTTAAAGAAATCATCCGCAAAAGCGCTCAGAAAAAACGTCAGGATGCTATTGATGCAGGCCTTTTTCCTGAACCCGAACCCGAACCGATGGCGGGCGATTTACAAACAGACTTGAAACCCTTTGATGCCATTAAGGAACATGCAGCATTATCCAACGATGTGTTGCCCTCTGTAAATCCGAAAGATACGCAGGCTCTCCCACGCCCAGACTCATTACAGGGCTTTATCCGTAGTAACCTCAAAATTATGGAACCCAAAACAGGGCTTGATTTGCTCTATTTATCTGAAAATCCAAAGGATGCCCTGAATCGTAGTTTTAAAATGCTCGGTAAGCAAAATGGCGCGTTTCGCTATGAATGTATCAAAATAGAAAAGCAGGGTCCCCAAGCCATTTCGCCGATTCTGAGCCGTGGACGCACCATGCACGGGGCGCAATTCTGGCGGAACAATCCGTTTAGCAATGTGTTGAACGTGCTTTACTGTGATCCGAAAAATGCTTTACCGCTATGTATACAGGCCACCAACCCGACCATCAACCTCTTTGTTGCCTTTACCAAGCCGCCGCATCGAGAGAATGTCTTTGAGGCCATTTGTCAGTTTGCCGATGTGCTGTTTTTGCCTCGCGGGATTTTTGTATCAAACACTCTTTTGGGAAAAGCCAAGCGCATTGAGTATTTTAGTTCCCCCGAGGAGTTGACCAGCTTAGTCAAAGCACTTTCCATGCAACGAAAATGGGCCATTAAGGGGAAAACGCCTCCGCTGATTCAAACATACACACGCTCAGGGTTTGATGGCTTGATGAACTCGCCTGTATTGCCGACAGCGAACCCCGATCAGGAAGCCGTGATTTACCTCCCCAAAAGCGCCATTGAGCAGGAAGGTTTATGTGATTGCAGGAACTTTATTGAAATGATGACGCTGATGTGTCCACATGTAGATGCGCTGTATATTCGGGAAGATATTGTGCTTAAGTACAACAGCTACCTCCCGAATAAATCGCTACAGGAGATGCTCATTCACCTGCTGCATGAAGGCCTCCGCATTGATACCCGTATCGCAGGCCAAGATTATTGATCGTATTTTAATATCTAGGTGTCTCCCACCCTAGGCCTCCCCCTAAGGGAGAGGGGATAAGAGAAAGCCTCTCACTACAGGATTTAGAAAATGAACGCTACAAAACAAAAAAAATATCACGTCATTCAAATCACGCAAAGCCCGTTGGTCGGCTCCCCTGGATTAGTTTCCGAAGGGCTTAATCGTCACGCAGAAGACTATAGTTCTGAATGGCTTTACGTTCAGGATTACGCGGGCGGGCGTTCAGGCATAATGACGAAATACGGACGCCTCGTTGCGCTGGAAACTCCCGAAGCGATTGCTAAATTCGCTGAAACGGTAAAATCTGCGGACATTATCCAGATTCATAACCTCCTCCCTCGCAAAATGGTGGAACTGCTTAAAGAGCATGTGCGCCCTGAAACCAAGTTTGTCTACCAAGTGCGTTCACCGCATCGTGAACCCCCTCTTTTTGTTGATCTTCCCGATGTGCTGGATATTGAATTTGATGCCCTTACCGTCATTTGTCAATACCACTTGCGCGTCTACCCTGATTACTGGCCAACGCCCCTGCTTGATTTGGATGAAACGTCTATCCAACTGCTGAAAGAAGGCCAGAAGCCGCGCGTACTTTACCGTCCGTCACATCTCAAACCGCCAAAGGAAACGCGCTGGAATACCAAGTATTCTAAACTCATGCACGAAAGCCTGATTGCCTGCGATAAAGAAGGCTTAATTGAGCTTATTTATCCGCAAAATCCAGTGCCACCGCATAAGCTTAAGGAATTGCGTCGCGCCTGCCATATTTCGATTGACGAAATCGTGACAGGAGCCTTCCACACCGTGAGCATTGAAGGCTTGTGTTGCGGAAACGTCGTGATTAATAACAGCGATATTTTTTCGGATATGTCGATGGCCTTCCTCACAAGCGATAATAAATTACCACCCTTCTATCGTTGTAATCACTACAACTTTGATGAACGCCTGAGAGCATTATTGAGTGATCCTGATAAAATTCGTGCCCTGCAGCAGGAAAGTCATGACTACTTCAAAAATTACCTCATGGCAAAAGATCAGGTTGCATATTACACCAAAGTGTACGACTCTATACTAAATAACTAATTTTCAAATATACATAGCACTGTGACATGTTAATACTATTCCCCTGCTCCTCGTTCATAGGTTAGCCGCTTTTTATGGATCTTTCCTCAGCCATACACCATACGGTTATTTATCACTCTGATAATATTGCTGCCCTGAATCATCCTGATGCGGAAATCGCGATTATTTCGTTTGCCAGTATGGGTGCCAATAATGACAAAGCGCCGTTTGAGTTTTTAAAAGCCCTTAGTGAGCTAACAGTCAACATTATTTTCGTGAAAGACCCAAGCACAATGCTGCTCAAACCCTTTTAAAAAAACTATCTCTCCCTCATAACCCCGAGGCTCTTCCAGCGCCATGACGTATCCACATTTTGACTACTGCCCACCCCTCCCTGATGTCGCAACACGACAGCTACGTCCTCCTGAAACGGTCTTCCGCAGCGTGATTTGGGCACTTTTTGTGCGCGAACTCAAGACCCGCTTCGGCTCTACACCCTTAAGCGTATTGGGTGCATTGATTGAACCCATCATGACGTGGTTAACCTTCTATTTAATCTATACGTTCTTGGGGCGAGAAGGTTTTGGCGACATCCCGATTAGCTGGTTGCTACTTTCGGGTATTTTTACATGGGTTTCCATGAAGAACGTGGCGCAAAAAGTCTCTTTTGGCATTAGCGTGAATGCACATTTGCTCAATTATTCATTGGTTAAACCCCTTGATCTGATGCTTGCGCGCTACCTGCTCGAGATTTTTATGTTTATTGCCGCAACAGGATTGATTGGCAGTATTCTCTTGCTTAAAGGAGATTTTATTGTCATTCATAAACCGCTGGAACTAATTGTCGCTTACACACTGTTTTTTCTATTTGGGTTTGGTTTAGGCGTTTTGCAATTATTCATCTCAGCATTTGTCCGTTTTGGAGACCTGCTCAACAGCTCTGTCATGCGAGTTTTGTTCTTTACCTCGGGCGTGTTTTTTAGCTGGCATACCTTACCGCCTGTCGTTAAGGACTGGGCATTATTAAACCCCTTCTTACAATTCATGGAAGCCTTCCGCATGCTGTTTTTTGCAGCTTACCCACCTGTGCCGATCAACTGGGTTTTTCTTGTCGTACTTTGTCTCGGGTCGTTTACAGCTGGATTGATTGCCATTAAAGCAAACGAGAATGTGCTTCTCAGTAAGCTGAAACAACGCGCGTAAAGAATAACGGCATTATTGTTCTCGTAGTGGCGGGCAAAGAACCCGCCCCTACACTAAGAAATTAAAACTATACAAAAGAAAAGCTCACTTAAAAAGTGAGCTTAGAACCAACCAATCAATGTAAATGTTCGGCTTTTCTTGGGAGAAAATTTATCGAGAGCTTTGGGGTGTCTCGATGTCTTTAGAGTAACAACCACATGACGGTTACGCAACGATAAAATGACAATTCAATGACATTTAGATACATACCGTTACAAACTGTTTAGATGTTAGAATAAGGATATTAAAAATAAGGATAATCCCCATGCCTATTTACGATCACGCTTATGACTTTGATACCGCGCCCTATGCCGTTTCCCTTATAGAGCTTGAACCTCTCGAAAATGCACCCCTGCTTTTAGAATCTCATGATCTTTTTAAACGGTTAAGCCTTTTATCGTTATCAGACACTGAAAGTCTGTATCGTGGCTTAAGCACTGTAGGAGATATTAAGACGCCTTTAGCCACCCTTTACGCAGGGCATCAATTCGGCTTTTTTAATCCGCAACTCGGTGATGGTCGCGCTGCAATTGTGGGCGCTTTTACCGATTCAGTAGATGCAAGTACGTTCTATCCTACTCGTTATCAGACACTGGTGCGTGATTTCCTCGAACGCAAGCAAGAAGTAGGGAACGCATTGCCCTGCTACGAACATTTCTCGCTCTTTAATCGACCACTGCCTGTTGAGCTGCAATTAAAAGGGGCAGGACGCACGCCCTATTCTCGGATGGGGGATGGGAAAGCTGTCCTCAGATCATCCTTACGTGAATACGTGGCCTCTGAAGCCATGTGGGCACTCGGTATTCCCACCACACGTGCGATGTCTTTGGTGCATGACCCTAACACGCCTGTATACCGCGAGCATAAGGAATCGGCTGCGATTGTCCTGAGAGTCGCGCCAAACTTCTTGCGCTTAGGCCACATCGAATACTGGGGACGGCATGGCTACGCGGATCGTATCTGGCCTTACATTCATGATGCTCATACCCTTTTCTTTGGCGAAAAAGAAGCCAGCAATAACGACCAGCTCCACAATGTAATGCTCATGTGTGCCATTCTTACAGGCGTGATGATTGCGCAATGGCAGGCCGTCGGGTTTTGCCACGGTGTCATGAATTCAGACAATATGTCACTGATCGGGCTTACGATTGATTACGGTCCTTATGGATTCTTGGATGGCTTTGATATGGGGCACGTCTGTAATCACAGCGATGATACGGCGCGGTATAGCTATAAGAATCAACCTGCAATTGCGTTATGGAACCTGCAACGGTGTCTCGAAGCCTGCGAAAAAAGCATCGACAATGCAGAGACCTATGCCTCGATTAAAACCGCGGTGGATCAACACTATCAGGATGCGTTTAACACCACCTTCCTTACCTTGTATCGTGAGAAGATTGGGCTGATTGATCGCAAAACTACGCCCGACATTGAATTTGGTGAGATCATGAAATCAATGCTCGGGTGGTTGCACCAACAGACAATAGATTACACACGATTCTTTGCGACACTGCCACAATGGGTGAATGCAAGCGAAGAAGGCCGAGAGCACATCGAGAAGACGATCTGGTCACTGCGGGATCAACACGGTAGCGGATGGTTGCGCAGTATCTACACGCCTCTAGTGAGTGAAGGGCGCGTCTCCTTTGGTGAGGGGGCTTCGCCCATGATCGTGCCACGAAACTACCTCCTGCAAGAGATGATTGATACTGCTGAAAAGGGGGATGTAACGTCGTTAGCAACAACCATGAAGTTGTTTATGACTCCTTATAATGCCTCTCATCAAGGGTCTGATTTATTCAACGCGCCTCCAGACTGGGCATCGCAAATTTGCGTGAGTTGCTCGTCGTAGATTCTCCTACCCCCTCTCCTTTTGAAGGAGAGGGTTGGGGTGAGGTTCGAGGTGATTTAAAGCTAAACGCGTTTACCCCTCCCCCACAATCACACGACTTTCGAAACGAAAGATCGGTTCTTGTTGCCCTCTCCCCAGCGGGGAAAGGGGATGAAAACTACCCCTGAGCGGTAAATCCACGGCGGGAGCTGCGAGGGTTTAACGGGAGGCCTTGCGCTTCAGCGTCACGAAGCATCCCAAGGGTTGCACGTTCATCACCGAGTAAATCCATCCACGCTTCATAGACATGGTTTTGCTTGCGTGTTTTATTTGCTTTCACAACGGCTACTGCTGCCCCAACCCCGATGGCTGTTCCCAGCACAGGAAGCAATCGAGCACCTGCCTTATCTGCAAGCGCGGTGAATCCTGTGAGGATGTGCGCAGCGAGTCCTGCAACACTCCCCCACATAACACTCGATAATGCGGCTGATTTAGAAGGTGATCCGAGAAAAGACCATAATGGCGTATCGTTCGGTTTATTTTTCTCTCGGCTTACAGGCAGTAGTTGTTGACGACCCAAATCAGCGGTGCGTGTCCGACTCGGACGCACCCCGCGCGGCGTGATGTGTTCGCTAGCGGTCGAGGTGTGTTTAGCAGACGTTGCACGAGGATCAACAGTCATTTGCAGGATCGCCAGTTCTGTAGGGGATATAGAACGATGAGACACGGTATTGGACACAGGAAAACCTCAAAAATAGGGAACATAGGCGTAAAACAGCATCAAGCCTTTTTCGTGCTAGTCCTATGAATAGACGAGTCGCCTCAGGTTTGGGTGCGCCCTGCCGAAACCCTTATTATCAAGTCAAACTTTTTTACAGTCTTCTCTAATCTTTTACAGTCTTTCAGTTTTCTCTCTCTCTCTCTCTCTCTCTCTTTCCCGATAGAAAGGTGGTGTTTATTCGTAAGAGTAAACACCTTTTATTTTTTTAGAGCCTTCGCAAGAGCCACCTGCTGCATGGGTCGCCACCCCGAGAGATTTACTATTTGCATATGTTCAGGGTACTGAGACGCATGAACAGGCGCACCAATATTGAGAATAAGAACAGGCGTATTCGTTAATTCTTTTAACGATGTTAGCAAAGACTTTCCCAATTTCGGTAACCAGACCACGGCGATGATGATTTCGTTATCGGACGTTGGGGGATACTGGAATGCGTTATCGTTGTAAACGCATGAGTGGATGTTGAGATCAGGACATTGCTCGTTCATCACATCTTCAAAACGGTGGCCATGTGCGCGATCCATATCATAATGCGGAAGAAATCCATCTTCAGGCTGAAGCAAACAGATGCGTCCGAAGGATTCGAGCGGTGGACTATTCATCGCTACAAAGGACATAGCGTCTTCGTGGAGCGTTTGAGCCTCATCGAAGAGTGTCTTCTGGAGTGTTTCGAGGGGCGTAACGTACAGTTGAGGTGATGTATATTCTTCCCGATACTCGTTGATTCTGTTAATGCTCGCTTCGTGAAGCGATTCATCAATGCGCCCCGATTCATAGGCCTCACACAATGCGTTAAACAAATTTAGTTCACGTTCACCCGATCCACGAAACAGCAGGACATCCACGCCTGCGTTCATCGCAGCAATACACGCATCAAGAAGGTTATCCTCAAAAGCATCCATCACGCCCCGCATATCGAGGTCATCCGTAATGACAATACCCTCAAAGCCTAAGTGATTTCGTAACCGTTTGGTGACCACATCATAATCACAACTCGCAGGGATGTTCTTTTTAGTTTGTAAATCAGGATACACTCCATGTGCCACCATCACCCACGGGAGGCGTCCGCTGGTGGGCATCCCAAAGCAATCAATAAATGCCTGTTCTTCAGCGGGCGTATAATTGAGTTCGGGTAGA
>Ga0163144_10017663_pt1 | contig 14521 bp, 8 predicted proteins | sample OliLak19BULKMAT1_FD_123175 | JGI IMG/M metagenome (GOLD analysis project Ga0163144, IMG submission 123175) | Freshwater microbial mat bacterial communities from Lake Vanda, McMurdo Dry Valleys, Antarctica - Oligotrophic Lake LV.19.BULKMAT1 | ecosystem: Environmental > Aquatic > Freshwater > Lake... | reverse complement strand
TCGGAGTTTTATTTCAGAATTAATTATAACTTTACCACAACAAAATTAATAAATCTCATCATGGCATCACTCGGATTAGCGTTATTTCTTGTAGTTGGCTTAATGGCCTTCTGGATTTTAGTTTTCTTAATGGGTTTCATTATTCCTTATTGGGTTACCTTGGGAGCTATGCAAATGTTACGTCCTAAACGTTTGGTTGACAACAATGATAAAAAATAGTCCTACATTAATTAGGATAAAAAATAAATTTCTTAAAAAGGAAATCTGATTCATTCGGGTTTCCTTTTTTTATGCTCATTAATTCAATCAAGAATTTCAAAAAGTCCTTCTGCTGGTCGGCCAATAACAGCTTTCTCTCCATTAATAAATATAGGACGTTCAATTAAAATTGGGTGTTCAATCATAGCATCCAACCATTCTTCATCCGTCAATATTTTTCCGTCAAATTTTTTCACAAATACGGGTTCCGATTTTCGAACCAAATCAGTGGCATTCATTTTCAATTTCTTAAGAAGCTCAATTAATTCAATTTTTGACAGTGGATTCTTCATGTAATCAATGATTTCAAATTCTAACTTGTTTTGTTTCGCTAAATCAAGCGCGCAAAGGCTTTTAGTACAATAATTATGATGTATCATTTGCATAAAAAAGAAATAAGATTAATAACAGACAACAAATTGTAACAAAACTAGGCAACTTTAATTATATTTTACACGTATTAACCAACGTATCTACGCCTATTTTCGTTTACTTTGTAAGACACATGATTAAGCATATTATACTATTTTTTTTAGGACTAGTTTTTACCGGTGGTATATTCGCTCAATATACTGTTGCGGGTAATACATCTCAATTGTCTTGCAGTCAATTTCTCGTAACCCCCGAATTATCATCTCAAGTTGGGTCATTTCATAAAAATGCTACCGTTGATTTATCAGCCGATTTCACTTTAAACTTCAGCGTAAATTTTGGCTGCGATAATTTTGGTGGAAACGGAATGGTTTTCGTTTTTAAAACTGGGCCATGGTCTACCGGTGGTGGTGGTGCCGGAATGGGTTATCAAGGAATGACTGGAAACTCAATAGGCGTTGAATTTGACACCTACAATGACAATGGAACATTAGGAAACTGGGACATTGGCGCAGATCATATGGGACTTTTTAAAGCGGGTAGTATCGATCATAATGTTGCTAATACAAATAATTTATCTGGTGCTGCCGTGAATATTTTATCAGGTGTGGCAAACATTGAAAACTGTCAATTTCATTCAGTAGAAATAATCTGGGATTATATAAGTGCAATCAGTCAAACTATTACCGTTAAAGTAGATGGAGTAACTTCATTATCTGTAAATAGAAGTTTTATTAATTTAGATTTTGCAAATAACCCTATCGTTTTATGGGGTTGGACAGGATCTACAAACACAATAGTAGGTGTAGATAATGAGCAAATTGTTGGTCTAGCACTTGAACCTGATTTTACAATTTCGGCCACAAATTGTCCAGGTCAATTAATCAATTTTACTGATAACTCTTTTTCTCAAAATCCAATTGTAGGTTGGAGTTGGGACTTTGATGGTTTAGGTACTTCAACATTGCAAAATCCATCTTTTGCATTTATGACAGCCGGCATTTATGATGTGACGCTGACAATTACAGACAATACAGGCTGCTCTAATTCGGCTGTGATTGAAGTAGGTGTTGTATTTGATGTTGTCCCTACCGCCGATGCTTCTCCAATTTGCCCAAATGCTCCAACTGGCTTGCATGCTAACGCAGAGCCATATGTTGGTAATACATGCTGTTTTGATTTAATATTAGGAGATTTATGGGATGATGGCTGGGCTGGAAATAACGTTGAAGTAATTGTAAATGGTGTGAGTACTGGAAATTATTTTCCTGCCATCCAAGGCTTAGGTCAACCTTATTACGAAACGGTCTCTTTGTGTTTTGATCATGGCGATATAGTTGAATTTATTATTAACGGAACCGCATTTCCAGGAGAATGTTCGTATGAAGTTTTAGATGGCATTGGTGCTCAAATTATTTATGTGCCACCGGGCGTTGCAACTTGGGTTAATTTAGCTTCACAATCTTTTACAGTCAATTGTGGCGTTGCACCGCCTGCGTATGTTTACAGCTGGGACAATGGTGGCTTTTTAAATAATCCAGCAAGTGGAGATCCAATCGCTACAATTCCTTCCACCACTTGGTTTCAAGTTGATGTAACAGATCCCGGAACGGGATGCACAATTACTGATTCAATTCAACTTGTTACTTTTCCTCCTGTTACTGCAACCATTAGCGGAAATCAAACAATTTGTAATGGTACCAACGCAAACCTAACGGTAACTTTTACAGGCACACCACCATTCAATCTTACTGTTAATGGACCTGGTGGGCCGTATTCAAATTCAGGTATCATGACCATGATTTATAATTTAAGTGTAAGTCAAAACGGTGCGTATACAATCGGATCCATTACTGGTAGCGGATGTGTTGGAACTTTTTCCGGAACAGGAAACGTTACTGTTATCACTCCACCTTCAGTTGATATAGCTGCAACAGCTCAATATTGTTTAGGTGATGTTATCGTTCCGCTAACAGTTTTATCCGGTGGCGCAGGAACAGTTAATTGGTACAACAACCCAGGTTTAGTTGGCTCGCTTGGAATTGGTGCAAGTTATACACCCGTTCAAGGTGTTGGTTCTGTTACTTATTATGCTACAACTACTGAAGCTATTTTAGGTTGTGTTGGCCCAGCAGACAACGTTACAATTACAGTATATCCGATTCCTGTTGCGCCGTCATGGACCGGAACTACAACGTATTGTGAAGGTGATTTACCAACACCATTAACTGGCACACCAACTTTAGGCGGGACAATGAAATGGTACGCTGATGCAGGGCTATCAGTCCTATTGTCTTCTCTTCTATCTTATAATCCAACTTTAGTGGTTGGTACATTTACAATTTATTTAACCGAAACAGCCAATGGTTGTCAAGGTCCTTCAACACCAATTACAATAACAGTCAAACCAACGCCACTCGCACCTATTGTTGCAGGTGATTTACTTTATTGCGAGGGAGAAACACCAACTGCTTTAATAGCTACACCAACAGTAGGCGGAACAATTAATTGGCAAAATACTCTTGGAATTAATCTTGGAACGGGTATTAGTTATACTCCGGGATTAACGAATGGATTCACTGATATTTTTGTTTACGAAACCTTGAATGGTTGCATAGGCGCGAGCACAACCGTTACTATCGAAGTTCAGCCTGCTCCTGCGGTAAGTGTAACGAATGAAATAAAAATTTGTTTGGGTGATTCTGTAAGTGTCACAGCTTTGAATAATGGTTATGCCATAACTTGGAGTGATAGCCAAACGGGAGAAACGGTTTGGTTAGGACCGGATACAACCACCATGTATATTGTTACTGCAACAAATCCACTTTGTGGTTTTGCCGAAGACAGTATTCGAATTGTGGTTAATTATCGTCCGCTCATTGAGGCCGGAAATGATACATTAATTGGTATTGGCGGTGAAGTTACTTTGTGGGCTGAATCTCCAACTGAAGTTACTTATTCTTGGATTCCAGATGTTGATGAATGTTTGAATGATGATTGTTCTGAAGTTTATGATGTTCCAGATCAAGCTACTCTTTATGTAGTAATTGTTACTGATGCAATTGGGTGTTTCAACAGTGATAGTGTACTGGTAGATATAAATGGATACATGGAAGTTTTTGTGCCAAATATTTTCTCACCTAATGGAGATGGATGGAATGATTTATTAGAAATTAAAGGACCTCGTTTGTTTAATTATTACATTCAAATTTATGATCGTTGGGGAAAAGTAGTTTATGAATCTACAGAGCAAAAAGAATATTGGGACGGTAAATTAAATGGTTCTGAATTGGCACCGCAAACTTTTGTTTATATGCTGAGTGGCGAAAGTGTTCTTGGAGATAAAATTTCTAAAGAAGGAAATGTCACTATCATAAAATAAATCCAACCAAGTCATCACGCAACACGTATCTTCTAATACTAAGCAAATAATCTTATGAAAAAAAATCTACTTTTTTTGGTCTTCACTTTTATCGGAATTACTTTATCTGCTCAAGAAAAATTACCCATTACAAATGGTGCTTTTCAAGGTCCGCCAGATTGGGGTTATGTAACAAAGGCAGCAGGAGATTCTTGCGGAACTTATTTCAATAACTATATCGGTTTGCAGAAAACTAGTGGTGTTTACACAGAGTATATGCGTACTGGTGATTTTGTCAATGATTTTTATTACAACGGACGCGCACAACGCTTTACAACTTCGCAGCCTGTTGAGGTAAGTGGTGTTGAGTTTTATGCTTATCATGAATCGTTAACTCAAGATTCAATCATGGTAATCACATCGCTTCATACTTATTCGTCATTGAACGATTCATTGGGTCCAGAAATTACACGCGACACTTGTTACGTTACTCATTTGACCTTTGATATAGTTCTACCAAATATTTCTGTCCAAAGCTATTTTGATGCGCCTATCACAATGGCAACGGATTATGTAATAGCAATGCATTCTAACGAAAACGAGAATTTGATTATCGTTGCGAGTGATTATACATCGAACGATGGAAACGCAGAAAGTTTGTCTTTTGCGCAATACGACAATCCAGGTTCTCCAGGCGGTGAAGGTTGGTACTCTGCCTTTAACTATTTAATAGCGGATTACGATTACTTAATGAATCCATTGGTAAAATATGATTTACACAATTCTTTTGTTTTAGTAGATGATACAATTTGTCAAGATGTTGTAAGCGCTGGATGTGTAATGTATGCGCAACAAGGAAATTTTTCAAATCATTTGTACAATGCACAATCAAGCAGCCCGGCAACGCATTTAGTTTGGCTGTGGGGCGACGGTTATCAAAATACAGATATCATGAATGCATGTCATACTTATGCCAACCCCGGTACGTTTAATATCAATTTAAAAGATACTTTGTTTAGACATGATTTTAATTCACCTTATTGCATTGTCAACGTTACAAAACCAGTTGTTGTGCTGAATTTACCTATACCATCTTTCAGTTTTGTCCAAACCGCATCTACTGCTGATTTTACCAATACTTCTACAAATTCAGATTCTGTTTGGTGGGATTTTGGTGACGGAAGTCCAGGAACAGATTTAGATAATCCGACACATGTTTATACTTCAATCGGTGCGTTTAATGTTTGGTTGTATGCCTACAACGAATGTCATGTCGATTCAACAATGCTTCAAGTTACAACAGATGACGTAGGTATTGAAAAAGACGAAAAACAATTAACGATTTATCCAAACCCGTCCAACACTAATTTTGTGGTTTCAGGTTTAACCGGTGAATCAAAAATTGAGCTTATAAATATGTTAGGTGAACGAATTTATTTCTATCAATCTAACGATTCTCAAGAATCCATTGCTGTCAGTCATTTACCAACTGGAACTTATTTTGTAAAAATTACCGATGATAACGGTCAAGTCACAAAAAAAATCGCTGTTAAACATTAGTCACATTTTTTAAATTATTAGAAACTCCTAATCGTAATTGATTGGGAGTTTTTTTGTTTAATATAGGGACAGAGCACGCCCGTCTCCTACAGATTTTCAATTACCTTTGCAGTATGGTTAATCGCCGGCTTAAAAATCCACTTTTTCTTTTTTACCTCTTGGTAATTTATGTGGTTGCGCAATTTAGTTGGTGGCTTTATCTTATCGCTAGTCTTTACGGAAAAATTTATACCGACCCAATTATACTTGAGAAAAAAACGCTTATGTTGGTTGGTGAAGGCTCCGTCTTTGTTGTTATTTTATTTGGAGGAGTATTTATGATTAAACGTGCTTACAAAAAAGAACATGATTTAAATCAACTTCAAGAAAATTTTCTACTTTCTGTTTCGCACGAATTGCAAACGCCAGTTACTTCTATTAAATTATTTCTTCAAACACTTCAAAAAAGAGATTTGGACGAATCAAAGCGAGAAGAGATTTACGCTCAAAGCCTTTCAGAAATTCAACGGCTTGAAAGCCTCGTTTCAAATCTTTTGATTTCACGGAGCATTGAAAACAAAAATTATTTTCTCAACAAAACAAGTGTTCAATTAAATTTATTGATTGACACGTTGGTTAACACGTTAAAATCATCCTTTCTCAAAAACAGAAAAATAAATTTGTCATTAGCAGAAGTAGAAATAAAAGGTGACAAAGACGCTCTAACAAGTGTACTTGTTAATCTTCTGCAAAATGCAGTTAAATATTCTTCGTCTGATAGTGCCATTGAAATTAAATTATTTCAAACTAATCAAACTGCTATTTTAGAAATTTCAGATCAAGGAATTGGAATCGAAAACAAAAATAAGAATCAAGTTTTTAATCGATTTTATCGAGTAGAAAATGAAATGACTCGTAAATCAAAAGGAACCGGCCTCGGTTTATTCATTGTAAAATATTTAGTAGAACAACACAACGGAAAAATTGAATTAAAAAATAATTCTCCAAAAGGGTTAACTGTAGAAATTGAATTTAAAAAATAAATTTACGAACAAGGTTTAACGAAGTAAGATTTATGATTTAATTTACTTCTAAAATCAAAAATTATTAATCCTTGTTCGTAAATCAAAATTAAAAATCATGAATAAAAAAGTGGCGTTACTAATTTTAGATGGCTGGGGCCACGGCGACAAAACCAAGTCTGATGCTATCTTCAATGCAAATACACCGTTCGTTGATTCACTGGAAAAAAATTATCCGAATGCAGAATTGTTGACGGATGGCGAACATGTTGGATTACCCCATGGCCAAATGGGAAATTCAGAAGTTGGACATTTAAATATTGGAGCCGGCCGAATAGTTTATCAAGAATTGACACGCATCAACAAAGCAATCCGAGATGGTGAATTTCAAAAAAATAAAATTTTACTCGACGCATTTCAATACGCAAAAAAAGAAAATAAAAAAGTTCACTTTTTTGGTTTGGTTTCTACAGGTGGAGTTCATTCTTCACAAGAACATATTTATGCCTTATGTGATCTAGCAAAAGCACAAGGACTAACGAATGTTTTTATTCACGCCTTCACGGATGGGCGCGATTGCAACCCGACAACCGGAATGGCTCACATTAAAAATTTACAGAATCATTTAAAAAATTCTGTCGGCAAAATTGCCTCTGTTATTGGTAGATACTATTCAATGGACCGCGACAATCGCTGGCCAAGAATTCAATTAGCGCATGATTTAATGGTAAATGGAAAAGGCGAAGAAATTCAAGACCCAATTGAAGCCATTCAAAAATCATACGCTGCAGAAATTACAGATGAATTTATAAAACCATTTGTTATTGTTGAAAATAATAAACCAGTTGGTAAAATAGAAGAAGGTGATGTTGTTATCTCTTTTAATTTTAGAACAGATCGTTGTCGTGAAATTACAACAGTATTAACTCAAAAAGACATGCCCGAATTTGGTATGAAAAAATTAAATCTGCATTACGTAACAATGACAAATTACGACAGCACATTTCAACATGTCAACGTAGTTTTTGAAACAGATAACCTTAATAATACAATTGGCGAAATTGTCGCAAAAGCAGGATTAACGCAAGTTAGAATTGCTGAGACTGAAAAATATCCGCACGTTAGTTATTTCTTTTCGGGTGGGCGTGAAAAAGAATTTGCCGGTGAACGACGAATCATGATTCCTTCTGCAAAAGTAGCAACGTATGATTTGCAACCAGAAATGAGTGCCAAAGAAATTACTCAAGCCATTTCTGAAGACATGGAAAAAAATGGACCTGATTTTATTTGCCTAAATTTTGCAAATACAGATATGGTTGGTCACACAGGTGTTTATTCTTCCATTTTAAAAGCAGCAGAAGAAGTTGATGGGTGCGTAAAAAAATTAGTTGAAAAAGGAAAATCACTTGGATATTCATTTGTAATTATTGCCGATCATGGAAATTCAGATTTTGCAATCAATCTTGACGGTTCTCCAAACACAGCGCATTCATTGAATCCTGTACCAATTATTATTTTAGACAATGACGTAAAAAAAGTGGAGAACGGAATTTTAGCAGATGTTGCACCAACTATTTTACATTTAATGGGAATTGAAAAACCGGTTGAGATGACAGGGAAAGTTTTGGTCAACTAAATCATCTCCGTGTACCTCGGTGATCTCCGTGTCTCCGTGGTAATTAATAGCAATCTAACCACGGAGACACAGAGAGCACGGAGAATTCACAGAGAAAATCTTGCGCAGTTGCAACAACAATCTAGCAAAATCACCGTTAGTATTGAGCCAATGAAAGAAATAAAAATTCATACGACAAAAATTTTTATCTGCTTGCAATTAATTTTGCTTTCAATAGGCTCTGCTTATTCTCAAAACTGGTATCAAATCACAGATTTTCCTGGCACACAACGCGACGACGGAGCATCATTCGTGATAGGTGATACAGCTTATTGCGGAACAGGAAATTTACCTTGGGGAAATGGAACAATTAATTTTTACGCGCTAGACATGAACACCGATTCATGGAGCACAATTTCATCTTTACCAATTGGTGAAGAACGACAATACGCTTGCGGTTTTTCTTCGTCAAATTTTGGTTTTATTTTTGGTGGATTTAGTTCTGGTACTTTTATGAATGATATTTGGATGTACAACCCTACAACTAATTTGTGGATAGAAAAAACAGCGCTGCCGGATGTTGGAAGAAGTGGAAGTTCTTGTTTTGTAATTGGTGATACTGCATACATTGTTGGTGGAAAAACTTCTACAAATAATGCTATTGATGAAGTTTGGGCTTATGACATAACGAACGACTCATGGCAACAAAAAAATAATTTACCATTTGGAACAAGATGGCGTGCAGCAGCTACTAGCATTAACGATAAAGGCTATTTAATTTTTGGTAAAGCCACCGATGATTTATTTTGCGAAGAATTGTATGAATACAATTCGTTATTAGATTCGTGGAATCAAATTTCAACTTTTCCTGGACTAGGTCGCACCTATTCAACGTTAAAATCTATTTCAGGAGATTTGGTTTTACTAACCGGTTTAGACAGTCTCAACAATTCATACAACGATGTGTGGCGGTACAAAATTTTAAGTTCAACGTGGGATCAACTCAATTCAATTCCATCAACCGGACGACGTGGTGGAATGTGCTTTAACTATGGCTCCATTCTATACTACACAACTGGAATCAATCAATCAAATGTTAGATTAAAAGAGACTTGGAAAAATATAAATCCAACAGAAATTTCTGAAAATACTTCAGATGAAAATTTTAAAATCTTTCCAAATCCAGCACAAAATGAGGTAACGATTATTTCTAATTCAATTAACGCAACAGAATTTCGAACTATTCGTATTTTTGATTTATCTGGAAAATTAATTTATTCAAATTCAGAAATCAATCAACTTAATTCAAATGAAATTAACCTTGAAAATTTTAATGCAGGAATTTATTTTGTGCAAGTTGAAACATCAACAGAAATATATTCTCAAAAACTAATCATTCAATAAATGTGGTTCCTGGGTTTTGGTTATGCAGGTTTATTTATTGGTTCCTTCCTCGCTTCTACGCTGATTCCTTTTCCATCTGAAGGATTATTAATTGGAGGATATGAAATTGGTTTAGACGTAATAGCATGTCTCATAATTGCGACCGTCGGAAACTTTTTAGGCGGAGTCACTAATTATTACATTGGTTATAAAAGCAACAATGAAAAATTAATTAAACGATTCAAATTAAGCGAAGAAAAAATTGAAAAATGGAGACAGCGTTTTTCAAAATGGGGAATTTGGTTGGGACTTATTTCGTGGGTTCCTTTTATTGGAGACCCAATGGTGGCTGTTCTTGGATTTTTTAAAGTGAAAATTATTCCGCTCTGCATTACAATGTTTATTGGAAAATTTTTAAGGTATTTAATTTTGACATTGATTTATTTGGAATTAGTATTTTGATGAAACATATTAAAGTCAATTTAAATTTGGATAATTAATCCTACCTTTAAACTAATAATCTTATCAAAATTACACAATGCGTTTTGGCCTTTTAAATTATACTTCTCTTCAAGTTTTCTTGTTAACAACAACAATTTGTTCAGCTCAAAAAGAAACGTCACTTTTCAAATCACTATCTCCAGAAAACACGAAAGTATATTTTCAAAACACAATAGTAGAAAACGATTCGTTTAATTATTTCTATTACGATAATTTATATAACGGTGCCGGCGTTTCAATGGGTGATATCAATAACGATGGTTTGCCTGATTTATATTTCGTCAGCAATCAAGGCGCCGATCAATTGTATTTGAATTTGGGCGAAATGAAATTTAAAAATATCACCAAAAAAGCATTTAAAAATCAAGATCAATTAGGTTGGCATACTGCTGTTTCCATGGCGGATGTTAATGCAGATGGTTGGCTTGATATTTATGTTTGTAAGCATGGAATTGGTGCTGGTTCACAAGTTAATTTTCGAAATCTTCTGTACATAAATAACGGTAACAAAACTTTTACCGAACGCGGAAAAGAATTTGGAATTGATGATCCAGGAAGATCTATGGATGCAGATTTTTTTGATTACGATCAAGATGGCGATTTAGATTTACTCGTTACAAATCACAGAGAGAATACTTGTATCATGGATCAGTTTAATCACACTACTTATCTCGAACAATTTCACTCCAATAGATTATACACAAACAACGGCAACAACACTTTTACGGAAACAACAAAATTGGCAGGAATTTTATCTTTTGGATTTTGTCTTTCCACATCAATCGGTGATGTAAACAACGACGGCTGGCCTGATGTTTATATCACAAGTGATTATTCAAATCCTGATTTTCTTTTTATCAATCAACAAAACGGAACATTTAAAAATGAATCGAAAGATCGTTTACGTCACACATCACATTATTCAATGGGCAGCGACATAGCAGATTTTAATAACGATGGCAATGCGGATGTCTGTGTACTTGACATGTCGAACAAAGATTATGTGAAGTCAAAAACAAATATGGGAAGCATGTCGGTCGGAACATTTTTAGACAATGTTGCAAAAGGATTTAATTATCAATACATGTATAACACCTTGCAATTAAATTTAGGTTCAGGGTATTTTTCTGAAATTGCGCACATGGCTGGAATGGCAAGCACAGATTGGAGTTGGGCTCCACTCATTGTTGATTTTGATCAAGATGGCTTAAAAGATATTTACGTGACAAATGGATATTTTAAAGATGTAAGAGACAAAGATTTTACCAACGCCGTAAAAGAATATATGGCAACAAAACCGACAAAATTTGATGTGCAAAAAATGGGAGCACTCATTCCACAATCAAAAGAAACTGATTTTGTTTTTAGAAATAATGGCGACTTAACGTTCAAAGATAAAAGTTCTGATTGGGGCCTAACAACCGGCACCAATTCTAACGGTGCAGCCTATGGTGATTTAGACAATGACGGTGATGTTGATTTAGTTATAAATAATTTGAATGAGCCAGCTACCATTTTAGAAAATACAGGAACAGGAAAAGATTATTTGAAAATTAAATTAATTGGACCTAAAGAAAATCCATTTGCTTATGGCGCTAAAGTCACCATTAAAATGGGATCATCACCTCAACAGGTAATGGAATTAAACCCTTCGCGCGGATACGCTTCATCGTCTGACTTGATTTTTAATTTTGGATTAGGAACTGACCAATTACTTACAGAAATAATTGTTCAATGGAATTCGAAAGAACAAACGCTAATAACTTCTCCAAATCCGAATCAGACCTTAACAATAAATTACGAAACAGTAAAAAAAGACATTGCAACTACCATTTACCCATTTGTAGAAAATCCAGATACAAAATTTGCAAAAATTACAGAAGTTGAATTTGATGATTATCGAAGAGAAGTTTTATTGCCACAAAAAATGTCACAACTAGGACCATTTTTATCAAAAGGATTTATTCATGGTAGTCCTGAAGAAGGCCTAACACCTGGGTCTTGGGATCCCTATTCAGATTTGTTAATTGGTGGAGGAAAAGACGAAAAAACTAGGATTTATTCTTCCGAATATGAAAATGAATTTAGTCTTTCTGTTCAAACTGATTTGGATAAAGATTCCGCTTACGAAGATGCTGGCTCCGTTTTTTTTGATGCAAACAATGATGGTTATGATGACCTATTTATTGTGAGTAGTGGAAATGAATATGACCGTTTCTCACTCTACTATCAACACCGTTTGTACATCAATGATCAACATGGAAATTTTATCAGAAAAAAAGATGCACTCCCTAAAATTATTTCAAGTGGACAATGTGTAGCGATAAATAATTTTGACACTGACGATGATTTAGATTTACTTGTGCCAGGAAGACAAGTGCCGGGAAGATATTTGGAAAAACCAGAATCCATTTGGTTGGTCAATCAAAATGGAAAATTCACCAATAAAATTTCTGAAATTGCTCCCGAACTTCAGTACTTAGGTATGATTACAGATGCAGTGTTCATTGATTTTGACCAAGATGAAGACAAAGATTTAATTGTTGTTGGTGAATGGCTTGCACCAACTTTTTTTGAAAATGTAAACGGAAAATTTACAAAAGTTTCGAAATTAGAAAACGAAAATGAAATGTACGGTTGGTGGAATTGTATTGAAACCGTAGATGTAAATAATGACGGCGTGAAAGAGTTCTTAGTTGGAAATGTTGGATTGAATAATAAATTTCATCCGAGCGCTGAATACCCTATGAGCGCTCAGCTTGCAGATTTTGACAGCAGTGGAACGTTAGATTTAATTCTCAGTAAATATTTTGCAGGTATCCAACATCCTGTTCGTGGGCGAGAATGTTTATCAGAACAAATTCCGGAAATTTCTGAACGATATAAAACTTATGGTTATTTTGCGAAAACACCTTTTCAAGAAATTTTTAATCAGAATATCAAATCAGAAAAAGTAACAAACTTCGCTAACGGAATTTTAATTTTAGTAAATGGAAAATACCAATTTCAACCATTCGAAAATTTTGGACAAATAGGTTGCATTAATAAATTTATTCCCGTTGAAATGAATGGTGATGACTACATCGATTTTATTGCATTTGGAAATAAATATGAAGCCGAAATTGAAACACCGCGCTACGATGCCAACCCAGGCTTGGTCTTTCTAAATCAAAAAGGAAAAGGGTTTAAAATTATACCGTTGCAAGATTTTGGTCCTTTCGTGAACAAGAATGCTAAGGATGCGATTATGATTGGAAATTCTATTTTCATTTCTAATTCTGGAGAATCGGTTGATCGATATCAACTTTGGTAGATGTTTTGGTTGAAGATGTTTTGTGGTTGATCTATTTTTTTTTAAAACAGAGGTTCAAAGAGTAATACCGATACCGGTCTGCCTGACGGGCAGTCAAGCAGGTATCGGCATTTACATTACTAAGTCCAAATTGTCCTTTGGACTAATTTGATCTAAGTAATGGTATAAAACCACAGAGTTACACGGAGAAAAAAAATCCTGATTATCCGTCAGCCGACGGACAATCAGGATTTTTGGAATTTGTTTTTTTTGAATTTTGAATCTATTTTCTAGTTCATTCTCTTCTGAAGCTCTTTATTCAAAGCCTCTAAGAAATCTTCTGTGTAAACGTAATCAGAATCTTTTAGATTTTTTCCGTGAACACAAACTGCTAAATCTTTTGTCATGATTCCGGTTTCTACTACATCAACACAAACTTTTTCTAGTGTTGTACAGAATTTTGCGAGCTCGGCATTGTTATCCAATTTAGCACGATGACCTAAACCTCTTGTCCATGCAAAGATTGATGCAATAGGATTTGTAGACGTTTTTTTACCGGCCATGTGATCACGGTAGTGACGTGTTACTGTTCCGTGAGCTGCCTCTGCCTCCATTATTTTCCCATCCGGTGTAATCAACACAGAAGTCATTAAACCAAGTGAACCAAAACCTTGCGCAACAGAATCTGACTGAACATCACCATCATAATTTTTACACGCCCAAACAAACGAACCGCTCCATTTTAAAGCAGATGCAACCATGTCATCAATTAATCTGTGCTCATAAATTATTCCAGCAGCAGCAAATTTTTCTTTGAAATCTCTGTCATAAATTTCTTGAAAAATATCTTTAAATCTTCCGTCGTATTTTTTTAGAATTGTATTTTTTGTAGAAAGATAAAGTGGCCATTTTTTGGCTAACGCAACGTTGAAACAAGATGATGCAAAACCTTTGATGCTTTCATCAAGATTATACATCCCCATTGCAACACCTGCACTTTTAAAAGTATAAACTTCGTGTTCAATTACTTTTCCATCTTCACCTTCAAACTTCATGGTTAATTTTCCTTTTCCAGGAACCAAAAAATCAGTTGCTTTATATTGATCACCAAATGCGTGACGACCAACAATGATAGGCGATGTCCAGTTTGTTACCAAACGCGGAACATTTTTACAAAC
>Ga0163144_10017662_pt1 | contig 14521 bp, 11 predicted proteins | sample OliLak19BULKMAT1_FD_123175 | JGI IMG/M metagenome (GOLD analysis project Ga0163144, IMG submission 123175) | Freshwater microbial mat bacterial communities from Lake Vanda, McMurdo Dry Valleys, Antarctica - Oligotrophic Lake LV.19.BULKMAT1 | ecosystem: Environmental > Aquatic > Freshwater >... | reverse complement strand
GAGACCGAAGCCGAAGCCGAAGCCGAAGCCGAAGCCGAAGCCGAAGCCGAAGCCGAAGCCGAAGCCGAAGCCGAAGCCGAAGCCGAAGCCGAAGCCGAAGCCGAGACCGAGACCGAGACCGAAGCCGAGACTGAAGCTGAGACTGAAGCCGAGACCGATGCTGAGCTGACTGCGCAGGTACACGGTGCTGGATTGGCTGGTGCTTCGATTGAGTATCACGCATCAGATGCTGACCATGCATTTGCGGCGGGGTGCGCCATCGCCGATCAGCCGTTGTCGGCATCTCCTGTCGATATGCCGATGGATGAAACTGAGGCGGAGTCTGAATCCGATATCGAACTCGTACTGCCGGGCGCTCTTGATTCGGAACCAGCAACCCTGATCGTGGCTGAGTCTTCTGCCTCATCAGTGGCCGAAGCCGAAGCCGAGACCGAGACCGAAACCGAGACCGAAGCCGAGACCGAAGCCGAGACCGAAGCCGAGACCGAAGCCGAGACCGAAGCCGAGACCGAAGCCGAGACCGAAGCCGAAGCTGAAGCTGAAGCTGAGCTGGCTGCGCAGGCACACGGTGCTGGATTGGCTGATGCTTCGATTGAGCATCACGCATCAGATGCTGACCATGCATTTACGGCGGGGTATGCCATCGTCGAGCAGCCGTTGCCGGCGCCGCCTGTCGATATGCAGGTCGATGTGGTGAATCCATCGGCTGGCGCTGTTGATGAGCCCGAGTCCGATGACACTCAATCAATCTTTCATGAGCCTCAGATCACACCAACTCGGGTTGATCCTTCAGAGGCAGACGAGGTTGCGCCGGTTTACCTGATCGATGAGTCAGAGCAACTTGGCTCTGTTTTGGATGCAGCGACGGCTGCCTTGCAGTCGGAGCTGGCGGATGTTGCGAACGAGCTGAGCAACGCGCGTCAGCAGCTCGGCCAATCCAACGCATTGACCACGCAGCTGCGTTCGGACTACGAAAATGCGCGCAATAACCAACTGCTGCTAGACCGCGCGCTCTTGGATGAGCGCGCAACCCGCGGCAGCATTGAGAATCAGCTAGCCGATGCCCTTGGCGAGCTGGTGGATGCCAGGGCACGGGTAGATTCGCTTGCTCTTGATAACGAGAAGCTCATCGGAGATATCGGCTGGACTGAGGCACGGCTCCTGCGAGGGCAGGGTGATCTGTTGGACCTCACGCAGGAGCTTGAGTCTGCCAACGGAGCAATCGGACATTTTTCCCGAGATCTCGCTGAAGAACGCGGACGAACCGCTGCTTTGCAAAGCGAAAGTGAGGCTTTGCGCAAGTCGCGGGAGTCCGAATTGCGCCGCTTGTTTGAGCTTGAGCTGGAGGTGGCGACGCTACAAAAGCACGCAAATCAGGCAGAAACGATGTTGCTCGAACAGGCTCGCGAGCGTGATTTGGCGCGTGAACGCGAACAAGCTCGAGAACAAGATTTGGCACGTGAGCGCGAACAGGCTCGCGAGCAGGAATTGGAGCGCAAACGCGAACAGGCCCGCGAGCAGGAATTGGCGATCGAGCTCGAACAGGCCCGCGAACAGGATTTGGCGCGCGAGACTCTTACTGCGGACGAAACCAGCGATATTTCCAAGGACATCAGCGCCCCGCAGCAGAGCGGTCCGGATGCATCGCCGGCAAGCTCAACGTTGACTACTCGACGTGCTGATTTTTCGACCCGTAAAGCCGATCTGCAGTCAGTCGTTCAAAACGCTGCCGTGGTCGCGCCCATCACTGAAGAAGACATGGAGATCGAGCGACAGCGCGAGGCAGTGTTTGCTCATCCGCTGCAGGACTTGCAAGCGCGCTCTTACTTTGCCGCGATTCCTTGGAAGGGGCGTCGTGTGGAACTGACCGTGTCTATCGGAGCCGAGCCGACAGCAGACGCCGCCACCGCGATGAAAAACCTAGGATGGGAGCTGCCCTCCAAAGAGCGCGCGACTGGCTCCTTCGCGTTTGGTGCAGCGGTTCGCTCCGCCATGTCCAATGCTAACGCTGCCCCGAAATGACCAAGCTACGAGAGGATAACTACGTGCCTACTGAAATTCTGTCTCCTCGGGCACTGGGCTCGACGGGTGCCTTGCGGCGTCATCCGCTGGTCGGCCCGCTTTTGCGGAAGGCCGAGGGGCGCCACCTGGGCGAGGAAGAGCTGCAGGAGTATCGCCGTCAGGTGCCTGCATTCGAAAGCCGGGCGGCAGCAGCCGCCGAGGTTGCCGCGTGCGAAGCGCAGGTGGTTGAAAAGACCGTCAGCGACATCTTTGCGATTTACGCATTCGAGAAACATCACGCGTTGGCGGCAATCAAGGCGCCGCGCGACATTACCAACGTGAGCGTGTACGCCACCCACGCCATGTTGATGAATGATGGCGAATGGTTCCGCGACAAGCTACTGCTTTGGTTGCGGACGATCCTGCAGGCGTTTCGTTTTCCGGTGCGCGAGACCAGCGCTAAAAAGGTCTTGTTTGCCGCTCGCCCGTCGAGCAAGGACAACTCGATTGAGCAGATGCCGCAGTTGACCCAGGCCGTTCACGAAACCTACGTGGTCCTTAAGCGCAATTACCAGCAGGTGCTGAGCCCGGTTTCTTACCAGCTGATGGAGCCTTACCTGCAGCAAGCAATCGATACGCTCTCAGCAAGTTAGCAGGGAAAAACCCATGCAATACCGCGAATATTTCACTGTTTCGGCGTCCAAGAAGACGGGGCTGATCACCCATGACCGTCTGGCCGCGCTCTACACCGAGTCGTCCTATCAATTTGATTTGTATGAGGGCACCGCAGTCGATAGCTCTAATACGCGAATTATTTATTTGTCGACGGACATCATTCGCGGCATCCAGGCGGCGTTGAGTTTTGAAGCCGGCGCGGCCTGGACGCTGGTGCTCAAGCGAAGCGGCACGCTTTGGGGAAAGCGCATCTTCAAGGCGCTGAACAAACAGGTGCTTGCCGAGTTTGGCGAGAAGATGCCGATGATGTCGGTGCCGAATCTGTTTGCCCTGCTGTCTGAATATTTTGGATTGCATGGCTGGGGGCGGCTCAGGTTTGACACCTCGATAGCAAACACATCAGGCGTGCTTGTTGTTGAACTTCACAACGGAATGATCAGTGACTCCCTCGACAGCCTCAAGGAGCGCGCCGACTACATTGTTGCCGGCATGTTGGGCGCGTTTTTCTCCGAGCTAAGCGGAGTCGAGCTCGATTGCATCGAAGTGACGACCCCATTGCTGGGGGCCGAATCCAGCCGCTTCTACATCACCGATACGGATCGAATTGCTTCGCTTAGTACTCTCATCGAAGAAGGCATGTCGGAAGATGAAATTCGCCAACGACTTGCTTGATCCATCCACCCTGCTGGCTGACCGTTACGCGATCCAGAGCAAGCTCTCGGAAAGTGCGTCGGCCGTTATTTCGCTTGCTCAAGACAACGGCAGGGGTGGGCGTCTTTGTGTGCTTAAGCAGTTCTCATCAAAACAGAGGGGTGCCTACCTTCGGGAAGCGGCGGCGGCTATAAACATAGCCAATCCGCACATCCTCTCGCCGCTAGATACGTTCTATCTTGGCGAGGAAGGTACTTGCTTGGTGTACGAATACTTTCCCGAAGGCACGCTGAAGAACTGGATGGAGCGAAACCCGGGACGTGCCCCGCAAGTGATCATCGACCTGTGCATGGAGAATTTGCTTGGCGCGCTGGGACATCTGCATGCGCAAAAACGCATTCACTGCGACATTAAGCCTGAAAACATCTTTGTGCGACGTACCGACACCAAGCTTGAGTTCCTGCTTGGCGATCTCGGCGCTACCTGCTCTTTGCGCGAGGCGCTCGACGGGAGACATCGCACCGGCAGCCCAGCCTACATGGCGCCCGAGCGATTTTTCGACAAGTTTGATTTTGCTTCCGATTTTTACTCAGTGGGCGTTGTCTGCTTCGAATTGGCGAGTGGGCAATTGCCGTTCTCGGGGGGGCCAGCAGAGATCAGCCGCCACCATCTCAACAAGGCCGTGCCGTTGGAAATGATCGTAAATACGCGCTTGCAGGGATTCTGCGGTGCCCTGTTAGAGAAAGACCCATCGCGAAGGGTGAGCAAGGTGGACGTGGCGATGACGCTGCTCACCTCGCGTCCCAGCCCTACCGAAACATCGACATCCGCACGGGCTGCGTCTTCCGTGCAGGCTGTCATCAAGCAAGAGCCACAGCGAGTTTTGCGCAGCGAAAAGCTGAAGCTGGTGCTTACTCTGCCGGTTCCTGAAGGTGCCATCGATTTCCACCTGTTTCGGATCGGCGACAGTCCGATGGTGGTGTTTGATCACGGCGCACACCTGTGCAGTCATACGCAATCGGGAAAGACTAGCGGCCTGTTAATTGCGAAGTCGGGCAAGCTTCTTGCCCAGAGCTCAAGCCAGTTCGCATTCGTGCTCGAGTCGCGTCTGATGTTGCTGGACTTGGAATCAGGCGCACGTCATGTGCTGGCGCAGGAGTGCCCGGGAGTGCTCGACTTCGCGCTCAACTTGTCGGTGGTCGCATGGCGTACTCGGCGCTCGGTGCATGCGATCAACCTAGAAACCAAGGAGGCGATCTCACACCTCGCCAGCCACTACCTGATGGAGCCAGCGTTGGCTGTGCTCGCCGACGGCAACATCTGCAACGCCACTGGGGCCATGAACAACGAACTGATGTTTCGCAAGAAGGACGGCACCGAGGCGCGCCGGGTCGAGCTGGACGGACCGACCCTACACATCGCCAGCGACAAGCGCAGCGTACTCGCGGTGACGCTCGACATTAGCCAGCGCGACCGGTTTTCGATCTGGCGGGCGTCGGAGTTCGCCGCACCCCAGCGCCTACCTGTGGACATGGAGGTTCGCCAGTGGTCGCAAACGGCCGGCCATTTGTTCTGGCTGAATGCAGATAACGAGATCTTCCACGTAGGCATCGGTTTGAGTCCTCGCGTGGTGTTTCGTCAATCTGAACGCATCGCCGGTTTCAGCCTGTGCGCCGACCATACTTTCCTTGGCGTGCGCCACGCAGCAGATGAAGACGGCGGTGATCGCGTCTACATCTATTCGACCTGACCTGGAGTTCTGAGCATGAATGGATTAACCCAACACAGACCCTCGCGGCGGATCAGCTGTCTGTTCTATACGCACCCTTGGGCGATCCGCGCTATCAGGGCCAGCACCTTTGGCCTCGACGAGTCGCTGCTGCTGGTAGAAATCGCCGAAAAACCGGTGCTAGGCGCGGTTTTTGACCTCCACAAGCGCTTACGTAGGGGAGTGGCCGGATTGCTGCACAGCCCCACCGCAATCGACGATTTGTGCGACACCCTGCCTGACGTGAAGTATCGCGTGATGTTTGCCGCACACCCGGCCGTATCCGTACCGGCGATGGCGGGAGGCGTCGGCGTGTTGCCCTATGTCGACATGCCTGAGCGCGATGTGATTTTGCTCGTGAATCTGAGCGAATACAGTGCGTTTACTGCCGTATATCCCTATTGTTCGAAGTTCCATTTCATGTGGGACGTGGCGGATCCGCAAAGCTATCTTTTGCCGGAAGCAGCAAAACTGCTGACGCGAATCCAGGTCATGCGTCGTGACACGTGGGGTGGGTTCTTCTGGTACGCAGATCCAGGTCGGCCGTCGGCCGATGCTGTGGAGCGGCTGGGCATGCTCAAGGCCTTGGCCCGCGCGCCCTCTCTGGCCTTGCCTTCATGAATCACGCTCTGGCTGCATTAGAGCGCGTATCGTTTGGCGCGCTGCCTGACCCTGCCGAGCTCGCGATCATGCTCAGCGATCCCGAGTGCCGACTGGTGAACCTGTCCGGGGTCGAGCCTGAGCACATCTATGCTGCAGTGGACGGTTGGCAAGGCGCGATCTCCTCTTTTGTCATGGCGGATGTCTTCAGTCGAGATGCCGATATGCGTGCTTATGATTTGGCCACTCTGGTGCCGCCCACTTCGGAGGAATTGCTGACGGCGATGGGAGTCGAAAACGCGGAAATATTTTGCATGGCGGTGCGGACGGCCACTCGCCTGATACGCCGTCCGACCGGGCGGGTGCATGTGTATTGCCATCGGGGAATTGGGCGATCAGTGGCGGTTACGTTCGCGTCGGTCGCGGTGCTGCTAGGGCTCTCACCACTGGCGGCTGCTCGGGTTTTTCTGCGCCGCTGGCCGAATACGAGATTGAGCCCGCGCATGATCAGTGCGATTGAACTCGTCAACATGGGCCCTGCGTTCAGCAGCGCGCTGCATTTCGGAAATAGAGCCTGATGGCTGGCTTTGATTCGCTGAGGTTGCCATCGCTGATCGCTCTGGCACCGTTGGTGCCGCAGTTGCTCAACTGGCCCGCGCACATCGTCGACGCGTCACGCACATTGCCAAGCGGGCTACTGCAACTGACCTGCAGCGCATGGCGGTTCAACGGTGGCGGTGAGCTTCGCATGGCGTGGATCAGCTCGCCGAAGATACAAGTCTTTACCTGCTTTGCTTATCCAGGCGAGCAGTCGTCGCAGGCGATGTACGCGATGGAGTTTGTTCAGCTGGGCACGCGTCCGATCGTGGCGGTGCTGGATTTCGCCTGCGCGCAGGGTGCCGAGCCTACGGCGCAGGCGCAACACTGGCTAGCTGACGCCCGTATCCAGCACGCCATCGAAGCCAATGCGCAAGATGCTCCTGAATGGTTTGTCGAATGCCGCTCCGCCAACAACATATTTCTGCGGCCCGCGTCAGCATCGCACTTCGGGGCGCTGGGCCTGCTGCATTTGGATCTACTCGGTCGATGGTGCGCCGCTGTGGGCGGTGACATCGCGTCGGGTGGTCAGCAGATTTCTGATGCCCGGTTCAATGACTACAAGCACCATCACCGCATGAATTCTCCTGGCTTGCCGCTTATGGAAAAGAATTTCGGTGTGCAGTGGACGTCTGATTTCCTCGATACCTATTTCTTCCGCTGAGGTGATGGATGGCCGTTCAATCATTTGACTATGTGATCGTGGGCGGCGGTATGGCGGCCGACTCGGCGGTAAAGGGGTTGATTCTGTCTGACCGCAGTCGGACCGTCTGCATGATAGGTGACGAGATCGACCCTCCTTACAATCGTCCACCGCTGTCCAAAAGCCTTTGGAGCGGGCTTTCGATAGAGGAAGTCATGCGGCCAAAGCGGTCGGCGGTCAGCATGGTGTCTGGCCGCGAGATCGTAGAGTTAGACGTCGGCCGCAAATTCGTGCGCGACAATCGCGGCGAGATCTACAAGTACGGGCGCTTGTTGTTGGCTACCGGCTGCCGTCCGCGGCGCCTGCCCGGCAAGGCTGATCGTGTCATCTACTACCGGACGCTGGCCGATTTCAGGCGGCTCTGGGAGCTGGCTCAGGCTCGTCAACCCATCACCATCGTTGGCAGCGGGCTGATCGGTGCCGAGATGGCCGGCGTGCTGAGCAAGGCAGGCTCGCGCGTGACGGTGCTCGGCGCGGGCGCTGGCTTTTGTGCCGGCCTGTTGCCCGCCGCACTAAGTACCGAGTTAACGCTGGCGCTGACGCGCAGCGGGGTGACCTTCATGCCCGACGCGAGGGTTACCGCAGCCAATGCATCGGGGGCGCAGATCGCGCTGTCGTTGGCGTCGGGCGCGGAAATTGTCGCGTCCAATGTGATTGCGGGCTTGGGCGTGTTGCCAAACGAGGCGCTGGCGGTGGCGGCGGGTATCCGGTGCGACGGCGGCATCATGGTGGATGAGTACCTGCAGACCAGCGTGGCCGATGTGTTTGCTGCGGGCGATGTGGCCCGGTTCCGTGTGCCTGAGCTGGACCGATGGCTGCGTTCCGAGCATGAGGAAAATGCCAATTTCAGCGGGCTAGCCGCAGGCCGTTCAATGGCTGGTGCCCGCGAACCGTTTCAGTCCATGCCCTATATGTACTCGAATGTGCTTGATTTTGCCTTCGAGGGCATAGGCGTACTGGATGCGTCGCTGCACACCATCGTGGAGCGCGGAGCTGAGCGCAGTGCTGTCGTCTACTACGTCGAGGGGAGTAAGGTTAGAGGCGTACTCTTCTGGAACGCACGTTCCGATGTTGAGGCGGCGCAGGACCTCATCTGCAGCGGCCAATTCGACGGGCATCGTATCTCGAAAGCGCTCCCGGTGTTGGCCAACTGATCGGAAACCCCGCATGCAAACCACAATCGCAAACCTGAAGCTTGACGGATCTCCCCCTAATGATTGACGCGTCAAGCGAGCCGGCCAGTGTCGCTGTCACCCGCATCGCCGAGCTCGACATCGCGCTGGTGCGGGTTGATCAGTGGGGTTGCATCGACGGAATAACCTCGGGCTTATGCCGGCAGTTGAAGCTGGCTGCCACCGAGCTGATGGGCGTGCCGCTCACGCTTGCTGAAAACATGCTGTTCGATTGCGCAGCGCTGGTTCCCTGCGACATTGACTGCAGTCCAATTTGGGGCGCGTCCTGCGACGGTAATCAGGCCGTGCTGCGCGTGCTGCCGCGGATCGAACTGCTGCTCAATCCGGATGATAACGCCGGAGAATCGTGGTTCCTGTGCCGCCCGAATGGTGTGATCATTTATTCTGCAGCGGGGCTGGTGCTCAGACCCGGCGGCCGCCTGCTGGGGCCCCATTTGACGCTGTTCGACCTGCTACCCGGCGAGTCGGTAGGCATCTCCAATATTCTGGCGCGCGCTGTTGCCCAGGTGGGTGAGTGCTCTAGCCTGTCCGTTCGCCTGCCCAATCTAGCAGCGATCAAGATAAGCGCGATCAGCACCGACGGCGTCACTGTCGAGGTGTGTATGCGCCCGGTCGCCGGCACTTCGTTGTCGCTTACACAGCTGATAAATTCGCCGACCTTTGCTGGCGTGGGCGACCTGCTGGCCGAGGGTCTGTCCGTCCATGATTTCGATGGCCGCACGCTCTACATCAACACGGTTGGCCAGCAGATTCTGAGATCGGCGCATACGCACGGCGAGTTGCTACCGCTCAGCGAGTTGATCCACGTCGATTACCGCCGTCGATTCGCCGGGCTGTTGGCTGCGTCGCTAAAAGGGGCCAGCGGGCGTGCCTTCTTCGGACTGGCCATTGCCGATGGCGGCGACGCGTCTGGGAGCCAAGCGTCTTGCTGGATCGAAGTTTCATCGCGACCAATCCGTAACTCGCAGGGTGACTTCGACCGCTTCGTGCTGGTGTTTCGAGACTGCAGCGCGCAGCGTCAGCTTTTAATGCACACCACCAGACTTTCTTTGGCCGCCGAGCGCACGTCCAACATGGTGTGCATCACCGATGAGCGCGGCCGCGTGGAATGGGTCAATTCCTCATTTGAGCGCATATCCGGCTATTGCCTTGACGAGATCAAGGGCCGCACTCCGGGCAGCTTCTTGCAGGGGCCAGAGACTGACTCCACGCAGAAACGCCGGCTGGCAACGGCCATTGCAAGCAACCGCATGGTGACGGCCACGCTGGTCAACTACGCGCGCGACGGCAAGCCGTATCTGGTCGCGTTAACTGTCGAGCCGATATTTGAGTTGTCGGGTGCTGTTTCAGGATTTTTTGCGCTGCAAAACGATGTTTCGGAAAAGGTCAGCGACAGAAATCTACTTCATCGTATCCACGCGCGGCGCAAGCTCGCGCTAGCGTCGGCGGGGCTGGGCTACTGGGAATACGACCGTAACTCCGGCCTGATTCACGTCTCCAGCGAGCTGGCTGAGCAATTTGGCCTTGATGGTGTGTCGCTCGACGCGAGCTTTAGTAAGGTGTTTCGGCGCCTGCATCGACGGACACGTGGCACATTGGTACAGGCGCTTCGCGATGCAGGCCGCGTAAATGACGGCCGCATCGACGGATCCGTCAGCGCAGGCGCAGACGCGGCGCGCGTCGTTAGGATAGTCGGCAGGCGCTATACGTTGGGCGGTAGTGAGTCTTGGGTTGGCGTCGGGCAGCTTGTCTTGGTCGGTGAAATGGGCACAACGGCCGCAGCGCGGAACGATGCCGTCACGCCGCCGCTGCAGTTGCAGCCATCTGGCGCAAATGCTGGATCACTAGGCAACCATGATGCCGTTCCGAACGCTACGCACGTGCGTCTGGAACCGCTCATGCAGTCGTTGCCGAGCGAGAGCGAATTCCCGATCGCAGCGAAGCTGATCGCAGATCTAATCCCTGGTGGTTACGTGGTGCATCTGGTCCTCAAAGCCGGGCGCATAATCGAGATGCGCGTGATCGGCGAGGGTTTTCAGACCCTGCACGGCTTCTCGGCCGCCGAGATGATGCGAAGCGACTGCCAGCGGTTAACCGCACCGAGGGCTGAGCGTGAACGCTTGATGAAGTCGATTATCAACGCAGCGGCTAGCACCGACTCGTTCGAGATTGAGTTCGTGCGCACCGGCGCTGACGGAGATCTGCTGTGGTCGTTGTTTCGTGGCAACGCCCGCCAGGATGCGGATGGCAGAACGGCCGTGCATGGTGTGGTGATCGACATCGACGTTCGCAAGCGCGCCCGGCTGGTGCTCGATGAACGAAGCCAGTTGGTGGCTGCGTTTGCCGACAGCGTTCCGGATGGCGGGGTGTTTCAGATTCAGGTGTTCACGACCGGCCTTTCGGAGTTGAGTTTTGCCAGCCAGAATTTCGGACAGCTGTGTCCCGGGTTCAAGCGCCACGCCGCTGACCCGGTCGATCTGCTGTTTGCCGATTCGGCTCCGGCGGTGCGCAAGGAGCTTTCCCGCAAAATCCAGCGCAGCTGCACCCAGCTCACCAATCTGGACCACGAGTTTACGATTGGGGTGAATGAGTCCGAGCGGTCGTTCGTGATTCGGGCAAGACCGGTGCTTGCATTGGGGCGCGTCATCCTCAACGGACTGCTGCTGGACGGCACCGAGCGGGCGCGATCGCGGCGGGCGCTGGCCGAGCGCGAGCAAATTTTGCGCAACATTGGCGATAACCTTCCCAGCGGGTTTGTGTTTCAGCTGATCCGCGAAGCCAATGGTGCGACCCGATTTACCTACGTGTCGGCCGGCTTCGAGAAGCTGACGGGGCTTCCACGGCAAGAGGTCTCGATCAGTATCGCCCCGCTCTTGCGACTTTTTTCGGCCAGTGACGCACTGCAGTTTGAAACGCGCCTAAGGGAATCGATGCGCCGGCTTGTGCCGCTCGAATTCGAATGTGCGCTTTGCAGTGACGGAAAAGTCGTTTTTCTTACCCTGCAGATAACAGCCCGGCCGCGTCCGTTCTCCGGCGGCGCCACGTTATGGGAAGGCGTGGGGTTGGACGTCACCGCGCGGCGGCGCACTGACGAGGAAAAGCGCGCGCTGTTCAGCCGGCTTGAGCACAAGTCGACCGAACTGGAGAGTGTTAACTACGCTCTCTCGCACGATCTCAAGGGTGCCGTGCTCAGCATGCGTGGCCAGCTTGATATCGCGCTTGAGAGTGCCTCTTCGTTGGCAAGCGATGATGTGCCCAGTGCTGCGATTGTTGATCGGCTGAAACGTGCTGTCGATATCACCGACAAAATGTGGAGCTTGCTTGCGCAGGTGCTGGAGCTATCGCGGATGGAGCGCACGGGATTGTCCCGGCAACGCATCCCGTTGGGGGAACTGATCCAGCCGACACTTGTTTGGGTTGCCTCGGTTGGCAAGCAATCGCGGCCGCCGATCATGGTTGAGTCAGCTGCTGTAGAGCTTGATTGCGACGTGCTGCGCATGCAGACGGTGCTTATGAACTTGATCGGAAACGCGATCAAGTTTTCGCCGCCGGACGCGGCCCCGATTGTGGTGGGCGCGCGCTACACGGATGACGGTGCGTTGCTCTCGGTGTCGGATTCTGGGATCGGCATAGAGGCTCGCTATCTGGAAAGAATCTTCACGCTGTTCGAACGCCTCGACACGGCGCGCGAAGGTGCCGGCGTTGGCCTCGCATTGGTGCGGCGGGTGGTTGAAATGCACGCGGGCCGAATATGGGCCACGTCGGATGGAATCGGGCACGGCACGACGTTCTGGGTCTTCCTGCCGCGTAAGCGATCAGCTGCCTTATCAAGGCCCCACGGAGCCCGCTGAGGTGCTTGCGCGTGCGTGTTAGCGGCCGCCATCTTCACGGGCCGGGTTGAGTCCGTGTGCGACCTTAATTGGCGGTCGCGCTTTTTGTGGTCGATGTTTAACACATCGGCATTGGTTTCTTATTCGCGCGTTTATCGCCGCAGTACCGACACCTAAGCTCATGACCCAAAGGAAAACTATTTCGGCATCCGTGTTGGCGATCGAAGATGATCCCCACCAGATGGAGCTGCTGTGCATGTCGATTCGTTCACTTCCGGTGGAGGTTCCGATCCTGATGGCTACCGATGGGATGGCTGCGATGCAGAAGATCGAAGCTATCGGGCCTGCCGACTTCGAGCGGACGATCGCACTGGTGCTGCTGGACCTGCGCTTGCCCAAGCTGCATGGTTTGGAAGTGCTCGCCCGCGCGGACGAGCTGTCTCTGACCAAAAAAACGCCATTCATCGTTTTCACTTCATCCGACAGTAGCGCAGAGCGTGATCGCGCCATGAGCATCGGAGCGCGTGACTATCTAGTCAAAGCGCTTGGTTACCGGCCGCTCCAAAAGCAGATTGCAGCGCTCTACGAGCGTTGGATTGAGCCGCGGATAGGAGGCCAATAGTCCACGCTGAGCTCGCACCCAACCGCTCGGCAAGCCAAGCCAAGCTGCCTGTTCGCTCGTCAGGCGTGCATCTTATGCATCTCGTGCGATGCCGGCGGCGCATCCTCGCTGCTAACGTAGCGGGCAAGATTTACCCTCACGGTTGTCCCTTCGCCTTCAACGGAGCTGACCTTGACCGTGCCGCCGATCCGACGAATCAGCATTCGGCTAAGACTTAGGCCCAGTCCGGTGCCCCATTCGCCTATCGTGCCGGGCGATGAATTCACCGAGTCTTCGGCGGTATTGATCGCGATTACGCGGTCCGGTGCCATTCCGTCACCATGATCCGAAACGCTTACCTCAACGCTCGCGGCAGCCCCACTCACACGCACTTCGACTGCTTTCCCCGGCGGTGAAAATTTAATCGCATTGCCGATGAGGTTCATCAGCACTGAGCGCAGCACGTTGCTGTCCGCGTTTACGAAGATGTCCGGTGGCGATGCTACATAAAGCGTGATTCGTTTGGCTGCTGCGGTTGGGATGAAGGGTGTCCATGCGTCGCTGATGGCGTCGGCGGCGGCGATCGACTCCATTTGCACGGTCATACCGCCGCATGATTCAGTGCTCCAATTGAGCAGATTGTCGACCAGTTGCGCGGCACCCAGCGCCGATGCCCGGATTGCGGTTACCCTCACTGCTGCGGCAGCAATGTCGCCATGCTCCAGTGCTGCCTGCGCAAGATCGCACAATCCGATCTGGGCGCTGAAAGGAGCCCGCAGATCGTGCGATATCACGGTCATCATTTGATCGCGTCGTTCAACGATATCCAGCATGCGGTCGGTGCGACGCGACAAGGTCCTGATGGTCCAGTTCAGTGAAAGTAGAGCCATGACCTGTCGCGACAGGCCTGCCAGCAGTTCGCGCTGTTCGGGGCTTAGTGATGATCGCGACTTGTTGTCGATCACGCACAACGAGCCCAATGCTAAGCCGGATGGCGTGAGCAGCGGTGCGCCGGCGTAGAACCGAATCCGCGGGGCACCGGTGACTAAAGGGTTTTCCTGAAAACGCGAATCGTTTTGCGCATCGCTGATTTCGAAAACCTCCTGTCCAAGTATGGCGTGCGCGCAGAAGGAGTGTTCGCGAGGCGTTTCGCGCACATCAAGGCCAAGCTTGGACTTGAACCACTGTCGATGTTCATCGACCAGGCTCACAAGTGCGATAGGAGTGCCGCAAATTGCAGCCGCCAAGCGGGTTATGTCGTCGAACGAGGCCTCAAGATCGGTATCGAGCACTTCAAGCTCAGCCAAGTAGGCAAGCCGCTGGCTTTCGTTTGCGGGCAGTGGTGCGCTCATGATCCTCGCCCTGTCTCTCGGACTATTCTAAAGATTCTGCCACAAGACGCGGGTGTCATAGAAGCCATTTGATTCAAGTTGCCATTGCCGCCAAGATTTTGCCTCAATTTTTGCATAAAAAGGATCACCGATTGGCCGCTTCCAACAGACTGGACCTAACGGTGGTCGCATATGAGCGTTCCCCGCATGCGCGCGGATCAGTCGATCTTGAGCTGACGTGGTTTCTGACGGCTTTAGTCCTTCAAAAGTTAATGTGAGGGCATGTGCCGCTGTCCCGCCAAGGTCGAGGCACCCAAGGCTTGTTCGCGCTGCGCTTGTCATGCCGAAGATCCTGCTCACAACTTCGCTGATCACAAGCCTTGATGCGCGGCAGAAGGGATGACGGAATCGAGCCGTTTGCACGCATACGCGTGTGGCCACTCAGCAGGCAACGCATGGCGTACGCGCCATCCGGCCAGAGCGTTTCCAACATGGCGAGTTCGGGCTCGAGCTTGCATAGGCCGATGAGCTCGTGACCCATCGCTAAGTTCGCTGCGTTAGGGGTCATGTC
>Ga0163144_10017661_pt1 | contig 14522 bp, 10 predicted proteins | sample OliLak19BULKMAT1_FD_123175 | JGI IMG/M metagenome (GOLD analysis project Ga0163144, IMG submission 123175) | Freshwater microbial mat bacterial communities from Lake Vanda, McMurdo Dry Valleys, Antarctica - Oligotrophic Lake LV.19.BULKMAT1 | ecosystem: Environmental > Aquatic > Freshwater >... | reverse complement strand
GGGGTTCGTAACGGCGGGGATTCGCCGCTCGGGGTTCAATCGCCGCGAATCGGGGTCGGGAGCACCCCGGAAGGCGGGTCCGGCACGGCCATGGTGACCAGACGCCCGATGATAGCCCCGTGACCTTGCGAAAGCAGTCGATGCTTCCGGTGGAGTCGAGGGGAGAACCCCGGTTCATGCGGCCGGGCGTCAAGAGGACTGATGTGCGGGTGCCGACGGGTCGAAGACGACGTCTGAGCCGTCGTCCCGTACCTCCAAACCGGACCCAAACACAATGGAAGAATCGCCTCCGGTAATTATCCGCCGATCCGTCCGACACGATGTCGCGATGCGGGCAGCGGTGCGCACCGCTCCGGAACACGTCGGGGTGGTGAGGTTCACCGCCGCGGCCGGGGCAAAGGAGGGGTGGATCGACTGCGATGTGGTGGACTTGTCGAGCGGCGGGTTGGGGTTAATGACCACGTTCTTTGTACCGCGAAGGTGTGTGCTTCTGGTGCGGGTCTACGGGACCGATGCCGCGGCACCGCCGATCGCGGATGCGCCGTGCCGCGTGCAGCGGGTGTGCATGACGGATCGGCGACCGGCGTACCTCTTGGGCACGTCTTTCGAGGCGATGACGGCCGAGGCGGCGGAGCAGATTAACGATCTCCTGACGTTGCTGTCGCAAGAGGACTGAGCGTTCGAGCGACTTTGGAGCGATAGAGCATGCTTGACTCCAGACACTTTGTGATCCGCACGCTTCTGGCCGACGGCTTGATCAAGGACGCCGAGGTGCGGCGGGCCACGGATCACGCGGTAACCTCGGGCGGCGACATTCTGGAATCCATCGTGGCCCTGGGGATCGTCCCCTCGCGCAAACTGGCGATCGCGCGGGCCAAGGTGTGCGAGTATGCGTTTGTGGACCTGGGGATGTTCGACGTTGACATCCGGAACACCCGGCTGGTGGCGCGGAACGTCGCGGAAAAACTGACGGCCTTCCCGCTGTTTCTCATCGACGGCGTGGCGACGGTGGCGATGCTCGACCCGCTGAACCTGCAGGCGATCGATCAGTTGCGGCAATCGCTGAAGTCGGACGTTGACCCCGTTGTCGCGGACGCGGAACAACTGCGGGCGTTGATCTCGCGGGCCTACAGCCTGGCCCGTCCGGACGCGGCCGACGGCGTGGAGGAAGCGGTTTCCGAGAAGGCTCTCACGACGGGCGACGAGCCGATCGTGGCGGCGGTCAATCAGATCGTGTCGGGGGCCATCGACCTGGGCGCGAGCGACATCCACGTGAACCCCGACGAACACGACCTGCATTTGCGGTACCGGGTGGACGGAATCCTGCGGAGCCAGCAAGGCCCACCCCGCTCCTCGCACGCGGGGCTGGTGCAGCGTCTGAAGGTGCTCGCGAAACTCGACACCACGCAGACCCGGCGGCCGCAGGACGGGAAGTTCCGATTTGCCAGGGGCGGGGAGACGGTCGATATCCGGCTGAGCCTGCTGCCGACGATCCACGGCGAGAACGTCGTGATGCGTTTGCTGCGATCGGCTTCCCGGATTGGAAAAATCACGGACCTGGGGATGACGCCCCGGATGAACGCGTGGTACGAGGACGCGATCGCCCGACCCAACGGCATGATCCTCGTCACCGGTCCGACGGGCTCGGGAAAGACGACCACTCTCTACACCGCTCTCAATCACATCAACAAACCCGAACAGAACATCATGACGATCGAGGACCCGGTCGAGATTCGCCTGCCGCTGATCCGTCAGGTGCAGACGAACGCAGAGATCGGGGTGACGTTCGCGGCGGCCCTGCGCTCGATCCTCCGGCAAGACCCGGACGTGGTGCTGGTGGGGGAGATTCGGGACCCGGAAACCGCGAAGATCGCGGTGCAGGCGGCCCTGACAGGGCATCTGGTCTTCTCGACGTTGCATACCAATAACGCGATCGGGTCGATCGCGCGGCTCAAAGATTCGGGCGTTCCGCTGTTCGCGATCAACAACGCCCTCTTGATGGTTCTGGCCCAGCGGCTGGTGCGGAAGATTTGCCCGGGGTGCGCACGGCCGGAGAGCGAGGACACGCTGGCGAAGGCCGGCGTGCGCGTCCTGCCGGATTCAACCTTCCAGCGCGGCGCGGGGTGCGGCGCGTGCGGGGGGAGCGGCTACAAGGGCCGGCTGGCGGTGTATGAGATGCTGCGCATCACGCCGCGGGTGCAGAAGCTCATCGAGCGCGATGCATCCCAGAGAGAAATCGAGGTGGCGGCCCGGGTGGACGGGATGCGGTCGTTGTGGGAGGACGGGATGCTGAAAGCCGCCAAGGGGCTTACGACCATCGACGAACTCGCCAAACTTCGGGCGATCGTCGAGGACGACGAGCCGGCGACGGGCGAGCGGCCCGGCGAGGTTGCGGGCGTTGCTCAGAGGATCGCGGCATGAGCGTTCTGACCTTCAAGTACAGCGCGATCGACACCGCAGGCAAGGGCAAGAAGGGCTCGATCCGCGCGGCCACCGAGCAGGACGCATTCCGGCGCATCCGCGCGGCGGGGCTGACCCCGCTGAAACTGACCCGGACGGTCGAGCGCGGCCCGGTCTTCTCGTTCCAAAGGGTCAAGGAGGGCGATATTGCGGATTTGACGCGTGAGCTCTGTGTGCTGGTGGAGGCCAGGATCCCGCTTGATCGGGGGCTGGCATCCATCGCCGAGCACGACGGGAAGCCAGCGCTCACCGACATGGTGCGCGACATCGCCGCTCAGATCGAGTCGGGGTCGGCCTTCACCACGGCGATCGGGAAGTATCGCCAGCATTTCGGCGACGTGTACATCGAGACGCTGCGGGCCGCCGAGAAATCCGGCAACCTGGCGGGCGTCATGTCGCACTTGGCGACGCTGATGGACCGCCAGATCGAGACGAAGCAGCAGTTGCAACGGGCGATGGCCTATCCGATCATCGTGATGACGGTGGTGTTTCTCGCGGTGAGCGTGATCGTCATCTTCGTGGTTCCGAAGTTCGCCAAGATTTTCGGCGATCAGGGCGTGGATATGCCGCTGATGACGCGGGTGATCCAGGCGGTCGGCGAATCGGTCAAGGAGTACTGGTACGGCTACATCGCGGCGCTCTTCGCTATCGTCGTAGGGATCGTGCTCTCATGGAAGTCGCCCAAGGGCCGCCCGGTTATGGAACGGCTCATGCTGCGGGTTCCGTACGTCGGCCGCATCATCGTCAGCGTCACGGCGGGTCGCTTCGCGCGGGTGCTTTCGATCGGGCTCTCGTCCGGTCTCGACGTGATCGACTCTCTCGAGATCGGCGGCCGGGCCACGGGTCGCCCGGTCTTCGCGGCCGAGTGCGAGGGAATCTCGGCCCGCATGCGGCAGGGGCAGCCGATGGCGGAGGCGGTGCGCGACTCGATCTACCTGCCGAGTTTCGCCAAGCGGATGCTGTCGGCCGGCAAGGATTCGGCGGAACTCGCCAAGGCGTGCGACGTGCTCGCGACCCACTACGACCGGGACGCGTCGCACCTCACGAAAAACGTCAACACCATCATCGAGCCGATCCTCACCGTGGTGATGGCGGTCATCGTGCTCGCCGTCGCGCTATCGGTCTTCCTCCCGATGTGGCAGATGGTCAAACTCAACCACTAAACCGTGTTTACACGACATCATGGAGCGGGTCCTCGGCGTTGCGGATCGCGGCGAAACGAGGTCGCCCAGGTGTTCAATCCCGCGCACTGTTACAACGGCCTTACGCGTCCGTCGGGCCGTTGCGGGCTCTGGGGGTGGCGGCCCAATTGAGTTTCGTGATGAGGCGGTACCAATAGTCCGCCGCCGGGTTGCTGACGAAACGGACCGGGCGGTGGTGCTTGGAGATGATGACGCGGTCGCCGGTGTAAAGGCGGGTCTGGAACTGCCCGTCCAAGACGAGGGTGGTGCCGTGGTCGTGCGGCGAGGTCGGCGTTACGCCGCGGCCGTCGTTGACGCGGTTGCAGGAGATCTCGATGGTGCAGGAGGACGAAACCACGATGGGGCGGAAGGAGAGAGAGAATGGGGCGATCGGGGTGATCGCCCACGCGTCGACCATGGGCGACACGATGGGGCCGCCAGCGGAAAGGTTGTAGGCCGTCGAGCCGAGCGATGTCGAGACGATGAGGCCGTCGCCGTTGATGATGGGGCCGGTCCGCCCGTTGATCGTGAGGACGAGCGAGAGCATTTTGTAGGGCGGGCCGGCGGTGATGAGGGCTTCGTTAATGGCCAGGCCGGCCGGGTCGATGCTCCCGGTGGCGTGGCGTCGGATGAAGACCTCGAGGAGGTGGGAATCGTGGGTGCGGCCCGGGTGCTGGCCGAAGAGGACCGGGGCCTGCTCGCGGATGGAAGCCAGATCGAACTCGGCCATGAAGCCAACCCGCCCCATGTTGATGCCGAGGATCGGGACAGACAGGTTCAGACAGCGGCGTGACTGCGCGAGAAGCGTTCCATCACCACCCATCACGACTACGGCGTCGAGAGGGTCCAGATCCGACGGGAGTGCTTCGTCCGTGGCCGAGAGTTGGGCCACGAGCGTGCCGTGAGCTCGGATCAGCGCTGCCACTTCGGTCGCGGCGGCGGTCGCCTCGGGCTTGTCTTGATTGACGAGGAGGAGGAAACGGTGGGGGGTCATGATTCACACCCTGGTGGAGGCCGCGGGCACGGCCATTCACCTATAGGAAGATGAGGAAGCGGCAGAAGGCGGACCGGCGTTCGAGTACGGGTCAGGCTTGGGAGCGGGAGGTGGCGGTCGCCGCGCGGCGGGTGGATTTGGCGGATTCGACGATGGCGGCCCTGATGGCCGCGGCGTCAATACCTGCTTCGGCGAGTTGGTTATTGCGGGAGTCCTGATAGATCCACGAATCGGGGATTCCGAGGCGGACGATGCGGGTGGCGTCCAATCCCATGGTGTGGGCCGCGTCGAGGACCGCCGCGCCAAAGCCTCCGACGAGGCCGTGATCTTCGACGGTGATGACGGGGACGTCGAGGGCCAGAACGGACCGGACGAGATCCGCGTCGATGGGCTTGGCGAAGCGGGCATCAAACACGGCGACCTTGAGGCGGTCAGCGAGGGCATCGCTGACTTGGCAGGCGTGGATGGCGGGCGTGCCGAAGGCAAGGACAACGGCGTCGGCGTCGTCCAGTGCGATGTGCGGGGTGAGCGAACGGGCCTTGCCGAGCACGAAGGGCGGACAGGCGTCTTTGGTGAAGCGTTCGGCGACGGTATCGCGGGGGTAACGGACGGCGGAGAGGCCGGTGTCGTACCCGCGCATGAACTCGAGGGCTGCGCGGAGGGAGGGCTCATCGATGGCCGCAGTGATAGCGGCCCCCGGCAGTGTCCGGAGAAGGCTGATGTCGCAGAAGCCGTGGTGGACCGCGCCATCCCCGCCCACCAGGCCGGCCCGATCGAGGCAGAGCCGAACGGGGAGGCCCTGCAACGAGGACTCCTGGAAGGCCTGGTCGAAGCAGCGCTGAAAGAAGGTGCTGTAGACCACCATGAAGGGCTTGAAGCCGGTTTTCGCGAGGCCCGCCATCATGTCGAGGGCGTGGGATTCACAGATGCCGACGTCCCAGGCGCGATCGGGGAACTTGGGGAAAATCTTGTTGAGGCCGGTGCCGTCGGGCATTGCGGCGGTGCAGGTGACGACCTTGCTGTCGCGCGACATGAGGTCGGTGAGGGCGTCGGCGAAGGCGGCGGTGAAACTGCGGCCCTCGGTCTTGAGTTCGACACGGCAGCCATCGACCTTGAAGGGGCTGGGTGAGTGGAAGCGGCTGGCGTCCTGCTCAGAGAATTCGTACCCCTTGCCTTTGATGGTCTTGACGTGCAGGACCATGGGGCGGTCCAGATCGCGGGCCTCGCGCATGAACTTGATCAACGTCGGAAGATCGTGCCCGTCGACGGGGCCGACGGTGAGGAGGCCGAAGTGCTCGAACCAGCCCCCCTCGTTCACCATCGCCTTGGTGGCCTCGCCCGCCTTGTGATACGCCTCGCGGATGAGCGAACCGCCCGGGACGCCCTTCAACACTTCCTTGGCCGACCGCTTGAGATCGGAGTAGAAGTGCGAGAGGCGGAGTCGATCAAAGTGCTGAGCGAGCGCACCCTGGGGCTTGCTGATGGACATGCCGTTGTCATTGAGGACGACCAGGAACTGCCGACCGAGGGTGCCGGCGTTGTTGAGCCCCTCCATGGCGACGCCGTTGACGATCGAGGCGTCGCCGATGAGGGTGACGACCCGCCGGCCCGCGGGGTTGGACTCGGGATCGAACGCTTCCTTATTAAGGGTGTCGCCCCGGGCCATGCCGACCGCCGTCGAAATGCCGGTGCCGGCGTGGCCGACGGAGAACAGGTCGTACAGCGATTCACGCGGCTCGGGGAACCCCGCCATGCCTTCGCGCGTCCGCAGCCCGGAGAGCATGGGCAGGCGGCCGGTGAGCAGTTTGTGCGGGTAGCACTGGTGTCCGACGTCAAACAGCAGGCGGTCGAAGGAAAAATCGAACACGACGTGCAGGGCGATCGTGAGTTCGACGACGCCAAGGTTGGGCGCGAGGTGCCCCCCCGAAACCCCGACCTGCGCGCAGATGGCTTCGCGGATTTCTCCGGCCAATTGCGTGAGTTGCGGGATTGAAAGGCCCTTGATGTCGCCGGGAGTGCGGATGGTTTGGAGGAGGTTGATCATGGCCTTTCGCGTGCCCTTCCGTGAGCGTGTCGGAGAGCGTGTGTGGAGAATCCTATCGTCGCCATACGCCGACGCGGACTATTTCGTTCTGGCCGCCAGATGATTGCAGAGTGCACGAAGGCCGTCGGCACGGGGCGGAAGATCCGCGAGCAGCCCGAGGGCTTGGGATCGGAGCCGCTCGATCTCTCGGATCGATGCCTCGAGCCCGAGAACTCCGGGGTACGTGAGTTTCCCGGCGTCCGCATCTTTGCCGGTTTTCTTACCCGCGTGGTCCGATGACTGGGTGACATCGATCACGTCGTCGACGATCTGGAACATCAGGCCCAAGGCCTCGCCCACCTCTGAAAAGCGTTGCAGGGCCGGACCGAACTGATTGGCCGAGATCGCACCCATCCGGCACGCGGCTCGGATCAGGGCCCCGGTCTTGTTGACGTGAATCAGGCGAACACGCTCGGTATCCGGAAGGGTCGGTTCGAAGCCCCCCAGCGTGTCGTAGACCTGCCCGCCAATCATGGCGAGGGTGGCGTCGGCGAGTTCAGAGGCGAGGGCCCCGCCGTGTTCTCCGGCGGCCAGCACTTCGCGGAACGCCAGGGCGTGCAGGGCATCGCCCGCCAGGATGGCCATCGCCTCCGACGTGGCCCGATGCAGTGTCGGGCGGCCCCGGCGGAGGTCGTCGTTATCGAGGCCGGGGAGATCGTCGTGCACCAGGCTGAAGGCGTGCATGAATTCGAGGGCCGCCGCCGCGAACATCGCCGAAGGGTCCGGGGCCCCCGCAGCGCGGGCGGTGTGAATGCACAGCACCGGACGCAACCGCTTGCCCGGACCCAGGGCCGCATAGGCGACGGCGTCGGCCAGTGCCGGCGGGAGCGCGGCCCGATCAATGGACGCTCTCAGGAAGCGGTCCACGGGACCCGCGGATGAGAACAAATCCTCATCCACAACGCCGGGCGGAGGGGAAAGTGTGGAAGCGGTACGCATCGAGGTCAGACGTGGGGGCTCCGCGATTATGCGGGCTTTTCTTGACTCTTGAGAAGGTCGTAGATCGCTTCGGCTGTGGTCGCGGCGTAGACGCGTTCTCGGAACTCGTTCATGGTCATCAGCCGGCTGATGCGGGCGAGGGCCTGGATGTGGTCGCTGGTGCGGTCGGGGGGGCTGGCGAGAAGGACCACCAGTTTCACCGGCTGGCCGTCGATGGCCTCAAAGTCCATCGGCTTGGCAGGCTTGCCGATCGCCATGGCGAGGCCCGGCATGCCCACGCATTTTCCGTGAGGGATGGCGAGTCCGTGGCCGATGCCGGTCGTGCGCGTCATCTCACGGGTCCACACCGCGTCTTTGAGGGCATCCGGCTCATTGACTTTGCCCGCTCCCACGAGAACGTCCACGAGCTCATGGATAACCGCCTTTTTGTCGGTCGCGAGGAGCGGGGCCTTGATGCAGTTGATCGTGATGATGTCGAGTAGATTCATGCGGTCGGGGGTCCGAGAATGACGGGATCAACCGAGGCGGTTCGGGAGGGCGTGCCGATTTTCCCCTCGCGGAATCGGAGTGTACCCCCGACTAATCGCCCGCACCGTACAATCCTGTCCGCTCACGAACCACGATCGGCAGTAGAGGGATCCCGTCACCATGTCCAGCGATGCCCAGCTCGATGCACTGGTGGTTAGCGCGCTGGCGGGCGACGTCGATGCCCTGGTCAAAGCGTTGGAGGCGATCGCCCCCCGGATCCGGGCTCGTATTTCGCCGAAGATTCCGGCCGCCTACCAGTCGATGATTGATGCCGACGACGTCATGCAGGTCACCTACGGCGAGGCGTACAGCAAAATCCGCCGGTTCCGGGCCGGCGACGCGGATGCGTTTGCATCGTGGATCGCGACGCTCGCTGAAAACAACCTTATCGATGCGCTCCGGTCGATGGATGCGGCCAAACGCCCCGGACCACGCCGGCGGATCGAGAAACCCGGGATGGCGGAAGACTCGATGGCGGCCTTGGTCGACCTGCTGGGCGTCACGGCGACCACCCCCAGCATTGTCGCGATGCGGGGAGAGGCCGGGAACATACTTATGCAGTCGATCAACAAATTGTCGCCGGACTACGCGGCGGTGATCCAGTTATATGATATTCAAGGGATGTCCGCCGCTGAGGTGGCGCTACGCATCGGCAAGAGCGAGGGAGCCATGTACATGCTGCGGTCGCGAGCCCATGAGCGGCTCCGGGAGTTCCTCGGGAAAGAATCTCGGTTTTTTTCGACACCCTCATAAGAATCGCGTGAGTAACGGGTCGGTGCTTGCGTTCCTCAACCGACCCCCCCTTTGTCGCCCCGCGCCGGAGGTACGCTCTTTTGTGGAAGCCGCTTCCCTTCATGCCGATCACGAAAGATCCAAGCCGCGCCTCGCCCGACGACCCCTCCGCGGCCGCCGGTGGCCGCTCGGGTTCGGGGTTCTCATCGTCCTCAGAGGCGGATCCGCCCAAGATCGGGTCCGAGCGGGCGCTCATCGAGGCCGCGCTCCGCAATAAGACCCCGTTTGAATTCATCCCCGGTGTTGACGAGCCGCTGCCGCCCCCGGAAACATTCCCGGGGTACGACGTCATCCGGGAGATACACCGGGGCGGTCAGGGCGTGGTGTATCAGGCCGGACAGCGGACAACGAAGCGGCGCGTGGCCATCAAAGTCATGCACCACGGCCCCTTCGCGGGCTCCAAGGGGAGAGCACGCTTCGAACGCGAAGTTCAGGTTCTGGGGCAACTGAATCACCCCAACATCGTCCGGATTCACGACAGCGGGGTGACCAAAGACGGCAGTTTCTTCTACGTAATGGACTACATCAGCGGGCGAGCGCTCAACGAGTTCGTGGCCGGCAAGCAGCTGTCGGTCGATGAGACACTGGGGCTTTTTTCCAAGATTTGCGCCGGCATCAACGCGGCCCACCTCAAGGGCGTCATCCACCGCGACATCAAGCCCGCGAACATCCGTGTCGACCAGAGCGGAGAGCCGATCATCGTCGATTTTGGCCTCGCCAAGATCGCGGTCCCGGACGTTCTTGACGAAGGCAAAACCACCCCCGAGATCATGTCGATCACGGGGCAGTTTATCGGGTCTCTGCCTTGGGCCAGCCCCGAGCAGGCAGAGGGAGCCCCTTCAAATATCGACGTCCGCACCGACGTCTATTCGCTTGGCATCGTCCTCTACCAGTTGCTGACGGGCAAGTTCCCATACAACGTCATCGGCAACATGCGGGATGTGCTCGACCACATCCTCCGCACCGAGCCCGCCAAACCCAGCACCGTGCGGCGGCAGATCGGCGACGAGGTCGAAACCATTGTCCTGAAGTGCCTCCGCAAGCAGCGCGAGCGCCGCTATCAGACCGCGGGTGAGTTGGGCCGTGATATCGAGCGATTCCTCGCGGGTCAGCCCGTGGAGGCCAAGAGCGACAGCGGCTGGTACATCATCACCAAGACCTTAAACCGCTACCGATTCGCGGCGGCCATCGCCGGCGGGTTCGTCGCGCTCGTGACAATGTCCACGATCGTCCTGGCCGTTATGTACGGCCAGAAGGCGGCCGCCGAAACACGGGCGGTCGCGGCGACCGGTGTCGCCCTCGCCAGCCGCGACTCCGAGAGGCAACAGCGTGAGCGTGCGGAAACCATTCTTGAAACGGCGACAGGGCTGTCGCGCACGCTCCTTATCGAGTTTCCCGACGAGATCGACAACCTCCGCGGGGCCACCCGGGCCCGAGAACTGCTGCTTACCCACGCCCAGGCCGCCGTTGAGCGCCTCACCCGCGACGCTGGCGACCACCCGGACATGCTCGCGCTCCTCGCCGAAAGCCACACGCGGGTGGGGGACCTTCGGGCCGGGCTTTATCTCCCCTCCACCGGCACCCTCGACACCGCCGAGGCCGCCTATGCCGCAGCAGCGGCCATACATTTGCAGTTAATGGTCCGGGCCCCGAACGATCCGGTGATCGTCGCCGCGGCCGGTCGCGTGGAGTTCGCGTTAAGCGGTGTGGCGATCGACCGAATGAACTTCGATGCGGCGGCGGTGCACGCCGAGCGGGCGGTGGAACTCGCCGCGAAAGCGCGGGTGTTGGCCGGGCCGGCAGGGGTTGCCTCGGCCGCTTTCGTGGTCGATGAGTTCAAGGCCCGTTTGCGCCGTGCCGATGCGTCCTTCCGCAAGGCCGAACGCACGAAAGATCCGCTGACCTCGGAGGCGGTTCTGGGGCCCGCGATCGACGCGTATGAAACGTTGTCGCTGGACGTTCGCAAGCACCTGGATGTCGATCCCGCCTCGGTCGAAGTGGCCCGGCTGGCGGGGCTGCTTCCCGACAAGATTGGCCGCGCGTGGGTCCTCCGTGGCCAGCGTGCCCGGGCCGAGTTTGAACGAACCGGTGAGCCCGCCCGGGCCGCCGAAGCTCTCGAACGATTCGCCCGGGCCGAACAACTGGCCCTCGCCTCCGTCGCCGATTTCACGGCACTTTCGGAAGCCAATCCGGCCAACGGCATCTTGCGACGGGATTTGTGGGTGTCGTGGCACAACGTCGCGACCGCCCGCATGGAGGCGGGCTTCACGCACGCCGCCAGGAACGACACCGTTGCCGCCGGGCGCTCGAGTGGCGCTGCGCTCGAGGCGATTTCAACGGCGACCGTGATCGCGCGGGCGCTGGCGAGCGCGGACGAAGCAAACTTGGAAGCCCAGCGCGACGTCGCGCTCAATCTTAACAAACTCGGGAATATCTGGCGCGAGTTATCAGACGCTTCCGAGGGGGATGACAAGGCCCGAGCGTTCAACAACGCGCTGGGCGCTTTTACCGAATCTCTCGCGCTACGCCGTCAGGTGGTCCTCACCGACCCCACCCAGCAACACCGGCGCGACCTGGGTGTAGGGGCTAACAAATTGGCGCTGTTGGCCTTGAAGGCGGGGGACCCGGTGGCGGCCCTCCCCTTCGCCGCCGAATCAGAGCGGATATTCCTCTCGCTCCGGAGCGACGGGGCGATTCCGCCTGAGTCGGCGGAACTGGCCGAGGCGATTTCGGTTCATACGAAAGCCCGAGATCGGTCGGCGGCGGAAGGGTCGAAGTGACCGCCTGCTGGCCGCAATCGGCAATAAAATCCTTGATTCACGGGTCAATTGCGGTTAGATTGGGTTCGTTGCCCCAAGGGAACCGTTGCACACACGAGGGAGAATTCGTCATGCGTTTTTGTACACGAGCGGCGATGGTGCCCGCGGCGTTGGTGTTGGCAGCCGGGGCCTCGACGTCGTTCGCGCAGACCGATGCCCGGTGGCTGGCGGCGACGAACGGGTTGTGGAACACGCCCGGCAATTGGGACGGCGGGGTGGTGCCCGACAACAACGGCACCAACTACCGGGCGATCCTTCCGGACCTCGTCGGCAGTTACGCGGTTGAACTGGATGGCCCCATCACCGTCAGTGCGCTGCAGATTTTCGGGACGCAATCGAGCCTGAACCTCACTTCCAATGTCATGACCGTTGAGGGCGATTGGGACGTCACCGGGGGTGAACTTTCGGGCGACGGTCTGACGGGCGCGATCACGATCGGCGGGACCGCGACCCTCTCGGACGCGTTCTTCCAGAGCGCATCGATCACGACCAACGGAACACTCGTCTTCGCGGGGGCTGCGCAAACCGATATGTGCGACACCGGGGTGGACCACCGCGGCACCAGCGCGCTGTGGTCGGGCGATGGAGCGATCTCGATGAGCGCCACATCCACGTTCATCAACGGGGCGGCATCAACGTTCGCAATCTCGGGGACCGGTGCCCAGACCCTCACGGGAGCCGCGGGGTCGGTCTTCACCAACGAGGGGATCATCAGCAAGGACACGGGCTCGGACGTAGCGTTCTTTAACGGCGGTACGTTCACGAATAACGGCGAGGTGCGGGTCGAAACCGGCGCGTTCCGCACCAACGGGGTGGACATTCTGGCGGCGGGCGGAGCACTCGAAACCGGGACGTGGCGGATCGAGGACGGCGCGATGCTCGAACTGGTCGATGCGGGCGGGCTCAATCATCAGATTCTGACGAATCAGGCGACCGTGATCGTCGCCGGCCCCTCGGCTTCCTTTGACGCCCTGAACACCATCGTCACCAACGACACGACCGGCGTGCTCACGTTCGAGGGCGGCACGCAGTTCACAACCGTCGGCAACTTCGAGAATACCGGCAGCCTCGTGGTCGGTGCGAACTCGGCATTCCGGGTGGTTGCCGGCAACACCCTCACGAACGTGATCGCCGCGACCATCCAGGACGGCGACTTCGAGATTCTGGACGGCGGCATCTTGCAGGCCGACAACCTGGGTGCCGTCCGCAACATCAACAACGCCGTCACGCTTCGGGGCGACACCTCGGACATCCAGGACGCAGCGGGGCAGAGCATCCTGCCCGGACTCCAGACGATCGGTTCTCTCGGCAGCGTCACGCTCGACGGGCGGGATGTGGAAGTGACAAACGACTTCACGGTCGCCACCACGGGACAGCTCGTGGTGGAGGCGGGCACCGTGTTCTCGGTCGCCGCCGGAAGTGTCCTCACCAACTTTGATACCGGTCGTCTTGTCGACGGTGAATTCACGGTGCGGGGTGAGATCATCGCCGACAATCTTGATGTTCAGGAAGTCGATAATGTCGTGACGCTGGACGATGCCGCCGCGCTCTTCACCAATCGCACCACCGGGGCCGATGCGTTCGCGAACCTCAACAACCTCCTCCCGGCGGCGAGCCTGACGGTGGCCAATGGCCGCGACCTCACCACACTGGGCTCGCTCACAGGTCAGGCCGGCAGCACTCTCACGGTGGGTGCCGCGGCGGGGGCCAACACCACCCTCGTGACTATCAACGGAGATTTCAACGCCGGCGGCACGCTCCGCCTCGCGGGCGGCGACCTTTTCGTCACCGGCAATTTCAACCTCACCGGCACCGTTCGCGGCACCGGAACCATCAACGGACGCGTCGTCAACAACGGCCAGTTCAATCCCGGCGATTCGCCGGGTGCGGCGTTCATCAACGGCGACTATGAGCAGGGCGCCGGCGGCTCGGTGCGGATGGAAATCGCCGGGCTCATTCAGGGCGAGGGGTACGACGTCATCTTTATCGATGGCGACTTCGCGTTCGCGGGCGGCGCGGTCGCCGGCACTCTGAACGTGGGCCTCATCGACGGGTTCGTTCCTGCCGATGGCGATTTCTTCGACATCATCGTTTTCAACGAAATGATCGGCGTGGGCTTCGCAGAGGTCCGGACCTTCGGCACGGGCGCTGGCGGACGGCTCGACGTCGTCTATCTCGACGACCGCATCCGCGTCGTGTATTCGGCCATCCCCGCCCCGGCAACGCTGGTCCTCGCCACCGTCGGCCTTGTGCCCTTTCGCCGCCAAAGGCCGGACGCCCGATCCCGATAGGGAGGCGGCGCAGGGGTGTACCACCAACCGTGAGCCGTCAAAGTGACGATTCCAGCCAGCGTTAACGGAAGATTCTGTTGCACCGAGTCGGCGTTTCCGGTACTCTCTGGCAGCTTCTTCCACGACCGCTTGTGGAGCTGGAAGAGATGATGAATCACGGGGTGAAGATGAGTCGAACACTCGCCGCAGTCTCAATACTCCTCGCCCTTTCCTGCGTCGCCCGTGCGCAGCCGGAATCGCCGCCGCGCGGCGAGATGTACGCCTTCGTCGACTTTGATTCGGGGAGTCGGGACAACCCCACCGTTCGGCCCGTCCCGGTCGCTTCTGCACCGGTTATCGTCGAGGACGCAGCGTGGATGCGCGCCTATTTCCACACCGTCACGCTCCCCTACGGCAGCGAAATGCACTGGCGGCTGCTCCTCGGCGGCTTGCGCC
>Ga0163144_10017660_pt1 | contig 14522 bp, 15 predicted proteins | sample OliLak19BULKMAT1_FD_123175 | JGI IMG/M metagenome (GOLD analysis project Ga0163144, IMG submission 123175) | Freshwater microbial mat bacterial communities from Lake Vanda, McMurdo Dry Valleys, Antarctica - Oligotrophic Lake LV.19.BULKMAT1 | ecosystem: Environmental > Aquatic > Freshwater >... | reverse complement strand
TTTCACTTCAGCAATCCACGATTCCGGTATTTCCAACGGCAGCAGGTCCGGGTCTGGAAAATAGCGGTAGTCCTGCGCGTCTTCCTTCGAGCGCATCGCGCGCGTCTCATCGCGGTCAGGATCGTAGAGCCGCGTCTCCTGCACGACATGGCCACCGTCCTCGATCAACTCGATCTGGCGCTTCACTTCGTATTCGATGGCGCGTTCGAGAAAGCGGAACGAGTTGAGGTTCTTGATCTCGCAGCGGGTGCCGAGCCTGGTGTCGCCGATCCGGCGCACGGAAACGTTGGCGTCGCACCGGAACGAGCCTTCCTGCATGTTGCCGTCGCAGATGCCGATCCAGCGCACCAGCGCATGCAGGGTTTTCGCGTACGCCACGGCCTCGGCCGACGAGCGAATGTCGGGTTCGGTCACGATCTCGAGCAGCGGCGTGCCGGCGCGGTTCAGATCGATGCCGCTCATGCCCTGGAAATCCTCGTGTAGCGACTTGCCGGCGTCTTCCTCCAGATGCGCCCGAGTCAAATGGACCACCTTCTCTTGCTCACCGAGGTGGATGCGCACAGTCCCGCCCTGAACCACGGGGATTTCGTACTGGCTGATCTGATAGCCTTTGGGGAGATCTGGATAGAAGTAGTTCTTGCGAGCGAAGATCGAGCGCCGGTTCAGCGTCGCGCCGACCGAGAGGCCGAAGCGGATCGCGCGCTCGACGGCGCCCTTGTTCAGCACGGGCAGCACGCCGGGCAATGCCAGGTCGATCACGCTCGCCTGCGTGTTCGGCGCCGCGCCGAAGTCGGTCGAAGCGCCCGAGAAGATCTTCGATCGGGTGGAGAGCTGCGCGTGGGTCTCCAGCCCGATCACGGTTTCCCAGCCTAGACTCATGCAAACCCTTTCGGCACGAGCGTATGCCAGTCGGTCGCGAGCTGATACCGATGCGCGGCGGCCAGCATCTGCGCTTCCTCGAAATAGTTGGTCATGAGCTGCAGGCCGACGGGGCGACCTTTCGCGCCGAAGCCGCACGGGATGCTCATGCTGGGAATGCCCGCAAGACTGCCGGGGATCGTGTATAGGTCGGACATGTACATCGAGACCGGATCGGCGGCCTTCTCGCCGAAGTCGAATGCGACCGCCGTGGTCACGGGCCCGGCGATGACATCGCATTGTGTGAACGCCTGGCGGAACTCGTTGGCGATCAGCCGGCGCACCTTCTGGGCCTGGAGGTAGTAGGCGTCGTAGTAGCCGTGCGAGAGCACGTACGCGCCCACCAGGATCCGGCGCTTGGGCTCCGCGCCGAGCCCCTCGGTACGTGACTTGCGGATCATGTCGTTCAAGTCGGCGTAGTTCTTCGCGCGGTGGCCATAGCGCACCCCATCGAAACGCGACAGGTTGCTCGAGCACTCGGCCGGCGCGATGACGTAGTAGACGGGGATGCCCAGCTCCGCGCTCGGTAGGGAGATGTCCACCAGCTTCGCACCCAGCTGCCGGTATTGTTCGAGAGCTGCGCGGACTGCAGTTTCCACGTCTGGCGCGAGCCCGTCGCCGAAGAACTCGCGCGGCACGCCGATCCGCAATCCAGCGACCGGTGCCAGGAGGTGCCGCGAGAAATCCTCGGGCGGCCGATCGACACTGGTGGAATCCTTGGGGTCGAAGCCGACCATGTGGCTCAGGACCAGAGCGGCGTCTTCGGCCGATCTCGTCATCAAGCCGGCCGTGTCGAGGCTAGACGCGAAGGCGATCATGCCCCAGCGCGAAGGCCGTCCGTACGTGGGCTTGGTGCCGGTCACGCCGGAGAAGGCCGCGGGTTCCCGGATCGAGCCGCCCGTGTCCGTGGCCGTGGCGACGGGCGCGATGCGCGCCGCGACGGCTGCAGACGAGCCGCCCGAGCTTCCGCCCGGCACCGCGCCCTTGTCCCAGGGGTTGAGCACGTTGCCGTAGGCGCTGTTTTCGTTGGACGATCCCATCGCGAACTCGTCGCAGTTCAGTTTGCCGAGCGTGACCATGCCGGCCGCGCCCAGGTTCTCGACCACCGTCGCATCGAACGGGCTCATGTAGCCTTCCAGCATCCTGCTCGATGCGGTCGAGGCGAAGTCCTTCGTGACGAAGATGTCCTTGTGGGCGATCGGGATCCCGGTCAGCGGGGTCGCCGCTCCGGCCGCACGCCGGGCGTCTGCCGCATGCGCCTGGGCAAGCGTGACTTCCGGACGCACGTCGAGGAACGCGTTGAGGTCGCGGTGCGCCTCGATCCGGTCGAGGAACAGTTGCGCCAGTTCGACCGCCGAGACTTCCTTCCGCGCAAGCCGGCCCGACAACTCGGCGATCGAAGCCGCGTGCAGCGTGCTCATTCGATCACCCTGGGCACGAGGAACAATCCGTCTTCCAGGGCTGGCGCATTGCGCATGTTCGCGTCGCGATCGATCGTCTCCGCGACGACGTCCTCGCGCAGGCGCTGCCCGCCACCGAGAGGATGCGACATGGGCTCGATCCCGGTCGTGTCGACGGCCTGCATCTTCGCGATCAGGGCGAAGATGTCGTTCAACTGGGCGAGGGTACGTCGGCTTTCGGCTTCGGTGATCTCGATTCGTGCGAGATGTGCGATGCGAGCGACGTCGTCAAGGGTGAGCGCCATTCGGACTCGGGGCGAGAAAGGGACTCAAAGGCGGGCAAATCCAGACGATTCCCAGACAAAAGCAACGGGTAGATCTTTGTCCAAGCTAGCTGCGTAAGGTACCATAGCCCGCTTATTCCGCACCATTTCAACACCGTTACCGCCAACGCCACGAGGCTTAGTTCATGTTCGGTTTTCTCTCCGGGTATTTCTCCAACGACCTCGCGATCGACCTCGGCACCGCCAATACTCTGATCTATGCGCGCGGCCAGGGAATCGTCCTGAACGAGCCCTCGGTGGTCGCGATCCGGCAGGACGGTCCGAACGGCAAGAAGGTGATCGAACAGGTCGGCTTGTCCGCCAAGCAGATGCTGGGCCGCACGCCGGGCAACATCACGGCGATCCGGCCCATGAAGGACGGCGTCATCGCCGACTTCACCGTCACCGAACAGATGCTGAAGCAGTTCATCAAGAAGGTGCATGACGCCAGGCTGTTCAGCCCGCAGCCGCGCATCGTGATCTGCGTACCCTGCGGTTCCACCCAGGTGGAGCGCCGCGCGATCCGCGAATCGGCGTTCGGTGCCGGAGCGCGCAAGGTGGAACTGATCGAGGAGCCGATGGCCGCGGCCATCGGCGCCGGCCTGCCAGTCTCGGAAGCGACCGGTTCCATGGTGGTGGACATCGGCGGCGGCACGACGGAGGTCGGGGTGATTTCGCTGGGCGGTATCGTCTACTCGGCCTCGGTGCGTGTCGGCGGCGACAAGTTCGACGAGGCCATCATCAACTATATCCGCCGCAATTACGGCATGTTGATCGGCGAGACCACCGCCGAAGAGATCAAGAAGGAGATCGGGTCGGCCTTTCCGGGCTCCGAAGTGCGCGAGAAGGAGGTCAAGGGCCGCAATCTGGCTGAAGGCATTCCGCGCAGTTTCACCATTTCGTCCAACGAGATCCTGGAAGCGCTCACCGACCCGCTCAATTCGATCGTCAGCGCCGTCAAGTCAGCGCTCGAGCAGACCCCGCCGGAGCTGGGCGCGGACATCGCCGAAAAGGGCATGGTGCTGACGGGCGGTGGCGCGTTGCTGCGCGATATCGACCGGTTGCTGATGGAAGAGACCGGCCTTCCGGTGATCATCGCCGAGGATCCGCTCACGTGCGTCGTGCTCGGTTCGGGCAAGGCGCTCGAGAACATGGACAAGTGGACCGGCATCTTCACCAACGACTGATCGCCGCCGTTTACCGACTATCGGTAGCCCGACGCCGCCCGTAGAACCCCTCGCCGGCTCGATCTGACCGACCCCGATCCGACGCCATCCGATGCAAGCCACGCCGCAGCCCATCTTCAAGCGCGGCCCGAGCCTTGCGGTCCGGCTCGCTTTCTTCTCCCTGCTGTCGCTTGTCCTGCTGGTGTCGGATGCGCGCTTCCGCTACCTGGAGGGGATCCGCAGCGTCGTGTCCGTCGTGCTCTACCCGCTCCAGCAGGCCGCGAGCCTGCCCGGGACGCTGCTCACCCGGACCGGGGAGTTCTTCGTCACGCAGTCGGCGCTGTATCGCGAAAACGAGCAACTGAAGCGTGAGGCGCTGCTCAGCGCGCCGCAATTGCAGCGCCTCACCGCGCTCGAGGCCGAGAATGCACAATTGCTGCGGCTCATCGACGCCAGACCTGCGCCCGAGCGCAAGACGACGATCGCGGAAGTGCTCTACGAAAGCCGCGACCCCTTCACCCGCAAGGTGGTCATCGACCGCGGCACGAGCCACGACGTTCACGAGGGCCAGGCCGTGATCGACAACGTCGGCGTCGTCGGCCAGATCACGCGAGTGTTTCCGTTCGTCTCCGAAGTGTCGCTCATCACGGACAAGAACCAGTCCGTTCCGGTACAGAATTCCCGCAGCGGCTTGCGCTCCGTAACCTTCGGCCTCGGTCACGATGGGGCCCTCGAATTGCGCTTCATCCCCGTTAACGCGGACATCCAGACCGGCGATGTGCTGGTGACCTCGGGAATCGACGGCACCTATCCCGCCGGGCTGCCGGTTGCGACGGTGGCCAACATCGAGCGCAACGCGGCGTTCGCGTTTGCGCGGATTACCTGCACGCCTTCCGCCGGCGTGTCGAGTTTCAATCGAGTCCTGGTCCTGTCCGCCCCACCCCCGGCCGCGCCGAACCCGCTCAAGACCGAGCCGGTGCCGGAGCGTCCGAGGAAAGGGGCATCGAAGCCATGAGCCGTTCGAGTCTCGGTGACAACATCCAGGACGGCGAGGTCCTGCTGCCGGTCCGGACCGGCTATATCTTGCTCTCGCTCGTGATCGCCGTCGTGCTCGATCTCGTGCCCTTGCCCGGCTGGCTCTCCTGGGTGTGGCCCGACTTCGTGGCGGTGACGCTGGTCTACTGGGGCGTGTACCAGCCGCGCCGTCTCGGCCTGTTTCCCGCCTGGCTGCTTGGGCTGCTCATGGATGTCGCCGATGCGACGCTGTTCGGCCAGCACGGGCTCGCCTACGCGGCGCTCATGTTCGCCGCGGTCTTCGTCCACCGCCGCATCCAGATGTTTTCACTGCCCTACCAGATGGCTCACGTGCTGGCCTTGCTGGTGGCCCAGCAGTGCATCCAACTATTGGTCAGGCTGGTGGACAGCGCCGAGTTTCCGGGTTTCCAGTACTTCATCGCGAGTGTCACCGCCGCGGTGCTCTGGCCGGCGCTGGTGACAGCCTTGAATGCGCCGCTGCGGCGGCGGCCCGGCGCGGACGAAGTCTGACGCCCCGCAGCCCGGCCGATGCTGCTTCGCTTTCCGCTCAAGCTGGGACTATTCCGGCGGTCGCGCGCGGGTTTCCGGCCCCACGGGCGCGGGGTCGAGATGCGCGATCTCTTGCGCGACCTCCAGCGCTTCCAGATGCGGCTCGCGATCTGTGCGGGTGGCGTGCTCCTGATGTTCTTCGTGCTGCTGCTGCGCTTCGTGTATCTGCAGGTGGTCCAGCACGAGTACTACCTGACGCTCGCCGAGAACAATCGTATCTCGGTGCTGCCGGTCATCCCCAATCGCGGTTTGATCATCGATCGCAACGGCGTGGTGATCGCGCACAACTATTCCGCCTTCACGCTCGAGATCACGCCCAAGGAGGTCGGTGGGATCGAACCGGTCATCGACGCGTTGGCGGAGGTGATCGACATCCAGGCGAAGGACCGCAAGCGCTTCAGGAAGCTACTCGAAGAGCGGCACGATCTGGACTCGCTTCCCATCCGAACCCGGCTCACCGACGAGGAGGTGGCGCGCTTTTCGGTCAACCGCTATCGCTTTCCCGGCGTGCAGATCAATGCGCGCCTGTTCCGTCACTATCCGAACAACGAGATCGCTTCGCACGTGCTGGGCTACATCGGCCGCATCAGCGAACGCGACAAGGCGCGCCTCGAGGAGAAAGGCCTCGCGGCCAACTACAGCGGCTCCGACTACATCGGCAAGGTTGGCCTGGAGGAGAAATACGAGAAAGAACTGCATGGTGTCACCGGCTTCGAACAGGTGGAAACCGACGCCGGAGGACGCGCCGTACGCACCCTGCGCCGCATCCTTCCCGTCTCCGGCAACAACCTGCACCTCGCGCTCGATCTGCGGCTCCAGCAGATCGCCGAACGCGTCTTCGGTACCCGTCGCGGTGCGCTGGTCGCGATCGAGCCTGCCACCGGCGGCGTGCTCGCGCTCGTTTCACGGCCCGGGTTCGATCCGAACCAGTTCGTGGAAGGCATCGACTCACAGAACTGGGAAGCGCTCAACACGGCCATCGACAAGCCGCTCAACAATCGCGCGCTGCAGGGCGTATATCCGCCGGGCTCCACGTTCAAGCCGTTCATGGCGCTGGCCGGGCTCGAACTGGGCAAGCGCACGCCGGAGTACACCATCTCCGATCCAGGCTATTTCATCCTTGGCGGCGCGGGGCATCGTTTCCGCGACTGGAAAGTCGGCGGGCACGGCATGGTCAACCTGCACCGCTCCATCGTGATCTCGTGCGACACCTACTATTACGGCCTCGCGCAGGATCTCGGCATCGACAACATCCACCGTTTCATGGGCCAGTTCGGCTTCGGCAAGGCCTCCGGCATCGACATCTCGGGCGAGTCGACCGGCCTGCTGCCCTCCCAGCGTTGGAAACAGAAGCGGTTCAACCAGAAATGGTTCGGCGGCGATACGATCTCCGTGGGCATCGGGCAGGGCTACAACCTCGCGACGCCGATGCAGCTCGCCTACGCCACGGCCATCCTCGCGAACAACGGCGTCGTGTATCGTCCCCACCTGGTGCGCCAGGTGGAAGACAGCCAGACCGGCGAGCGGCGTACGCTCGAGTCCGAGCCCTTCACGACCTTCACCATCAAGCCAGACAACCTGGCACGCGTGCGCGAGGCGATGATCGACGTGAACAAGCCCGGCGGCACCGCTGCGGCGGCATTCGCCGGTGCGACCTACGCAGTCGCGGGCAAGACCGGGACCGCCCAGGTGATTGCCTTGAAACAGAACGAGAAGTACGACGAGTCGCGCGTGCTGGAGCAGCACCGCGACCACGCGCTCTATCTCGCCTATGCACCGGCCGACGCTCCCCGGATCGCGCTGGCCATCCTGGTGGAAAACGGCGGCCACGGCGGAGCCGCCGCGGCACCGATCGCGCGCGCGGTCTTCGACTTCGTGCTGCTCGGCAAGGAGCCGAAAGTGCCCAAGGAGAACAATCAGGGCGAGGAAGGTGTCGGTGATTGACCGTCTGATCGCGTTTCTCACGCGCCATCTGGACCCGTTCCTAGGAACGATCGTGGTCGTGCTGCTCTCGATCGGTCTGGTGGTGTTGTTCAGTGCGTCGGGCGAGAGTTTCGGTCGCCTCGGCAACCAGCTCGCGAACATCTTCGTCGCGTTGTTCGTGCTGTGGATCGCGGCGAACGTAGCCCCTCAGCATCTGCTGCGCCTCGCGGTGCCGGTGTACGTAATCGGGCTCGTGTTGCTCATCTGCGTTGCGTTGTTCGGGGAGGTGAGCAATGGCGCGCGCCGCTGGCTCGACGTCGGCGTCACCCGCATCCAGCCCTCCGAGCTCATGAAGATCGGCGTGCCCCTGATGCTGGCGTGGTACTTCGACCGCTACGAGGCGATCCTGAAGTTCAAGGACTTCGTCATCGGCGCCGTGGCGCTCGCCGTGCCGGTGCTTCTGATCGCGCTCCAGCCCGATCTGGGCACGGCGCTGCTGGTGTCGGCCGCCGGATTCTTCGTGCTGTTTCTCGCCGGGCTGTCGTGGAAATTCCTCGCTGCGATGGCCGTCGCGGGGGCGGCGAGCCTGCCCGTGCTGTGGGGCATGCTGCATGACTACCAGCGCCAGCGCGTGCTGACCTTGCTCGATCCGGAGCAGGATCCGCTCGGTCGTGGCTATCACACCATCCAGTCCACCATCGCGCTCGGCTCCGGCGGTGTATTCGGCAAGGGCTGGCTGAACGGCACTCAGGCGCGGCTCGATTTCCTGCCCGAGCGCACCACCGACTTCATCTTCGCCGTCTATTCCGAGGAGTTCGGTTTGTTCGGCAATATGATCCTGCTGATCCTGTTCCTGCTCGTGATCGGTCGCGGCCTCTACATCGCGGCCAACGCCTCTACGCTGTTCTCGCGACTGCTCGCCGGCGCCATCACGCTGACCTTCTTCACCTACGCCTTCGTCAACATGGGCATGGTGAGCGGAATACTGCCGGTGGTGGGGGTGCCGCTGCCCTTGATCAGTTACGGCGGCACCTCCGCGGTCACGATCCTGTTCGGCATCGGCATCCTGATGAGCATCCATACCCACAAGCGGCTGGTAAAGACATGACGCGGTACGTCACATGCATCGCCGCGATCCTCAGCACATCGCTCGTTGCCTGCACGGGTTTCCCGATCCGCTCGAATGAAGGGGAAACGCCGGTCCGCTCCAACGAAGGCACTGCGGCGACCCGGCCCGGCGAAGGCGTGGCGGCCACTCCCGCCCCGCGCAAGCGCCCCGGCGGCTACTATCTCGATGACGGTCCCGGCGAGAATCCGCCGGCGGACATCGCAACGATTCCCGACGCCGTGCCCCGTCGCGAAATGGTGAAGGCCTCGACGACGCGGCCCTACACGGTGATGGGTCGGACCTACCAGCCGATGGCGGAAGTCGCTCCGTACAAGGCACGCGGGACGGCGAGCTGGTACGGCCGGCGCTATCATGGCCAGCGAACCTCCACCGGCGAGGTCTACGACATGTACGGCATGACCGCCGCGCATCCGACGTTGCCGATTCCGAGCTACGTGCGAGTGACTGCGGTCAAGTCAGGACGCTCGGTCGTCGTGCGGGTGAACGACCGCGGTCCGTTCCATTCCGACCGGCTCATCGATCTGTCGTACGTCGCCGCCTGGAAGCTCGGAATCGTCGATGGCGGCAGCGGGCTGGTGGACGTCGAAGCCATCGTCCCGGGCGCCGGCGAGCCAGCCGTCGAGTCCGCGAGGACAGCGCCGGCACCTGCAGAGGCTGCGGCGATCGCACCCCCTGCCGACTCCGGCATCTTTCTGCAGCTCGGGGCCTTCGGAGGCCGCGACACCGCGGAAGATTTCGTCGCCAGGATGCGCGTCGAACTGGACAACCTGGGCGTTCTGTTGCAGGTGTTTCCGAAGGACAATCTGTTCCGCGTGCAAGCCGGTCCGTACCCGGATCGCTATGCCGCGACCCGCGATGTCGCGCGCATCGGCGAGCGGCTCGGACTGAAACCGTTCGTCGTCATCCGCTGACGACGCCATCCTCGTTCTCTTCCACCGCGGCCCACCAACCACATGCACACGCTCATCTGCGGCTCCGTCGCGTACGACACGATCATGGTGTTTCACGACCGGTTCAAGAATCACATCCTGCCGGATCAGATCCACCTGCTGAACGTATCTTTCCTCGTGCCGGACATGCGGCGCGAATTCGGCGGGTGCGCGGGCAACATCGCGTACTCGCTGAGGATGCTCGGCGGCAGTCCGCTGGCGATGGCAACCGTCGGCGGAGAAGACTTCGCGAGCTACGGACGCCGCTTCGACATGCTGGGACTGCCGCGTGCGCACGTGCGAGAGATACAGGGCAGCTTCACCGCGCAGGCGTTCATCACCACGGATCTGGACGACAACCAGATCACGGCCTTTCATCCGGGCGCGATGACCCATTCCCATCTCAATCACGTCGCCGACGCGAACGACATCGCGCTCGGCATCGTCGCGCCCGACGGCCGCGATGGCATGTTGCAGCACGCGCGCGAATTTCACGAAGCCGGCATCCCGTTCATCTTCGATCCCGGACAGGGACTGCCCATGTTCGATGGTCCCGCCCTGTTGCGCTTCATCGACCTGGCGAGCTACGTGACGGTGAACGATTACGAAGCGCGCATGGTCGAGGAGCGTACCGGCGAGACCGCCGAAGCGCTGGCGAAGCGGGTGCAGGCCTTCGTCATCACGCGTGGCGGTGAGGGCTCGACGATCTTCGCCGACGGCAAGCGGATCGACATCCCCACGGTCGCGCCCGAGGCCGTCGTCGATCCCACCGGGTGCGGCGACGCGTATCGCGCGGGCCTGCTGTACGGCATCGCCAACGGCCTGGACTGGACGCTCACCGGACGCCTCGCGTCCCTCATCGGTTCGCTCAAGATCGCGCGCCGCGGTGCGCAGAACCATCAATTCACGCGCGACGAGATCGCGGTTCGATTCCGGGACGCCTTCGCCACATCGCCCTGGTAATGGCGTGGGCAGGAACGCCCCTTAATCAAAACTTCAATCCGCCGTAACCCCAGTGTCACCGGGCTTTCTCACCATGTGCGCCGTCCAGATCACCTGTGGAGGCGCACATGCTGCGTACGGAAGTCCGAAGCCGCGCCCGCGAGCGCATGCGGTTGTCCGTGCATCTCGCCCGCGATGCGGCGGAGGTGCGTGAGGCGCAGAAACTGCGCTGGCGGGTATTCGCCGACGAGATGGGAGCCCGGCTCGATGCGCCCGAGACGGGCGTCGACAGCGATCCGTTCGACCCATGGTGCGAGCACCTCATCGTGCGCGATCTCGATGCCGGCGAGGTCATCGGAACCTACCGCATCCTGACCGGTGCCCAGGCGCGCACGCTCGGCGGCTTCTACTCCGACGGCGAGTTCGACCTCGCGCGCCTCGATCACCTGCGGGATCGCACGGTCGAAGTCGGCCGATCCTGCGTGCATCCGGATCACCGCAACGGCGCGACCATCGCAATGCTGTGGCAGGGGCTCGCCCAATACATGCAGGCGCATCACTACGAATACATGATCGGCTGCGCCTCGATCTCCATGGCCGACGGTGGACATGGTGCCGCGAGCATCTACAATAGGCTCCGGACATCCAGCATGAGCCCGATCGAGTATCGAGTGTTTCCCCGCTGCCCTTTGCCGCTGGAGCGGCTCGACGGCGCGCCCGGCGCTGCCGTTCCGCCGCTCATCAAAGGCTACCTGCGTTGCGGTGCCTGGGTCTGCGGCAATCCGGCGTGGGACCCCGATTTCAATACCGCGGATCTGCTCATGTTGCTGCCCATGTCCCGGCTCGACGGCCGGTACGCACGGCACTTCATGAAGCATGACCATTAGCGCGCTCAACCGAAACTACCGCATCGCCCGACTTTTCCTGCACCTGCTGACCGGCCTCGCGGGCTCGGCGCTGGTGTTTCCGTTCGTCGGCCGCAATGGCCGGCTCGCCATCTTCCGCCGCTGGTCGCGCACGCTGCTCGCGATCCTTGCGGTTCGCGTACAGGTGCAGGGCACCGCGCCGATCGAACGCCACGCACCGACCATGCTGCTGTCGAATCACGTGTCGTGGCTCGACATCTTCGTGATCGCGAGCATCGTGCCGTCGCGATTCATCGCCAAATCGGAGATCCGGCGCTGGCCGGTCGTGGGGTGGCTGATCGCCCGGCAGGGCACGCTCTTCATCGAGCGCGGTCGCCGGCGCGACACGGCGCGCATCAACGACAACGTGAACGAAGCGCTGGCGAAGGGTTATTGCGTGGCCGTGTTCCCCGAAGGCATGACCACCGACGGAACCGAGGTGAAAGCGTTCCACGCCTCGCTGCTGCAACCGATCGTCCACGCGCACGGCATCGCAGCGCCGGTGGCGTTGCGCTACGCGACCCCGGATGGCGGCATCGACGACGTACCTGCCTATACCGGCGAGCGCACGCTGTGGGATTCGGTCCGGCTGATCGCCTCGAGCCAGGCGATCCTGGCCGAGGTTCGCTTCCTGCCGCTGGTTCCGGCCGTCGGCAAGCATCGGCGCGATCTGGCGGAACACGCCGCCAGGCTCATCGCCGACGCGCTCACACTGCCTGCCCCTGGCAAGAAACGCGGAACAGCTTCCGGTCCTCGAGCCGGACCGCCGTCAGGCAGCGACCCCACAGACAACCCGTATCCAGAGCCAGAAGCCGCGGTCCGTTCCTGAGGCCGAGCGCCGACCAGTGACCGCACAGCACCGTGTGCGTGGTGCTGCTGCGGCCAGGCACGTCGAACCAGGGCATGTAGCCTTGCGGAATGTCGGCGAGTTCGCCTTTGTGCGAGAACTCCATGCGACCTTCGGGCGTACAGATGCGCAGCCGCGTCATGGCGTTGACGATGACCCGCAGACGATCCCAGCCCACTAGAGCGTCGTCCCAATGGTCGGGCCGATTGCCGTACATGTGGCGAAAGAACTCGATCGGCTCGATGTCGCGCAGCGCAAGCTCCGCTTCGCGGGCCAGCGCCAGAGCCTGGGCGATAGTCCATTGCGGTAACAGGCCGGCGTGCACCATCGCGTAGTCACCTTCGACGTGCATCAGCGGACAGGCGCGCAGCCAGTCCAGCAAGGCGTCGCGATCGGGTGCTTCCAGGATCGCGTCGAGCGTGTCTCCGCGATGCAGCTTGGCGAAGCCGGCGGCGGCCACCAGCAGGTGCAGGTCGTGATTGCCCAGGACCGTGACCGCGCCCTCGCCCAGATGCTTGACGAACCGCAGCACCTGGAGCGACGCCGGCCCCCGATTGACCAGGTCGCCGACGAACCAGAGCCGGTCGCGCGAACGCGAATAGCCGACCTCGCCCAGCAGCCGCTCCAGCGGCTCGAAGCAGCCCTGCAGATCGCCGATCGCGTAGGTGGCCATGGGTGCGGTGAAAGGCGAAAAAAAAAGCGCAGCGTCGTGCTGCGCTCATCTTCTTCGTGCGTGCGCTACCTGTCGAGACCGACCATGTGATCCACGGCCGCCTTCACTTCATCGTCGGACAGGGCCGCATTGCCGCCCTTGGCAGGCATCATGCGGATGCCCTTCAGCGCATGCTCGTACAGCGTCGGTTTACCCTGCGCTATGCGCGGCGTCCACGCCGCCTTGTCTCCCGCCTTGGGCGAGTTCATCAGCCCCGTGCTATGACAGGCGACACAGGCTTTCTCGTACACTGCCTTGCCGTCGGCCGGACCGGCCTTGGCGATGGCAGCGGGCGCGGCTGCGACGGGCGGAGGCGGGGCCTGTCCGAGCACCACTACGCCAGCGGGCTTGATGCGCTTCGCAACCGCTTCCTCCGACATTTGCGGGTTCGAGGGATCGATCTGCAGGCCGCCGGTTACGTATTGCGCGATCAGCACGATCAGCACGATCGGCACCGCGAAAGCGAGGAACACGACGGTCACAAGCTGCTTCGGCGTCTTGATGAGCGATTCGTGGCTCTCGACGTGTACTTCCTCGGTCATGGCAACCTCTGCGGCTCAGGCTGGAGAAGGGCGAAATTATAGGCGACCCCAGCGGGCCGAGGGAGAAACCGAATCGAGCGCGGCCGCACTCCGGGCTATACTTCGACGCGCCGCGCGCCTGTAGCTCAGTTGGATAGAGTACTGCCCTCCGAAGGCAGGGGTCGCACGTTCGAATCGTGTCGGGCGCGCCACTTCGGTATAACGTGATCGCTGGTCCGAGCCGCTCCACCGCGGAAGTTGCGCGCTCCGCGTCAGCCTGGGCTTGGTCGAGCGCCGCGGTGAGTTCTGCGATGCGATCCTTCAGCGCCGGGTCGGCCAGGTCGACCACTTGAACCGATGCTCGCCGATACAGGTCGTGCGCGTGAGGATCTGATGCACCGAGGCGATGCCCCACCGGCCGCCGTTGCGAGTGCGAATGTGGCGCTCGTTGAGATAGGTGGTGATCGACTTGATACCCATCGGGCCGCGGTCGCCGTCACCAGAGCGCCAGCCGGTAGATCAGAGGCACCCGTGTCGGCGTGGATCGGATCGATCTCCAGCTTCTTTTTGATCTTCGCGCCGCGTTGCTCGGCGGCGACGGTGCGGTAGCCGATCGGTGGCAGTGCGCCATTCCGATAGCCCTGGCGCGCGATCTCCTTAAAAGCATGGCGCGCAGGGTGTGCTTGGCGGAGTCTAACGTAGCCGCTCGTTTACGGCGACCTGGGACTTCGCTCTCAGCAGCAAACACAATATTTCCAAGTCATTCAGAAGGTCGACGGGGTCGCAGTCGGCCGCGGTCCGAAAAGCGTCCTTCAGCCAGTTGCTCATGCCAGGGTGGGCGAGCACCCATGCAATCTGCACTTCTGCCTCCTGGATAGGTTCGGTAGAAGATCGCGAGGTGGCCATTCCTTGCTCCCTTCCTTGCCGCGATCATGGGTTGCACTCCCCGCATTGTCCCGGGTCCGCGGCCGCCGCCTTCACCGCGCGCTCTTCCCGGTAACCACATTCCTCACAGCAGTAGACATCAGCTTTCAATACGGTCGTTGGGCCTCCGCACCATGAACAGGGCAAGCCGAATAGCCGTTGGGTGATGGCAAATCCGGGTCGCGCGCAGATCGGGCAGCGGCTCCGAAACCGACGGACAAGGTCCAGCGTCGCGCGTTTTATGGTTCGCATCCGCGTCGGATTGCGATGGGCGCGCATGTCGGTCTCGACGAAGGCGG
>Ga0163144_10017659_pt1 | contig 14523 bp, 12 predicted proteins | sample OliLak19BULKMAT1_FD_123175 | JGI IMG/M metagenome (GOLD analysis project Ga0163144, IMG submission 123175) | Freshwater microbial mat bacterial communities from Lake Vanda, McMurdo Dry Valleys, Antarctica - Oligotrophic Lake LV.19.BULKMAT1 | ecosystem: Environmental > Aquatic > Freshwater >... | reverse complement strand
GACGACGCTGCATCTTCATTCTACAGGGGTAAATGCCACCCAAATTCAGCAAAGTCTGGACGATTACGAAGCAGGCAAAATCCTCGAGCGAGTGAACGAACTCGTCAAGGACGCGCAGCGTAATCCGTTCACGGGTATCGGCAAGCCTGAACCTATGAAAAATAATCTCAAAGGCTGGTGGTCGAGGCGGATTACTCAGGAGCACCGCTTTATCGATAAGGTAGAAAACGAAAGCCTCCTGATCATGCAGTGTAGGTTCCACTACGATGGTCACGTGTGCTGATCGTCAGGTTAGGCCTTGGCCTCAGGAATAAGGGAGGTGGTTAGTCAGGGCCTTTTTGACACAGGCACACCCTAGTAAGCAATTTGCTCATGGTTGATCGAAAAAAGGCAAAGTCAGTTTGTCGTTTGCCTTTGGCAATTTACGTGTTGTTTGAAATTTAAGGGTCTCCGGGAAAAGGTGTGGGAATCTTTTCGAGGGGTTGGCCGGATTGGGCGAGTAATTCGCCTTGGTGAAGGGTTGCCCATTCCGTGATCATACCCAGCGCACTTCACCGGTGCCAAGACCGGAGTTACCGACAAGCAAGGCGAGACAGCGGCAACGATCGCGCTGACAAGAGATCGAGAAGCAACGCACGCTTATTTCCAAGCTGAACTCTCATCCCAATAAGGACTAACCCACAATACGATTCAATATAGAGAATCTTTTCTCTAATAATTCCAGTGTACTTTATGCAGTCATTGAGGACGGAAGGTTCACGGACAGGTGTAGTCATGGGGCAGTATTATTTCTGAGGTTAAATTTTCCTGTCCCGGGAGAAGAATTCTGTTTCTAAGCTCTCTAATCCGGGGGCTTTTAAGAAATTTGCGGATGATCGATTGCGAAATTCACGGGGGGTGCATTCAGCCCATTTGGTGAACCACCGGCTGAACTGGGCGGGGCTCTCGATGCCGATTTGATGGCCGACTTCTTTGATGGTAAAGTCCCCCATCGACAGGAGGGTTTTGGCGCGGAGACAACGCCGGTTTTGGATTTCGTAGTGGATCGTGTGGCCGTAAGTGGCTTGGAAGAGCCTGCGCAAATTGCGTTCGGACATCCCGCAGTGCCGGGAGAGTTCACACACTTCGACGTTGCGGTGCAAATTACTTTCGAGGAAGTGGAGGGCCTTAGACAGGGTGGCATCGCGGGTGTGCTGCGGGTGCGGGGTCGAGTCCGTGCCACCGGTGTGTCCGGTCAAGGCATCCATGGCTTGGAGGACAAATTGTTTCATGAGCTCGGTACGGAAATAGAGGCTTCTTTGGCCTGGGTATCCCCCGAGACTCCTGAGAGTCTGGACGTAAGAGGCTAGGAACCCGTAGTTTTTGCGGTAGGGGAGCGGATCTTTCAGGAAGTGATCGATAATCACTGTGGCACGGCTTTGTCCTTCCCACTGGCGAGGGACCAGTCCGAAGCTGCAGAAATCCAAGACGAGGTCTTTGGTCTTGAAGGAGGATATTTCGTGGAAGACCCCCGGTAGCGCAATAAAGAGGTCACCGGTTTTGAGCGGATATTTCTTTTGCCCGTGCTCAAAAATCCCGCTGCCGCTCCGGACAAGACAGAATTCATAATAGGTATGCCGGTGTTGCCGGTTAGTCAATTCCCGTTTGAAACGGGTCTCATCAGGGCCATAGACAGATAACCAATAAGCCCCCGCTTCGACAGTGTCGGAAATCCGGTTCTGGAGTATTTTGTCCGAAATGGTCAATTTTTTGTCCGGTGTAGCCATTGAAGTAAATGATACGTCACGTTACATTAGATTGTCAAAAATTAATTAAAAAACCCACGGAAACCCCCTATGTCCCCCACACTACTCAATGAACCAACATTCAAAGTAACCGCCGAAATGATCAATTCCTTTAAAGAAAATGGTTATCTCGTGGTTGAAAACCTGATTGATCTTGGATTAGTCGAGGTACTCCGCCGTGATGCCGATGAAACTGTCGCCATGGCTATGGAAGCCAAGGCTAAAGGAGAGGCTGCTGCCCAAGGCTCTCATGCTGGGGTTTTTACTTGGTCTGGCGATTATATGAGTCCCGAGGAAATGAAGAAATATGAAGTCAACGGGATCCATGACATGCAGTTCCACCGCGGGAGTTTTTCACGCCTGATCATGGAAAAGAATGTCGGGGATCTGGCGCAGGCTCTGCTCGGGCCTGACGTGATGCTCCACCATACGAAGTTAATTTATAAAAAGCCCCACACGGGCGGGATGTTCCCGATGCACCAGGACTATCCTTATTTCCCGTTCAAGAACCACAGCATGCTGGCTTTCTCCATCCACCTCGATGACACAGATGATCATAATGGCGGGCTCCGAGTGATCCCGGGCAGTCACAAGCTCGGTCCCTTGGCCTTAGCGAATAAACCCGGGCAAAGCATGTATGTGGATCAAAAGAAGTATAAGCTCGAAGACGGGATCAGTGCCCCGGTGAAAGCGGGTGGGGTCGTGATTTTTAATTACCTGACACTGCATGGCTCACCCGTGAATCATTCAGATCGTTTCCGTCGTAATATTCTGCTGCAGATCAGGGATGCTCATGACATTCCTGATGGGGAAATGCATAGTTCACGAGGACAAGGCATGATTTTGCGTGGGAAAAATCCGCACTTTTACGCGACAGACCTGAGTAACCGGCATTAATCGCCAGACGTCCGCAGGGTGTCGCCCGAAACAACTAACCAGCTAAAAAAACAAGAAAGCCCGAAATATGGAAGACACATTAAAGATGACGCCCCGTGAACGTTTTATCCGAGCCCTTGAACGAAAACCGTTGCAGGGTTTGGTTCCCCATTTTGAGCTGGTTTTTTTCCTAACGATGGAGGCTTTCGGGAAAGTTCATTTTTCCCAGCGGCGTTATGATCAGTGGGATCAGATGAGCCAAAAGGAGAGGGACCTGCATATCACCGACAGCGCTCAGCTTTACATACAAACGGCTGAGTACTTCGGACATAGTGCGATTTTCCTGCATCCAAATCCTTCTAGCGACACGGAGATTTTCCGGCTCATCGACAAGGTCCGTGAATTGTCCGGGGATAAATATTTCCTCATGATGCATGGGGATGCGACCTTCGCGATTCCGGACGGGAATACCATGGTGGATTTTTCCTACAAGATGGTGGATGAACCTGAGGCGCTGCTCAAGGAGGCTCAAGATATGGTTGATAACAATTTGCGTTTCATCGAAAAAGTCAGAAATCATGGCGGCTTAGACGGGTTCGCTTTGTGCTCGGATTATTGCCTCAATGATGGGCCATTCATGAGTCCCAAAAATTTCTCTAAATTCGTCGGCTCTTACCTGAAGCAGACTGTCAAAAACCAGCGTGATGCGGGGTTCTACGTGATTAAACATACCGACGGCGATATCATGCCGATCCTTGATCAGCTCGTGGATGCAAATCCCCATGCGCTGCACTCCATCGATCCTCAGGCAAGAGTGGACATCGCCGAGGTTAAAAAACTCGTCGGTGACAAAGTCGCCCTTTGCGGAAATGTCAACTGCGGCTTGATCGACACGGGCACAGAAGCGGAAGCAATCGAATCCACCCGTTACGCCCTCAAACACGGTATGCCCGGCGGCGGATATATCTTTTCGACGAGTAACTGTATTTATACAGGCATGCGCCTCGAACGTTATAAACTCATCCTCGATGTCTGGCGCAAAGAAGGTATTTACGCCTAATCCTGATGGATCGTTAAACCGGCATTAACCGAAAACACCAAGAGCTTCCGGTAAACATTTTCCCCCCTTCTCCACCCCCTTGTTTTGTTTGTAGGGGGCTGAGGGGCGAAAAGTTGATTAAGAATAATTTGCCCGGTTTTTTATCGCCCGTTCATAGACGTGGACATATTCCTTGGCCGAATGTTCCCAAGTGAATCGGCGTTCCATGGCGTTACGGCGCATGCTCTCGATGTGATGGGGGCGGTCGAACCAAGTGGAGATGGCCCAGCCGATGGTGTTATACAGGGCCCAAGCGGAAATCTCATTAAATTTAAAGCCGGTGCCTTGGCCGGTGGCTTCATCATAATTTTCCACCGTGTCATTAAGCCCACCGATGGCACGAACGATGGGCAGGGTGCCGTATCTGAGGGAATACATTTGGTTCAGGCCGCAGGGTTCATAAAGGGAGGGCATCAGGAAAAAGTCGCTACCGGCCTCGATCATGTGACTGAGTTCATTATTATATCCGATATAAACACCGACCCGCCCGCGAAAACGGTGCTCGAGGGAACGGAAGAAATCTTCGGTGCGTGTATCCCCGCTGCCTAAGAGACAAAACTGCATGTCCATGGCGTCGAGTGCCCGGGGCAGGGCTTCCTCAATCAGGTCGAATCCCTTTTGGTCGGCAATGCGGGAAATGATTCCGAAAAGGGGAATGTGGGGATTCGTGATGAGTCCGAGCCTCTTTTGGAGTTCGAATTTGCATTTGGCTTTGCCGCGCATGTCATTAATCGAGTAGGTCGCGGTGATGAATTTGTCGGTTTCGGGGTTCCACTGGGTGTAATCCACGCCGTTGAGGATACCGAAGAGGTCGTCTTTTTTGGCGAGGAGCTGGCTGTCGAGTCCGCATCCGCCGATGGGTCCGAGGATTTCCTTGGCATAAGTCGGGGACACCGTTGTGATCGCATCGGCAAAGTGGATACCGGCCTTTAAGAGATTTAACCCGCCAAAATCTTCAATGACTCCCCCGTTAAAATATTCCCCACCCAGACCGATATAAGTAAAAGCACTGGCGTGGAATTTGCCTTGGTAACCCATATTATGGATCGTGAGTACACTGGCCGTGTGTGAGAGGGGGGAGAGGATACGGTCCCAGGTTTTCAGGAAGGTCGCTGTGAGTGATGTCGGCCAATCATGGAGGTGCATGACATGGGGAGTCCAGGCCAGGTCCTTGCAGACTTGCAGGGCGGCCTTGCTCAGGAGGCCGAAACGGAATGCGTTATCCTGGTATTCCCCCCCGATATCACCATAAATCGCCCCCCGTTTGAAAAAACGCGAGTAATCGACGAACATGACTGGGACCTCGTCATAAAGCATGCCTTCATGGATACCGACCCAGTTCTCTTCACCCTTACCCATGTGGATACAGGAGGAAAAGCGGAATTTAATATTGTATCTCACCGGGTCTATCGTGTCATAAAAGGGGATGATGATCCTGACATCATGCCCTTGGCGTTTGAGTTCGCGGGGCAATGCCGAGACGACATCAGCCAGTCCACCGGTCTTTGCAAATGGTTCACACTCAGATGCGACAAAAAGGATACGAAATTTGCCTGATTTTCCGGGCTTGAGTATTGTTTTTTTGAGCGGCTTTTTCTGTAGAGAAGTCGGAGCTTTTTTGCTGGGGGCTTGGGCTTTTATCTTTGTCACGTCGGCTTTTGGCTTTGAATCCTTGGCCTTTGGTGGGGACTTTTTGCCTTTTTTATGGAGTTTTAAGGCTGCTTCGGTAGATTCGAGCGTCTTGGTGGCCTGGACTACTTCTTTTTGAAGTTTCTTGCCCTTTTTCGAATTTTTATCTTTTTTCTTTCCCATAAACGAATCCCGTTGTTCACTCATTTTAAGTATGGAAATCCTGCATGAACAGGTTTGGCTGGATAGAGCCCGTGCACACTCGTCCCGGGTGTCGCGCTGGGTCCAGCCCCATTTACAGCGCAAGAGCATGGAGCAAAAAGAGCCTGTCGTCGATTTTCTTTTTTCATATTACTCGTTACGTCCCGGGCAACTCTTAAAATGGACCCCGGGCGAGGGCGTGATCCTGGGAGGGGCGAGGGGTGAAAGTTTTCTAAATGAAAAGCATTTTGCCCGCGTGGAGGGCCGGGGGGTCGCACTGGATATAAAAAGCTTGGCCTCAAAGAGGATGGTAGGACTCTCTTACATCCGCAATTTGCTCCGGACGACTCTCGTGCGACCCGCGCAATTTGCCTGTTACGGCCTTCACGAATGGGCCATGGTTTATCGGGCCCCGGAGATCCGGCATACAGAATTATCTTTGAGGATGGCCCCGGACCAAATCGCGCGGTTTGTCGAAACCCAGAATATCTGCTGCACCCATTTTGATGCTTTCCGGTTTTTTACCCCCGAGGCTCGGCCCCGGAATAAATGGCAGCTCGAACGCCCCGGCCAAACGGATTTCGAGCAGCCCGGCTGTATCCATGCAAATATGGACCTTTATAAATGGGCATATAAATTACTCCCCTGGATCGCTTCCGAGCTCGTCGCCGACTGTTTCGAACTGGCCATGACCGCCCGGAAAATCGATATGCGCGCCAGCCCTTATGATCTTGAGGCGGCCGGTTACGCCCCTATCCGGATCGAAACCCCCGAGGGCCGGGAGGAATATGTCGAAGCGCAGAAACAAATTGCCCGGGATGCCGAGCCTCTCCGGCAAAGATTGATTCAGGCTTATGAACGGGTGATTGGTCATCAGGGTTAACAGGAGTTTTTGTCCGCGAGTGGTCGAGAGATTCATTTTTTTCAATTATTTGTGTGGTGGCGGTCGCTCTGGCTCTTCTGGGCGTAAAAAGTCATCGGATGAATTTGAAATAATTAGGGAGCTTCATTCAGAGCCATTTGCGCGAGCAAAATACGGTATATTTCTCCGCGTCGGATTTGGAGGACGGTAACGACGAAGCTATTCTCTTCAAAAGAAAAGCCAGAGACAACAGGTTTTGAGCTTTTGGCCTTTATCCACTTATCGACAGTGATATTAAAGTTCTCAGTCTTGGGACTGAATTTTGTTTTTTGATAAATCTCTTTCAAGGTGGTGCCCCCATCGATTTTCCATTTGTCCGGAGAAACTTGGCGGATTTCATCGGGGAGCTGGTCAAATTCATTGGAGACTTCGCCAATGACCGCCTCGATAATATCTTCCATCGTGATCATCCCGATAATACTGCCATCAGGAGCCTCGACTAAAGCGAGGTGATAACGTTTTGAGGTCAGAATTTTCAGACCTTCCTCGATTTTGAGGGAATCAGATATTTTAATGATGGGACGCACGAAATTTGCGATCACGGCCTCTTTGCGGCTGGGAGACATGGCCAAGAGCTCTTTGTAGTTTAGGTATCCGGTGATGCCCTGTATCGTGCCATCCTTGCTGACGGGATAACGGGTGTGCAGGGTGGTAGCCGCCCGTTCAAAATTATCAATGTTACTTTTAACCAGACTGAAGTAGGTGAGGGCATCAATCGGGATCATGATATCGCGCACCATTTTATTTTGTAGGCTGGCAGTATTAAGAATGATTGATTGTTGCGCCGAGCTGATGATGGCACTTGAATGGGCCATACGAGTGATGGTGGTTAAGTCTAAAATACTCATTTGGTTCTCATTATGTTTATTCTTGAATGGTTTTGAGATGAACTCAGTCAGGAATATGATTGGTCGAAGAAAAAAGATCATTACTTGCAGAATCGGACCAAAAATGGGAGCCAGTCTCTCCGCAAAGCTTACTCCGATCACCTTTGGCAGGATTTCTGTGCAGACAAGGATGACTGCTGTGAATATGATGGAGAATATCCACAAATTTTCTGCTCCATACACATCATCAAAGGCACCACCAGCAAAAGTGGCTCCTCCGGTGTGGGCGATGGTATTAAGAATCAGGATAGCCGCAATCGGCCGATCAATATTCGATTTCATACGCATCCACATTTTGGCCCAGAGCTTGCCCTTGCCCGCCGCCGCTTCGAGCCGGACGGGATTCAAGCTCAGGAGCATAGCCTCCATGAGTGAACAAAGAAACGAAACCACGACAGCGACCGTTACACTAACTAATAAAATCGTCATAAGTGCCGAAAAATTAGCATAATAGCGCTCGAATGCAAAAGAATCAGTGTAAAAAACTCATCATTGATTCATCAATAAATCATTCCGTCAGGGAGATTTGCTTCCTTGCGTCAGTGGGGGCGGTTCTGCTAGGGTAGTAAGCTTATCTATGATTAGTTTTATCCGAGGAAAACTTGTGGAAGCCAAACCGACGGCGGTATGTGTGGAGTGCGGAGGGCTGGGGTATGATGTGCATATCCCGCTTTCGAGCTTCGGCAAATTGCCTGCAATCGGTGCGGAAGTATATTTACGTACCCATCTCACGATCCGAGAGGATGCTCATATCCTTTTCGGTTTTGCTACGGAGGAGGAACGTGAACTTTTCCGCTTGCTCATCGATAAGGTCAGTGGTGTGGGTCCGGTGCTGGCACTTAAAGTCTTGAGCGGGATGAATGTGGATCAGTTCAAAGCCTGTGTCTTGAGCGGGGACACCAAGACCCTGAGCAAATTGCCCGGGTTAGGCAAAAAGACGGCTGAACGGATCGTCGTCGAGCTCAAGGATAAACTCTCCCTCGGCCCGGTCAGTAGTACGGGAATGGATATTTCCGGCGGTTCTGCGCAAATTGCCCGGACGGGTGAAAATGCAGCGTTCCATGACGCCGTGGGGGCACTGGTCGCCTTGGGCTTTAAACAGGCCGATGCCTGGACAGCCGTGCGCAATTTGCTCGGTAAACCCGAGTCGAAGGATATGAAGCTTGAGGAAATCGTCCGCGAAGCCATCAACTCGCTGACTTAGTTATTTTTATGGTTTTCTGGATTTATTACGCAATTTGCGTTGTAGGACGATGAGGACAAGTCCTGCCCCGCAGCCTAATAACGCGTATGCGGAGGGCTCAGGAACGGCTTGGACCGTTAATTGCATGATCTGCCCGTTGACATTGCCCGCGCCGAAATCAGCCGTTTGCGCAATGGTAGCCCTGTCGATTGTCCAGAGGGCGGAATCGAGGGCGCTGTAGTTAATGCTATTATAAGTCACAGAACCTGCGACATCCGCCAGATAATAAGCAAATGACGCCCCAGATATGGATGTGAAAAAACCCGCCGCATTATCGGTGAAAAATCCGCCTGTATAAATATCACCGTTATTCAGCCCGGCGACATTTAAATAGATACTGATGACATTAGCTCCTGTCATCGGAGCAGTGAAAGGGGGGAACCCAGTGATACGTGAAACATCATTTATGCTCGCCATGGGTGCCAGAAAATCCGGTGCGGCGCCCGTGTATTCAAAATTAAAATCCAAGCCTCCTGTGGGGTCAATAGATGCCGCGGTGCTAATTCCGGGGCTATTACCCGGATCGACACTACCTGAACCGCTGATTTGCCCGACAGAAAGTGTTCCTTTGAGGGCTGTCCCGGTTTGAAGCGTGAGATTACCTAGCGTGGCAGTACCTTGGACCGTACCGGATTCGAGCGTTATATTGGAGAAATTTGTGATATTGAAATTAACCGTGATTGCATTGCCCGTACCGGCATCGAATTTCAAAGTGTTACCGCCCGTGCCGCCGTCGAGTGCCCCATTAATGGTGCTGCCCTGCTTGAGGATGATTTCATCATTGCCTCCTCCCATGTCCACTGCGAGCCCATTGGTCCCTGATATCGTTCCCGCATTCACGAGCCTGTCGTCACCCCCTCCAAATTGAATGGCGGCACCGACACCTACAGCGCCGTTTCCGGTGATCGACCCGGTAGAGTAGTTGGTGATCGTATTATTAAAGTTCCCCGCGATTTTGATGGCGTACTCATTTTCCCCGAGGATGCTTCCTGTATTATGGATCACGATGGCCGACACCCCGGCGTTTCCGTTGCCGTCATCGACTTGGATACCCCTTGCTTGACCGGAGATTGATCCTGAGTTTGTGACGAATCCGCCCCCGAGGGCGAATCCTTCACTATTACCGTCCATGGCCCCGGTATTGCCTTTGGCTTGGACGAAGCCGTAATTATAGATAGTGGCAGCCCCGTCGATATCGATGCCGTCACCGTCGGCGGTGGGGGAGTTTGTATTACCTTTGATGGTCCCGAAATTAACCACGGTCGCGACATTCGAGAATCCATCGACATTAATACCGGAGCCGCTGCGCCCGATGATGAATGCCCCGGATTGGTTCGTGATTGCGATATTGATTTTTGTCTCAATACCGTGTGTGCCCCCGGTGATGGTGCCACTGTTATATATCCAGTTATTCGTCTGAGCCGGGAAAAGGTTCGTGCTGAATGCGATGCCTTCCTCGGTGGCAGAGATAATCGTGCCGGTATTCGAAATAATCCCGCTGACGATTCTGAGGCCCTTCTGGGAACCGCTAATCATTCCGTAATTATAGATCCGGCTATTTGTATTGATCTGGGAATCATAAGCGTCCCCCGTAGTCGAGAAAATCGAGCCGTCATTGGTCAGGGTATTATTTGAGCCGGGGCGGATCGCATCTGCATTTGTGGCCGAAATGGTCCCGCCCGAATAATTAACCACCAAGCTATTGCCGGCTGTGATACTGTCGAGGTCAAGGGCTTGACCGCTTGTTCCACCACTGAATAACCCGGCATTGTGGAGGGTGAATGTGGAGCCTCCCCCGCGCACCTGTAGCCCGTCATCGCTGCCCCCTTTGAGGGTGGCCAGCGGGCCATTGGTGATGGAAAAACCTGTGGTATTGCCATTCTGCGTACGGATTGCCCGGTCACTGGTAGAGATTAATAAACCTAGGTTGGTAATTGATGCGTTGTTCCCGTTAATCGTTACAGCCACACCGGCAGTTGATAATCCCGCGTTGTTTGAGATAAATCCTGTTTCGTTTAAAATCAATATTCGTCCGGTGGCATTAGTGCCTGTGGTAATGCTAAAGCTTGTGGCGTGGATCACTGCGGTATCGCACAGCGCCAGGACAAGGAGAGTGAAGATATGTTTTTTCATGGGGGGGGTAATCCGTCAGGGACTTCGGTTGACTAGATAGGTAGCGGCAGGAATGTGGCAGGCGTATGGCGGATGTGTGAATAACGGGTGACAAGGCTGTCCATGTTTTTCGGGGGCTTGTCGTCCGTGCAAATTGCGCGGGGCGGTGAAAACTATTGTTCCCATCTGGGGAAATTTCGTTTAAGGAATTTGTCTTCTCACATGAAAGACATTGTTTATTTTGATTTGGAAACGCAAAAAACCGCCGATGAGGTGGGGGGATGGGATCCTGCCTCAAAGATGAAGATGAAAATGTCCATTGGGGTGACTTTCTCGACCAAAACAAACCAATACCATATTTATACCGAGGATCAGGTGGAGGATATGATCCAGCAGCTCATGAGGGCGTCTGTGGTCGTGGGGTTTAACCATGTGAATTTTGATTATCAGGTATTAGCAGGGTACAGCTTGCTAGATTTTAAGCAGATTCCGAGTTTTGACATGCTTGTCGAGGTGGAGAAGATCCTGGGGCACCGTCTGAAGCTCGACTCGATTGCGGAAGCCACACTGGGGTATAACAAAACCGCCGACGGTTTGGATGCGATCCGGTGGTGGCGAGAGGGCAAAATCTATGAAATCGCCGAATATTGCGCCTTTGACGTGAAAATCACAAAGGAAGTTTTTGAGTACGCCCTTTCCTATAAGGAACTTTTCTATCTGGATAAATTCAAAAAACGCCGTTGCATGAAGACGGATTGGAAAGTTTGATGGGGTAAAGGATGGCGGGATACGGTTCAAAAGCCAAAAAATATCCGGTTTGGCTTGTTATTTTTAAGTACATCCCCTTGCAAAAGGTCTGATCCGATTTTATGATCAAGATTCAAGTAGAAATCTATGATTGAAAATTTCGACCAGTCAGCCCTGCTTTTGATCGGCCATGGTTCGTCCAAAAACGGCGAATCGGGGGCGGCCTTGTCGTTTCAAGCAAAAATGCTGAAGAGTTGCGAGATATTCAAAGAGGTCAAAGAGGCGTATTGGCAGATGGATCCCCTGATTAATGATGTATTACCCACTATCCAGTCAAAAACGATTTATATTGTCCCTTTCTTCTTGAGCGAAGGTTATTTTACGCAGCAGGTTTTACCCCGGCATTTAGGGTTAAGGGGGCGTTTCGCCCACCAAGCAGGCAAAGACTACTTTTATTGCCGGCCTGTGGGGGTGCATCCGAAGATTGATGAGATTATTAATAGCCGTATGACGACCATCTTGACTTGTGAAGGAGCACCCATCCCCCAAGAAACATGCCTTTTTATTGCTGGCCATGGGACAAATAGGGCAAAAGACTCGTCCCGGTTTGTGCTCGAACAGGTGAAAAGGTTACAGGGGAAAACCCCGTTTGCTGAGGTGAAACCGTTTTTTTTGGACCAAGCCCCTTATATTAAGGACTGGCGCACACTGACTGATAAGAAGCAAATTGCAGTGATTCCCTATTTTCTCAGTGACGGGCTCCATGTTTCCGAGGATATCCCCGCACTATTGGGGTTCAGTGAGAATGAGGAAATCGAGGCTTTTAGCCTTGTGGCAATAGGGACTCCAAAGGTAAATGAATCGGGAAAGCTGGAATTCACCCAGTTTATAATGAAAAAGAGGTTGTTTGGGGAGAAGGATCTGATTGTGGCCGGGGTGGAAGGCCGCAAGATCTGGTATACTCGGTCTCTCGGGCGTGAACCAATGATGGCCAATATCATATTAGACTTGTGTGATGAGCATACCGAAAAGATGTAATCAGCCTGAAGATTGTCTCAGAGAAAGGGCAGGAGTAGGCGGGTGAATCTCTGAAGAAGACACGGGGAAGGGTAAAGCGTTCAAAAAATTTTTAAAAATATTCTTGCAGGATTTTTAAAGGCTGTTACAAAACAGGGAAACTAATTGGGGAGGATCAGGCAACTGGCATACCAAATGCTTGATTCTTTAAAGGTTCTCAAAACCAAAACCACGAAATAACCTAAACAAAAACGAGGAAAACAAATGAATAAATTCAGCATGATCACTCTTTGTGCAGCTGTCGCATTGACCTCCAGCCTCTTCGCCGGTAGCGATAAGGTTGAGGAAATGAAAAAGATGCTCGAAGATCAAGGCATTCAGCCAAACTACGTCGAAACAGCCCAGAAAGGTGTTAAACTTTCCGGATATGTTGACGTCAGTTATACATATAGCCCTAATCAAGGTTATACAGATACATCGACGACAACAGCGCTTCCTGCTGGTGCTCCTAATGCAATTGTGACATCACCTACTGGTGCTACAAATGTTGCTCCGATGAATAATCGTGATTCAAACGATTTCAGCGTGAATGCTGTCAAACTCACTCTTGAAAAAGACCTGAGCGACGCAAATGAATTCACCGCTGGTTTCCGTACTGACCTCATGGTTGGTGAAGACGCCCAAGTCATGAGTGGTAATAATACTCCTGCCGTTGGTTCTGGATTCAGCAGCCAAGCTAGTTCCCTCTTCTTGGAACAAGCTTATGTTCAATTCCGTGCCCCTATTGGCAATGGTATTGACTTCAAGGTCGGTAAATTCGTTACATTGCTCGGATACGAAGTCATCGAAAGCCCTGCGAATATTAACTTCACACGCGGCCTTCTTTTCACCTTCGCTATTCCTCTGACACATGTTGGTGCCCTTGCTAGCTATAAATTCAACGATATCGTTGATATGCAAATGGGTATCGTCAATGGTTGGAACAATGACGACACATACTTCGGAATGGGTCCTGGCACTCAAAACAATGCCGGTTCATTCGCTAAAGCTGTCACAGGCCGCATTAACGTAACCGCTCCTGGTGGAAACGCTAACATCGCGAATTCCTTCATCATTAGTCCTAATGGTGGCGAAGTTGCTGGCGGATTCCCTGCTAACACAACCAATAATTCCTCACCATCATCCAATAATACTTGGACTTATGACATCTGGGGTAACTGGGCACCAAAGTTTGCTAATGACAAACTCCTCCTCGGTTTCAACGGTGTTATCGGTGGTGACAATCAGCTCAACACAACAGCACTTCCTGTCAATAACCAACGTGGTAATATCTACTACGGTGCTGCACTGTATGCTAAATACCAATTCACACCGAAATTCAGCTTAGGTTCACGTGCTGAATACTTCGTTGACTCAACAGGTATGCGCACAGGTTGGAATAGAAGTGCACAAACAGGTGTTACATCCCAATCACAACTCTGGGAAGTTACCCTCACAGCCAGCTTTGACCTCTGGGAAAACATGCTTGCCCGTCTCGAATATCGTCATGACGGTGGCAACATTAACCCTTACGGTTACCAAACAAGCGGTCAAGGCAGTGCTAATAACAACACTGTTGCTTTGAACTTCGTTTACAGCTTCTAATCCAAGCCTAAATAAAGATTCTTTTTTAAACCCCGACCTTCACTGGTCGGGGTTTTTTATTGTCTAGACCACTACCGGGAGGGACAAATCTCCCCACTTTCCCGTGAACGCAAAGACCAAATAAACTGGAGGGACGAGTTTCACCTCGTCCAGGACCCCGGGACCCAAGCCGGATTTTGTCCGTGAACGCAAAGACCAAAAAAACTGGAGGGACGAGTTTCACCTCGTCCACGACCCCGGGACCAAGCTGGAAATTGTCCGTGAACATAAAGACCAAACAAACTGGAGGGACGAGTTTCACCTCGCCCACGACCACGGGACCAAGCTGGAAATTATCCGTGAATGCAAAGACCTAACAAACT
>Ga0163144_10017658_pt1 | contig 14523 bp, 10 predicted proteins | sample OliLak19BULKMAT1_FD_123175 | JGI IMG/M metagenome (GOLD analysis project Ga0163144, IMG submission 123175) | Freshwater microbial mat bacterial communities from Lake Vanda, McMurdo Dry Valleys, Antarctica - Oligotrophic Lake LV.19.BULKMAT1 | ecosystem: Environmental > Aquatic > Freshwater >... | reverse complement strand
TCAATCAGTCGTTCAATATATGCTTTCACATAGGGACAGTGATTACACATAAAGATGACTGCCACTATTTCAAACTTTTCTAAGTAGCGAGTTAGATGTCCAACATTGCCATCGATATTAGGCAATTCAAAATCGGGCGCGTAAGCATTTATTTCCATGATCATCATGATTAAATCTATACTTAATGCTACCGTACTCAGGCGCTTAGCCAATCACCTACTTTATGCTTACTAATAGAGCTTGAGCAAATGGGGTAAATGGTAAAATCACTTACTGGCAGCGTAGTCCTCAAAATTTCAATAGATCTAATTCTTAGTTGAGGAGCTAGTAGATTCTCAGTTGATCAGTTTTGTGCCTACTTTTTAGTTCTTCTTGATCTTTCAAAGATCTCCCAGCCTATGCCCAAGACCTCTAACCTTCAAAACCTAGCTTGGCTCAGCGGATTTATTTTGACGATCTGGAGCTTTCCACTCTATCTAATCTACCAACTGAAAGATTCTAGTCTGCGCGTGAGTTTGGCTGACTTGGCTCTGCTAATTTTATTTGGCTATCTATTTAAGCGTAAACATCCAGATTTTAAGTTTTCCAGCAATTGGCAATCAAGCCTTAGCGGCGTTTTATTAATTCTTTTAACCTTGGCAAAGATAACTAACCTTTTTTGGTTTGAGCCTGAATTTATTGCCTTGGGCTGGTGGCTGATTAATCTTGGATTAATTATGATCTTGCTGGGTTATAAAAATATCAAATTTTTCTGGGGTGAAATCTTACTAATATGTCTGTTCCTGGCACCGCTCAAACCAATTCTGGCGTGGATTTTTGATTTACGTATACCAACTGCTGTGGTAGCCACCTTTGGCTTACATTACCTGGGCATGGATGTGTCACGCATCGGCTCGATTATTATTGCAAGTACAAGGGCGGTAGATGTAAATCAGGGCTGCACGGCTCTCGACCTTTTAACTCAAACCTATAAGTTAGTGATTTTGCTATCTATGGCATTTTCGCTGACCCGCCTCCAGTGGCTGAAGCTGCATCTGGTTTCTCTAGGGGTGCCTTTTGTGATTAGCGTACTTAGGGTAATGCTGTTAACAGTAATTGTAAGCGATCGCTCAGCTTTTACCTATTGGCATACAGGCGGCGGTGGAAATTGGTTTGCCCTAATGTCCCTTTTGATTTGTGTTTTTGCTTGGCTCAAAATTATTCACAATCTCTCGTCAGTTAAGTTTAGTGGGATCAATATTTCACAAATCTCCACTCTGCAAAAGTCTAGCCTTAGCTTTTTAGCGGTAATTTCCCTAATAATTTTATTGTCTAGTTTTGGTAATCCAGCGATCGCACGACGAGAGGTTTCTGCCTATGATTTTCCTTTAGTTCTAGCTGCCAGTAACTCTAGTCAGGCTTTGCCCCTCACCCAAAGCGCAGATCGGAAAAATTCAGAAGATTTTAGAGATCGCCTTCACAGTGCCAGAATATATGAATTTAACCGTGATAATCACCCCGTCACCCTAGAATTACGCTATCTAGTCGGTACCACAGGAAATCTTAGCGATCGGATTAGATCCTTATTTTCTGATGCAAATACTGAAATAAACTTCAAACAAGCAGATCTACCTGGTGTTGGCAGCTATCAATTCTGGCAAATTCAAAACTATGCCCATCTCAGTACTTGCCTCTTTGCAGATGGTGTTAGCCGAATTAGACCAGTTCCTTTGCGCGCAGGATTTCAAGATCTTACTCAATTTAAGCAAAACTTAATCAACTGGATATTTGCAAAAACTCCCCTACGCGATCGCCGTTGTATTTGGGTACATGGCTTTACCCCTGATGATCAACTAGCACGAACAAAATTATTAACAGTTTGGCAAAAAGTTTCTAATCAACTTAAAAATCAATTTCCGCCGATCTAGCCTTAGAACTTCTTGATTAAATAAAAACTGACACAATTTTTTGTGAATTACTTCATTTTTACTTTTTTAGATCGCGAATACTGGCAAAGATTTTACTGAGTTCTACTTGTATATGCTTTCCCCCTTTTTTCTGCATGATCGCCATCACAAATAAAATATATTCAGACATCTCCAGCATGAATAGCCCTACCTTCACATCCCCTTGATTAGTCTTGCCCGCGATCGCTACTTGGAGCATGGGAATACCATTAATTTCTTTGCTGGCTGGCTCTAGCTCTAAACGTCTGAGTTCTCTCACCTGCCCCGTTAGCTCGGCAATTACCCGCTCAATAAATTCTGCTTGCGCCACTTCAGTTTGGTGGTGAGATTGTTTGGCAAAGAACAAAGTAAGCTGATCACCAGGTGATCGCGCTACCGCCGAATTATGACCCTTCTGAGTGATTTTATAGGTCTTGGGAATTGAAAGTCTGACCATTGCTATTGCTTTTTTTCCGCTTCAGATGTCGCATCTTAACTCAAAAGGGCTACCAAGCTCAAGATTGGCTAAATCCAGGCTAAATTCCTGCTCGTCCCATCGCGATACCTGCTACCAGCATCCCTATTACCAAAAAAGGCTGAGCGCTTGCCTGATATTTCACATCATTTTTGAGCGGGTCGCGTAAATAGTACATATCCTGAAACGTAATCTGCGGAATTACTAACAACGCCAAGATAGTTGCATACAAGTTTTCACCGCGATAAACCAAATATGCGGCAATGCCAAACTGAAAAACATCGATCGCTACCGCTGAGATCAAAGCTGCCCGTTGCACACCAAACATCACTGGGAGAGAATTTAAGCCCATAGTGCGATCGCCTTCCACACTCTTAAAGTCATTTACGATTGCGATCCCTAAGCCCGCCAAACTATAAAACAAAGTTAAGCTCACTACCGTCCAATTCAAGGTACCAAATAGAGCATGACCTGCCCACCAAGGTAAAGCGATGTAACTAGCACCCAAAGCATAACTACCGAGCCAACCATTTTGCTTGAGTTTCAGGGGCGGTGCAGAATAGATATAAGCCAAGAACGCTCCCAGAATTGCCAGGATGGTGATTATAAAGTTCTGATGTCCAGTTGCTAAATCTAAAGTCACCGCCACGCCGATCCCCGCTATCAGTAATAGCCAAATTTGGATAATTACCTGATTGAGCGGTACTGCTCCAGATGGAATTGGGCGATAGGGTTCATTGATTGCATCTATTTCTCGATCATAGTAATCATTTAAGATCTGAGTGTAGCCTGTCAATAATGGACCTGACATCAACATACAAAGAAGAGACCTAAGGGTATTATCAATTGTCCATTCAAATGCGCCTGAAGATGCCGCACCACAGATCACCCCCCACATCAGTGGGATCCAGGTAATTGGCTTCATTAACTGCAATCGCAACTTCCAAATCGAAGTCTCCTTAGATGCACCCTTCATCCCCAGCATTTGCCTAGTACGAGAGGATGAGTTTTCTACAGAGTTTTCAGCCTGATCAGAATTGGGGAGAGTCATAGGGCATATATAGATTAACTCCGATGATTTTAACGCAATCTCTCAAGCTAGGGATAGGATTTGCAGATTAGTGCAGCGATCGCTAAACCCTTGGAAGTATTTAGAAAGATCATGAGGAATGCTTAAAAAAAATTTAAGATTATTTTGGCAAAAGTGCTGCAAAAAATCAAAAATGTGCGTATGATGTATATGTACTTGGGAATCCAATCAACTAAGAAATGACCAATTCCGCGGCTATCAGAAAACATTACGCTGTCATAGGGCTTGAAGCCTTGTTTAGACAAGCCGAATGTTCTATTGCCGAATTACTGTCTAGGATTTCTGAATATAATTCGTGAGCTACTGATGGTTTAGTTGGGAAGCTTCTCGAACTATTTCCTTTCTAATACCTGAATGAAAGTTTAATCTTTGACCTCAACTCTCAAGATTTACTTGGCGCTCAACTAAAATTCAACCCGATTAAATTTAACGTTACTCTAGTAGTTTAATCGACTCTAGGTATCTATTTGGTTTTTGAAGCTTCTCTCTAGTTTTAATTTGGGTTCTAGTAATTTCCAAAAAATTATTCGACTTAAATATTTTTTTGTCTTTGTTGGCTAAACAAATATCCTGCTCAGACGCTATCCTAATCAGAAAATGTTTGCTACATAATCACTGAAGGAATTTCCTGTGAAGTTTTCTATAGCGATTTATGAACACCACGCTGAAAATAAGTCTGAAGTGAAACCAGGAATTTAAGCTAGAGTTTAAAAAATCTAAAAAACCCCTGATTAAATAGGCTGTTGAAGGTTGTTGAATAAGTCTAATATCCAAGTTGATTTGGTTGATTTGAAGGTTATCAAGATTAATATAGAGAATTTACAGGACTTGCAATTTAACTTTTAGTAATTTCTCCAGCATATTTCCTGCATATTCATAGTGATTACTGAAGCTTGATTTAGAACCCAAAAAGTTTTGATCCGCTTGAACTAGCTCTCCTTGAGCCGACTAAGAATATTTCCCTAAGAATGGTTCAAAGAATATTGAACTAAAAGTCAAATTGTGTAGTTTCAAAAATCGCATTTCACTCTCATACTGAAGCCATCAAAGCGATTTGATCTAAGAAATTTGATCAAGGCAAGATTGAGTTTCAGAAAAGCTGAGTTTTGAGAGCGGTTTTAGAGAGCTTACTTAGCCTTGTATTGATTTCTTCTCTTAGAGCTATTCAGAAGCGATCGCTAATAAAGCTTGTTACCCATAGCTAAATAGAAGTGCTAAATAGAAGTCAATTAACCAAAGACTAATGTTTGGTTAAGCTCTGATTAAAGCTAAGTTAAGAGAATTCTGCCAAAGTTTTTCCAATCGAATAGAAGTAGTTAGGTATGGTACCTAATCTTATACATTGCTGCATTTTCGATCCTTTGCCGTGAGTCGTGGATCGTGCAGTCCGTAATGTCTAGAGCATTACCTCTTACTCATGTTTTGAATTTGTACAAATTTTTACACGAAGTTGGGAGCATTTAAAATGTTGCAATTGAAATCTGAAGTCGGTAAAGTTTCTGCGGTCTTGGAAGCAACCTTGGAAAAGGAAGTGCATGAGCCAGTTGGTGTTCATTACATCTTGGAAATCTATGAATGCCCAAGCGCTATTTTAAATAATCTGACTTACATCATGGAAAGTCTGCGTGGAGCAGTCAAAGTTGCTGGCGCGACTTTGCTTAATGAGGTTTCTCACCAGTTCTCTCCTCAAGGGGTTACCGCTTTGATGCTGTTGGCAGAATCTCATATCTCGATTCATACTTGGCCTGAAAGTGGCTACGCGGCGATCGATGTGTTTACTTGCGGTTCGCACACCATGCCTGATATGGCTTGTGCCCATTTGGTTGATAAATTGCAAGCAAAGAGACATTTATTGTTTAAGATGCCTCGTAACACCGAGCTTCCTGAAGCCTAGTCTAACAATCTAACCAAAAATTGAGCGAGGAGGCAGGAGTTTCAAGCTTTTGCCTCTTTCCGTTTGACAATTTAGTGGTTCAAATTTGAGATTTTTACCCAAAAAGCTAAAGTCTCACCTATATTTAAGTCGCAGATGCGTAAGTTCCTTTCAGCTTAAGTCCTAGAAATTAATTTTTTGTTGAGGAGAAAAAATGTCACAAAATCAAGTTGATGCCAGTCTTTGGGTGAGCGAATACATTACCCCCTGGGATATCTATGTACATGGCGTAAGCAAAATCATGGCTTACAAGCAAACCCAGTTTCAAGAGATGTATGTAGTTGAAAGTGGTGTATATGGCAAGGCACTTGTACTTGATGGCAAGTGGCAGTCTTGTACGGGGGATGAATTTTTGTACCATGAGCCTTTAGTGCATCCTGCCATGGTGTTTCATGGCGCGCCTAAAAATGTGCTGATTTTAGGTGGTGGCGAAGGCGCAACTACCAGGGAAGTTCTACGCTGGAATTCTGTGGAAAAAGTGGTGATGGTGGATATTGATGGCGAAGTGGTTGAGGCTTGCCGCCAATATTTACCTGAAATGCACCAAGGTTCCTTTGATGATCCTAGATTTGAGTTGGTAATTGATGATGCTTTGACTTATTTGGATCAGTCCAAGACAGTTTGGGATGTGGTGATCTCTGACCTTTCTGACCCAATTGAAGAAGGTCCATCTTTTAAGCTTTTTACTAAAGAATATTATGAAAAAGTGCGCCAAGTTCTCAGTCCGACTGGTTACTTTGTGTTGCAAGCTGGTCCAGTGTCACCCGCAGGTCTAACTCAACACGCGCGTCTGGTGAAGACAATGCAGACTATCTTCCCTCATGTTTTGTCTTGCACTACCTATGCTTCTACCTATGGATCGCCTTGGAGTTTTATTATTGGCTCGGCGGTGGCTATGCCTGCTCAACCTGATATTCAAGCTACTGATCGCTTACTTGCCGAAAAAACTACTGGCGGTTTGAGAATGTTTGATGGTGTGACCATGTTAGGCATTTTGCAGATTCCTTTACATCTAAGGAAAGCGATCGCTACCGAAACCCAAATCTATACCGAAGTCGCCCCTCCTACTTTCTTTGGCAAGGGTATTTTGGGTAAAGAATAGAGAAGTAGGGTGGATTCCTACTAGAGATTTTCTCTTTTTGGCATTGCAGATCTGAAAGATGAATGGGGTTTGGGGCTTGCCCCTCGACCCTTTTTACTATAATCTTTTTTTATAATAGAAGGAAGATTGTAATTGCCTAGTATTTGGGTATATCCATCAGCTAAAGCGACAATTCTAAACTGAAATCTTGTAGCTTTTGATATTGGTATGCACCGGCGATCGCGCCCCAAATTGCCGCTTTAGTCTCTGGATCGATGCCGCGATCATAACTCCAAAACTGGTCAGCAGTAGATTCAAAGCCTAGAATCACCTGACGCTCCTGATTGTTGTACATGAAGCAGCATTTCGCATCTTCTGGCAATTGGGCAGAGAATTTTCCCTTAGTTTCAGTTACAGGTAGCGTACAACCTGGCAGAAATTCTAAATCTTGAATTTGCATTTTTAATAGTCGTTCAGGATTTGCGCCACCTCCCAACCAAGTTCCAGGATTTTTGAAGCCATAGTATTTTACTTGGTATTTGACTTGAGTTTGATTTTGGACTTGCTCTAAGCAGAGAATTCTCTGTCGGTATGGTTTTTCTATATTGATTACATTTGCCTGTTCGGCGAAGAGCATGATTCCTGGCAGCGATTGATTTAAGTGGGAAACTGGACGATGCCACAGGCGCAAATGCACATACCAGGCAGGATCGCCGATCGCTTGAACTTGATTACTAAATTCGCCTGCCAGATAGGTAGCGAGTTGTTTGATTGAGATATCTAAATTTTTCATTTGGCTGTTAAATTATCCTAAAATCAATCTAATTTTTTGCTGCCATAAATATCGCGATCGCTGGGATTGCAAAAAGCGAAGTATTAAATCACTCATACAAGACAATTGCAATTAAGCCATTAGGACGACCAAATTTGGACATAGGGCTTTCTGGGGTTTCTACTTTAGTCTAGATTATTTTTTAGCTGGTTTTCTGCTGCTTTCCTTTCCTGCAAACGCTGCAAGATTTCGGCATGGAATTCTTTGCTAATCGGGTAGAAATATGCCATCACTAAACTGAGCAAAAGAATAATTGCAGGTAGTGGTCCAATTGCCATTCTAATCGCGAAAAGCGCACTGTCGGGTTGAACTGGAGCGGGTTGACAGGTGACTTTTTCCAAAAAGCCCGACCAACTTAAGGCTTGACCCAGGATGAATAAGCCTAGAGCTAAGCCGATTTTTTGCAATAAAACCATAAAGGCATAGAAAATTCCTTCCCTACGCTGTCCTGTGCGCAATTCATCTAATTCAATTACATCGGGTACCATCGACCAAGGGATTAAATAGGCTACTGCTACGCCCATTCCAGCTAAGACTGCCATTGCATACATCAAGCCTATCTGCCCAGGTTGAACCAAAAATAAGCCAGCTTGAGCGATAATCCATAGACCTACACCCATAAAATAAACTGCTTTTTTGCCTACTCTTGCTGCGATCGCCCCCCAGACAAATAGCATTACTAAGGCAGTTACCTGAATCGCTAAAGTTACTTGAATAAAGTCTTTCTCTTCCAATCCCATCCAATCAATTACAAAGTAAGGCACAATTGAAGCAGTAGTTTGAATTGCCAGCCAAGAACAAAAATAGATGCCAATCACATAAAGAAATGGACGGTTTGCGATTACTACTTGCAGTTGCTCACGCCAAGACATCGCTTGAGAAGTTGATTCTGCCCGATTGGACTCTAATTGTAAGACGCGATCGCGAATGCCAAATACGCAAGCATAAATAGAAACTATGGCAATCAAACTGCAAGCGCCAGCCAAAACCAAATAGGGCAAACCACCGCCAGTATTTGTACAGTCAGAACCTTCAACTGGCTTCAGCCAAGCAAAAATCCCCTGCGCCAAAATTAAAGCGAAAATGCTGCCACCAATTGAGAAGGTAAAGCGAAATCCATTCAGACTTGTACGCTCTTGATAATCATTGGTCAATTCGGCAGTGAGTGCGGTATAGGGCAGATTGACAATCGTAAAAAAAGTATTGAAAATAATCGCAATCGCTACATAAAACCAAAAAAGTAAAGTCTTATCAGTAGTCGGAATTAGCCACTGTGCCAAAAAACTCAGCCCAAATGGAATTGCACCGAATATCATCCAAGGTAACCTTCTTCCCCATTTTGACTTGGTGCGATCGCTCAAAATCCCCACAATTGGATCATTCACTGCATCCCAAACCTTGCCAATTAGCAAAATCAATCCCGCCGATGCCGCATCTAAACCCGCTACGTTGGTAAAGAAAAATAGCAAAAATACCGAAAGAATGTTGGTGGTAATCGCCGCGCTTAAATCTCCAGAGCCATAGGACACCTTAGTCCAAAAGTTTAGTTTCTGCACAATAGGTACAAGCGATCGCTTAAATAATGGACTTATGCAAATTCTGACACGTTACTGCACTTAAATTATAAAAAGTGCTTTTTGGATCTCTACTACCAAGTTTTTAGCTATGATTGAATATGTCTTCTGAAATAAAAATGATTGAGAACTGCAAGAAATGGAAAATCCAGATCTGATCGCAGCGATCGCCCTTACTGTAATTTTATTGGGATTGATTTTCCTTTGGTTCAATCCTAAATTTATCTCAGCCATAGCGATACCGAAATCCTTATCTGAGGATAAAGCGTTAAAGTCTTCAAACGATTTTATTATTTACACTCCTTTAGTTAAAGAGATTCAAAGTGAAGCCAAAATCTATTTGATAGCATTCAATCGCGCTCAACAAGATTTCTATTTGGCGTCTCAAAAGTTTGCCAATTCTGCTGAATTTCTAAATCTAGAAATTTCGATGGAAACTGAAAACTACTCTTACTCTATTGTTCAACTCGATTACGAAGCAGTTCAAATTATCGGCAAAGCCAAAAAGCCTGAAGCGAAAAGTTATCTAGGACTAACTTGGATTGGTAAATCAAATGAGGAAAGAATTTCTTTTTCTGTGATGTTTGAGAGCATTGAGCCTACTCAAGAGACTCCAATAATTCAAGTTGTCAATAATTCTGTAGTTTGTCCTGTTGGATATATTAAGCTTAACTAAGAACTATAAAACAGAAGTTTAGCTAACACTAACAGATGAGAAGGTGCTTTTTGGTTCAGAGATCACTTCTTTAAAGGAATTTTTGTGATTATAGGCAGCCTCTTTGCCCATTTCTATTCCCAGGTTCATCATTTCTACAAAACGGCTAACCCGCAGGGGATCGATTGGTTGGTGCATCTGTCCATGTCGCTTTAGGGAGCTAGAGACAATCACGCCATCGGCATGGGGAATTAATTGGGCGATATTTTCCCAACTTGCGCCAGAGCCAATTAATAGCGGTACGGGATGACAAACGGCGATCGCTTCGGCAAGATCTTCAGGACTAGGCGCATGACCCGTAGCTGAGCCTGAAAAAATAATTCCATCTGCTAAACCACGATGAATCGTATCTGAGATTGCTAAAGCTAAATTTGTCACAGAGAGCGGCTGAGCGTGTTTTACCAATACATCTGCCAAGATTTTTATATCTTTCCCCAATTCTCGGCGGTAGCGCAACAGATTATGGGCATCACCCTCAATAATTCCTTGGTCGGTTGCCATTACCCCAGTTAGCACATTTACGCGAATAAATTTTGCGCCTGTACAGGCAGCGATCGCTAGGGCACTATGGGCATCATTCCGCAATACATTTATACCCACAGGCACATGCACCATGGTCATAATTTGTTGTACGACCAAACTCATCGCACTGATTACCGCCGCATCCACCCGACCTTTAGTAAATGGAGCATCGAAGAAATTTTCCAACATAATCCCATGTACCCCACCTGCTGCAAGAGCTGTTGCCTCTTGTTCTGCTCTGGCAATTACCTCCTCCAGATTCCCTGCCCAACGTGGCGATGTGGGCAAAGGCAACAGATGTACTACCCCAATTATGGGTTTGGTTGTGCCAAATAACTGTTTTAGATCCACGCTGATTGCTAGATGTGTTGCTTATGATTAAGGGCAGGCTGATTCGCTGCTTCTAATTTACCTTGATTGTGAACCGAACTATGGATATTTTAATTTTGTCCAACGCACCAGGCGAGCTAGTAACCTGGGTTTACCCCATGCTCAGGCAAATTACTAGCAGATCTGCTGAATTTCCCCAACCTGTGCGGGTATCAGTCGTACTGTCACCATGTAGTAATGCCAGTGGTAAAGAAGCAGCGATCGCTCAAGGCATTCCAGGTATAGATCGAGTATTGCCGCCAGAGCAATTTTGGCAGTTTTTACTATGGGGTAAATCGGGGGGGGAGTCTGCTTGGGATTGGCAAAAAGTGGGAATTATAATTTTTTTGGGCGGCGATCAAATTTACCCCGTAGCGATCGGCAAGCGTTTGGGTTACCCCACCTTAATCTATGCAGAATGGGAAGCAAGGTGGCAAGGCTGGATTGATGGTTTTGCCCTGCGAAATGACCAGGTGAAAATCTCGCCTAAGTACCAAGCTAAAGCCTTAGTTGTGGGAGATCTAATGGTAGATCGGGCAATCTCAGCGGTTGAGACTTCTACTAAAACGATCAAAATCGCCTTTTTACCTGGTTCAAAATCAATGAAACTAGCCCAGGGTGTGCCTTTAAGTTTAGCGATCGCTGACTTATTAGAAAAAGATTTTAAGGAAAAGCAGATTCCGTTAGAACTAGCGATCATGCTCGCTCCTACCCTTACTGCCAATCAACTTGCGATCTATGCCCAAGCTACGAATCCAGTAATTCCCCTAATTCAAGGCACTACAGGAACTTTGGAGCAGCAGGATCAAGCTTATCTTTTGCGTACCCCCCAAGGTACTTTAGTTAAAATTTATACCGAGTTTCCTAGCGATCGCTACCTGAAGCAATGTACGCTCTGTGTGACCACGATTGGTGCAAATACGGCGGAGCTTGGTGCTTTGGGCATTCCAATGATTGTGCTATTGCCCACCAATCAAATCGAGGCGATGCGAAGCTGGGACGGCTTGTTGGGAATTATGGTAAATCTGCCTGGAGTAGGAGACTTGCTGGCAAAACTGGTAAATCAATGGATGGTGGGACGCTTGGGGCTTTTAGCTTGGCCGAATATTTGGGCGGGGCAGGAAATTGTGCCAGAGTTGCGGGGACTGCTCACGCCGACCTTAGTAACTGAAAAAATCTTTACTCTACTAGAGCAGCCTGAAGAACTTCAGATCATGCGCGATCGCTTACAAGCCACCTGTGGCAAACCTGGAGCAGCCGATAAAATTGTGGATCTTGCCTTAGAGCTTCTGAAAGATAAGGTCAAATGATTTAGCTATTGAGGCTTGAAGTGAACAAGCTACCCAGCAGAGGCAGACTCTAAACAAAAGTTGTAGTATAAGAGCATCCCTGAAAAATGTTTGTATGATTTCTTTTGCGCTCCGCAGCTTCGCGATTGCTCTAGCCATAATTTTTTGCAGTAATTTTAGCGGTGTTTTCCCCCAAAATCTAGGGGCAGTATTTGCCAAAGATGTTACTAAGTCTAGCCAAGCGAATAAGCTCGAAGTAGGGCAATTAATGGAAAATGTTACCAAGACAGAATTAGCCAACGGCTTAACTGTGCTGCTCAAGGAAGTAAAAACTGCGCCTGTGGTTACTGTCCAAGTTTGGTATCGGGTCGGATCGCAAAATGAGAAACCAGGCATAACGGGCATCTCCCATCAGTTAGAACATTTATTGTTCAAAGGTACGAAAACACGTCCAATCCAGTTTGGTCGCCTATTTAGTGCTTTAGGTAGTAGTTCCAATGCTTTTACCAGCTATGACATGACCGCCTACTTTGGCACAGTGGGATCGGACAAGCTAGATGCGCTACTAGAGCTTGAAAGCGATCGGATGGTAAATACTGTGGCGGGTGAAGCCGAATTAAAAAGTGAACGCACCGTAGTTTTATCAGAATTGGATGGCGGCAACAATAATCCTGGTACCCGTCTCTACAAAGCGCTAATGCAAGCGGCGCTACCAAATAGTTCCTATGGCTGGACGGTAATCGGCGATCGCCGCGATGTAGAGAATTTCAGCGTAGCGGATGTGCAGTCCTACTATTCCAACTTTTATCGCCCTGATAACGCCACTCTGATCATAGTAGGAAATTTTGATCGCCAGAAAACTCTAGATAAAATTCAAGCTACCTTTGGCAAGATTCCTGTTGCGACTCAGCCCTTAACTAAAAATCTGTTTACGCCTGTTGCTACTACCGCACCCTTACCCAAGCAGCCAATTGTCCTGCGCGAGCCTGGCAGCATACCGTTATTGCAAGTAGTTTATCCAAATTTGCCCCGCCTAGTTGATCCTGACGTTCCCGCCTTAGAAATATTGGATGCGGTTCTTACCTCTGGCAAAAGTTCGCGGCTCTACCAAACTATGGTGCAAACTGGCTTAGTCAGTGGCGTGAGTGGCTCTGCTTCAAATATGTTGAATGGTGGCTGGTATCTGTTTAATGCTACGCCTGCCCAGGGCAAAACTTTGGCTCAAGTAAATCGAGTGCTGAAAGCTCAGGTAGAGAAATTACAAACTGATGGCATCTCCGCCGTAGAACTGGAACGAGCTAAGACGCAATTAACCGCCAGCTATATTTTGAATAATCGGGACATAAATTCTCAAGCGCAACAACTTGGCTATAACCAAACCGTGGCAGGTGATTATCGATTTAGCGATCGCTACTTAGAATCTTTACAAAAAGTCACTACTCAAGCTGTCCAAAAAGTGGCTAAGCAATATCTGTCAAGCGATCGCCGCGTAGTAGGAATGTTTGAACCCACTGTGATCACCGCTCAAGCAGGAAATGCTGGTAATCCAGATACAGCTCCCCGTGCCAACTATAGCTCGAATACGCCTGTAGACCCTGCCGAAGTTCGGCGTTATTTACCTGACAGCGCCTTCAATTCCACCGTAGAAATTAAACCGATTCAACCTGAACGCTTGGTACTAGAAAATGGTTTACAAGTTTTATTGGTGAGCGATCGCAGTACACCATCAGTAATTTTGAGCGGCGAAATCAAAGCTGGTAGTGGTTTGGATGCTGCACCTAAAGCTGGCACTGCCAGTCTGGTTGCCCAGACAATTATGAGCGGCACTAAAACTCAAAATAATTTAGCGATCGCCCAAAAGCTAGAAGAGAAAGGTGCAAGTCTAGGATTTTCGGCAAATCGTGAGGCGGTAGGTGTGAGCGGAGTAGCTTTATCCAAGGATTTACCCTTGCTGATCCAACAATTTGCGGATGTAATCCAAAATGCCACCTTCCCAAAAGATGAAGTGGAGTTGGTGCGTCAACGCAATTTAGTCGGACTTAAGGCAGAACTAGATAATCCAGGCTCTGTTGCCCGTCGTACTTTTCAGCAAAAGCTGTTTCCGCCAGGACATCCTTTTTATCTAATGCGAACTCCAGAAACAGTGCAAGCGATTACGAAGGAAGATTTGGCTAATTTTTATCAGGCTAATTATCGTCCAAATCAGACCACTCTGGCACTTACAGGGGACTTCGATCCGCTTACGGTTAAACAATTACTGAGTAAAAATCTGGCTAACTGGAAAGCAAGTTCTTCAGTCAGCGATCGCCTTTATCCAACTGTGCCTCTACCTAAAGAAACTAAACAGGAGCAAGTGCTACTCAAAGGTAAAACTCAAGCCGTAACGATCATGGGACATCCTGGGATCAATCGTCTTGATCGCCGTTATCATGCAGCGCTGATCCTAAATCAAGTTTTGGGAGGAGACACCTTATCTAGCCGTTTGGGAACCGAATTACGCGATCGCCAAGGTTTGACCTATGGAGTCTATAGCGCCTTTCAAGTTGGGAAACAACAGGGTACTTTCGTAATTCAAATGCAAACTAGTATTGCTGATCGAGAAAAAGCGATCGCTAGTGCACTGGAAATTTTCCGCCAAATTCGGGACAAGGGCATTACCGAGTCGGAGCTAAAAGCGGCAAAAAATAGCCTGATTAATAGCTTCCCTGTGGATCTTTC
>Ga0163144_10017657_pt1 | contig 14523 bp, 15 predicted proteins | sample OliLak19BULKMAT1_FD_123175 | JGI IMG/M metagenome (GOLD analysis project Ga0163144, IMG submission 123175) | Freshwater microbial mat bacterial communities from Lake Vanda, McMurdo Dry Valleys, Antarctica - Oligotrophic Lake LV.19.BULKMAT1 | ecosystem: Environmental > Aquatic > Freshwater >... | reverse complement strand
GCTGTGGAAACCATCTCCATCTGCCGCCTTGTTATCTCTTTGAAGGAATAGCCGGTGATATAGTCCCCTGCTGATTCGAAAGCGCCGGAGATGCTATGCGATTCGGTCCAAGCAGGTGTCGAATAGCCCAGAGTCGTGTCCGGCGGTCTGGATGGGAAAGCAGGCCGCGCCGTGCGAGAGCCGATGTTGAGAGCCACTGCCAATATCGTCGCATCGCGCGAAGGTGACGTGGAAGCCCAGATAAATCGCAAGACTTTCGGTCAGGGAGCACCACTTCAAGATCTCCGATCCATGCCCGGAGCGAGTACAGCCCGTCGATAGGAGTGCAGACAAATTTCACGGGAGTGCCTGTGACATGACCCGTCGAATTGTGCCACCGTTCCTCCCATGTGGCGAACCCTGTCGCAAGCGCGCGCATCTCTCCCTCTCCACCAGGGTGATCCCAAGAGCTAAGGGAGCTGCGAAGCGCCTTCATCGGTGTCGACTCAACGAAGCGTCTTCAACCCCAGTCGAGCGAAGTGCCTCTGGTTCAGCGACAGGTGGGTGTGCACTCAATTTGTGTTGCAAGTCACTAACGCGTTGCCGAATTGATAGTGGCATAGGGACACCCCACTCATCTCCGAGGGATTCGAGCGCGTCCTGTAGTGTGGCTAATCTTGAGACCGCTTCAGCACGTGCCAACGGATGCTGCAGCGTCGCCACGCGAGGAATAACACTGCAGACAAGGTAGTCTAAGGCGTACGCCGCCGGATTTGGCTCGCGCTTCGTCGCCCACGGGTCGTCAGGGCAAGCGAGATCTTTCCCCATGCGGCCGCTTGTGAGGGCCGCTCGCAGCAAAGAGGTGACCCCGAGGGTGTCGAGACGGTCGGCTTCCTGCAGCGCTCGTCCAAAGGCGGAAGAAGGTAGGGCACCCCGCGAGGCGCTGTGATTGAGAATAGCATCGTAAATCAAATGTCGCTCTTCTGGAAGCATCCCAAGCTCTGTGAGCCACCGGTCTGCAATATCCGCCGATTCTGCCGAGGCGAGAGGACGTCGAGGATCGTGCTTTGGAACATTCACGAGATCGTGGAGCAGGGCAGCAGCGATCGCCGTTCGGGGAGCGGTTGCGCTTGGAGCGAGAGCTAGCGTCCATCGCGCCACCCGCATCAAATGCGACAGCCCATGCGCATCGTCCCCGTCGTTCAACCGTGAGGTAAGTCGGTCGATAAGTGACGATAAAATCGGGTCCGACGCAATAAAGCTTCGAATTTGAGCGGCGTCAAGTAACACGGGGCGAGCACGGGACATACGAGAAAAGACAAAGAGTGGGAACACCTCCATCATACTCCTCGCTGATGAGCCGCGACAGGGCTGCTCCTGAGGGAGGGGGGCAGGAAGAGGACGGTGCACCGCGAGGGGGCTCGAAAGACAGATTTCCGTGAAAAGGAGCCTCTGAAAAGAACCAACGGAAAACGAACGGTCGTCTTTTTCCGCTAAGGGCCAGTATGGTGAAGTATCCAACAGTGCGGATTCGTGGTGACGAATCGTGATGTTCCACATGCCGCTGACTGATTGGCACCTCCGTCCAGTGTGGGCGGCCCCTAAGCAGTCGCCTGTATGACGACCCGGGATTCCTCTTTATTATGTGTTGTGACTTTTGTGGCTCGACGTAAACGTTCTTCTCGTTCCTCCTCCTCCCGCCGTCAGCCGAGTGCTGATGTTGCCCCCGTCTCTTCAAAAGCCCGCGCGGCTGACGCTGGACCTCTTCGCCGCTCAACCCGACGCCGTGCCAAACGAGGCCACGCCAAGCATAAAGAGCGAATGTTTCGAGAGGCGAATGGCCACTGCGTCTATTGCGGACTCAAGCTGACGCTCGACACTGTCACCTTGGATCATATCTATCCGCAGCAACACGGCGGGCCGGATGAACCGCTGAACTTGGTAGCAACCTGTGGCCGATGCAACGGTGACAAAGCCAATATTCGCCCAGATGAGTGGTTTTCGATGCGCCCCACCGCTGCAGGAGCCTTTCTTCTCCTCGCACCGAAAGCCGACCCCGCGTGGAGACGCGTTGCCGCCGCTGAGTGTGATACGCCCTACCGAGAAGAACTGCTTTGCAGACTTCCACGAATGATGCGCACACGAAAGCACCTCGCCTCACTCTCCCAAGCCGTAAAACTGCTCATAAACTAAAAACCATCCCTACCACTCATCAGTCGCACGCGGCCCCCGTCTGTCAGTAGACGACAGGCAAACGGGTGCAGCGTAACTTCGACCGACACGGTGGAGACCTCTTCGGCGCAAACAGCCCTTCTGGATTGCTCTATTGTCGTCGGCCATTTTGCCGACTAGCCTTCGCGGCTCCTTCAAAGCGGGACGGAGCGAAAGAGGAGCGAACAATCTGCTTCTGAGGGAAGGCAGGGGTCCGCGGGGATGGCTGTGTCGCAGCTGCGTCGATCCAGTCTCGCCATGCATCCGAAGAAAGTGGAGCGCTCGGTAGTCGCTTATCAGCCAGCGCATCCGGGAACGCGAGGAGCGGCATATGGGGACGGTGACGAACAAGGTTCTGATACTCCGCAGAGTCTGGTTGCTGACCACGAATCACGACACCGGCGGCCTGCTGATCGGTGAAAGCATGTCGCACGCCGGTCATGGCCATAAGCGCAGATCCTCCTTCTCCACGACGACCTCCCGCCTGTTTTGTGACTTGCGGACTCACAAACGCATGAAGAAAAGGAGACATCTGTGGTGTGTCGGCGACGAGACGGCGAAAGATGTTAATCGGGCCGTCAAATGCGATTCGTCCGCCTAACCGAATCCACGCAATCAGCGGACCTAAATCGGTCAGACTCTTTGCTCCGGTTTGTGCCGGGGTCTCTCCCCAGATGACCGTCAGACGACGATGAACAGCGTGGCTCATCCGGGAACGTTCAACCACTCCGTCATCGCTGATGCTAGAATGTGATAGAGGCGACGTGTCATGAAGAACGCAGTCTCGCGCTGCTGGGGACCGCATGGCCTACGACGTCGGGCAATCCGTGGGTTGCCAACACACTGCACGCTGAAGCCAGAGCACGGGAATATCATCCAATCCGCCAGTCTCAAGCCGGACGATCAACCGATAGGCGCGCGGGCCTGGCTTAACTATTCGAAAATCGATGCATCGCCTCAACGCCTCCCGCTGCTCCAAACCCCACGCTGGGGCATCAAGCACAACGGCGAGAAGACCTGTCGGCTCTCCGCGCCGTAAAAGTAAGCGCTCCAGCGACAACGCGGGGATGGTGTCCGTCGGTCGAACGACTTCGTCAGTCACCCCAATCCCTTGAGCTTCGATAGCCAATGCTTCAAGCGGCATGACATCGGTGCTGGCGAGAAACAAAATGCCTGAAGGTGACTCTACCAGGCGATCCAATGCGCGGGAGCGCTGAAGGCGCAAGGCGGGGTTCTGTGACAACGAAAAGCTCTCATCCATGCATCTGGATACGGCCAACCCTACGCAGATGCTCCACTTGGCCTTGGCAGAGAGGAGGAGCACCGCTCATCCGCGAATGAGCATGCTTGAGAGAGGGCACGTTGGCACTCGAAGAGAGGGGGCACCGGGTAGTCTGTGTCATCAGAGACGGATTGGTCTTCTGGTCTGTGAGGATGTCATACGGACGCCTCGCATACTTCACTTTTTGAGAGTAACATTCATGGCAACTCGTCTTCCGCTGTCCGGGCGTCAGTTTGAGCAGAAGTGCAGAAACATGGCCAGTCGGCGTGGCTGCACAACGCTGGCAAATCCCGTGGTTGGCAAGACCCCATGGGGAACGAATCACTGTCCTGATGCAGTCTTGACCTTCGCCGCGGGTACGGTGGGTCGTCGTCGGTACGGCCCGCGCTCGATTATTGTCGAGTGTAAGATCCAGAATGTGAGTGGCTCTGCAGAGCGGAAGCTCTTCTCTGAGTTCGCGACGTTGCGCGAGTCTCTTGAACAGCAGCCAAGTCAGTATGCCGGAGCGTGGCTTGTCGTCGGTGGGAAGGGCTGGACGCCGAAGCTGATTGCGCATCTGCAGCACTTCAATAACTCCCGAGTGCTCGGTCCCCCGACAGGCCCGCGTGTTCAGGTGCTCACGGAAGCAGAATATCGCGCGCTCCTGAACGTCTTGACCTGAGTCATCAACGTTTCCAGCAAAAGACACAGAGCCACACAGACAGTCGTGCCGGGGGATGGCGCCTTTCTGTGTGGCTCTGTGCTGTGGAACGTAATGTCGATAAAGAGGGAAACCCTCTTCGACGACTGAAAAGATGTCTGACTGAGTGGAAGCGGCTGCTTCATCCGCATCAGGGAGATCACGCGATACCAAGACTACTACTTAGGCGTGCCGGAGCCAACGCTTCGCGTAGGTGACCAGCGAGGCAAGTGCAAAAATGGTCGCGAGACCCATACTGAGCATCGAGAGCGATCCAAGGGCGTACGCGACAGCCCGGAGTCCGGTAGAGGGAGCCCAACTGGCGGCCTGTGAAAATGGTAACAAGGTAATCCAGGCTAGCGCAGACCCCAACCACGCAACTTGCGCAATTGTTTTCGCTTTCCCAGTCCAAGAGGCCCGCAAGTCAGTCGGTGCTGCTGGAAAAGCGGCATCCTCTCGGGGAACACTCATCCGATCTACTGGTGACCGCTGAGCGACGGTGTTGGAGAGAGCCGTCTCTCTGGCGCGCCACACCGTAACGAGGATCTCGCGCCCAAGGATTACCACAACGATCCATCCGGGAATTCCACCTAATCCCCACGGAGTATGTAAGGCACTACTGCTGAGTAATTCGTGATCCGGGGACAGTTGTGCAGTCCACAAGCCTGGACCACGAAGCGCAAGCCAGAGCGGGATGAGTGTGGCCGCGACGAACACCTTGTCTGCTAAAGGGTCGAGCCACGCACCGAGATCTGATGTCACACTCCACCGCCTCGCAAGCCATCCATCGAGACCGTCGGTGAGGGCACTCACCGCGAAAAGACATAGAGCAAGAAAACGCGTGCGCCACGATGGAAGCCACAAAAGCCACCCAATACAAGGAGCCGTTGCGATGCGGCTCAGTGTCAAAGTGTTCGGGATGTATATTCGAGAGAGTTTCCACGTAGTCGTCATCTTGGATATCGTCGAAAAATGAATCGGGACGAGCTTCGCCCTGTCGCACAGAGATAACGTCAGTATTGCCACGCCTTGCTCCTCCTCGCAAGATAGGCGTGTGAAATGCTCCGAGGGCTCACCCTGAGGAAGACTCACTGGTCTAGCAGTCACTCAATTGTATTGGCCCTAGTCACGGAGAAACCGCCTATGATGAGTGATGAATACGTCGTCATCTCCTGCCCACGCCACGCCCCTGCTGTATGGAAGTGTCTTCCCAGCAGTGGGTGCCGCGTGCCAGGCTTTGGCGACGCGCTCCCTCAAAGACGTCATGGGGCTGCTGGGAAAAGCCCCGACTGCAGAACCGATGGGGCAAGGATTCGGTATCCGGCTTCTCGCGGGATTGGCAGAGAAAGAGCTTGCCGGAACATTCAACGGCATCGAAGACAAGGCACTGCGGTGGCTCTTGCCCATTCTGTTGTCGATGCATGAGACAGACGAACGGATCGCTTGGCTGAAAAGCCCAGCAGACCCGTATTGGGGGCCACCACTCTCTGAGGCGACACGGATGGCTGTCATCTCAGATCTCTGCGTCGCGCATGAACTTACTCCGGATTTCCTGACGCAAGTCATTAAACAACAGGGGAGTGTCGTTTTTTTGAAATCTCAAGCAGCTGACGTTTTGTTCCGAATGTCCTTGGACCCGGCCATTCTGCCGATCCTCGAAAAATATCTCGTGGAGAATCTCCCGATTGGCCCCGAGGAGAGTGAATTCTCACAACGGGCGTCACAGTTTCTTCGCCGTATCCTCAGTCTGGAAGAACACAGGGATTCAATGCTGAGTCCGACTCAACCACTCGGTGCGTGGCTTGCGAGTCAACAATATCTGCCGATGTGGGCAACGGGAGCCTTCCTGTCGGCTTCTCAAGCTTCGACATCCAGCTCTTTACAGACGTATGCACGCCACAGCTTCGAAAGCCTGTTGCATCGCTTGTCCAGTGAGGGGAAGCGCGAGCGAGCAGACGCGACACTCGTACTGGTCCCCGTTACACGAAATTATGATCCGAAAATCGCTCCGTATCAATATGTCACGAGACTTGTCGACGTCGCAAAAAATACCCAGAATCATGAACTGCTCGAACTCCTCTTCCACAGCTGGATCTTTCATCCGTCTTTGGACCAATCAGACACCGATGGCGTGATACGGTTCTTCCACTTGATTCAAGAGACCCCGAGTCTTAGCAAAAAACTTCAGCAGAGAGAAAAGTCTTTCTCAGCAGATTTCTCCCATCCGCGTCTTGTGATTCCGCGCCTGATGGTCCTTGTGGAAACTGGTAATCTGAGAACGACCCTCAGCCAATGGGTCGAAGACTATGAATACGCCGTGAATCTACTTGAGCCACAAGACCTCGCACTGCTCCTCGGCTCCCAAGATAAATCGGTCCGCCTCGTCGGGGCGACACTCATCTCCCGAATTCAGAAACGTCGGGAGGCAGGCAGTAATGATCCTGCCGCGGCATCGAACAGCGAAGAACTGACAGCGCATGCAATAGAGGCGGGCGCAGAAACACTCATCCCGCCACGGAAAAGTCCTAGTCGAGGGCGATAGAAGAGATCGACCGGGCAACCGTGGCCGTTCTCACCGCGTCTTCGGAGAGAAATCCTCATGTGACGCCCTCTCTGCTTGGCTACGACGCGAAAATTACCAACGAACTCACCAGCGCCACTGGAGAAAAAAGCGAGATTCTGATGGGCCGATATCTGAATGAAGCGTCGGCCGGTACGCCTTTCTGCTAGGCAAAAGCTCTGACATCGAACCCCGTTCGACGGTCTCCAGTCCTGCGGAGTCTGTCGCGGCACTCCCGTTCAGGCGTATTTTCTTCGGTCGAGCACGACGCTCTTCGAGGGTTCGATGCACTCGCGTGGCGACGGCGGCACCCATGGCCCCGCCAAGGACCATATCGGAGATCCAGTGATTATGCTGTGGGGCGAGAGAGAGATAGCCGGCTCCTGCAAGCGGATAGGCGACCCATCGTGGAACCCCCTGGGCCGCGAGACTTGTTCCAAGCGCGGCGTACATCGCGGCGTGGGCCGAGGGCATCGCCGACTCACCGTCCCATGGTCCAATCCGAGGTCTGCGAAATGGTTTAAAAGTGAGGGGGTCTCTCGTGCGATACCGCTCTGCTCGCGCGTTGACGTCCCAATTGCTCACAGGACGTGTTCTCCCAATCAATGGCTTTAGCAACACGTGCGATACGGCATAGGCGCCAAGCATCGCGGCTGCCGTCTCAGCCCCACCGCGCTCAAGCCCTTCGGAGCCCGTCACCAGACCGGCGGTGTAGCTAGTGACCAGTCCAACGGCAACCCATCCATTGGCTCCCCCAAGTCTTGGGCTTTTGCCCCAAGGAGAAGGAACGCCTTTCGTCCGTGGAATAACTTGCTCCGTCCAAGCCTGTGTCAACGGGCGGTCCAGTGCGATGGCCGCAGCCGTGCTCCCCGTAATAGCAAGTGTCTGTCGCCAGCCCCGTGCTGGGCTTGTGAGCACCTGAAAACTGAGAATCGGGGCTGATGCAAACAGGTTTTTCGTCAGCTGCCCTCTTTTATACCGCAATGGCTCCTGTGCGGAAACGTTTCGCGCGCCGGACGCCGGAACATGAGGCCGAGGCACCGATAGGGAGTCAGGGGTGACGAGCACCTGCGCGACGACTTGGCGCGGAGTCACAGCTAGGAGCACGCTGAGCGTCAGCGCGGTAAGTCGGAGTGGTGCGGAGGGCATAAGACGGAATGGCACGGGTTTCAATAAGAAAAAACGCTTCACGGAGACCGACTCAATAGTGTGCGGGATCTTCTTGGCCAGAGTTCACCCCAATGAGAAGACGCGAGCTCCTCGCACCAAGAGGCAAAAAGATGTTACTCAGGGTCACACACGCACAATGAGGCGGGAGAACCCGTCTCACTTGAGCCACGCCGAGTGAAAGAATTGTACGGGGCGATGCCTTCTTTTGGACTGTCCGCCTCTTAGAGGACGCACCGAGTAGTATTAGATATCGCAAGAAAGCAGCCTCCTTCCCATGTCTCTCCCATGAACGAAAATCTTCAGCAAGACTCCACAGACGCCCCATTGAATTCTGCGGTGTCGATGCAGTTGCGGCAAGAGTGGGTTGGTATGTCTGAGCGATGGATGGGGGAAGTGAAGGAAGTCTTGGCTCGTATTGAGAAGAGGCGGACAGAAATCCGTTCCTCCGCAGACATTGCCTCCTTAATGTTTCGCCCTCGATGGGCAACGGGAGTTATGATGGGGCTCAGTATGGCGACCATGGCTGATAGCCCGAGGTTTATTGCCGGAGTCGCTAGCACGATTATCGGAGTCCCGCTTGTCGGAACGTTGCTTGGTATTCATTGCCGAAAGCGTATTCTTCGAGCCCACACAATGCAGGAGGAGCAGGCCGCCGCCATGCGAAAGGCTATCACCGAGACGGATGGCAATGTTCAAGCAATCCTTAGCGGTGGTGGTGATGACGCGACCCTAATTGAGCTTTTGCGATCCGCCGTCGCCCCGCTCTTAACACGGGCATCGGCGTGGAATGACATGCTGACACAAGACTTGCGAATGGCACGTCTCGCGATTCGCCCGTCCCTGGACGTCTCGACGCGCGTTGAGTGGGAGCGAAAAGTTATGAAGGTCCAAGCGATTGATGAGGCATTGATCCTTGAGAAGGAACTTCGGGAGAACCAAGACCTGTCGGGGCGCCCTGATTTGCAGGCCCTCAGATTTGCGCTACTTGGCCGGGTCTTGCCCTTGGTCGCGTATGCGCATGCTCGATCTCCGAAGGGGCTCGTGCCTGACTTCTGTGCTCTCTTACAAGGAAAAACAGGTGATGCAGATCGCGTACCTACCATATCAAAATTTCTCAACACAGAGGAATCCCTCTCGGTCGTTCGAACCGCAGAAGTTGAGCGACAGAGACTCCTGTTTGCCTCAGATCTGACACGGCGTGAATCGTACCAAAAAGAGGCCCTCACCATCCAGCAAAATCTTGTTGTACTGTCCGCTGTGGTGCGAGAAGATTCCGAGTTATCTGATGAAGACCGGGCAGATATTCTCTCGGTCGTTGACGCGCTGGTTGTCGTCAAACTGTGGACAGGAACGCATGACACCATGAAGCGCCTTGGGTCCTCTGACGCCGAGAAAATTTTTACGGACTCTAGCGTATACTCCTTGTTCGGGAAACAAGCGTCAGCGGCTATCCGAGAATTTCAGGCATCGGTGCGGAGGAAGTCATCAAAAACAGTCAAGGATGACGCGACGCTCGCCGCAATCCAGCTTGTACAATCTCGAATCCGTGGCTGGATGCCACGCGTGAAGGCGACCGCCCAAGCAGAAGAGCACGTGGCTGCTGAGTCCATCAAGGCACCCACGGGCCGGAAAAAAAGATAGCATCTGCGCGCTCTGCCTCTCCAACACCGTTTTGGCTGGTCATCAATAGGTATCCACAACGCAGGACATCAAGGCTCGCTTGCAATAGTCATTATGTCTTGTGTGAAATATGATTGATTGACCCCAGCGCGCTGTCCGCGGAGACCGAGGCGCTCTTGTTATACCGATTTCCGTGCGAGACTGGCAGCGGCTTCGCATCGATCTATTTCGGGAACTTGCCAGTCCCAGAAAAAGGCAGGAAATACTGCGGGATGCCCGTAAATCCACTATGCTAAATACCGCATCCTCTTCTCTCAACATTAGATTGGCATGAGCACGCTTAACGAGGACTCACCCACGGACTATCCGAGAGAAGCACTGCCAATGACAGAGCAATCGATAGAGTGGATTGACACACTGACTCGTCTTTCAGCCACGATGGAAAAAGAGTTAAACTCGTGGCCGAATGCTGTGAAATCTCCATTCAATCACGAGATCAGCCCGCCGAGTCATCCCACGTAAGGCCCCCGTGCCGGAAAACACTAGAAAAATTACTTATCGTTCTCAGCGTGTCACGTCACACTTGAGCCGATAATCCCGCCTATCGTTCCCTCTTGCGTTGTCTGTTCTCTATGCATCCGATCCAATCAGAATTTGTTCGACTTGCCTCAATCCCGCGCGCAGCGCGTGAGGTGATTGGAGTCACTGCATGGCTTTCCGGGGGAGGTCTTGTTATGGGAGAGCTCGTCTCAGAGCACGACTATTGGTCGATGCTTGGCCTCAGTGATTCGCACGCTAGTCCGAGTAGTCCGAGCGATGCCGGACCACTGTTGCGTCTCAGGGATGCGCTCTTCTTCCACGGAAGAACGTGCCTTGAGCACGAAGAGTTATCAGTGATGTGGAACGAGATCTCGTCTTTTCAAGTAGTTCTGGTCAGTCGGTCCATCTTTGTGTCGCTACAGAACAAGGTCGTCGTAGGGCAAAGAGCCTTGATGTGACTGATTTTGCAGTGTTTGCCTCGTCTTTGGCTCTTTGTACATGTGTCATGCTTCGTCAGTGCGCGCGTTCCGCTCTGGCTACCGAGATGTCTGAGGGGACTGCTGCGTGCTCAAAGAGTGAGGCGACTGGTACATCGGAGAAGGGTACACCGGGCGGAGAATATCTGGCCACGATAAAATCTCATGGTCGCCGACAGCGGATGGGACCATATACGCGCCCTGTGGTGTCCGATTCCAGTCGCGCCACAACCGAACGTCTTTCGCACGCTCGGGATTCGCGAGAAGACGCTCAAGAGCAATACTCTCTTCAATCTGACGATACAGCACCGCGATGGTCGCACTCGGCCACATCTCTACAAGCGCTCTAATAGCCGCCGCCAGCGAGGAAGGGCGAAGCCAGTCAGGGTGCGTAAGGATGAGGTCGCGGCGAATGGTCTCGATCGAGGGAGACAGCGCACGCTCCCCAGCCTCGCGGATCGCGTGGTGGTCGGGTGGGTCATCACAGACTACCGCATGCGGCCATTGGATCCGCATCTGCTCAGCCAGTGTGCTCTTGCCGCTCCCGGGCAGCCCGGTAATCAGCCAAATAGAAAAGATTGACATCACTTCAAGATGCGAGAGATCAAGGCGTGATACTCCGGACAAGGATCTGGCAAATGTCTGCGTCGATAGCTGACAAGGCAGGCGCTTGACCGCAAGCGAGGTCTCTCGCCCATGGACTGAGACTTCCCAAAAGGGGGATGTAGGCTTCTAGACTCCGGCCTACGTTTCTTTCATGTGGGGTCAAATCCTCTACCTCCGAGATTCAACTACTCTTCGATAGACCACAATCGCCTGTGGGTTAGGCGAAGACTCCGTAGCACAGACTCTCAACGATGCTTAGGCCGCCCTGCGCAGAGCCGGCGTCGGCGGCGTCGTGAGGACTTGCTCCATTGTGTTAAGCGCTGTCAGGGAAGCTGTTGGCAGCGGACGGTGAGCCACTGCGGGGCTTCTTCCAATCCGTCGAAAAACTAACAGGGCGAGGCCGGAGACGGTGCCACTCGCTGCGAAGGCCATCTCAAAACCCGGACCAAGGCGCCACCCACTGAATTCCGGCACAAGAAGGGCTACCGAGGCGAGGAGAAAGACCCAGCGAGAGGCCGGGACCACGCGAGACAGCGATCGAGCGAACTGCGAGTCAGACACCGAGCGCATAGAGGAGTCGAGAGCGTGATTGGGATGTCTCTATCGTACGGGGTGGGCCCTGTTTCTTGGCCCCCTAAGACCTTTTTCTCGGATGTTACCCGCAGCAAACGGCTCGGAATTTGGGCGACATTCTTCCGGTCTCAGCAGGATCTACCACGTCTCGGTCTTGCCGAGACATGCTTCGTGATTCCTAGAAGGTCGGGGCATCCCCAGACCCGTCTCGGCATCCCCAGACATGATTCGTGATTCCTGAAAGCATCGAGGTATTCATGGCCCGTCTCGGTATTCCCAGAAGGTCGGGGCATCCCAGACCCGTCTCGGCATCCCTAGGCCCGTCTCGGCATCCCTAGAAGGTCGGGGCATCCCCTAGACCCGTCTCCCCGGATCGGTCTCGGTCTCAGTCTTTCTTGTATCCGTCGAGGCTCCCCGGACTCCCCGCGTAATTTCATGAATAACGCCACACAGCATGGTGTTGCTCGTTCGTTGAGACAAGCGGACGCACTGGGGCGTAGGGACCGTAGATCGACACCTAGTATTGTAAAGGATGACGCCTGACCAGACATCTACCCGCCAACGGAGTCGCCCAGATCTGAATGTCATGGCCGCACGAATGGTGGCGTCGATCGATCTGCAAGCGCGAGAACATGCCGCCGGGCGATTAGTCTCGAAGGAGGCGCTGGCGCGCTCCGCAACCAAAATCCTTGCTACGCTGGACCAAGAGACGGCGGTGTGGGGCCCGTGGAGTCCACCTGCTATGGCGTGCTATCGTGTGGTGGAGCTCCTCGGACAGATCCCGGAAAAACACATCGCTCAACCCTCACAGGACGACCGCTCGCACACCGAGCCGGACTGGATCCTCGGGGAAGACATGCGTCACCTCGCCGTGCGCGCAGCCGCCACCTTGGTGGAACATCCGGAACTCAGCACCGGTGACGTGCGCTGGCTGGCTCGATGGGTCCCCTTCCTCCTCGAAGATGAGATAATTCCTCGTCTCGCGGCGCATCCACGCGCGGATCGGGTGACGTGGGATATTTTGTCTTGGCGTCGCACAAATCCGGCCCCTGTCGTCATGGGTCTCACTCTGCGACCGCGGCCGTGGGCGCTGCACCGACGCGGAGAGACGCGGAACGTGCGCCGGCAACGCCCTAGCGCTGATCGCAACCCTGCGGCATTAGCTTGGATGGTAGACTTGGCGGAAAATCTCGCGACTCAGGTCTCTAGTGCCAACAGGTTTGCTGGGTCTCGTTTGGAGGAATACTTCCTCGGGACACTCTCAAAAGGGACCGCAACGGCGGATCTGAGAATCTGCCGTGTTCTGTCGGAGATAGGAGCGGAAGGCCTCGCGACTAGGCTCCTTGAACACCCGTCAATATGGCTGCGTCTTCCCCGAGAAATCCACCGCAGCTTACTGCTACATCCAGTCCCCCATATTCGCCTCGCTGCGATCCGCGCACTCGGACAATCGGTGCCCATCGCGAGCGGGACCGCTGAACAACCTGTCGCCCCCCTACCAGCGACCCACTCCCGCTGAATGCCTATCGCGCGCGGGGTCCGTTCACAAGGACGGAAACCTGACGCAATCGATGGCCGTCCTAAGCCGATAAAGTCTTCAAACGAACGACTTGACCAAAAATGGGGGCCGCGCAAGCCCCATCTTTAGACATGGGGGAGCACGTCAAAAGATTCACCTTCGAAAAGACTCACCTTCGAAAAGACTCACCTTCGGGAAGACTCCCCCTCCGGCAAGTCTTCAAGTCTCACCCCATATTCTGGGTGGAGTTCAGACTCCTGCCTCCTATCCCGGAGGGTCTACCTTCCCCCTTTTGCCTGTGTAGAGCACCTCATGTGGCTCGCTCGTGCGGCAACCCTGTCTCTCTTGTTCGCTGGTCTCCCCAGTCCCACCAACACGCTCGCTGCCCAGAAGTTTTCAGATCTCAAGGCAGACGCCTCCGCCCCTGCGCCGGTTGTTTCAGCCACGGTCGTCGAAGGAACGGAACTCCGTCGCGGTCCTGTAAGACCTGTGCTTCTTTCAGGGGCGGCACCGGGCACTTACGAACAGGTCAGAGCCAGTCCTGTGCTCCGAGCTGTTTCGTCACTCCCCTCCGAGAACCTCCGCAGCGAGGGAGAAAGGAACCAGCAGGAGGCAGTCGAAGGGACCCCAGCCGTCATCGCAATCCCCGGCGTGATGAACGCAACCCTGAGAGTAAGGAGCGCAACCATTCAAGGAAGGAACGCAAGCATTCGGATGTTAGTGGGACGATGCATCGTTGACACGTCGCTTCGGGCAGTGCGCGTCGTTGAAGCGATGCCAAATGGGTCCGTCTGCGGCGGCCTAGCTGGATCCGAGACGCCAGATACCATCGATGTCCCTCTCGGAGTGCGAATCGGTGTCGCGGTGACCGACACGTTGGTCGAAGTAGATTCTGTCGGGAACACGACCAAGAGAGAACGCGGCATTACGGTTCAGGTTCTCATATCCCCTGCCGAAGGAGTAGGATCGGTTTATCTGATCAAGGGCCGTATGCGTACCAGCCGAACCACAGCCCTCACAGTTGAGGAAGGATGGACGAGCTTTGAGTATATTCTCCGCAAGGGGGAGAACTTGCTGGTCGATACTCAGCCATCAGAGAATGGCACACCGGGTGAAGCAATTTGGATTGTGCTTCCCGACGCCTGAACGGACTGGGGAACACCCGCGACCGAATTCTTCTGTAGACGAATCGTCAGCTCGAAGAAACGCGGCGCGTGGCAAATCGAGAAAAGAGACGACGGCTTGAGCAGGTCTCGTCAAGGAAGGGGAAGGGGAAGGGGAAGGGGAAGGGGAAGGGGAAGGAGAAGG
>Ga0163144_10017656_pt1 | contig 14524 bp, 13 predicted proteins | sample OliLak19BULKMAT1_FD_123175 | JGI IMG/M metagenome (GOLD analysis project Ga0163144, IMG submission 123175) | Freshwater microbial mat bacterial communities from Lake Vanda, McMurdo Dry Valleys, Antarctica - Oligotrophic Lake LV.19.BULKMAT1 | ecosystem: Environmental > Aquatic > Freshwater >... | reverse complement strand
GTTCCCTACCAGGTGCTGGCCTGGCGCAAGGCCCACACCAACGCCGACGGTGAGGTCCAGGACATCCCCGACGGGCACGTGTTCACCCAGCCCTGGCCGGCCACGCAGAACCAGAAGACGGCCACGCGCCGGGACAAGGTCACCTACTACCGCTACAGCGCCGACAGCGCCCGCCGCAGCCTCCATGGGATCAACACCCAGGTCACCAAGGCCGAGCAGGCCGTCGCCGGTAAGACCGCGATCAAGCGGAACCGCTTCGTGAAGCTTGCCGGTGGTGACCGCCCGGTGAACCGGGACCTGGAGGCGAAAGCCAGCGCCCTGGCCGGGCTGAAGGGCTACGTCACCAACCTCACCGCCCCGGACCCGGACTTCGTGATCGGTGCCCACCACCAGCTCTGGCACATCGAGAAGTCGTTCCGGATGTCCAAGCACGACCTACGGGCACGACCGATCTACCACCACAAACGCGAGTCGATCGACGCCCACCTCACCATCGTGTTCACCGCCCTGGCCGTCACCCACTTCATCGAGGACCGCACCGGCTGGTCGATCAAGAAGTTCGTCCGCACCGCCCGCCGCCACCGCACCATCAAGATCCGCGCCGGCACCCAGACCCTGATCGCCGAAGACCCGCTGCCAGCCGACCTCCACGACGCCCTGGCCATGATCAACTGAACGACGGGGTGCGCACTAAATTGAGCAAAGTCAGGTCAGCTGCGCCGCTGTACGTGGACAGCGTCGGTTGAGATGCAGTAGCACCATCCTGAACAACCCCGCGCCGGTCCTGGCCCATCTGAGAGACCCGGACAGCGCCCGATCCCTGGCCGAGCAGGCGCTCCGCCATCAGCGAGGCCCCCTACGGACCCGACCACCTGCACGTCGCTATCGACCTGAGCACCCTCGGGCGGGATCTGGGGGATCCGGCTGGCGTGCGGCCCTGGCCGCGGGCGTTGACCATTGCCGAGGCCGCGTATGGCCCCCACCACCCCCAAGGTCGCGGGCCACCTCGACGCCCTCGCTTAGCTAAGTCTCACGCTGTCCGAGGGCGGCCGAGCCAGAACAGCGGCGCGGCCACCCTCGGCCCGGACATCACCCGATTCAGTCATGCCCGACCTGACGAGGAGCTCGTCATGCCCGCCACCGCCCCCGCCCATTCGACGCCAATTGACTATCGCCACGACCACCTCCTCGCTGACCCCACGGACGACACAGCGGTCGCCATCGCCTTGATTCACGCCATGGGATCCGGCACCCTCGCCGACTTCCACGCCCTCTACACCGCCGACGCGGTCAACCGGGAGGCCAAGACCGAGCCACCGGACACCCGCGGTACGGGGCCGGCCGCCCTGTCCGCCACCGCCCGCTGGTTGCGCACCGCCTTCGGCGACCTGACCTGGACGGTGCATGACGTGGCCCACGACAACGACCTGGTTGTCGTCCACGCGACCATGTCCGGGCGCCATACGACGCCGGTCTCCTCGGAGAGGTGAACGAAGTTGTCGACGTCGCGATCGTTGACGAAGGCACGCATGGCGTCCGCCTGGTCAAGGCCGCCGACCCCGACCACGTTCATCTGGCTGGCGTAGGCGTGGGCGACCTTGCTCATATGGTCCGCCTGGCCGGCGCAGGTGGAACACCACGGGGCTCAGAACCACAGCAATGCGGGCTTGCCCACCAGGCTGGCTCCCTCAGACGTGGTGCCGTCGAGGGTCGTCGCGGTGAAGTCGAGGTCGAGATCAGACGCGGCAGTCGTCCCGTCGCCGGTCGCCGCCGACTCGTCTGCCACCGCCGGGTCCGCTGTCGAAGCCGCCGTGGGCCCTGCCGAATCCGATCCGACCCGTCGCCGCAAGCGGACAGTGCCAGGAGCGCCGGCCATGGTGATAGAGACGCCACCGATGGTTGCGCTGGCCCGATTCATGTGTCGTGTTTCATTTCGCTGGACGGCTGACAAAGCTGACGTCACCTCTGATGCGCCCGGAGTCCCGATCAGATGCGCGCCAGCCGGTTCATCATCTTGAACGGAGACGGCGCCGACACCACGTCGTCGCCTGTCTGGAGCTGTCCGGGCCACGTCGCAGCCCTGGCGAGGTGGACCGTGAATCGGCAACCGCCGAGCACATTCGTCACGTCGATCGCCCCGCCCCAGGCCTCCACGAGTCCGCGGGCGATGGCCAGGCCGAGACCACCTCCGGCCGAGTCACGAGGCCGGGCAGCGTCGCCGCGGAAGGCCACGTCGAAGACGTGGGAGAGCTCCGCTTCGGGGATGCCCCCACACGCGTCAGTCACGCTGATCGCGATCACCTCCGCACTCCCGACGACTCGGACGACGACGTACTCGCCAGCGGCCGTGTGGCGGATCGCGTTGTCCAGCAGGTTGTCGAGCACCCGGCGAAGATCAGACGCCGGGATCAGGTCCTGGGGAGCCAGGCCGGGCGCCATCACCACATGGACCCCGCGCGAGTCGCCGCGCGGCGCAGCGCCCTCCACCGACTCGGCCACCACCTCGCGCAGGGGAGCGAGCTGCTGTCCCGGGTCGAGTGTCCCGCTGGAGATCCGTGCCAGCTCGAAGAGGTCATCGACGAGACGGCCCAGGCGTTGGCCCTCCAGGCGCAGGGCACGGTGGTAGGACGCAGTCGTGGTCGGATCCGCCACAACCCCGTCCTCCAGAGCCTCCACCATGGCTCGGATCGACGCGATCGGACTCCTCAGGTCATGACTGATCGACGCCACCAACTCCTGGCGTGACTCCTCCAGTTCCCTGGCCCGCTGTTGAGCCTGCGCCAGCTGCTCACCCACGACGGAGATCTCCCCGGCCAACATGCGCAACTCGCTCGTAGCGATGCCCGAAGGTATGTCAATTCGACCCGGAGTCGCCGCGAGCCGCCGCGTCATCTCGGCCACCGACTCGACGGAGCGCTCGAAGGGCGCCCCGAGAAAGAAGGCAGCGCCGGAGGCCACGACGCTGCTGAGCAGCAGAACCGGTCCGAGGACGGCCAGGTCGTGCTGGCTGATGAACATCGCTCGTGCGGTCACGAGGACCCCTGCGGCGACCGCCGAGACGGTGGTCAGGCCGGTCACCAGGATCTGGAGCAGGAGCGAACGTCCACGCAGAAGCAGCCCTACGAGGCCCCCGGCAGCTGCGGTCGCCAGCGCCGCCCCCAAGGACAGGACGACGCCCTCGGCCGGGACACCGGCCGCCACCAGCAGCGCAGTCAGCGCAGTGACTGCGACTGCAACCCCCGCGAGCGCGGTCGACCGCACGGCCCGGCGAGCCCTCACGGGTCGAACCTGTAGCCGACGCCCCTCACAGTCGTGAGATGACGGGGATCCGCTGGATCGACCTCGACCTTCTCGCGGACACGATGGACGTGCACCGTGACAGTCGTCGTGTCCCCGAAGGAATACCCCCAGACGGCCTCTAGCAACTCCTCGCGCCGAAACGCTTGCCCCGGACGCGCCATGAGGAAGGCCAGCAGGTCGAACTCCTTGACCGTCACATCGACGAGAAGACCCTCGCGGCGAAGCTGCCGCGACGCTGGGTCGAGCTCCAGGTCGCCCGCTCGCCAGCGAGTGCCCTCGACCCCGCCGACCTCACCCCGCGCCCGCCGCAACACCGCCCTCACCCGTGCCGTCAGCTCCCGCGGCGAGAACGGTTTGCCGACGTAATCGTCCGCACCCAGCTCCAGACCCGCGATTCGCTCCTCCTCCCGGCCCCGGGCCGTCAGCATGATGACCGGCACGGGCGCCACCTCCCGCAGCCGCCGAAACACCTCCAACCCGTTCAGGCCCGGAAGCATGAGGTCCAACACGAGGACATCGGGCAGCGTGGCCAGCGCGCGGTCCAGTCCGGTCGTGCCGTCGCCGACCGTCTCGACGTCATAGCCCTCCCGGACTAGATAGCGCGAGACGACGTCGGCCAGGTGAACGTCGTCGTCCACCACAAGGACCCGTCCCACCGCGCCCACGCGCGCTCCCAGGTCGGGCTGCCGCCTCGCCTCCACCACAGGACGACGATAGGTGAGCCACGCGGTGACCCGGCCCGTCGGGTGCCCCTCGTTCATGGTCTGTTGAGGGCCCGCTGCTCGGGCGTGGAATTAAGGTCGCCGTAATGGTTTCTGGCTCGGACGCGGGAGACAGTGGAGGCGCTAGCCCATGAACCGTCCACCAAGGAGCCCACATGTTTCGTCCTGCCTTTCTGCCGACGCCTCGATCCGGCGCATTGCTGGTCGCCGGCGCCGTCGTGGCCGCCTCGGCGCTCGCGGGGGCGGCCAGCGCCCAGGCCGCAACACCGGTCGCCGACCTGGAGACGACAGTGCTGCGGATCGCCGGGCCGCCGGTGTCGGGTACAACGATCCCGGCGGGAACGTCGTTGACGCCCGTGCGCCTGACAACCTCGGATCCCGAGACCGTTGCCGGTGACGGCGGTGTGCTCGTAGCCGGGCAGCCAGAGGTCCGCAGCAAGAATCCGCGCTTCGTCCTCCCGGCCGTCCCGGCCGAAACGGCGACCTTCGGGATCAATGGTGTCGTCGTGGCGACCAGCGTCCCTGCCCTTCGGGCCGCATGGCTGCAGACCGACCAGGGCCCGGTCGGCGCACTCGTGTTCACCGCGGGCGGCGTCTCTTACGCCATCCCCCAGCTGAATGTGTCCGTGGGGGCCGTATCCCGCACCGTGGCCTCGTCGACGGTGAACACGTCCACCGTTACCAGCCTCATCACGTACCAGTACAGCCTGCTGCCCGTTGGTGCGCAGCCGCGTGTAGGCACCACCTTCCAGCAGTCCACGTACGGGGCGACGGTGCTGGGTTCGGGGACCGCTCCCTTCACCGTGTACGACGCTGACGCCATCCGCGGCAACTCCGACGCCGCCGCAGAGGAGCTCGTCCTCTCTGGTCAGCCCCCGACGAGCAACCCCCTGCCCCTCACCCCCCCCGGGATCAAGGTGCGGGTCACGGTGACCCTGGGCAACGGAACGACGCAGACGGTTCGAGGCGTCCGGTACCAGAGCGATTTCAACTACGGGAGCGGCCTCACGACCTGGATGTTCGACCGGGCCGCCCTGGCCGCCGCCGGTGCAACGGTCGCCGACGTCACGGGAATCGTCTCGTTCGCGACGACCGACCACGCTCTGACCTGGCAGGACCTCGGGTTCGACCTGGCCTGACGCCCGCCGCCGGAGCCACCCGGGACACCGGGTGGCTCTGGCACGTGCGCGTGTCACGCGCGGCCTGGATCGGTAAGACGCCGTCAGTCACGGATTCGTCAGGTGGATGACCCCTCGATAGTGGAGCCGAGCAGCCGCTGGGGGATCGAGTAGCGGGCGCTGCCGAACCGGACGCAGGACAGCTTGTCGACCTTGCGGAGCTCCCGCCTACCGCCGAACAGGCCCGCTGGCAGCAGCGAGGGCAACCCGGCGAGCAGGGCCCGTTCGACCTCGCCCAGGCGCCGCGTGGGGATGGCGGCGATCTCAGAGTGCCTGACGTTGTTGACCTCCTCACACCAGATGAGCGCCACGGCGTTCACCGCGTCCAGGTCCCAGCCGTCCGGCCCGGGCGACAGGCCGATCATGAGGTCACGCTTGGCGTAGCCGACCAGGTTCTCCACGATCCCCTCCCTCTGCGGGTCCCGGGCGTGGCAGAAGTCGGGCCGGAAACCGGTAGGTCGCCTACCGGCCCGACGCCACGGTCGCGGCAGTGTTCCTGCCCCGTGACCGGACCTTCTCGGTCACCCAGACCCACGGTTCCACATGAACGACGGCCGAGTCGCTGAGCACTGGGCCAACCGCGACCACCTCGCCATGGGCCAACAACTCGGTTGGAACCCATCAACACCCTTTTACCTGGTGCGGATGCTGCTGGCCAGCCGCCGCGCCCGCCGCAGTTAATCAACCCCGGTCCGAGACCAACGCCGCACATCCGCCGCCGCAGATCCGAAGGGTCGACGTCCGCGATCTGGCCGAACTGTGCGCCGAGGCGCTGCTGGCGCGCGCGGGTCCGCCTGCGTCACTCGGCTGCGCCGGAGGCAGTCGTCGACGACCTGCCGGCGGGGGCCGCACCTGGTCGTCCTTACCCACGACCACGCCGAGGACCTGGCCGTCATTGACGTTTCGCTGCGTCGTGAGGCCGAGCGCCACGACCTCGGCCACATCGGCCTCATCGGCAGCGCGACGAAGTGGTCGCACTTGCGGCGTCGCCTTCTGGAGGCTCCGACCGCCGCTCGTCCGCTGCCTTGATGCCTCGTACTGCGGTGGTCCAGGGGGGTGCCGAAGGTCCGTCGGCGTGGGCGGCGAGGGTGGACCGGGCGGGGTCATCGGTTCACCGCGGCCACGACCGGGGGCAGAGCCATCACCGCCTCGGCGAGCGCCACGTCGGTGACGATGACCGTCAACAGGCGAGCAGCCGCCGCCGCCCGAACGGCGCGTGCCTTGTTCGCGCCGCCGGCTACCGCGGCGACCTGGGGCACCCGGCGCAGCTGTTCGGCGGTGATGGACAGGCAGCGCTCGGCGTAGTCCAGCCCCACGAGCTCGCCGTCATCCCCGAGGAACAACGCGGAGATCTCCGCTCGCACGCCACGGCGCAGCAACTCCTCGCGCTCGATGGGGTCCATCCACTCGCGCAGCTGGGAACTGGGCGGGTCCCACGAGCCGACAGAGAGTACGGCCGTCGTAACCGAGTCGTACTGCGCCAAGGCTGCGGCGATGTCGGGCTGGCGACGCAGGGCGGCGGCGGTCTCGGCGTTGTCGACGAGCAGCGGGGCGTAAACCGGATAGGCGCGGCCCCCCGACGCGAGGGCCGTCTGCCGCACGAGCTCGACCGGGGACCCCGTAAAATGTGACCCGACCGAGCCGCATAGCTGGACGACCGTGACTGCCGGCATGCTCCTGATCGCGTCGACCATCGACGCGAGCGTCCGTCCCCATCCCAGCCCGAGGATTTCTCCCTGTGACAGGGACCGCTCCAGCCAGTGTGCCGCTGCCGCCCCCACGATCTCCCGCGACGCCGCCTCGTCGGCCCGGACGACGACCGCCTCGCGCAGCCCGAAGTGGTCCCGCAGCCGGGTGGAGAGCTCATGGTCGATCGGATCGGGCTCGGTGACGGTGATGGTGACCACCCCGCTGTCGCGCGCCTGGTCGAGCAGCCGGGCCACCTTGAATCGGGAGAGGCCGAGCTCGCGGGCGATGTCCAGCTTGGTGCGGTCCTCGACGAAGTAGCGACGCGCCACGAGGGCGAGAAGTTCGTGCGTCCCGGTGGGGAGCTCGTGCAGGTGCACCTGCGCAGCATGCCAAACAGCTCACCTGGGCGCACCAGAACCCAGCTGTTGCGCAATCGTGACACGAAGCCTCTTGTCTGCAGGCGCGGGTCAGCATCTAGCATGAGCACATGAGCGACGAAATGCTCAGATGAGCGCGACTGCGGAGACGACTGGCGCCTTCCTTCCCGGCGGCGTCGCTGGTGAGCCGGAGGACCTGGTGGCGGCCGCGCGCGCGTTCGTCCTGGCGGAGGCCGCCGCCGTCGGTGCCTTGGCCGATCACCTGGACGGCCTCCCGGCGGTCATCGACCTCGTGGCGGCCACGACCGGAAAGGTCGTGACGACGGGTGCCGGAACCTCCGGGTCGGTGGCCAGACGGTTCGCGCACCTGCTCAGCGTGTGCGGGACGCCGTCGCTGTTCCTGCACCCAGGCGACGCGATCCATGGCAGTTCGGGGGCCCTGGCCGCCGGTGACCTCCTCGTCGTCTTCTCCAAGAGCGGAGGCTCCGACGAGGTCAACCTCACCGCTGACCGGGCGCGCACCCTCGGCGCCCTCGTCCTCGTGCTGACCACGCGGGACAGCACGGACCTGACAGCCCTCGCCGACCACACCCATGTCCTGCCCCCGGCAGGTCCCGAGGACCCGGACGGGGTCATCGCCATGGGCTCGACCCTCGTGGCGAGTGCGTTCGGCGACGCCGTGGCCGTCGCCCTGATGCGCCGCCGCGGCTACTCCGTGGAGTCGGTGCTCTTCACCCACCCCGGGGGCGCCGTCGGCAAGAACGCTGCTGCGCGCGATGCGGGAGGTGACCGGTGACCCGGGTACGTCGCATGCCCGAGGAGGTCGGCATCGTCGCCGTTCTCGTCTTGGTCGCCGTCGTCCTCAGCCTTTTCTCGCCCAACTTCGCGACGCTGTCGAACCTGCAGATCCTCCTGCTCAACGGCGCGGTGATCGCGTTCCTCGCGCTCGGGCAGACCTTCGTCCTGCTGACGGGCGGCATCGACCTGTCGACCGGGTCCAACGTCGCCATGACGGGGGTCATCGCCGCCGTCGTCATGCAGACCGGCCTGGCGTGGCCATTGGCCGCGCTGGTCGCCATCGCGGCCGGCTCGACGCTCGGCGTGATCAACGGCGTTCTCGTCCACTACGTCCGGTTGCCGGCATTCATCGTGACGTTCTCGACGTTCGGTGTCGCTGCGAGCATCCCGCAGATCATCACCGGCGCGAGCTCCATCACCGTCACGGACCGCGGTTTCGAGGTCGTGGGTCGGGGCGAGGTGCTCCTGCTGCCGATGCCCGTCGTCCTCGTGTTCGTCGCCGCGATCCTCCTGACCGTCGTGCTGAGGCTCACGGCCACCGGCGTCCACATCTACGCGGTGGGCGGCAACCAGGAGGCGAGCCGCCTTGCGGGCGTCAACATCGCGCGGACCACCGTGCTCGTCTACGCGATCAGCGGGTTCTGCGCCAGCATCGGCGGCCTCATCATCACGAGCCGACTCATGGTCGGTTATCCGAGCGCGGGCTCGGGCAACGAGCTCTTCTTCTCGATCGCGGCCGCAGTCGTGGGAGGGGTCAGCCTATTCGGCGGGATCGGATCGATTCCCGGCGCCCTGCTGGGCGCGATCCTCATCGCCACGGTCTCCAATGGCATGAACGTCATCGGGGTCGACAGCTACTGGCAGCCCCTCGTCATCGGCCTCATCATCCTCGGCGGGGTCACGCTCGACACCTACCGCCGACGGCTCTCGCTGAGCGAAGCGTTCGCCCGCCTCGGGCGCGCCGCGCCCGACCATGCCGGGGCGCAGTCCCCGGCGCCACCACAGACGTCAGGCGACGGCGCGGCCCCAGCCGCGGCCGGTGCGCCGAGCGATCCCACAATGAGGAAGGAAGTAAACGGATGAGGCGCGTGACGACGATGGCGTCGCTGGTCACCGTGGCCGCGCTGGCCCTTGCGGCTTGCGGTAGCGGCGACGAGGACACGACCGAGGAGGAGTCCCCGGCCACCGAGGAGACCTCGGGGCCGGCGGCAGAGGAACCCACGGACACGGCAACCCAGGAGGCCGCCGGTGACGGGAGCATCCCGAGGCCGGCGGCATGCGACGGCGATACGCCGTACCTAGCGGTGGCTCTGCCGAACCTCACCAATCCCTACTACGTGGCGATGCAGCGCGGCTTCGAGGAGGCGGGAGCCGCGGCCGGATTCGAGGTCGAGGTCCAGATCGCTGACGACGACGACGCGAACCAGCTCGCTCAGGTCCAGGCGATGCTCCAGAAGGAGCCCTGCGCCCTGGCCCTCAACGGTGTCAAGTCCGAGCCGGCGGCGGCGCTCGTCAAGGCTGCCAACGACGCGGGCGTCCCCGTCTTCACTGTCAACGTCATCGTCTCGCCCGAGGCCCTGCAGGCCCAGGACGCGACGATCGTTCAGTACCTTGGCGCCGACAACACAGCTGGTGGCGCACAGGTCGCCGAGCAGGTCCTTGCCGATCTCGGAGCGGACGCCGCCATACAGATCGGGTTCATCACCGAGCCGGACGAGGTCCCCGTCGTGTTGCGCGACGAGGGGTTCAAGGAGGCCATCGCCGCCAACCCGAACGCCGAGGTCGTCGCCGAGGTGGACGGCAACGTCCAGCCCGACGTCAGTCTCCAGGCCACGACGGAGCTGCTGCAGGGCAACCCCGACGTGACCGTTCTGTTTGCCTCGACGGGTCCGGCCACCTTCGGAGCGCTGCAGGCCGTCGAGACCCTGGGGCGCACCGACGTCAAGGTCTACGGCTTCTGCGCCTCCGAGGAGCCGCTGACCGAGGTTTACCCGGGCTGCGTCGCTCAGGAACCCGAGGACTACGGCAGCCGCGTCGTCGAGCAGATCAGCAACTGGCTCGCCGGCGAGACTCCTGAGCCAGAGATCCTGCGTCCACTCAAGCTGTTCGTCACCGGCGAGACCCCAGCGCCGGGCCAGGTCGGCTGACATGACCGGCGGGCCGGCGACCGGTCGTCTCGAACTGCGGGCCGAGGGGGTCGTCAAGCGGTATGCAGGCGTCCCGGCCCTGCGAGGCGTCTCGGTCGCCGTCCCCGCCGGCCGGGTCCTGGGGCTGGTCGGCCACAACGGCGCCGGGAAGTCGACGCTGCTCAGGATCCTCGCAGGTCAGATCCGGGCCGATGCGGGGAAGATCACGCTTGACTGTGAGACCGTCTCGTTCGCTTCGCCGGCGGAGGCGCTGCGGGCCGGGGTTGCGACGGTCTATCAGGAGCTGTCGCTGCTGCCCAACCTCACGGTCACCCAGAACGTCTTCCTCGGTCGGGAGTGGCGCCGCGCCGGGCTGCTGCAACGCTCGGCGATGCGCGCGGCGGCGCACGAGGTGGCGACTGGTTTCAGCCTCGACATCGACGTCGAGCGCCCGCTGGGGGACTACTCCATCGCGACCCGTCAGTTGCTCGAGATCGCGGTGGCGGCCCAGCGGGGAGCGAGGTTTCTGCTCCTCGACGAGCCGACGACCAGCCTCGAGGGCCGCCAGGTCGACTTTCTCCTGGACCGGTTGCGGGACCTCGCGACCCAGGGTCTGGGGATCATGTTGGTCAACCACAAACTGGACGAGCTGGAGGCGATCGCCGACCACATCGTCGCCCTCGTCGACGGGCAGGTCCGGGTCGACTCTGCGATGGCCGAGGTGAGCCGTTCGGAGATCGTCCGTGCCATCGCGGGCACCGACGTCGCCGGGCCGGGCGTCGCCGAGGCCCCTGCGGCCTCCCGCTCGGGGGTCCCCGCCGTCGGGGTCCGCCACCTGCGAACCCCGACGCTGCACGATGTCTCGCTCGACATCCGTGAGGGCCGCGTCCTGGGGCTCTACGGGCTGGTGGGGGCGGGTAGGACCGAGCTCATGCGCGCCCTCCTCGGGGTCGAGCCGATGCGCGGCGGTGAGATCACCGTCCGGGGGCAGGCGTACAAGCCGTCGACCCCGGCGGCCGCCCATCGTCAAGGGATCGTGTACCTCACCGAGGAGCGCAAGCGGGACGGCCTCGTCCCCCTCATGGACGCCTCGCTCAACACCGCCCTGCCGGTGCTGTCCAGATTCCGGCGGGCAGGGCTGCTCGACGGGCGCAGGCTGCGATCAGAGGTGCGCGCCTTCCTCGACGACCTGCAGGTCCGAGGCGACCGGACCGGGCCGGTCGTGAGGCTGTCGGGCGGCAACCAGCAGAAGGTGCTGCTGTCCCGGGTGCTCGCCCAGCACCCCTCCGTGCTGCTCCTCGACGAGCCGACGCGTGGCGTCGACATCGGAGTCAAGGCGCAGATCCACGCGATGGTGCGCGAACTTGCGCACCGCGACGGACTCGCGGTCGTCGTGGCGTCCAGCGAGGAGGAGGAGATCCTCGAGCTTGCCGACGACGTCGCCATCTTCGTTGCGGGCCGCAGCGACGGCCTCACTCGCCCGGCGGCGCAGCTGTCGTTGGCTGACCTACGCCAGTTAGCGTGGTCGGGGGTGTGAGCCGTGACTGATTCCGCGGCGACAAGACGGGGGAGCTTCCCCCGACCTGTCGGTGGCGGTGGTGGTGTCGTCGTCGGCGTCGACACCTCGACCCAGTCAACGACGGTCGAGGTCCGTGACCCGGCGACCGGTCGGCTGCTCGGGTCGGCGTCCTCGCCCCACCCGCCCACGCACCCCCCCGTAAGCGAACAGGACCCACGGGACTGGTGGGCGGCGTTTCGCACCGCATTCGCCGGCGCGTTCGCCGCAGCGGCGGTGCCGCCGTCGCGCGCGGTGGCGGTGAGCGTCGCCGGTCAGTGCCACGGGCTCGTCCTTGTCGGCCGATGCGGTCAGGTCCTGCGGCCCGCCAAACTGTGGAACGACACCACGTCGTCGCAACAGGCCTCCCGGATGGTGGCCAACCTGGGCGCACCGCAGTGGGCCTCGATCGTGGGCTCGGTCCCGACGGCAGCCATGACGATCACGAAGCTCGCCTGGGTGGCGGAGCACGAGCCGGAGGTGCTGGACCGTACGGCGCACGTGCTGCTCCCGCACGACTGGATGACCTTCCAGCTAACCGGTGAGCAGGTCACCGACCGCTCCGAGGCCTCCGGTACCGGGTACTACGCCGTGGCGGCCGCGCGTTGGCGCACAGACCTCCTCGACCGGTTCGTCCGCTCGGGCGCCGAGTGGGCGTCGCTGCTCCCGAGGGTGGCCGCCCCCGCCGAGGTCGTCGGGACAGTGCGCCCGGAGGTCGCGGCAGATCTGGGACTGGGCCCCGGCGTCGCCGTCGGCCCGGGAGCCGGGGACCAGCACGCGGGAGTCGTAGGCCTCGGGGCCGGGCCGGGTGACCTGGTCGTCAGCCTCGGCACCTCGGGTGTGGTCATGGTGACGTGCGATCGCCCGGTCCACGACGGGTCCGGATGGGTCGACGGGGTCTGCGACGCGACCGGACGGTACCTTCCCCTTGTTTGCACCCTGAACGCCGCCAAGGTGACCGACGCGGCGGCCCGGTGGCTGGGCGTGGACCACGACGGGCTGGCGGCACTCGCCCTGGCCGCGCCCGACTCTGACTCAAGGCCGGTCATGGCCGCTTACCTGGACGGTGAGCGCAGCCCGGACAGACCCCGGGCGCGGGGGGCGATCGCTGGCCTGACACCCGACACCTCTCGGGCGGAGTTGGCGCTGGCCGCAGTCGAAGGGGTGGTGCTGGGTCTGGCCGAGGGGATCGACGCGATCATGCGCCTCGGCGTCCCCATGGGCGGGCGGGTCATCGTCACCGGAGGTGCCGCCGCCTCCCCGGCCTACCGGCTCGTGCTCGCAGACGTCGTCGGCCGGGAGGTCGAACGTCGCGAGGTGGGCGACGCGACCGCGCGAGGTGCGGCGGCCCAGGCCGCCGCCGTGGCCGCCGGTGCCTCGATTGACGAGGTGCGGGACGCGTGGGCGCCCCGGCCCCTGTCCGTCGACACCGCTCGGCACCGCGACATGGCGACGGTCCGTATGCGTTACCGGGCGCTCGCCGGATGCGAGGGTCTGGACCTATGAGCCTCTACGTCGACTCGGCCGACCGCGCCGAAGTGCTGGACCTGCTCGCTTGCGGCGCGTTCGCCGGAGTGACGACCAACCCGATTCTGCTGAGCCGGGCCGGCCTCGGCCCCGGCGGTATCGCGGCCTTCGTAGAGGATGCGCTCGCCGCAGGCGCGGGCCGGGTGTTCGTCCAGGCCATCGGCCTCGACGCGCACGCCCTCGCCGCCTCGGGGCGGCGGGCGGCCGCCATCGACGGACGGGTCGTCGTGAAAGTGCCGTGCACCTCCCCTGGGGTGACCGCGGCCCGGTCACTGGTGGACCTCGGGGTCCCTGTGCTGCTGACCGCGGTCTTCCACCCGGCGCAAGCGTTGCTGGCGGCCGCCGTTGGAGCGACATGGGTGGCGCCGTACGTCGGTCGCATAAGCGACGCGGGGCGTGACGGGGTGGCGCAGGTGGACCTTATGCAGCGCGCCCTCGCCGGCAGTGACGTCCGAGTCCTCGCGGCCTCGATCCGGTCGCTGGATGACGCGGCTGCCCTGGCGGCCGCGGCGGTGACCGATTTCGCCCTGAACCCCGCTCTTTGCCGCAAGCTGTTGGACGACGAACTCAGCGTCGCCGCGGCACTCACGTTCGAGGAGGCGTCCGCAGCGTCGCCACCCTGACGGCGCACCGCCAGCCCGGGACGACGGCGGGCTCGGCGATAGGCCGGCGGGACGAGACCTTCGACCCGGGGGCATCGGAGTGGCGGCCGAGAGGGCGCCTAAGGAGGCCCGGGAATCGGTGTGCCTGCTCGCGCTCGACGGCGGAGGCGGACGAGGCTCTTGAGCGCCATGCGGTAGTTCCCCGACCGGCGGGCCGCGATCAGCGACTGATGTGCGTACCGCTCGACCATGGGGACGTCGCCGAGGTACAGGAACGCAGCCGCCAGGGCGTCCGTCGCCAGCAGGTCCTGCGTGTCGTCGCCGGCGCCGTGGCCGGTCATGACCTCGTTCAGGTCCGCGGCGGACTGCCGGACACCACCGCGGGCCAGGCTGTAGTGGACGCGTGCCACCGCGACGGGCACCACACCATGTGCAAGGCCCCTCCCCGGGCCTCCTGCACCGAGCTCGGGGAGCATCGCGTCCGCACGCTCGAGGTCGTTGGCCTCCAGCGTCGCGATGGTGATCACGGCCGCGATCACCGGGTCGATGGGTCGAGGGGGATCCCAGGTCGCCAGGGTGACGGACAGGTCCGGCCCGCCATGCAGGAGGAGACCGGGACCCGAATTCGCGATGAAGTCGGCGATGACGGC
>Ga0163144_10017654_pt1 | contig 14524 bp, 8 predicted proteins | sample OliLak19BULKMAT1_FD_123175 | JGI IMG/M metagenome (GOLD analysis project Ga0163144, IMG submission 123175) | Freshwater microbial mat bacterial communities from Lake Vanda, McMurdo Dry Valleys, Antarctica - Oligotrophic Lake LV.19.BULKMAT1 | ecosystem: Environmental > Aquatic > Freshwater > Lake... | reverse complement strand
GACCACGAACATCCGCGCCGCTGCAAAGGGCGGCTTCGAGTGGACCAGTAATGTCAACGTGACGTGGAACAAGAACAGGGTCACGGAGCTCTATGACGGATTGCCGATCACGGCCACGGTGAGCGGTCGTGTCACGTCCGTCGCCGCCGTCGGTCAACCGCTCGGAACCTTCTTCGTGTACAAGTACCTGCGCGTCGACCCGGCCACGGGCAACGCGCTCTATCGCAAAGCAGATGGCACCGAGACGACGGCGCCCGTCGCTGCCGATCTCGCGTTCGGCGGCAATCCGCAGCCCAAGTACTTCGGTGGATTGACGAACACGTTCGAGTGGAAAGGACTCGACCTGCGCGGCTTCCTGCAGTTCAGTCAGGGCGGCAAGGTGCTCAATCTCGCGCGCATCTTCGCGGATGACGGCGGCAACTCGCGCGACAACAAGCTCAAGACCGTACTCGCACGTTGGCAGAAGCCGGGTGACATCACCGATCAGCCGCGCATGGGCTCCACCGGTGGCGCACGCTTCCTCTCCACCCGCTTCGTCGAAGACGGTTCGTTCGCGCGACTGCAGGAAGTGACGCTTGGGCTTCGCTTGCCGGCCTCGCTCGCGCGCTCGCTGCGCGCCGACAACGCGCGTCTGTACGTCTCGGGGCGCAATCTCGTGACGTGGAGCGACTACCTCGGCTACAACCCCGACGTGAACAGCAGCGGCGCCAATGCCAACACGGTCATGGGTGTCGACTACTACGCCTATCCGCTGGCACGCACGTTCACTTTCGGCGTGAGCGCCGGCTGGTGAGCCGCGAACAGTTCACCCCATCGCGTCGCGCGACTTCCCCGCGAACAAACCCCTCCATGCCATACCGTGCACTCGCCCTGACTGCGTTGTTGGCCGGTACCACCGCGTGCAGCGACGTGCTGCAGACGGAGCCGGTGACGTCGCTTCCGCAGGATCAACTCATCGTCGATGCAGCCACCGCCACCGCAGCGCTCAACGGCGCCTACGACGGCATGCAGGCCGGCAACTACTACGGGCTGTCTGCGCTCTTGGTTGGCGACCTCGCGTCCGACAACACGGTCTGGACCGGCACCTTCCAGTACCTCGGCGAGATGGCGACCAACCGCATCCAGGCCGATAATCCGGAAGTGACGGGCCTGTGGACCGCGATCTATCAGCAGATCGATCGCGACAACGTGATCATCAACAAGGTGCCGACCGTGCCGAGTGTGACCGATCCGGTGCGCAGCGACGTGATGGGGCAGGCGTACTTCCTGCGTGCGCTCGGCTTCCACAACCTCGTCAAGTACTGGGGTGCAGTGCCGACGCCCACCAAGCCGATCGAAGGGCCGGCAGAAGCGCAGGCCTACACACGCACACCGGTGAACGAGGTATATACGCAGATCTTCAAAGATCTCGACAGCGCCTCCGCGCTCATTCGCAACACGACCAACACACGGTACGCCACGGTCAACGCAGCGCGTGCACTGCGGGCCCGTGTGTTGTTCTATCGTGCAGGATTGTCGGGGAACGCGAACGCGACAGCCGACTACCAGGCGGCGCTCGACGCGGCGAACACCGTGCTCGCCGGCCGGGACACGCTCGTCGTTCCGTATGCGGACCTGTTCAGTTCCCTAGGCACGATCACCTCCGAAGACATCTTTCGCGTGTCGTACAACGCGACGGAGACGAACGGCATCTCCAACTACTATCTGCAGGTTGGTCGTGCGGAAGTCGCGCCAAGCACGAACATCGATGCCGCGTATCCGGCCGGTGATCTGCGCAAGGCGTGGAGCATTCGTCCGAGTGGCAATGCCGGTCGTCCGCTCAACGGCAACAAGTACTCAGCGCGACCGGGTACCGAGCATGTGCACGTGATTCGTTTGGCGGAGATCGTACTCATCAAGGCCGAAGCTTTGGCGCGACTGAACCGACTCGCCGAAGCGGTTGCGCAGTACAACAAGGTGCGCGTTCGCGCCGGACTGGCGGTGCACACGCTTGGCAATCAGGTCACGACGCAGGCGCAGGTACTGACGCAGATCGAACTCGAGCGGCGTTTGGAGTTGGCGTTCGAAGGCGATCGCTGGGCCGATCTGAATCGGCTTGGCCGGGCGATTGCGGTGAAGGGCATTCAGGACCGACCGGGTCAGGCGCTCTTTCCGATTCCGTTACGCGATACGCGCACGTCGCCGAACCTGACACAGAATCCGGGATACTGATCGGGATCTTGCAGTTGGTCGAACAGCAACAGCAACTGACTATCACGGATAGGAACTGATCAACTGCAATGATTTTCGCGGATACGAAGCACCACAAAAAAGGTTTCTTGTCGTATCCGTGAAAATCGATTCTGAATCTGTTCGTATCCGTGATAGTCAGTTGCTGTTGCTACAGTCCGTGCGAGCTACTTTTCAGTGTCGAGCATCGCCTTGATCTGGTCGCGAACATCGGCAAGGTGCGCCCGTGACGCGCGATCGTTCGTATTGCCCATCGCTTTCGCAATTTCGCGATCGAGGACGCGCATTTCGTCCTTGAGCATCGGGCGGAAGTCGCGCGTGTTGACCACGCCGCCGCCGAAGAACTGCGCGAGCGCCAGGTCCTGCGCACTCGGCGGCGCCGGCTTGATCTTGCTCGCCATCGCTTCGATGTAGGTGGCCTGCAAACGACGACGATACGCGTCGATCGGCGCGCCGGAGTAGATCTCCTTCCACAAGCCACGACGCAGGTCGGTGAGCATCTCGCCCAGCGCGTAGACGTCGTTCCTGCTGGTGGCCATGGCTTCATACTCCACCATGCGCTGCAGCTTCGCGTTGGCCACGAGCGCGCCGAGCACGCGACCCTGCGCGCCGCTGACACGATTGATGTTGCCGTCCGACTCGAGCTTGCGCAGGATGTCCGGCTTGATCATCGCGACGGGCGTCGTGAAGACTTCGTCGTTGAGGAACTTCACCGCTTCCTTCTGACGCGCGCGTGGCACCGACGTCCACACCGGGCCGTTCTGGCTGATCGCCTTCTCCTGCTTGTTCATCGCGCCAACGATGCGCGTGACGTGATTGGCTTCGGTTGCCCACTGATTGAGCACGCCGCTGTAGGTGTCGCGCAGCAGCGAGTAGTCGGCGGTCTGGTCGCTGGTGGACGCCGGCACGACGAGATCGACGATGCGACGCAGGTTCTTGAAGCCGAGGCGCGTGGACCTGACCGCGTCCGCATCACCGATCGCTTCCGACTGTTCGCCCGGATCGACGCCGCCGGCGCCAAAGCGATACCAGGGCACGGTGTCCTGCATGCGCGCCCATGCATCGAGCGTCGCGCGTTCAGCTTCGGGTGTCTTCGCGTCGGCGATCGGCTTGTAGCCCCACATCACGGCGAACTTGTCGTACGGACCGACGCGCGGAATGAGGTCGCTCAAGGCGATACCATCTTCGGGCTGCGCGATGTAGTTGAAGCGCGCGTAATCCATGATCGACGGCGAGTGCCCCATCTTCGCGATCCACGACTTGGAACGGATCGAATCGACGGGATACATCGAGCTGCCCTTCATGTTGTGCGGGAAGCCGAGCGTGTGTCCGACTTCGTGCGCCGCCACGAACTGCACGAGCTTGCCCATCAGCGTATCGGGGAACGGGAACTTCTGCGCGCGCTTGTCGAGATGGCCCACCTGCGAGAAGTACCACTCGCGCTGCAGGTCCATGATGTTGTGATACATCTGCACATCGGCGTCGATGATCTCGCCGGTGCGCGGATCGGTCGTGCTGGGTCCGACGGCATTCGCCACCGGCGAGGGCAGCCAACGCACCATGGCGACGGAGGCATCTTCGCCGGAGAAATCGGGATCGTTGGGCACCTCACCCGCGACGATGCCCTTGCTGAAACCGGCCAGCTCGAACGCCGACTGCCACTCTTCGATACCGGCCTTGATGTACGGCTTGAGCCAGTTCGGCGTGGCCGGATCGACGTAGTAGGTGATCGGCTTCTTGGGCACACACAGGTTGCCGACTTTCTGCTCGGAGCACTCGAGGCGCCAGCGCGCGATGTAGCGGCGCGGCAGCACGCGCTGCTCGGGCGAGCCGAAGTCCGTCTTCGTTTCACCGAAGTAGCCGACGCGCGCGTCGAGGAAACGCGGCATCATGGGATCGTCGGGGAGACGCACGATGGAGAAGGTGAACGCTTCGGTGACGGCCGAGGGGCCGCCGCCGAGGTTGAGCCCGGGGATGTTCGGCAGTCCGGGCGCGCCGGCACCCTGCGGCGTGTAGGTCTGGACGGCCGTAACGTTCACGTTACGTGAGAACGCCGAGAACTTGTCGACGTACGACCGTGTGGCATCGACCGTGGCGCGACGGCCGTTGGCCACGAACTCCTGTACGCCGCCGGTGAACATGCGCGTCACTTCGATCACCGCCGCGCTGTCCTTGCCGTACGACTCGACGTTGATCGCCGTGATGATCGGGAAGACGCCGATGAGCGACATGGCGCGCGCCGTGGAGAGTGCGCTGTCGGTGGCGACGTTGTTGTAGTTGATGTCGCGCACGAAGATGCGGTTGTCGCGTCGTTCGAAGCGGATGACGCGATCGGTGCCGAGCGTGCCATTGATGCCGATGCTGGCAGCCGTTCCGGCGAGGACCGACGTGATGACGAAATCCTTGTTCAGCTGTGCGGCCGGAATCTCGAAGTACAGACGTGAGCCAACCTGGTGCACGTCGAAGACGCCCTTCTTGCTCTTCGCGCGGGGCGTGATGACGGTGGCGTAGGGGCGCGGATTTGGTTCAGCGGCGGCGCCGCCCAGTCCGGCCAGTGCGCCGAGGTTGGGGATGCCCCCGGGTTGTTGGCCTGGCGTGGGCTGGCCTGGGGTGGGGGTTCCAGGTGTCGGCGTGCCTGTCGCGCCGGCATTGGGCCGGGCTGGGGTGGGAGCGGGGGCCGCCGGCTTGGCGGCGGGACGGCAGGACGCGAGCAGCAGCCCTACGGCCGCCAGTGCGAGAGGGGCGAAGCGCATCGTCGAGGGAGGGGGATTGGGAAGTCCGGTAAACGGAGCGCGCCCCCGTCGCAGACTCAGGGAGTCTACGGCGGGGGCGTGCTCAACGGCAGCAGTGGCCGATCAAATCAAAATCAGTCTTTCGGGTCCAGCATCTTCCGGATCTGGTCGCGCGCGTCTTCGAGGTGGGCCCCATCTATCGGCGGATCGCCGCAAGACCTTCTTTCACGGACACTCGTTCACGGCCAATCCCATTGCCTGCGCGGCGGCACTCGCCTCACTTGCCCTCTTCGATGAGGAGAGCGACCGTGGAACTGGACGCCGCGCCGGGGTACCTCAGCGACATTGGCCGCGAGCTGGCCGCGTTCGCCATGGGTGAAGGGGTGCTGCGGCGACCGCTCGGCAACGTCGTCCGCTGCCTGCCGCTGTATTGCTCCACGGACGACGAACTCGCGCGGGTCTACCACGTGCTGCAACGTTTCCTCGAAGGCGGACGGGCGGAGACGCCTGCATCCGGAGGTCCGGTGGATGACCTGGTGCTGCGGTGCCGGTGGGTGAATTGTACCGACGAACTGGACGCGCTCGCCGTGGCGGTGGAGGCGGCTGGACTGGACGCGGTCCTGGCGCGTGCAGCCAGGGCGGACCTCACCCGATGAGCCGGCGCGCGACGCGTTGCGTGGCGGAAAGCGGTGTGGTGTTGCTGACATTGCTGACATTGCTGACGTGGCTCGGTGCGACGTCGAGCGCGGAGGCGCAGTCAACCGGAACCACGGTGCGCGACAGTGGCGGCGTGCGCATTGTTGACAATGCGCGCCCCGCCTGGAGTGCGCGCACGGCGTGGACGTTGTCTGCTGCACCGGTGCTGACGATCGGGACGACAGCCGGCGGGGAAGCTCACTTCGGTCGCATCGCTGGCGCGACTCGATTGCGCGACGGACGCATTGTGGTGGCGGAACGCGCATCGCTGCAATTGCGGACCTTCGATTCGACCGGACGCCACCTGCGCACGGTCGGTGGCAAGGGACAGGGTCCCGGCGAATTCAGCGACATCGGCGTGATGATGCGCTTGCCGGGCGATTCGCTGGCCGTCGAGTCGATGCGCTACTCGTCCATCTTTGCACCCAATGGCGAGTTCGTGCGCCAGGTACGCTACGGGCCGTTTGCGCCCGGACTGTTGCAGGTGCCGTTCGTCGCGGTGATCGGACGGTTTGACGATGGGTCGGCAGTCGTGGGTGATTTCCCGCAGGGGCGCAGTGTGCCACGTGGAGCGGCGCGGTGGGTGGATTCCTCGACGTTTCTGCTCGTTGATCCGTCCGGCGCCGTGGTGCGTGACGTGAGACGTGTGCCAGCGGCGTCGTTTGCCGCAAGTGTCGGCGCGCCGCAGCCACTCACGCTTGGTCCCGAGCTGGTGCATGCGTCAGCCGCGAACCATGTATACCTCGGCTTCGGCGACCAGTACGCCATCCGAGAGTACGATGCGTCGTGGACACTGCGCCGCATCATTCGACGCGCATGGACGCCAACGCCACTGTCGTTGCGCGACCTGGACAGCTACGTCGACGCGTGGATGACCATGTGGAGCAAGGAAACGGGCGCCAAGCGGGATCGTGAGCGGCTCGCGCAGATCAACGCGCAGTATCCCGATGCGCTCCCCGCCTTCTCCGATCTGCTGGCGTCACCGTCCGGTGAACTGTGGCTGCGTGATCCGGCGCTCGCCGGCGCTGCGGCGTGCATGTGCCTGTCGGGGGTGACGGATACGCCGAGCACATGGAACGTGTTCGATTTGGATGGGCAATGGTTGGGCGAGGTGCAGATGCCAGCGCGGTTTACGCCGGCGGAGATCGGCCCGGATTACGTGCTGGGGCAGTTGCGTGACACCGACAACGTGTTGCGGGTGGTGATGTATAGGATCGTGAAGCCCCGCTGATTCCCGCTAAGCCACGTGCCTCGACGTGCCGACTCGCGCTGCTATCGCGTCCAGATCACCACCGCCCCGCAGTCGGTGTCCGGGCGCTGGAATTCGGAGGGGACCGACGTGCCGCTGGTGTAGACCTCGATGCCGGCAACCATGTCCACCGGGATGAGGTTGTCGATACGTCCCTGGCTGGACGGAATGAGAACGCCATCCAGGATCAGTGCCAGCGGGCAATAGCCGCTGGAAATGCTGAGACGCGGACCGAGAATCTGGATGTCGTCTGGACCGTTGCGCTGCACGAGCACATTGGCTCGTCCACGCAGCAGGTCACTCACCACGGTCGGTCGACGCATGGCGACCTCCGCGCGATCGATGTAGAGCCCACGTTGACTGCGCCGACGCTCGTCGAAGCCACGGAGCCTGCGACTCAGTCGATCGAAGTCGGCGTTCACGCGAACCGTGTCGAGACTGCGCCCCGCAGTCAACGACAGCGGGGTGAGTGTCACGCTTGCATCGAGCGTGTCGACGGCCATGAGGATTGCCTGAAACACGACCGGCTCGAATCCCACCTTCCGGGCGCGCAGCACGTAGGGACCCGCGGGGAGATCGCGCAGCGCGAACCGTCCCACGCTGTCTGAGAGCGTGAAGATGGCCGTGCCCAACGCCTGCACTTGCACGCGTGCGACCGGCTCACCCTGCGCCGTCGCAATACGTCCAGACAGCGTGTTCGCCACGCCTGACAACAGTCCCAGTGTGCGAAACGCACCCAGCGGCGCGCGCTGCGATCGCGCAATGCTGTCACCGCGTGCGAGACTGTCTACGGCGCGTTTCGCCAACGTCCACAGCTCGTCGCTGACCAGACGGATTCGCAGTTGCGCCGTGACGCCAGCCACGATCTGGAAGTCGAAACCGGCGGGCTCGAATGCCTCGCGCAGCACTTCGAGACGCAAGGTACCCGGTATGATGCCGTCGATCCGGAACGAGCCCGCGGAATCGGACGTGGACTCCCAGCGGCTCCGGAGTTGTCCAGCGCGGCGGCTGGTGTCGCGCACCACGAGATAGGCTCCGGCGACACCTCGCCCCAGACTGTCGACCACCACGCCGGTCAGCGCCGTTGTTGGACGATCGCCAGGCAGTGCGCGCTGCGCCCGGGCTGGCGCCGCCATCATGGCCATCAGCGCACCCGAGAGAAGCGCGCGTACTGGAAGCGCCCGTACTATAGGCACCGGTGCTACAAGCGCCGGTGCTAGAAGCGCCCGTGCGAATCGCCACGAACCCGCTCTGCACCGTCGCACGGCTGCGAAGGCACGTTCCGGTGCGGCAGCCACGTCGATGGGCTACCGCCCGCTGGTATCTAGATGGAAGTCCGGCAGGAAACGGATACCCGGGTTGGTGAAGTCGCTCGTCTGCGGCGCTCGCGAGCCCACCACCGCTGGCCCGAGCAAAATCGCCGTGATGATGCTCCGCCCGACCTGAAATCCAGAGAGCGGGTTGGCGCTCGTCGTTCCGACGCTTCCCGGCAGACCGGAGCTCGGCGTGACGGTGAGCGCAGCACTGGATCCGGCCGCGGCAAGATCCCACCGATAGAGCAGCGCTCCGCCCGTCGGACGGGCGTCCAGTGTGAGGTACGCCGTGGCGGCAAGCTGTGCGACACCGGTCGCGGTCGGTGTGGCGCCGGCAATGCCTGCGGGAGTCTCCGTCGGACGCACATAGACATCGACGCTTCCCACACCGGCCGCCGCGTGAATGGTGCGCACGCCGATCTGCGTCGCGCTAAGCGTGGTGGGGAGATTGTCCGTCAGAATCACCAACCGGTGGCGCGGCGTGGCGCTGGTCCGTGCGAAGCCGAAGGAAATAATGGTATATCGTTTGTTTTCTTCGAACGTGAACGTGGTATCGATGTGCATTTGCGCAGCCACGGCGGCGCTGCTGCCGTAGGGAAGAGCGTTCGTGAACACGCGGAGGCGCCGAGTACCCACGCGTGCACGTTGGTACGCCGTGAACGAGCGGAAGGTCACGTCGGGGAACTGTGGCGATGCTTCGATGTCCCCATCGACGAAGCGAAAATCGAGGGAGCTCGTATCGGGCACCGCATTGACGTACCGAACGAACGCGGTGGGTGGGAGCACCGTGGTCGCACCAGCCACCTCGTCGGACGAGCAGCCAGCAACGGACAGCAAGGCGAAGCACGCGATTACAGCCAGTCTGTGTGTGTGCATCTAGTGACTCCGGAAGCTGGGCACCAGCGAAATCCGTACCGAAGCAGGTCCTGGCCCGCTCGGCGGAGTAATGGGTTCGGTCTCGGTCCGCCGTCCACTGCCAAAGCCATTACCGGCGATAAAAGCGACAGCGGCCGTTGTGGCGATGGTGGCGAGGAGCGCGGTGCGAGTCCGGTCGAGCCGCTGCGTACGCACGTTGACGATCAGCGCAGGCGAGACGGTCAGCGACTCACCAGTCCATGGGGTGACGCCACCCCGGATCGTGCGCGTCTCCTTCATGGCGATGGTGAGCGCGGTGTCCGTCCAACGCACCAGGGTGCCCCGCAACTGGTCGAGCTCGGGGCCCGCCCGCACGGCCAACGCCGCGCGTCCCCCGTCGGAGAGCTGCAGCGCAACGTTCTGGCCCGGGGTGGGCGGCACCGAGGTGGGGAGGTACTGGTAGCATCCGCCTGCCGAAAGACACACGAACGCAAGGCAGCTGACACGGAGAAAGGACCGGGCCATGGATCAGGGAAGCCCGTACGAGCCCTTCACCGCGCCGCCGGGCAGCCCGACGCCACCGATGTTGTTCGGCTCTTGCACACGAACCTGTCGCTCCTGCCATGGCACGGGGAAGTGAATCGGCGTGCCTTCCGCCAGATCGCCCCACCCGCGCATATCGAGGAACCATGCGCCGTAGTTGATGTACGCGGTCTCCATTCGCCGTTCCCACTTCATCGCCTCGAGGATGTTGCCGCAGCGGGTGGTGAAGGTGCTGCCGGTAAGAACGGGAACGCGGGGCACACAGGCGTTCCCGCCCGGCACAGGATCGGTGAGATTCGTCAGGCCGGCCACGGACGGTAGGCCCCCCCGGCTCACCCGGGACTGATCGATGCTGCTCGCGGCGAGTGCGAAATTTCCGGTGCGGATCGCTCCCTCCGCGATCAGCGCCCAAAGTTCGGGCATCACGATATGGGGAAACGGTCCGATGCGTGCTGCGTTCTGAAAGGCCTGAAAACGCACGTGATCGTAGAACGAGAACCCCCAGGTTCCATCAGCGGCCGCTCCGTCGTCAGCAGACCGACGATTGCGGAAGTAGACACCGGCGAGCGGCACCGCGCCGATCGCGCCGCCGTTTGACGCGGCATTCTGTAAATCCCGCGTGTTCCCGGCCGGGAATCGCCTGTCTACCGTCCTGATAAGAAAAGGATTTCGGTTGAGCAGCGGCTGGTTCAGCCACGTCGCGTACTGCGCGCCGACCGAATCGGCCATGCCGATGATCTGCGGAGTCATGATATGCCAGTTTGGTCCGGCATAGTGCTGCACCACCCACGCCTGAGTCCAGCCGGTGGTGGCGTTCATGCTGATACTGACATCGCTCTGGATGCCGTTTTGGGCGTCGGCGATGATCTGCGTCCAGTTGGCCGCAGCGCGCTCCGTGGATGTCCGCGCCAGCTGCGCGCGGAACCGTGCCCGATACGTGCGAATGATCCGGGCGAAGAGGTCGGACGACACGCTCCCCGTCGTCAGGTTCATCCACGACGCGGGGAGCGGAAATCCGCCGGTTCCACCCGCAACGGGGTTCGTGGCGTCGGCGAGCGCATCATCGAGCGACTTGATCGCCGCCTTCATGACCGAGTCGTAGCCGACCAGCGCGGGCACGGCCTCGGCGCCAGGCACGACCACGGCGGCGGAGTCGTACGTCAGCGCGAGATATCCGAGCGAGAGCCCCAACACAAAGCGACCGTACGCGCGCGCGCGCACGTCGGCAGCCGGAGTGCCGAGCGTGAAGCCACTGGAGGCGAGCCGTTCGAGGGCAAGGGTGGTTGCCCGCGCCTGTCGTGACAGACCGTTGAAGGTGCCAGCGACGGTGGTGCTGCTGGGATTCCCCAGGCCGTTGACGACCGGTGTGCGCGGCAATCCCGCGCGGGGGCCCATGCCAAAATTGGCCAGCCCCGAGTAGTTCTCGAAGGACATGACCTGATACGCCGTGTTCGGATTGTCGATGGCACCGCCGGTGGTATTGGAGACCACCTGATTGAAGCCACCAGACAGCAGATTCTCGACATCGCTTGGCTTGGCCAGCGCGCGATTGATGTCGGCGTTGTTCTCGTTGGATACCGTGAGGTCGGTGGAGCAGGCCGCCAGCACCGTGACGAGTGAGGTCACGGCGATTCGAAGAAATCGTCGCATCAATGCTCTCGAGTCGGGGGTACCCGGGGATCACGGCACCGTCGCCGCGTTCCCCGTGCCCGTGTGATCAGAACGTGGTGCCGAGCGACAGCGTGAAGGTGCGGATGTTCGGAAAGGTGAAGTTGTCCTGCGCCGCGAGCACGCCGGACCCCACCTGACCGGTGCCTTGCGTGTTCCCCACCTCGGGATCGAAGCCGCGGTAATTGGTGAACGTGTACAGGTTCCGTCCGATGAGGCTGACGCTCCAGTCGCCGACGTTGCGGATTTTGCCAACGCGGAATGACACCAGCATCTCCCGCAGCCGTGCGAACGTGGCGCTCTCCGCGGTGAAGTTGCTTGGGCCGAGGACGTCGTAGAGACCGCCGAGTCCATTCGGATTGTCGGGCGGACCGGCGCGGTAGTAGTACGACATCGGGCGCGCGTCGGCGGTGGTCTTGCCTGCCTGGTCGGATCCACCCCAGAGGAAGTCGAGCAGCGACCACCCCAGTCCGTTGTTGTGCACCGTCTTCCCCACCGTTGCGTCGAGCAATGCGTTCACGGTGACGCGCTTGTACTGGAGGTTTTGCGACGTCGACCAGCGGAAGCGCGGGAGCGCACTGCCAACCGGGACGATCCGGGCCGAATTATTGGTGGCCAGCACGGTGTCGCGCAGAATGAGCGGGTGTCCCCACGCGGCCTGCACGCCGAACGGTGCCTGCGTGGCGGGCAGATTGGACATCCACAAGTTCTTCATCACACCATCGGCGAGGGCATTGCCGGCGCCGACCCACACGATGAATCCATCCGAGTTGCGCTGGAACGCACTGCCGTCTCCTCCGCACTGCCCCCGGAATGTGCCGGGCAGCTCACTGCACTGCGTGATGAAGCGGCGACCATAAATCTGTCCGTACGGCACGCCGGTCTCGATGCGGAAGTTGCCCGTGTTATACGCCGGCACGCCCAGCTGACTGACCTGCGAACGGATCCGGTCGAAGGTGAAGCGCGACGTGTAGTTCAGCGAACGCCGAGAGATCACCGGGAGCACCAACTGCACCTCGAAGGAGCTGTTGTCCAGCGCTCCCGCGTTCACCCATTGGTTGGTAAAGCCCGACGCCGCCGGGAGAGGCGGCTGCAGGATCTGATCACTGACCCGGCTCTTCGCGTACGTGATGTTTGCCCCGTAGCGACCGAACAGCTCGAGATCCGCACCAATCTCGACCTCGCGTGAGATTTCCGGGCGCAGCTGTGCGTTACCAAGCACACCGGGCGTGACGACACCGGCGGCGTTGAGCGTGAACGTTTCGTACTGTGCGGCGAAGCTGGGGCGCCCACCCGCTGTCCCGTAGGAGCCACGGAACTTGAACTCGCTGACTGCGTCGGGCGCAATCCACCACGGTTCTTCGCTCACGCGCCAGGCGACCGACCCTCGGCCGAAGGTCTGCCACCGCTGCGCGGATCCGAACAGCGACGACCCGTCGCGGCGCACCAGCACGTCGACGATGTAGCGGTCCTTGTACTCGGTATTGACCGACGCGAAGTAGCCGATGCCACGCACCGTCGTTTCGTTCGACGACCCTGACCGGGTGCTGGCGAGCGAATTGCCGATCTGGGGAACGCCAACAAGTTGTAGCTGGGTCCCCGACGCGTTGATGCTGCTGAACCGCTGCTCCTCGCTGATGTATCGGAGCGTGTAGCGCGTCTTCATGTCCTTTAACGGATCCCATCGTGCCGTCGCGCTCAGACTGCCGTTGTACGACTGGCCGTTGTTGTTGAACCGGAACACGGAACCGTTGTTCGTGGTCGGATTCGAGGTGGTCGTACGAAATCCCTTTTCGTTGTTCTGGTAGCCAATCGCACGACTGTTGTCGAATGAGTAGTTGACCTCAAGATCAATCCAGGACGCGGGCGAGTATCGAGCGGTGGCACCCGCCAGAAAGCGATCACTTTGATCCTGCCGATCGACGTTCTGCAGCGCATACAACGGGTTGAAGTTCTGCACACCGCCGCCCTGCAGGTTCGGACGGATGAACAGCCGCCCCAGACTGTCGGTCCGCGTCAGGTCCACCAGCGGCGGCGTGCGGGTGAGACGGAAGAAAGCGGTGCCGTTGCCGTCCTCTTCCTGCAGCCCGTCCTGATTGGAGCGACTGAAGAAGGTGTTCGCGTTGAAGCTGAACTTGTCATTGACCTGCTGGTCGATGTTCAGCCGCATGGACGCCCGCTGGAATCCCTGTAGAAACTTCACGTTCCCCTGCTGTGCGAGCCGGTTCACGCTGCCGAAGAATGTCGTCTTTCCGAAGCGACCGGTGGCGTCGAAGTTGCTGATCTGTGTTGGGCGCGGTCGGAACATCTGCCCGACCGCATCGAACGTTTCCACCGGCCATTGGTTGGCCTGGAAGATGCTTCGCAGCTGCTGCCCCTGTGATCCGGCGCCCGGGTCGATCGGGAATCCGACCGGCGTGAGCGCGAAGTCCCCGCCCTGCTGATTGACGCGGAGCGCTTCCCGTGCGTAGTCCACGCTGGCGTAGCAGGCGAAGGCCATTCCGGGGACCGCGGGCGCCGATGTCGTGCAGAGGCGCTTTCCCGTCTCGTCCACGAAAAGGCCGTGGCGCTGCGCGATGGAAATTCTGCGCTCGAGGTCACCCGTGCCGATTTCGCTTCGGGCCCCGAAGCGGATCGAGTTCTGCGACGAGCTCTTGCCCGTCTTGGTCGTGATCTGGATGACGCCATTGCCGGCGCGCGCGCCGTAGAGCGACGCCGCCGCCGCGCCCTTCACGACTTCCACCGACTCCATGTCTTCTGCATTGAGGTCGGGGAGCCCGCCGTTGATGATGATCCCGTCCACCACGTAGAGCGGTTCCTGACTGCGCCCGCTGGCGTTGATGGACGTGGGAGCGCGCAGAATCACGCTGGGTGACGCGCCGGGCCGACCGCTCGCGGACACGATCTGCGCGCCTGCGACCTTGCCCTGCAGCTGCGTCAGTGGGTTCACGGCCGGCACCGGCATCTGGTCTGCCGTCACCCGCGAAATCGCGAAGGGCGTCTTGGTTTGCTCCGTCGCCCCGGTCACGCCCGTGACGACCAACTCGTTGAGTCGCGTGACGTCCTTCGCGAGGGCAAAGTCCACGGACTGGCTTCCCGTCGCGATCGTGATCGGTTTAGCCCGAAGTTCGGTGGAGAAGAATGCGCGTAAGCGGTTACCCGGCCGCGCGTTGCGTGATGTTGACGCCTGCACGCTACTGGGTACAGCGTCGGCGCTTACAGGCGGATGCCGAGCAGTT
>Ga0163144_10017650_pt1 | contig 14526 bp, 14 predicted proteins | sample OliLak19BULKMAT1_FD_123175 | JGI IMG/M metagenome (GOLD analysis project Ga0163144, IMG submission 123175) | Freshwater microbial mat bacterial communities from Lake Vanda, McMurdo Dry Valleys, Antarctica - Oligotrophic Lake LV.19.BULKMAT1 | ecosystem: Environmental > Aquatic > Freshwater >... | reverse complement strand
CATACGCTGGGGGGAATTATGGGATTTCACGGCTTCCGCCGTAGGCGGAAAGGGTTTTGGCGAAAATCAAAGCGCGATTTTGGCTTCCGCAAAATCGCTCCATATTCCTAATTCCGAACAAGTTACTACTGGTGCCGGGGAGAGGACTCGAACCTCCACCCCTTACGGGACCCGATTTTGAGTCGAGCGCGGCTACCATTACGCCACCCCGGCATTTTTTCTTTTACATGAGATGCACTTCAAACTACTACAAAATCAAACTGTTCTCAATGTGTTGATGGAAGACTCTATGATAAAATACTTTCATGTCACAGTTTTATAATGACTCTATTTTCTGGATTGATGTTGATAAAATCGAACCGAACCCATTTCAACCTCGTCGTGAGTTTAGCGAACCTGAATTAAAAAGTCTTTCGGATTCAATTCGTCAGTATGGAGTACTCCAAGCTCTGGTGGTTACTCGGAAGGAATACGAAAAGCCCGATGGAGGGATTGGAGTAAGATATGAGCTCATAGCCGGCGAGCGTCGTCTTCGCGCGTCAAGGCTGGCAGGCCTTTCTCAAGTACCGTGTCTTATTAAAACGGGAGATGATACAGATTTAATGAAGCTTGAGCTGGCTATTATTGAAAACATTCAAAGAGAGGATCTGAATCCTGTGGATCGAGCTCGCGCCTTTGATCGCCTGGCACGTGAATTTGGTTTCAAGCATCACGTTATCGCGCAAAAAGTAGGGAAGAGCAGAGAATATGTTTCAAACACCTTGCGCTTACTTACGCTACCCCCTGATATCCTGGAAGCGCTTTCGCAAGGAAAAATTTCTGAAGGACATTCTCGGCCACTGATGATGCTCAATGACAGGGTGGAAGAACAAACTGTTTTGTATAAAGAAATTATTTTAAAGAAACTCACCGTTCGAGAAGCAGAGGCAATTGCTCGAAGAATTGCGTTTGATAAAGTTCGCAAGAAAGAAAGAGCTTTTGATCCTGAGATGGTTGATCTTGAGGAAAAGCTTCGCGAAGCGCTTGGGACGCGTGTTCAAATTGAGCGCAAAGATGTTGGAGGCAAACTAATGATTGATTTCTTTTCAAATGATGATTTGAGAGCAATTTTGGAGGTGCTACAAACAAATACCTTAAAGAATCCCAACCAAGCACTCCATGCTTACGCAGAAGCTCACGCTGATGAAATTCCTGTAGCTCCAGAGGAAATGAAGACCTTACTTGATGATCGCGCTCCTTTTGAGATCACAAAAGAAGAAAAAGATGATGATATTTATTCTGTAAGTAATTTTAGTATTTAAACTTTAATGGATCATCATAAAAAAATTATTATTGTTGTGCTTCTGGCTTTCTTACTATTAATTCTGGTAGCCGGCTACTTTACATTTTTTCCTTATTCCAGAGAATTGACTTTAACCTACAGTACTCAGTCAATTGATATTTCAAAGGAAAGTAGCACTTTCAAGCAGGGCTCTTTAGAATCTTCAGAAAAGTTAAAGGTTGAAATTGCTTACCCTGCAGGAGGGGAAACATTTGTAGGTGGCGAGCCCATGGAAATCAAATGGAATAGTAATTACATCAATAGCGCGGGACATTCGTTAACGGTTCACCTGGTTTCTAAAGGTTGTTTTACTAGCTCATGCCATCTATATGGTTCTGCAACAAAAAAACAATGGCATGATGATTTCCAGCTGGAAGACTATACGCCCAATGACGGGGAATTCTCGTTTAATATGTCTTCGGCAAACCTCTTTCTTCCGGAAGGAGAATATAAATTAATTTTTGTTCTAGGTAGCGAAATAGCGAGAATTTCAACAGAAGATATAGTTGGGCAATCACAATTTTTTACCATCAGAACACCTGAAATCATTCCAGATGATAAAATAACAGGATTTAACGTCGGAGATCTGGGGGGTGATTTTAAAGTAAGTAGTTTTAAAGTATACAGGCTTGAGCCTGATTATACTGAATTTATCGTCACATTTGTGGGGACGACAACTGTGGAAGGAAATGTTTCTTTATCAAATGAGGGCGAGACCTGTATATTAATTTCTGATAGTGATCTGCAAAAAATTCCTACTATTTTTTCAAAGCCTTGGCCTCGTCTATGTTGGAGTGTAAATAATGATCTTTTAACTACCCTACAAAAATATAACAATAAAACAGCTACAGTAAAAATTAGTGATTATTCTTACTACCACGCTGCCAAAGGTGGAGCGGGCGCGAGTGCAAAACTTGTTGAAGTTTCTGGCAACTAATTATTTTACTGGCTTCGCTTTGACTTCTGAATTGCCGAACGAATGTGACGCTTTGCCATGGTGGTTTTCGCGTACTCAATCCATTTTGTAGACGGTTTAGCGGAGCTTTTTGTTGTGATTTCAACAATATCGCCATTGTGAAGTTTTGTGTCGAGAGAGACTAGTTTTCCATTTACCTTTGCTCCTGACATATGGTTTCCAATGGCTGAGTGGATTGAATACGCAAAGTCGACAGGAGTTGATTCGGCAGGAAGATCAACAACGTCTCCCATGGGCGAAAATACAAAGATACGGTGCTCAAAGAAATCTTTTCGTAAATCTTCGCGAAATGTTTCGTGGTCTTTTTCCTGTGTATGATGTTCAACGAGTTCTCTAATCCATCCTGGAACGTCTTCATATTTTCCTTTCCCCTGCACTGCACTGTGGTCAATGGCGTGTTTCGGCATTAAGTGCTCAATCCACTCTAGATTTTCAGGTATTTTTTTTCCACTTTTCCCCGCTTTGTATGCAATGTGTGAAGCAATTCCAAATTCAGAGTCTCTGTACATTTCTTCGGTTTTAATTTGCACTTCAACAATATTGCCATCACCGGTAAATACAGTGGTGTGAAGGGCTTGGTATCCGTTGGGCTTTGGGAATGCGATATAATCTTTGATTCTACCGGGTAGCGGTCTCCAGGTGGCGTGTATCATCCCGAGAACGCGATAGCAGTCTTGAATTTCTTTTACCAAGATGCGGGCGGCAAGGATATCATGTACTTCTTCTGGGTGCTTTTTCTTTGTTTGGATTTTTTTATAGAGACTATACAAGCCTTTCACTCTGTATTCAGTTCTGACAAAAGGAATGTTTTCTTTGGCGAGGACTTTCTTAATTGATTTTAAAAACTTTTCGAGATTTTCAGAATCTTCTTCGTATTTTTGCTTGGTTAGTTCTTGAAGTTTTTTCCATTCTTCCGGAAATACAAAAGGAAAGGCAAGGTCCTCTAGTTCTCTTGAGAGTTTTCGAATACCAAGCCGGTAGGCGATAGGAGCATATATTTCAAGAGTTTCAGTTGCGATTCTTTTTTGTTTTTCTTCTGGGATATAAGAGAGGGTGCGCATATTATGGAGCCGATCAGCAAGCTTGATCATGAGCACTCGGATGTCCTCTGACATGGCGACAAAGAGCTTGCGCAGACTTTCATTATGCCTATCGGTTCCGTGGTAACGAAGTTTGCCAAGCTTTGTTACCCCTTCAATTAAAAATAAAATTTCACCTCCAAATTCTTTCTCAAGTTTTTCAGGTCCAATTTCTACATCTTCGAGCGTATCGTGAAGAAGCCCTGCTGCTATTGTGGTAGAGCCCATTCCATAGGAAGCAAGAATTTTAGCTGTTTCAGCTAGATGTGTGAAATATGGCTCGCCAGAAAAACGACTATGGCTTTTGTGAGATTCCTGCGCAAATATATACGCTTTTTTTATGAGCTCGATGTCAGTTTTTTCTGGGGAGGGGATGAGGTTTACTATTTCGTCTACCGTGACCATCTCCTCATTCTAGTCACAAGAAGGAAAGAGTAAAGAAAAGTGGATGGGAGAAATATCTATAATTATTGACATATTTCTTTAAAATGATATTTTCTTGGTATTGTTCTTTTTGATCCATCCTTTAATGTGAGGATGTACCATGCAAAGTCGCCATAGGAGAATGCCCCCCAGAATGTCCCCAGCCCTAAAAAGGCACTGGAAGAAGTTATGAGTCTTGAGGAAAAGCTGGCCGTAAAGGAGACAGAGTCAACTTTCTTGTCTGCCGTAGCAGAAGGCCTAAGAGCTGAGCTAATCTCTTCTCGGGAAGAATTACAAAATCTCAGTCATGGGGTGAAGGTACTTCATCGGGAGCATGAGCGTCAATGCGAGAAGGTGCGATCCCTGCAAGAGAGGAGAGATGAAGAATTTGTTGCCTTTAAGGACGTACTCTTTGCTTTCCGGCAGTGGAGGCTTGCCCTTAAAAAGTAATGTATTGAACTGAATATGTGTAAGAGGCCAACATAATGTTGACCTCTTTTGTTTTTATTCAGGCTTATTGAGTTTGTCCGGACGGTTATTAGGACACTTATTACTACTGCAACGCTCAGGAATAGTTTTTGGTCACGGATAATTTTGTTTTCGTCAAAACAAAATTTCCTTGACCACGACTCGCGGTTTTGTCTGTTGATAAAACATCGCTCCGTCTCACCAAGACTAGTATTCGTACACGCGAAGGCGGGTACTTCAATAATTATTTCATCAATTTATGAGGATTATGGTTTACACAGGCTTTGTTTGAACATCTTTCCGGTATCGTCTTGGTGCCATCCATCATGAGTGAGCTACACATTGGGCAAATTGCTCCAGTTGGTTTTGCTTTTATAGCATTTTTGCAATCTGGGTAGTTACTACAGGAGTAGAAAATACCAAATCGTCCGCGACGTTCCATCATTTCTCCATTTGCGCATGCGGGGCATTTTACTCCAGTGAGGAGCCTTTTCTTTGCTTCTGGGTCTTCTTTCACGTGTTTACATTTTGGGTATCGGGCGCAAGCAATAAACCTACCAAATTTTCCATCCCGCTCCACAAGATTTGCTTTTCCGCATTCAGGGCACAGCTCACCAGTATCTTTTGGCCCCTCTATTTCTTCTCCATCGATTGTGCGAGCTCCCATGCAATCCGGAAAGGCGTTACAGGAAAGAAATTTTCCAGTGCGGCCTAATTTGATAATCATATCTTTTCCGCACTTTGGGCATTTCCACTTAGGATCAGCATTTCCTAGGTTCGTGATCTTTGCTGTTTTTTCTTTTGCTTTCACGTTTTTTAAAAATGGGCCATAAAATTCCTTAAGAGTTTTCACGTAGTCACGTTTACCGAGTGCGATGTCGTCTAGCTTGTCTTCCATATCTGCGGTAAACGAGTCGCTGATGTAGTCGGTAAAGTTATTTTCAAGAAATGTACTCACCACATCTCCCGTGTCAGTAGGGACCAAAGCTCGCTCAATTTTATTAACGTAGCCACGATCAATGATTGTCTTAATGATGGATGCGTACGTTGACGGGCGCCCTATGCCGCGCTTTTCAAGTTCCTTCACAAGCCCTGCTTCTGAATAGCGAGGCAGGGGTTGAGTTTCCTTTTCTGTGCTCTCTATCTTTTGGAGTGTGAGTGGGTCTGCTTTTAGAAGTGCCGGTAACTCAACATCGTCTTGCCTTGCTCTTGGATCTGCTTTGAGCCAGCCATCGAAAAGCACTCGGGAACCATTGATTGAAAAATAAGGAAGTGATTCATCCTGAATGTTTGCCATTACTTTTGTTCGTAATACTTTTGCATCTTTCATTTGGGATGCAATTGTTCGTTCCCAAATAAGCGAGTAGAGTTTTTTCTGTTCATCAGTTTCTCCTGCTGTGCGTTTTGAAAGATCTGAAGGGCGAATGGCTTCATGCGCTTCTTGAGCATTTTTACTTTTTGTAGTAAAGACTCGTCTCTGTTTATAATCTGCTCCAAATTCTTTTTCTATTACCTCATCGATCTGCTTAATAGCTACAACAGAAAGATTTGTGCTATCTGTTCGCATATAAGTAATGGACCCCGCTTCGTACAGCTTTTGGGCAACCGACATGGTGCGAGAGGGCGAAAATCCGAGACGCGAGCTGGCAGCTTGCTGAATTGTGGATGTGATGAATGGCGGGCGAGGTGATCGCTTCACTTCACTTTCTTTTACAGAGGTTACATGCCACTTCTCTTTCTCTGCCACTCTAAGTATTGTATCAACTTCTTTTTTGTTTCTCGGCTCTGTTTCGCACACGAGAATCACCTCTTCTTTTTTTTGCGTATGGAAAATAGCTGAAATTGTCCAGAATGTTTCGGCCTTGAAAAGCCGGATCTCTCTTTCGCGCTCCATGATAATGCGGAGCGCAGGGGACTGGACTCTTCCAGCAGAAAGCCCGTAGCGAACCTTTTTCCAAATGAGGCCCGAAAGATCGTATCCAACAAGTCGATCCAGCACGCGCCTTGCTTCCTGGGCAGTTTTCAGATTTTTATCAATTTCTCTCGGGTGTTTGACGGCTTCGATCACCGCGTCTTTTGTGATTTCATGAAAGACCACTCTTTGAGGTTTTTTAATCCCCACAGCTTGGGCGATGTGCCAGGCGATAGCTTCACCTTCACGATCTGGGTCGGTAGCAAGGAGTATTTCATCTGAGCCAGCTGAAAGCCTTCTAATTTCTGCTACTACTTTTTCTTTACCTTTTGATATTTCGTAATGGGGGATAAAACCGCCTTCGATATCAATAGCTTTCTTGTTTGATTTTGGTAAATCTCGAACATGCCCCACGCTTGCGACAACTTCGTATTCACCATCGAGATATTTCGAGATGGTTTTAGCTTTTGCGGGAGACTCAACAATCAGAAGTTTCATATTGGAATCAATTAGTACTACAGAAACTTTTGGAAAGCAAATTATTTTCTGAAAAAATACTCGGCACGATCGTGTCGAGTATTACTCCCCTCGAGATTTTGGGATAACCTTTTCCATCTTGGAAAAGGGCCTCGTCTTTCCATCAGAAATTCTTTTAGCAAAGCCCATAGCTAAAGGATTCTGACCATCCGAAAGTCGTTCAAACACCTCCGTAGGTTCTTTGCAGTATAGAAATAAACCACCTATGGCTATCTGACTGAAGTTCATGCCTCTCCTTGAATGCGTCTATGCTTATTGAAGCATATTTTTAGCTCGCCATCAAAATTTTAAAAATCATGAAAGGCGAATTTCTCCCATGGATTCAGTAATAATCCCTTTTATTTCCATGGCTATCAGAAGGGAATTGATTTCCCAAGTATTTTTCATGCTTTTTCTGATGAGTTCATCTCGGCTTAGTGGAGTGTTTAAAAGTTTTACAATAGCCCTCTCTTCTTCAGTGAGATGTTCATATATATAAGTGGCGTCAATCTCCCCGTTTTGAAATCCTAATGCCTCAAGGATGTCAGAGCTTTTGGTTATAGGGGTTGCCCCAAGCCTAATAAGCATGTGAGGCCCTTCGGAATTTCGTGAAAAAATTGACCCAGGAATCGTGAAGACATCTCGGTTATATTCTGTAGCTAGGCGCGAGGTGATCAGCGTCCCCGATTTTTTCTCGGCTTCGATTACCAGTGTGGCGTGACACATCCCGGCCATAATTCTATTTCGCTTGGGGAAAGCCCATGGGGCTGCTTCAAATGTGTTAGCAAACTCTGATAAAAGAGCTCCCCCTGAGAAAACAATTTTTTCAGCTAAGTGAAGATGTGTTCGTGGATATAAAACATCTGGGTTTAGCCCAGACCCGGGAACAGCAATGGTGTGAAGGTTGTTTTCAAGTGCTGCTCTGTGAGCCATAGAATCAATTCCCAGGGCAAGGCCGGATACAATTGTGATGGGAAAGCCCCTGAGCCCTGAAATAACTTTTTCGCAGACATCTTTCCCGTATTGTGTATATTGCCTGGCTCCGACAACTGCAAGAAGTTTATTCTTAGGGTCTGAAAGAATGCCCGCACAAAAAAGCGTTTTTGGTGGATCTGGAATTTCTTTCAGTAAAACAGGAAATTCCGAAAGGGCAAGCTCGCGAATGGAGTACGCCATATTTATTAATACTAGCATTTTTGCTAAGATGAAACGTAATGATAGAAGATTATTATTTGTCCTAAGGAAAAAGAATATCCATCGCCTTACGGCGCTGGATGGCGATTTTAGTAGTCGCTTCTCTCCTTAAAAATCGTCATATGCTAGATATAAAATTTATACGGGAAAATAAGGATCTCATAAAAGAAGCTGCTCGGAAAAAGCATATTAAATTTGACCCAGATAGTCTCATGGAAGTTGATGATAGGCGCAAGGAACTGCTCTTGAAAGTGGAAACTGCGCGCGCTACTCAAAATGAAATGAGTGCAAAAATTGCAAGCGAGCAGAACGGCAGCCTTAAGCTCGAATATATTGAGCAAATGCAAGTGGTCAAAGAAGAACTTCAAAAAAATGAAGATACTCTTCGGGAGACAATGAAAGAGTGGCAACTTTCTATGGTAGAGGTCCCAAACATACCAGATATTTCAGTGCCAGACGGAGAAAGTGACGCTGATAACAAAGAGGTTAAAGTGTGGGGAGATATTCCAAAGTTTTCTTTTATGCCAAAAAATCATATTGATCTCATGGAAAGTCTCGGCATGTTGGATTTAGAAAGAGGCACAAAGGTTTCTGGTTTTCGGGGGTATTTTTTGAAAGGCGACGGAGCGCTTCTCAATTTTGCACTTTGGAATTTTGTAATGGATTTCTTCCTTTCTAAAGGTGATTTTACTCCGCTCATGGTTCCTTCTCTTGTCCGGCGTGAACCATTTATGGGCACTGGCTATCTTCCGCAAAGTGAGGAGGATCTTTATAAAACTCAAGATGGCGAATATCTTGCTGGCACTGCGGAGGTTGCGTCAATGGCTTATTTTATGAACGAAGTCATTCCAAAGGAAACATTGCCATTAAAGTTTATTGCATTTTCCCCTTGCTTTAGGCGAGAAGCGGGGAGTCATGGAAAAGATGTTAAGGGCCTTTATCGTGTTCATGAATTTTTCAAGCTTGAACAAATTGTGCTCTGTGAAGCAAGCCATGAGGAATCTGTAAAACACCATGAGGAACTTACTCGTAATTCAGAAGAAATTCTTCAGGCACTCAAAATTCCGTATCGTATAGTGATTAATTGCGGCGGGGATCTTGGACTTGGTCAAGTAAAAAAGTATGACATTGAGTCGTGGCGCCCTGGCCACGGTGCTTACGGCGAAACGCATTCATCTTCCTACTTTCATGATTTTCAGACACGAAGATTGAATATTCGATATAAAAATGAAGAAGGAAAAATGCAATTTGCCCATTCATTAAATAACACCGCTCTTGCTACTCCGCGCATTCTTATTTCTTTGGTTGAAAATTATCAACAAGAAGATGGATCGATCCTTGTCCCAGAAGCCCTCCGTAAATATATGGGGTTAAAAACATTTATTAGAAAGACTTAAGTTTTTTATACATGCCTCGCTCTCTGCGCACTCCAGAGCTTACTCGCAAGCGTCGAAAACGAATTTTTCTACGATTTATTCCGTGGCTTGTCTTAATTCTTTTTGTACTTATTTTACCCACTATTCTTCTCCGTGCTCAGTTTTCGCAAATAAAAGAGGTGAACATTATGAGCCCCGTGGGCCTAGAGATTTCAAGCGTAAAAGCGTTAGTAGAAAAGGAATTGGAGGGTAAATACTTCTATCTTATTCCGAGGAAAAATATTATTTTTTATCCAAAGCAAAGGATTGAAGAGAAACTTTTTGAAATATTTCCTCGAATTAACTCACTAAGTATTAATCTCAAAAAAGCCTCTTTTCTTGAAATAACTCTTGCTCTGCGTAAGCCAATATCACTGTGGTGCAAAGATACAAAAAATGAGAAGTGTTATTTTTTGGATGAAAAAGGTTTTATTTTTGATGAAGCTGGAAATTTTTCTGATGGGATTTACTTTATCTATCGGGGGGAAGTAGCAGATTCTCCTCTTGGGTCGATGTACATTGAAGAAGAGAAATTTGCACTTTTAAGGAGTTTTATTGCAGACATAAGAGATTTGGGGTTTTTCCCTCAGGAAATTTCTCCCATCGGAGCGGGTTCATATGACCTCACTGTTTCAGGGGGGCACATTTTATTTTCAATAGAAGACAATTCTGCGGATGTCTTGACCAATCTTTCGTCATTATTAGGTGATGCTAGGCTTTCAATTTTAAAGGGTAGTGAGCTACAAGTTGAGTCAGTTGACCTTCGTTATGGTAAAAAAATAATCTTCAAGAAAAAGAATTCATTGTAAAACTTTTAAAACTGGTGATATACCCCGTGAGATAAGAGGCGGTATTTTATATTGAATCTAATTTTGAATGACTATCTCATGGGGTATACTTACTACTATGAATACAATCTTCTTATTCCCTCGCTATATACAGTGGCACTACGGTAGGGCATGGAAGGATCTTTCTTCAAACGCTGCTTCGCTCGTTTTTTTTGTGGGATCGTTTTTCTCCTTTACTTCACTTTTTCGAACACTCTTTTTGCCTTGGAAGCGGCTGGGTGAAACATATGAGAAAGGGCTAGACGCAGAAAAACTTATTAGTACATTTCTGGTAAACATGATTACCAGGGTCTTGGGTTTTGTGTTGCGGAGCGTGGTTATAGTTTTTGGCATGATTCTTCTTTTGGTGTCCTTTGTGGTCGTTGGAATTGCTTATGTTGTCTGGGCGGTGGTTCCTCTCCTAATCCTCTTTCTTTTTGCTCTGGGAATTTCTTCTCTCTTGTTATGACAATACATGATTTAGAACACCAGCTACGTTTGTGGCGTTCAGTTTCGCAGCTTGAGCGTTTATTTCCACATGAAATAAGAAGAGTTTTTGTAAAAGTTTTGTGGATACTTCTCGTAATTTCTTTTATTTTTTCTTACGATCTTTTGTGGCAGACGTCAGGAAAAATGACGGGAGCTTTTTTAATAATTAGCTCAGTTCTTCTTTTCTACCTTGCCCTCGAAGCTTTTTTTTATTCGCATGTGTTTGGGAAAGAAAATGAGGAAGGGTATCCATACGAGCTTGCCTTAGTTGTTTTCTCCTCTTCACACAAAGACCCTGTGAAGGGCTTTGCCAAATCTTTTTATGGACAAGAGGCACTGCAAAGGGCGGGGATAACAAAGGAATCGCTCGAAGCTTTTTCTTCTTCTCGTAAGCTTGTTGTTTCATCGTCAGATCTGCATTTTAAAGAGCAACCAAATCTTCTCGGATCTTATGTCGAAGGCCTGGTATCTGGTGATGCTGGGCTTGAGAATTTTCTTTTAGCTCACTCTGTAACACCTCAAACTCTTGAAGAGTCTTTTCGGTGGGCGGCTTCTTTAGTGAGGGAAAAGATCGAGAAGGAAAGGTGGTGGTCACGGAAGCAGCTAGAAAAAATAGAACCAATCGGAAGATCTTGGTCGTATGGAACTGCGTACAGGCTGGAACGATTTAGTACACCCCTTCGTTTTTCTCCCTCTGAAAGAGAAGAGCTCCACCCTAAGGAAACTCAAAACCTTGAAACGATACTGACAAAAATGTCACGGCCAAACTGCCTTATCGTTGGGGAAGAAGGTTCTGGGAAAATGGAAGTTATTGAGGGCTTTGCACGAAGGCTTGCACGCAAGCAGTCGCCACGTCACCTGCAAGACTCACTTATCCGCGTTCTCTCTTTTGATGCAATTGTTTCAACAGAAGAAACAAAGGGAGGTTTCGAAAGACTTTTTGTTGGAATTCTTGATGACATGCTAAAGGCGGGCAACATCATCCTTGTTATTCCAGACTTGGCTGGCCTTACTAGTCATGCTCACACGCTTGGTTCGGATCTTTCTTCTCTCCTTACTCCGTATCTCGTTTCTCCGCTTATCCATGTCGTTGCGCTATCTGATACCCAAAGTTTCCACACATCCCTCGAAAGTAATAGAGAGCTCATGCAACACTTTGATCTGCTACTTGTGGAAGGGTCAAATCGAGAAGAAGTTTCAGCTATGCTCCTTGAGCATGTGATTTTACTTGAAAGAAGTGAGGGCGTTGTGTTCACATACCCAGCAGTAAAGACAGCTATCGAGGCGGCGGGGCAATACTTTGTCGACGAGCCGCTGTATAGCACAGCGGGGAATTTACTCGTTGAGTCCATCGCTCATGTGAAGTCACTTGGGCTCACTCTTGTTTCCAAGGAAGACGTTCTCAGTGTTGTCGGAGTTCGTACTGGCGTTCCTACAGGAGACATCACAAACGCTGAGAAGGAAAAACTTACCAATCTCGAGACTTTTCTTCATGAAAGAGTAATTGGTCAAGACGAAGCGATCAGGATGATTGCGGACGCCTTGCGAAGAGCTCGCTCAGGCATTGGAAATCCAAAAAGACCTATGGGGTCATTTCTTTTCTTAGGTCCAACGGGTGTTGGAAAAACAGAGACTGCCAAAGCGCTCGTGGAAATATTTTTTGATAAAAGTGAACATATGATTCGGATGGACATGTCTGAGTATGACACACCGGACGCTTTGAATCGCCTTATTGGTGGTTACGATAGCGAGACTCCGGGCATTCTACCTTCTCTTATTCGTGAACATCAGTATGGGGTACTTCTTCTTGATGAATTTGAAAAAACAAATCCGAAAGTTTTGGATTTGTTTTTGCAAATTTTAGATGAAGGAATTTTTTCAGATAGTATGGGGCGAAAAGTGTCAGCTCGAAACATGATCATCATCGCAACTTCAAACGCTGGAAGTGAAAAGATTTTTGAAACCATGGAAAAAGGGGAAAATCTTGTCGAAAGAAAAAGTGAAATTATTGATGACATCGTTCGTGAGCAAATATTTAAGCCTGAACTCCTTAACCGCTTTGATGGGGTAGTTCTTTTCCATGGTTTACAAGCCCAGCATCTTAAGGAGATTGCCAGGCTTCTTTTGGGGCGACTTGCGTGGCGTTTAAAAGAGAAGGGGATGACTCTCGAGGTAAATGATTTTCTTGTGGATTTTCTTGTAAGCAAAGGAACTGATCCAAAATTTGGCGCACGTCCTTTAAACCGAGCTATCCAAGACAATGTCGAAAAAGTAATTGCAGATAAAATTATCTCAGGGGAACTTCGTCACGGTTCGATAATATCACTTACCGAAACAGACCTTCAGAAATAAGGCTTTTTTAAGATTGCGTAGAATTAAAAATATAATTACTTGACAGAAAATGTAGAGGTGCTATAATGAGCAAGCCTCGAATACGAGGCATGAGGCATATCAGCCGAGACCCCGTAACGATCTCTGATGCCAGTGACGAATCCTGGATTCCAGAGCGATGGGTAAGCGATTCCGGCCCAACTAAACCGACACTGCGACTGGATAGGTCTTATGGTGAAGCGTATAGCCTAAAGACCGAAACATAGTGCGCCACCTCTCTCTCGGGTCCGCGCGAAGAGAAAGTGAAAGTTTCGGCGGTGATCCTCGGGGGAAACCCCCCGAGGTAAAAAAACAATCTCTCGATATTCTTCGAGGGTGCAGGATATAAAGCGCTCAACCTTCGGGTAGGGCGCTTTTCTTTTTTCCATTAATTCTTTATTCTTCAGGCACTACTCTTTCCATCATGTCATTCTGGGATAATCTTCCAAAACCTTTTTTTGTATTAGCGCCCATGGCCGATGTCACGGATGCTTCTTTTCGCCGCATCATTGCTAAATATGGAAAGCCAGATGTTATGTGGACAGAATTTGTCTCAGCCGATGGCCTTGTTCGAGCGCCGGAAGCAGGGAGGAAGAAACTTTTGAAAGACTTACAATATTCAGAAGCTGAACGTCCGATCGTCGCGCAATTTTTTACTTCAAAGCCTGAGATGATGGAGCAAGTTGCTGTTCTTGCTCGAGAAATGGGTTTTGATGGGATCGATATAAATATGGGGTGCCCAGATAAAGCCATCGAACGACAAGGCGCAGGCGCAGCCCTTATGAAAAATCCAGAACTTGCACAAGAAATAATTTACGCAGCCAAGCAAGGCGCAAAACATCTTCCAGTTTCTATAAAAACAAGGGTGGGGTTTAATATAGTTGAGCTTGAATCGTGGCTTCCTAAAATTCTTGAGACAGATATTGCCGCTATCACTATTCATGCTCGCACGAGAAAAGAAATGTCTAAAGTTCCTGCTCGCTGGGAACATGTTGCTCGGAGCGTAGAGATTCGAAATGACATGGGAAGTAAAACCTTTATTCTTGGAAATGGCGACATAAAAGATCTTATAGACGCGAGAAAGAAAATTGAAGAAACTCTTTGTGATGGGGTAATGCTGGGGAGAGCCATTTTCGGTAATCCGTGGTTATTTGCTGAAAAAACTCCAACACCTGAAGAAAAATTAAAAGTTCTAGTTGAGCACACCCAGCTTTTTGAGGAAATTTTAGGACAGACAAAAAGTTTCGCTTTAATGAAAAAACACTTTAAGGCCTATGTAACTGGCTGGGAAGGAGCAACAGAGCTAAGGAAAACTCTTATGGACGCTAATAATTATAGCGATGTGAAAGCTATTACAACAAAATATATTGACTCTATAGAAAATATCGTGGTATAGTGGAGGAAGATCCACACACCCGACGAACCCCCCTCAATCCGAACACCCTGACTCACTGGAGTCGGAGGTGTTTTTTCTTTTTCTATGTTTATTTAAGACCTCTAAGGGGGTTTCGTAATTGAGAACTTTGTATATTTTGT
>Ga0163144_10017649_pt1 | contig 14526 bp, 9 predicted proteins | sample OliLak19BULKMAT1_FD_123175 | JGI IMG/M metagenome (GOLD analysis project Ga0163144, IMG submission 123175) | Freshwater microbial mat bacterial communities from Lake Vanda, McMurdo Dry Valleys, Antarctica - Oligotrophic Lake LV.19.BULKMAT1 | ecosystem: Environmental > Aquatic > Freshwater > Lake... | reverse complement strand
CGTTCGCCACCAATTTCAACCCGGAAATCAACATCCGCGAGGTCACTGCGGAATGTCGGCATTTTGAAAACGGCGGATTCGTGGAAACCGCGCCGATGTCCAAGCACCAGGCGTTCACCTGCCCGGATGGCGTGGGCACCTACGAAATTTACCGGATGTACCACGAGGAGCTTGAATCCCTGGTGAAACACATCCCCACGATTAAGCGCGCCCAATTCTGGATGTCATTCTCGCCCAACTACCTGAAGCATCTTGAAGTGCTCCAGAATGTCGGCATGACGCGGATCGACTCGGTCATTTTCCAAGGGGTGGAAATCGTCCCGCTCCAGTTTCTCAAGGCGGTCCTTCCAAATCCCGGCGACCTCGGCGAATCGACCAAAGGGCGCACCTGCATCGGAAACGTCATCACCGGATTGAAGGATGGAAAGCCCAAGGCCATCTACATTTACAACATCTGCGACCACGAGGAATGCTTCGCGGAAGTCGGATCCCAGGCGATATCCTACACCACCGGCGTGCCGGCAATGATCGGTGCCAAGCAAATTCTTGAGAAACCATGGCGCGTTCCCGGTGTTTGGAACATCGAGCAGCTTGATCCCGACGGGTTTATGGCGGATCTGAATGCCCACGGGCTTCCCTGGACTGTTCTGGAAATGAGTCCCGATCAAGCCGCATCATTTCAAGTCGCCTGATCATTCCCTGCCATAGGGTCATTTTAGCTTTGTCCACAGATCGTCGAATTTCCACTTGTCAGCTTCAATTGTCCATACCATCTTCCTCACATGAACCGGTCTAAAACCCTCTGTTTCCCTCTCATCTCCGCGCTGTGTTGTGCAGCCGCACTGCCTGCCAGCGCCCAGATTTCTTTCAGTCTCAGCAGCGATATCGACTACCGCCAGAACAGGAGTGGAAAAATGGAATTCAGGGGCGGATCCCTTGATACCGCTTTGTCGGACGGTAGCTTGGCGCACATTCCGTTCTGCGCCTGGTTCCGATATATTGCCCCGGGCTTTTACAGCAACGTGTGTGCCCCGGGAACCACTGGACTAGTGACTTCCGGGACCGTGAACAATATCAATCCCCGTTACCCCTATTTGCTGGTTACGAGCATTTTTCCAGCATTCGCGGTTGCTCCTAACGAAGCGGACAAGGCCATTTTGTATGCAGCGCCCGCATCCAACCTTCCGAGGCCACAGGCTGGATTCAGAGACGACAGCTACACTCTTTTCTACAATCTCACGTCGTCCGATGTTCGCGAGTATATCATCACCCGCTACTATCAGAATATCGGCTACTCCAGCAAACAGGAGAGCAAGTTCACCGGAGAGATCGTCCCCGGCGTTTATTACTATTCCTTCCCCAGCCTGAATGACCCCAATCGTCCGGCACCCATTTCCGCGGTGATTTATCCGATGCTGGAAGGTCAGCGCGAGAAGAATAATACTGAACAAGGGTTCCTTTACACCAGCGTCAACAGCAACAAGTGGAATAAAAAAGGCTTCGTGGAGCTGAGCTTCCTCAGACCGAATGTCATCAAATGGAAAGGGGTTTCGCCATCGAACGTCTTCGCGGGGGTCGACACGGTTTCCTTCTCAATCAAGGCCCTCACGAATCAAAAAAATCCGCAATCCAATGTGCTGGAACGATTTTCCGGCCAACCCATCTCAATTTTCCCTCCCTACCAAAATGGCAGGGAGCCGCAGGTCGAGGTGAGAACTCCTTATACCAGCAACTTCACCACCCCGCCTATTTTCGACAGTGGAACAGCCGGGGTGGCCCAGATTGAGGTAAGGAGGAATTTCCAGACCGGCGGCGTCACCTACGATTATTCAAAGCGCGTTTTCCAAATTCCAGTCGTCGTTGTTGACCGTTATACCGAATACCAGGATCTCAGCTTCAAGAACTCGAATAGCAGCACTGACATCCTCGCTGATAGCGATGGTGATGGATTCAACAACCTCAACGAATGGATTCTTGAAAGCAATGCAGACAGCGCTGCGAGCGTCCCAATCGCGCCGGTGCCAGAACTGGTCGAGACATTCGATCCCTTCTTCTTTTTCTTCTTCGAAGATTTTTTCACCTTCAGCGATTACTACGGATTCGAGATTAAAAAGAAGCTGGGAACAAAGCCTGGCGTTAAATATATCCTCCAGATTAGCAAGGACGACGGAAAAACCTGGAAGAGTTTCAAATCGAATAACGACTGGTCGGTCAATACACTGAACTACGCGCCATCGGGCGTATTGCCGAGACAATCGCTGATTCAGGTCCGGAGCTTGGTTTTTGATGACAGTTTTGAACCCATCCAGCCGCCAGGAACCGAGAACGACATCTATCGCGTGAAGGTCATTCTGAAGAAAAAGAAGAACTAAGGAATGGAAAGGGGGCGGGCAACACCGATACGAGGGCACCCCCTGAAACTCCTGCAACCTTGAAGAATAAAACACTGGATCAGCGGTTGATGAGTTCGGACATGATCGATACTGCGGACGGACTTGCCTGCCATCTTGAGGCAAGCCGCCAAGGGGCCGATCAACCGGTTTGCGCCATCGACACCGAAGCGGACAGCCTTCACCGATATCGCGAGTCCCTTTGTTTGATCCAGTTTGCGGACCGCACCAAGTGCATTCTGATCGATCCCCTGGCAATCGAGGATCTCTCCTCGCTGGGAACCTACCTTACATCGGCAACGGTCTGGATGCATGGTGCCGACTACGACATGACGATGTTCAAACGGCAGTTCGGGGAACTTCCGGCGCGCGTTTATGACACCCAGATTGGCGCGAGATTGCTGGGTGTCCGTCGTTTTGGCTTGGGTGATCTGGTGAACCTATACTTTGGAGTTGAGCTTTCAAAATCATCTCAAAAGGCGGACTGGGGCAAACGCCCCCTGTCCCCCAAGATGATCGAATACGCGCTCAATGACGTGCATTATCTCCTCGATATGGGTGACATGATCGTCGCCCAACTGAAGGAAAAGGGGCGTTACGGTTGGTTCGAGGAGAGCTGCCTCGCGGCCAGGCAAAAGGTTTTGGACCGGGACGAAACAAAAGAGGAGAACTGGCGTGTCCAGGGATCCGGCAAGCTGGAGCCCTACGGATTGGCATTTCTCCGTGCCCTCTGGCGATGGCGCGACGGCGAGGCAATGTCCTGGGATCGCCCGTCCTTCATGGTGGCTCCGAATCGCCAGCTTCTCGAGTGGAGCATCGATCTTGCGGCAAACAAAAAGCTTTCCCTGCCCAATCATTTCCGCCCCGATCGACTGAAGCGTTTACGCGCTGCCGTCGATGCGGTGCATGAAATCCCGGAGTCCGGGTGGCCGGAGCGTCCGACTGGCAAACGAAGGAAACGGGATCGGGATTTCGAACGCATGGTCGATTCCCTGATCAAGATCCGCGAGAATGAAGCTGCCAAGCTTGATATCGAGGGTTCTCTCATCGCGCCGCGGGCCGTCTTGGAGTCAATTGCGGAAGGTGATGTTGACGCCTCTGGCTTCCTCTTGAAATGGCAGCGCGAGTGCCTAGGCATGGCGGTCTGAGCGATCCGGCTGGTGGTTCATGAGATCGCGCTGCGGGTGCTTGGACAGCCATTGAGGCCCGTTGATATCGGCCATTGGCGTCGCTCTTTCCGTGTCCTGCTTCAGGAACGTTTTCCAGGTTCAAAAGTGATCTGCTAAAGTCCTTATAGAGAGTTGCTTAGGCCTTCCGGTCTCCCGTAAAAAAAAAGTCTGTTTTCCTGCGAAGTTCCTTGTCTCACGGGGGAGGATTTCAGACCCTCTGGCCGCACTATGTCCGAGAATTCGAACGAGCCTCAAAAAGCAGATACACAGGTCGCCGCAGCGCAAGTTTACGATGCCGCGCAAATCGACAAGCTGGAAGGCCTCGACGCGGTCCGCAAGCGCCCCGGCATGTATATCGGAGATCCCGACGAGCGTGGACTCCACCACTGCGTTTTCGAGGTTTTGGACAACTCGATCGACGAGCACCTTGCCGGTTACTGCGGCAAGATCAAGGTGGCGATCCATGTCGATGGCTCCGTCTCCGTCGGCGACAACGGCCGTGGAATCCCGGTCGATATGCACCAGAAATTCGGCATGCCTGCCGTCGAGCTGGTGCTTACCAACCTTCACGCCGGCGGTAAGTTCGGCCAAGGCGCCTACAAATACTCCGGCGGCCTTCACGGCGTCGGGGCGAAGTGCGTCAACGCGCTATCCGACTGGTTCAAGGCTGAAATCATGCGGAACGGAAAGGTTTACATGATCGCCTTCGAGCGTGGCAAAACGACCCAACCGCTGCATGTGATCGGTGAAGTGGATGCCGGAAGAACCGGGACCATGATCACCTTTTTCCCGGACGCGACGATATTCGTCGATACCATCGAATTCAAATTCGACCGCCTCGCCACCCGTCTTCGCGAGCTCGCCTTCCTCAACCCGGGCCTGACCATCGAACTTGAGGACGAGCGCCCCGAATCCGCGAAAAAGACCACGTTCTTCTACTCGAAGGGCATCGAGGAATTCGTCGCCCAGCTCGGCGAAAACAAGACCCTCATTCACGATGAGCCGATCATTCTCCACGGCAGGCGCGAGATCGAAATCGACTACGACGGTAAAAAAACCACGGACGACGTCTTCGCCGACGTGGTTTTCCAATACAACGATTCCTACAACGACCAGATCCTCTGCTTCGCGAATTCGATTCCGAATGGCGACGGCGGCACTCACCTCACCGGTTTCCGCACCGCTCTGACGCGCGGCATCAACCAATACGCCAAGGCGAACAAGATCCTCAAGGACAAGGATCCGGCGCTCACCGGTGACGATTGCCGCGAAGGCCTGATTGCCATCATATCGGTGAAAATGCCGAATCCGCGTTTCAGTTCGCAAACCAAGGACAAGCTCGTCAATGGCGAGATTGAAGGCGTCATTTCGTCCATCGTTTACGAAGGTCTGATGCAGTTTTTCGATGAAAATCCCGGCCTCGCCAAGCGCGTCATCGAAAAATCCATCAACGCCGCCCGCGCCCGCGAGGCCGCCCGCAAAGCCCGCGAAACCGTCCGCAAGTCCGCCCTCTTCGGCGGTGGACTGCCAGGCAAGCTTGCCGACTGTTCCGAGCGCGATCCCGCGAAATCCGAGCTCTATATTGTCGAAGGAGACTCCGCCGGTGGTTCAGCCAAACAAGGCCGCGACCGGCGGACCCAAGCCATCCTTCCCCTTCGCGGAAAACTCATCAACGTCGAGAAATCCCGCCTTCATCGCGCCCTCCAGAACAAGGAAATCCAATCGATGATCACCGCCATCGGCGCTGGCATCGGCGATGGTGAGCAGGAAGGCGCGTTCAACATCGAAAAGGTCCGCTACCACAAGATCGTCATCATGACCGATGCCGACGTGGACGGCTCGCATATCCGCACCTTGCTGCTGACGTTCTTCTGCCGCCACATGCCGGCGCTCGTGAAAAGCGGCTATCTCTACATCGCGCAGCCGCCGCTCTATCTGGTCAGCCGGAAAAAGCGCCAGGAATACGTCCAGGACAACGACCAGCTCAACCGCATCCTCATCGATCTCGGTGCCGGAGAAGTCGAACTCCGCACCTTCGACAAATCCCGCAGCTTCAACGCCGAGGAACTCAAGGTGATCCTCGAAAACCTTTCCTCGCTCTCCCGCTTCTCAAGCTCCATCGAAGGCAACGGTGGAAATTTCAAGGAATACCTCGCCGCCCGTCAGAACGCCGTCCTGCCCGAGTTCATGGTCCGCATCCGCACTGGCAACGACGAGGAAATCACCTATTTCCCGACAGAAGCCGATCTCCGGACTTTCGCCGCCGAAAATCGTGACCTCCGCCTGTTCGACGAGATTCTCACCGAGGAGGAGATCGCCGCGCATACCGGACCGTCCCGCCGTGCGAACCTTCACGAGCTCCACGAGTCCCACGCCATCGCCCGCATTTTCTCGCGCCTCACCGAGTGCGGCATCGACACCTCCGTGTTCTTCAACGACGACACCCCGCTTTTCGAAATCGTCGAAGGCGACGGCGAGAAGGAGAAGGTCACGCCGGTCTTCGCAGTCCCGGAAATCCTCGCGAAAGTCCTCGAAATCGCCAGCCGCGGCGTCCAGATCAAGCGATTCAAGGGCCTCGGTGAAATGAACGCCAAGCAACTCTTCGAAACCACCATGGACCCGGAAGTCCGGCAGTTCCTCCGCGTCCGCCTTGATGATGACAATGCCGTGGAAGCCGACAAGATGTTCGACGTCCTCATGGGCGACGTCGTCGAACCCCGCAAACGATTCATCGAGGACAACGCGCTCAACGTGCGCAATCTCGACGTCTAACCGTGGCGGCGGATTTCATCCGCCATGCCAATTCATTGATCTGGATATAAGCATTTCCCGCCTCGCACATTACTCGTCTGATGGATGACATTCCCGACAAACTGACACGTCCCACGATCCTCGCCGCGCTGGCGAGGCTCGACGAGTTGCTGCGCGTTGAGGGTGTTATCGGAGAGTTATGCATATTCGGCGGGGCCGCAATGATTCTCGTTTTCGACGCCCGCGAATCCACTCGCGATGTCGATGCAATCTTCGTCCCGAAACTTAGCATGCTGGAAGCGTCCCGCAAGGTCGCTGAGGAAATGGGATTCCGCGTTGAGTGGCTCAATGACGGAGTGGAGGGATTTGTCACCGACGATGGAGAAGTAACCAGCGACGGCATGCCGGTGTATCAAAACCTCCGGGTGATGCGGCCGACTGCGGAATATCTGCTGGCAATGAAATGCCTCGCGAGTCGAGTAGCCGACTATGATCATCCTGGCGATCGCGGCGATATCGTGACATTGGTGAAACATCTAGGTATCGATGATGCGCAAACGGTTTGCGATATCGTGGTGAAATATTACAAGGAAAGTCTTCTTCCTCCCAAGGTCCGGTTTTTCATTGAGGAAACCATGGAAGAGATGAACTCCAAATCCGATTGATCATGTTCGAACCCGATAGAACACTGGCCGAAAGCATGAGCGGAGTCCGTGAACGCGAGGATTTTTCCTATGCCATCCGCAATTTTCTTGATCGTTTCAAAATCGATCCGAATCCCGCGTGGCTGGAAGTCGAACCCGACTTGCTCGCTGATCGTCTTCATGACGAAGGTCTCGCGGATGCCTACGTCGCCGCTGTCGCGGCGTATCTTGCCCAAGAGAGGTCAATTCCATGTCCCCGGTGGGCGAATTGCTCACAAAGGGTGAAGAAAACTCCTTGGTTCGCCGCGAAAACCCCTAACCTCAAAGCAATCCTTCTCCAGGAATCCCCCGCAGCTTTCCGCGTCCGTAATCTCTTTGTCTCCGCGAACGCCCTCCACCGGGCTTGACAACAACCTGTTGCATACATCACATTGCCAACATGACCAGAACTCAGATCCAGCTCCCCGATCCTCTTTTCAAGCGGCTCCGCAGCATCGCGAAAGCGAAGGATCTCTCGCTCGCCGAGATCATTCGGCGTGAGATGGAGAAATATGCGGAGACGTTTCCCGAAAATCTCGAGCCCAAGAAACCGTGGAAATTCCCGGTTTTGCCTCGTGGCAGTGGAGGCTACAAGGTTGACCCCGCGACCATCAACGTCGAGGCAGAAGCGGTCATGGAGCGATTCAAATGGGATGAGCCGGTAAAATGACAAGTGCCGACACCAACCTTTTCGTTTACGCAGCCGATCCCGACTCACCGTATCAGGAGGATGCGATTCGCTTTTTTGAAGACTCGGCTGCCATCGGCAGGGAATTTGTTCTCTGTGAACTCGTGATGGTTGAAATTTATATGCAGCTCCGCAATCCCGCCATATTCAGAAAGCCATATTCGCCTCAGGAAGCCTCAGACTATTGCAGCTCTCTGGTTAAAGAGACAGGCTGGCGCCATATCGACTACCATCCCGCCGTTTCCTCCAAACTCTGGAAATGGGCGACCACCGCCAAATCGGGCATCCGCGAAATCATTGATGCCCGCCTTGCTCTAACACTTCGTCATCACGGTGTCACACGCTTCGCCACCGCGAACGTCAAACACTTCCAAGACTTCGGATTCACCGACGTTTGGAACCCGCTTCTCCCTTAATTGTTTTTCCCATGCCCGAAGACCATATCAAACCCATCAACGTCGCCGAAGAGCTTTCCAAGTCCTTCTTGGAATACTCGATGTCGGTGATCATTTCCCGCGCCCTGCCCGATGTCCGGGACGGTCTCAAGCCCTCGCAGCGCCGCATTCTCTATGCGATGCGCCAACTCGGAGTCGGCCCGGGAAAACCCCACGTCAAGTGCGCCAAGATCGTCGGTGAAACGATGGGTAACTTCCACCCGCACGGCGACATGGCCATTTACGGCACGCTCGTCAACATGGGCCAGCCGTGGTCGATGCGTGAAATGCTCATCGACGGACAAGGTAACTTCGGATCCGTGGAAGGTGATTCCGCGGCTTCCATGCGTTACACCGAGGCCCGCCTTCATCCGTTAGGCATCGCGATGATGGACGACCTCGACAAGGACACTGTCGATCTGGTCCCTAACTATGACGGCTCCCAGACCGAGCCGTCGGTGATGCCGGCCGCGTTTCCTAACTTCCTGGTCAACGGCAGCACCGGCATCGCCGTCGGCATGGCCACCAATCTCGCGTCGCACAATCTTGGCGAGGTCGTCGATGCCATCTGCGCGCAGATCGACAACTCCGAGATCACGCTGCCCGAGCTGATGGAGCACATGAAAGGCCCGGATTTCCCGGTCGCCTGCGAGATCCGCGGCATCCGTGGCATTGAGGAGTATTTCCGCACCGGCCGCGGCTCCATGCGCATGCGCGGAAAAATGGAGATTGAGGAACACGACAACGGTCGCTCCTACATCATCATCCGCGGCGTGCCCTATGGCGTGAACCGCGCCACGCTCCAGGAGCGCATCGCCGAGCTCGTCAACGAGAAAGTCCTCACCGGCATCTCCGGAATGCGGGATCTCTCCGCGGAGGACACCTGCATCGAGATCGAGTTGAAACGCGACGCCCGCCCGGCGGTCGTGGTCGCGCAGCTTTTCAAGCTCACTTCCATGGAGACCTCGTTCTCCGTCAACATGCTGGCGATTCACAAGAACCGCCCGAAGCAGCTTTCGCTCAAGGAAGCCATCGACGCCTACATCGAGCATCGCCGCGAGGTCGTCACCCGGCGGACGCGTTATTTGTTAGGTAAGGCCGAGGAGCGCGCCGAGCTGTTGGAAGCCTTCCTCCTCGCTCTCGGGCATCTCGATGACTTCATCAAGATCATCCGTTCTTCCAAGAACCGCGACGAAGCCCGCGAGCGCCTCGCCGCCTACAGTTTCCCGGTGGCCACCGCCGAATCGCTCGGCATCCTCATCCGTTCGCAAGCCTCCATTTCCGGCGACACCTATTACTTCAGCGAGCGCCAGGTGAATGCCATCCTCGAACTCCGCCTCTATCAGCTAACCGGTATGGAGCAGGACAAGGTGAAGGGCGAATACGATGGCGTGCTCATCGACATCAAGGACTACCTCGACATCCTCGCCCGTGAGGAACGGGTACTCACGATCATCAAGGACGAGTTGCGCAGCATCAAGGATCGCTTCGCCACGCCTCGCCGTTGCAACATCGTCGCCGAAGCAGGTGAAGTCGCCATGGAAGACCTCATCGCCAACGACGCGATGATCGTCACCCTGTCGCATCGCGGTTACATCAAACGCACTCCCTCCAGCGAATACCGGGTCCAAGGCCGCGGCGGAAAAGGCCTCAAAGGCATGGAAACCCGCGCCGGCAAAAAGGACGAGGCCAACGATTTCATCGAGCATCTCTTCAGCGTCCAGGCCCACGACTACCTGTTATTCTTCACCAACACCGGCCGCATGTATGTCGAGCGGGTGTATGAACTCCCCGAAGGCTCGCGCACCGCGATGGGGCGTAGCATCCAAAACGTCCTCAACCTCAAGCCCGAGGAAAAAATCGCCGCACTGCTCCGCCTCGAACGCACGGTGGACGAAAACGGCAATGACATCACCTTTCGCGAGGAAGCCGGTTTCGTCTTCTTCGCCACCCGCAGCGGCAAGGTCAAGAAAACCGCCGTCAACGATTTCCGGAACTACCGCAAGGACGGGATCATCGCTATCAACCTCGACGAGAACAATGAACTGATAGGTGTCCGCCTGACATCCGGCGGCGACGAGATCGTCCTCGTCACCCACGAAGGCATGAGCCTCCGTTTCCACGAGGACGACACCCGCGCCCTTGGCCGCGGCACCGCCGGCGTCATGGGCATCCGCCCGAGCGAGAGCGATTATGTCATCGGCCTCGCCCTCGTCACCGCAGGATCCACCTTGTTGGTTGCCTCTGAAAACGGAATCGGCAAGCGCACCTCGTTCGAGGAATACCGCAAGCAATCCCGTGGTGGAAAAGGCATCATCACCATGAAGGTCACCGAGAAAACCGGTCAGGTCGTCGGCGCGATCACAGTGACTGAGGAGGACGAACTCATGCTCATGACATCCAGCGGCCAAAGCATCCGCATCCGCGCCGCCGAAGTTCGCGAAACCGGACGCAATGCCCAGGGCGTCAAATTGCTCACTCTCAAAAAGAACGAGAAACTTCAGGACATTTCCAAGGTCATCGCCGATGGCGAAGATGCCCAAGGCGAAGAAACATCCGACGAAGACGGCGGATCCGAATCCGGCACGGAAGAAGAAGCGACCGAGTGATCTCCGATCCATCCTCCCAATGTGTCCCGGCTGTCTCAGCCGGATTCGCTTCCCGACTGGGACAGTCGGAACACTATAGCGGAAGGAGCACCTAACGTCTCTTGTTCGAAATCCCCGCGATCTTCACGCTGCGCCATGATCCTGATTTGCTCCCGGACGTCGGATAGAAGCGGCTCCGAAAGAAGCCGACCTATCAGCTTCAAGTCATGGGGAGTGAGCGGGCTTGGTGTGGAAGCCGGTCGCCATTTCATCTGGAATGCTGCAACCGGCCGCGGTGTTGCTTCGCGGAGCTTGAGCAGAATATGCCAACCTGCCGGATCGGTATCGCCGAAATGATAGTGCGGCAGTGACAACGGTAGCTTCTCCAGCAGCTCGCGGAACGCCGGAGTGGGAAAGGATGTTGCCGCGATGAGCGTGCGACGGTCCTGATTTGCGGCGGCGTATTGGCGGAAGGTGGTCTTGCGGTTCTCGATGCTCAGTAGCCGATTCGCGGTGGTGGATATCGACGAGCAACGCGCAAGGTCCGCGGCGGAGAGGATCGGGTGAGTCAGACCGTCGAAATCATGCGAACTGCCGTCGGGGAAATGCAGGCAGATCGGGCCACTGAGTTCCACGCTGGCGTCGCCGTCCACGAGGCCGAGCGACCGCAGCGTGGTTTCCCCGCCGAGCAGGCGAGTCAGCCCGGATTCGCAGGTGCGGCGGTGGTGTTCGAGCCATTTCGTATGCTGGCCGGTATTAACAGATCGGATCAGGGTCCCCGCCGGCCAGTCGGTTTCGCTCAGGCGGAAGACGGCTTCCAGGGTCGTTTCCAGTGCGGCGGGGCGTTTCCAGGAGAACGGTCGCAACGCGCGGCCTTCGCCAAATGCCTCGCCCAGCGTTTCGCAAAGCGAAATCCACTCCGCGGGAAAGCGGGGATGGCCGCGCTGGCCGAACCTGCCTAACACTCCGAGCGACCGCGCTTGCAGCTCGCCGCTTGAAATACCGTCGAAGCGGTCTATCAGCCATGTTTCCCGGTCCAGCGGCAGCGTCACCCGCTCGATCAGATAGGCACGGTAGCGGTGGCGTTTCAATTTCAGATTCCCGGCTTTCGCCAATGCTTCCGCCTCGCGTTCCGCAGTCGCCACATCCTCAGCGCGGGTGACGCCCGCCGCATCGAGCAGCTTCGGCCAGCTTTGGGAAAACGCGCGGCTGGCCGCCGTCACCCGGGTACCGCGCGAGATATGCCAACGGCGGTGGAATTCGGATAGCCAGTTCATGGAGATGGAGCGCTTGCCTTAGCCGGGTTGAGTTATCCTGCGAGGAAGAGTTTTAACCACTGATTTCACTGAATACACTGATTATAGATTTGATGAAGACGATGGACTTTCTGTGAAATCAGTAAAAATCAGTTCAATCAGTGGTAGTCTTGGGAGAGGGGAAAATGCCGGCTGAAGCCATCGCTCCTTTAAGAGAGTGCATCTATCAATTTATCCCGATCCACCTTCACCACCCAGTTCTCGATGTTCGTGATCTGGCCGCTTTTGTCGTCATAGCTGCGCTCGACCCGGCATTGCACGACGGTCTCCGCGTGCTGGATCATCGTTGGAAGACGGTCTTCGGGGAATGCCATGATGAGTTGCAAGCCGAAGTTTCTGGCAAGATCGAGACACGAATCGATGCGGTCGCCGGAGAGTTTCGAGAACGCCTCGTCCATGATGACGATGCCGAGGTTCTCGCGTGATTCGCGCGGCCCGAGGTCATAGACGCGCTGGAACGCCGCGAGCATGGCCACGAAAAACGGTGCCTGGTTCTCGCCGCCGCTTTGTTTTCGAGCGTTGCGGTTGAGGGAGATCGCCGCGCCTTCGCCCTTGCCGGTTGGCGTGGCCTGGATGTCCCAGTGGTGATAGTAGCGGTAATCGAGCGCCCTCTGATGGCGCGGATCCTCGGCGTTTTCGATGGCATCCATCAGCGCCTGCTTGGCCTTTTCGATTTCCTCCTTCGCGCCGGATGCGAATAGCTCGAGTCCGGGATTGAGGCCTTTTTCCACCAATGCCCAGATCGCGCTGTGGCTCCGGTCGGCCTTCATCGAGAGCTGATAGCGCCAGCCGCCGATGTCGTGATCCATCGCCCGGTTGAGTTCGCGCTTGGTGCGCTCCGCCTCGTCTAACTTTTCTTTAAGCACATCGAGCACCTGATGTTGGAGCCGGTCCTCCCACTCTTTGCGCGCGTCTTCGGCAGCGGCGGTGTATTTATCCAGTTCGTGCGTTTCCAGCTCGCTACGACGTGCGTCGTAGCGCGAGTTCTCGTCATCGCCGGGATCGAAGGCCTCGGCGGTTTCGGGATGCTTTTCGGCCAAGGCGTTGCGCTCCAAATCCCGATCAAGGCGGGCTTTGTCGGAATCGTGTTCGCGGATGCGCGCCATTTCCGAAGACGCATCGAGCCGTTGCTGCCATTTGGGAAATTGGGTGCGCGCGGCAGCGATGAGTTCCGAAATTTCCTCATCGCGGATGCCATCAAGTGACTCCCGGCCAAGCTGGCGTTGAGTTAGAGAAGCCGCCTCGTCCTCCATCAGTCCGGCCATGCTGTCTTGCATGACGCGCTCCTGCTGGGCGGATTTCTCGATGCTGTTCGCCAGCCGTCCGATGCGCTCGATGACACCTTGGAAGGTTTTTTCCAGCACCCGGAGTTTCTCCACCGTCGCCTCGCGTTCGGGCGTGGCGAGCAGGCGGATCGTCTCGTCGAGCTGGGCGAGTTCCTTGCGAAGGCGGGGCAAGTCCCGGAGCTTCGAACTGCCGGCCGGCGGCTCCGCCTTATCCAAAGTCCACTGTTCGCCGCGATGCAGAAACGTCCGCCAGTCCTCTCGCAAACGCAGTTGGCGGGTGAGCTCTTCCTTCACTTCGGCGAGTTCATCCTGACGCAGCGTGCGCAGACGGCGCAGCCCTTCTTCGCCGATGGTGAACTCTTTGGCTGGCTGGAAATGCTGGCGATGCGGTGGATCCTTGAGCCATCCGTCTTTGGAAAACGCCCGTGGATGCGAGTCGAGCTGGCTGGCTTTTTCGACCGCGATCAAGTCGCCATAAAGATGCTCGAGGTAGGCTTTCGCCAGCTTGTGTTTCGTCTCAAACAACGCGCCGATCGTCCCTGGCTTTGGATTTTTCGGACTGACCAATTCATCCGAATGGACGAGCGGTTCGTCGATGTGGCCGAGTCGGCGGGCTTGATCCCACGCCGCTTTGAAATCCTCGGCAAGCACGGCACCGCGCTTGTTTCCTAACAATGACTCCAGCAGCGGCCACCATGCTTCGGCCTCGGCCTTCACCTCAATGACGCGGCCAAATGCGTCGGCACGCTGGCCCTTGGATTTTAGAGCATCGAGCAAAGGCGACGGCGCGGCGCTGCCCTTGTGATCGAGATCATCCAGCTCGCGGCGCAGGCGCGATTCGCGGTTCTCCAACAACTTGATTTCTTCTTCGACCGGACGTAGCCGCTCGCGGGCTTCATTGACGAGTGTCTGATAGATGCGCGGCATCCGCTCCGCGGCATCAAGCGCGGCGGATTCGTCCGCACCCTGCATTTGCTTGAGCCAATCGGCGGCGAATTCCGGTTCTTCCAGGCCGTGTTCATGAGCTAACCGCAACCATTGTTTCCAATACTGGGTGCGATCATGGAGAAACTGGCGGGCGGATTTTTCGGTCTCGCGCAGTGCATCCAAATCGCGGGCGACTTCATCGCGGTGGCTTCGATCTTCGGCGAGGCGGGTGATCTGGAGGTCATTCCCCGCAACGAGGCGGATCTTGGCGAGTTGGGAATCCAGCTCGTTGCG
>Ga0163144_10017648_pt1 | contig 14527 bp, 13 predicted proteins | sample OliLak19BULKMAT1_FD_123175 | JGI IMG/M metagenome (GOLD analysis project Ga0163144, IMG submission 123175) | Freshwater microbial mat bacterial communities from Lake Vanda, McMurdo Dry Valleys, Antarctica - Oligotrophic Lake LV.19.BULKMAT1 | ecosystem: Environmental > Aquatic > Freshwater >... | reverse complement strand
TCAAGACGCCCTCGGGCAAGCCCGCGAACCTGACCATCACGCAAATCCTCACTCACACGTCCGGCTTGGGCGAGGCCTCGGGCCCCGGCGCCCAAGCGGCGAGGACGCTCACCGACCTCGTGCCGGTCTGGCTCGCGGCCAAGATGCAATTCGAACCCGGCGCGCAATGGAAATACTGCCAGTCGGGAATCAATCTCGCCGGCCGGATCGTCGAGGTCGTGAGCGGGATGGCCTTCGACGCGTTTCTTCAGAAACGCCTGTTCGATCCGCTCGGGATGAAGAGCACGGGATTCTATCCGCAGGAAAGCGACAAGGCGCGTTTCGCCATCAGCTATGCGAAAAACCGGGAAACGGGCGAACTCTCGCCCGCCCCCGCGCGCGGCGAGTATGGCACGCGCGATCGCCCGCCCCAGGGCAACGGCGGGCTCTTCTCGACACCGAACGACTACGCGCGTTTCTGCCAGATGCTGCTCAACCGCGGGGCACTCGAGGGCAAACGCTACTTGAGCGAGGCCTCGTGGAAGGTGCTGAGCTCCGTGCACACGGGTGAACTGCCGACGGGCTTTTTCCAGAACGAGACCTACGGCAAACGCGGCGCCAACTACGGCTGGGGCATCGGCACCTGCGTGTTGCGCACGCCGCACGAAGGGCTGGCGGCGATGCTGTCGCCGGGCACGTTCGGCCACGGTGGCGCGTGGGGCACCCAAGCGTGGATCGACCCGGTGAAGAACGTCGCCTACGTCCTGATGGTGCAGCGTTCGAATTTCCCCAACAGCGATGCGAGCGAAGTCCGGCGGGCGTTTCAGCAGGCCGCCGCGGACGCCCTGGCGAAGAAGTGACGCCCGGCGCCGGAAGCGCTCCGAGTTTGTAGATGCCGAGTTCTCGGGGCCGCGAGGCGGGCGAAGCGTCTCACGCCCTACGGCATGTCGCTCATCTCGCGACCGCGGAAGAGCACCATCAGCACCAGCACGAAGATCGCCGTGAGCAGCAGCAGCCCGGCCAGCAACACGACCGGCCAGCTCGCGATGCCGAGGACGATATTGGACATGTTCCCCGTCCGCGCAGAAACGGCCTCGCTTGCCCGGGCACTCTCCGCCTCGAGCCCATCGGAAAGCCTGGTCATCGCGGTGAGGTAGCGATCAAACGCGACCCGCAGCCGCTCTTCGCGCGCCTTGACCGCCTCCGACCAGCGGCCCGAGGACAGCGTCATCAGCACCTCGTCACCCATCCGGGTGAAGTGGTCGCCCGCTGCGCGGAATTCGGCGCGCTCGGTTTCGTTGGTGGTCGTCCACGGGGCCTTCAATATCTTCTCGCGCAGGCCACGCTCCGCCGCAAAACCGGCCCGGGCCTGTTCGACGAAGGCGGGAGGTGCGGACGTCTGCCCGGCGAGCGCCGCGAAATTCGTTCCGCGCATCGCGTGCACCGTCCGGGCGGTCAAGGTCTGCAGTTCGTTCAGGATCGGCACACTCCGATCAAAAAGCTCCGAGTAGCTCCGATCCACCGCACGGAGCAGGTAAAAGCTGAACGCGCCGAGGCCGATATTGGAGACGACCAAAATGAGAACCAGCAGCTTGAGCTGCCGCACCGTGGAATTCTGGTCGGAAAGATGGGGAGAGCCGGGCCTAGCCATGTCGCAGCAATGTCGGCAAAAGATATGCAGGAAGACGAACCGGAACTTCAGCCGGTTGCAGAAATTTTGGCCGCATTCGCCGGACGCGCGGCGCATCCCTTCCGGTGCGCCGCGCCCGAATTTTCCGTGGACATTCCTCTCGTTGTGTTTCTGCTTCGCGCCATGGCCCAGTCGGACACCAAGCTCACTTCACCCGCCAGCCTCGCCGTCGATGCCGTGCTGGTGATCGGATTCTTCCTGTTCATCTACACGATCGTCTCCCCGCACGTGCCGTCGAACGATCGCAGCATGGTTTTGCTTTGGGGCGGCCTGTGCGCCGCGTGCATGTCGGGCGTGTTCTGGCTTTGCGTGCAGATGTTCCGCGTGGTCTTGCGCGCCCAGCTCGCCGATCGGCGGAAGTAAGCGTGCGGCGGTGTCCGCCGCGCGGCGGCCACAGCGGTTGAGGGCGGGCAAACGGCCATTTCTCGCCGCAGTTCTTCGCTCCCGGAAATTTTTCCTGCATCCTTGGGGTTGCCTCGTGCGTTTCTTGAGTTACATTGCGCGATAACCACATGAATGCCGACCACCCATCGGATTCGTCCTCGTTTGAGAGCCGCCAATGGCAAATGCCCCGTGTGCTCTTGGCTGTGTTGGGCGCGCTCTGGCTGGGCGGCTGTGCCACCACGCATGAGGTCAAAGTCGACTCGCTCGCCAAGCCGAAAGCGGAGGAGTCCATTTCCTACGAGATCAAGAATCGCAACCCCCTCGTGGCCGACGACTCGCTGCGCTACAAAGAGGCCGCCGGCATGGTGAAGACCGCCCTTTCCGGCAAAGGGATGTATGAGGCGCCCCCAAACACCAAGGCGGATCTCGTCGTCGACCTCGATTACGGCGTGGGGCCGCCCCAGATGAAAACGGAAACCGTCTCGGAGCCGGTCTACATCACGATTCCCGGCCAGATCCGCACCGAACGCGTCCAGGTCGGCACCGACGCGCAGGGCCGGCCCATCTACCAAACCGTCACCGTCCAGGATCCGCCCTCGACGGAATTCGCGGGCTTCCGCGAATACATCGTGAAGATCGTGACCTACGAGAAATACTTGAAGCTCTCCGCCCGCGAAAACAAGGAAGCCGTCGAAGGCCGTCCCACGCAGGAGGTGTGGACCATCGACGTGACCAGCGAGGGCGAGAGTCGCGATCTCCGCAAAAACCTTCCCGTCCTCGTCGCCGCCAGCATCGACTACATCGGCAAGGATTCGCAGGGGCAGAAGACCATCCGGATCAAGGATTCCAGCAGCGACATCGCCTTCGTGAAAAAAGGGATGTGAGTCGCGGGACGGCCGCCTGGCTGCCGTCGCTGCGATCCAGTTCCACCTTCGCTTGCCCGCGGGTGACACCGCGGAGCCGCCGTGTCTCCAGCACGATTTCGCCCCGGACTTTCGGACTACCCTCGAGGTCGGGCGTTATACCGTCTTCTTTCGCCGTTTCTCCACCCGCGTCGAAACGAGAATCGCGATCTCGTAGAGGGCATAAAGCGGTCCCGCGAACAGCGTCTGCGTGAACGGATCCGGTGTCGGGGTGACGATCGCCGAGATGACGAAGATCACCACGATGGCGTGCCGGCGGTATTTGCGCAGGAACTCCGTCGTCACGAGGCCGAGCCAGACGAGCAGGATGATCACGAGCGGGAACTCGAAGACCGCGCCCGAGCCCAGCACGAGCCAGGTGAGCGTGTTGTAGTAGTTTCCCGCCGTCCAATTGGTCTCCAGATCGAACGCATTGTTCAGTTCGATCGCCACCTTGATGGTGCTGGGCATCAGCAGAAAAAAACTGAACGCCGCGCCCAGCAGGAAAAGGAAAAGCGCCGAGAGGCACATCGGCAGGACCGCCTTCAACTCGCGCTCGGTCAGCGCCGGTGAGACGAACTGGCCGACAAAGAACAGAATGAACGGCGCCGCCAGCAGCAACCCGCCGAAGACGCACAACTGAATCAGCATGTTGAACACTTCCATGACGGAAAGCGTCGTCAGCTTCGTATCGAGAGCCGGGTAATCCTTGGCCACCGTGTGCAACGGCCAGAGGAGCGCGTGGTTGAACTCCGTCGCGAAGACGCCGATCAGGACGGCAAAAACGAGAAACGCGATGAGGCTCTTGACGATCGTGCCGCGCAACTCCTCCAGGTGTTCCCAGAACCCCATCGGCTTCTCGCGCGGAGCGGGCAATAACGACGCCTCGGCGGGCAAAGGGGAGTCTGGCTGGTTTTCGTCGGGTTGGCTCACAAGTTGGAGAAACGGCCGATGGTGGGAAAATTTTCCGAAAACGGAAGCGCGATTCCATCCCGGTGCACTTCGGACGCTGGCCACGAAAAAGCCGGAGCATCGCTGCCCCGGCTCGAAAGGATCGATGCCACCCGCGGCGGCGCAGGCTCGCCTACTTGGCGCGCTGGGCCACCCACTCGCGCTTGCTGGTCGTTCCGTCGCGACCGGGCGCCTCGATTTCACCGGTGATCGTGTCGCCAGCCACCTTGCCGCTGTAGTTGCTCACGAACTTGTTGCCGTTGAACTCGCGCTCGACGGTGAAGCTCACGACATCGCCTTTGACCGCGCCATTGGCGATCTCGGATGCGTTGGTCGCGCCATCGCGGCCGGGCGTGCTGAGCTTGCCCGTGAGTGTGCCGTCCTTCACCGCGAGGGTCAGGGTGGATTCACGGGGTGTGCCACCGCTGCCGCCGCGACCTTGGGTGGTCCACTTCCAGGTGCCGGAGGCATCGGCGGCCCAAACGGCGGCGGTCATGAGGCAAAAAGCGGCGAAAGCCGCGACGAATCGAGGCAACGTTTTCATAGGGCTATTGGAGTTGCTCGCCGGCGGACGTTGCCGCGCGAAAAGGGTTGTGCGCGGGTCGATTCAGGTCGCGCGCACCGGCATCGGCACGGGCTCCTGGCGCGAGGGCATCGGCGCGTAGTCCGGCACCGGCAGGCCGGGAACCAGATCCGCCACCTCCACCTTGGCACCGGTTTCCAGACTCCGATTGGCCGCGATGCCGACGAGGATTGAACAGGCGCCAGCACGCTCGTCCGCCGCCCGCAGGTATTTGTCGGGCGCCGGCGCCGGCAGGAAAATATCCTCCAGCATCAGCCGGTCGCCCCCGCCATGATCGCCCTCGGCGCTCCACGGCTCGATATCGTAAGCCGCCCCGCGCAAGGGCACGACGCGAATGCGGACGCCGTCCGCCGCCACGCCGCCCTGCACCGTCTCCGTGCCATTGACGTAGACCGACTCCACGATGCTGTGCTCGAGCCGGCCCTTCGTGCCATTGAACGCGACGGTGTAGCCCTCCCACGCGTTGAAAGCGTTCAATGAATAACTCAGCGTCGCACCCGTGTCGTAGGTCACGAGCGCGTTCAACGTGTCCTCGATGTCGATCTCGCGCCGAAAAACACACCGGTCGCGCACGTAGCCGTCGTGCGCCTCATGCTCGAGGTAGAGCGCCTTCAGTCCGGCATTCGCCTCGAGATCGAGGTAAAACCCGCACCGATCCTTTTCCGGACACGTGCGGCAGCGCTCGTGCGGCCCGCTGAGGCCCATGCGCCGCGCCATCTCCGGCGTGTAGAACTCGCGCTTGCCCGTGGCGAAAACCGATTTCGGCACCGCCCCCAGCCACCAGTTCACGAGGTCGAAATGATGCGTCGACTTGTGCACGAACAGCCCGCCGGAGTTTTTTTTCTGCGCATGCCACCGGCGGAAATAATCCGCGCCGTGGTGCGTGTTCAGCAGCCAGTGGAAGTCGACCGACAGCACGTCGCCGATCGTTCCGCTCATCAGCAGTTCCTTCACCTGCGAGCGCGGCGGCGAATAGCGGTAGTTGAACGTCACGCGGCAACGCCGCCCCGTCCGACGCCGCGTCTCCAGAATCTGGCGACACTTCCCGGCATCGATGGTCATCGGCTTCTCCGTGATGACATCGCAGCCCGCCTCCATCGCCCGGATCAGGTAGTCATGATGCGCCGAGTCCGCCGTCGTCACGATGACGATCTCCGGGCGCCGCTCCCGCAACATCTGCTGAAAATCCCCCGCGAGGTAACCCGGCGGCACGATCGCCCCGTTTTTCGCGGAGCGGCGGCGCGCGAGTTCGATCCGGCCCTGGTTCGTGTCGCAGACGGCCACGAGCTCGGCCCCGGCCGTATGGGTCTTTTCGATACCGTCCTGATAAAGCTCATGCCGCGAACCGAGGCCGACGATGGCGTAACGGCGGCGGGCGGATTTCGGCGTGAGCGGCGGAAGGGAGGAAACGGACATGTAACACGAACCAGCCTGGGGCTGGCGGAGGGGGAGCGACATTCGGACACCAGTCCCAAGGTCGCAGCAAGCTCCCATTAGAGGAGCAAGGCACCGTGGCGACCACCCCGCGCCGCCCGCAACCGCTCGCGCTGCCGGACAGTCGGGCCGGCGGGCCCAAAAAAATCCAGCCTGAACCGGCCGGGTGCAAAGCCACTCCGCGGTCGCCCCGGAGCGACGGGCTTATTCCAGATTGCTCTCAAAGTGAGACTGATTTCGTAGCGGAGCCGCTTCGGCTCCGAGCCGGAACGGGAAGCCGTTCCGCCACAATTCGGCTCATCTTGAAAGCAAATTGGGCTTACTTCACCCGTTTCGCCTCCCACTCCCGTTTCACCGGCTCGCCGCCGTTGGGACTGGGACGCTCCGACGAACCCTTGATCAAATCGCCCACCAGCTTCCCTTCGTATTTCGTGGTGAACTTGTTTCCATTGAACTCCCGTGTGACGGTAAACGTGATCGTGTCATCCCGGAACGTCGCGTCGCTGATCGCGGTGTCGGGCACGGAAAATTGCCCCCCCTGCATGCCGAGGATCGTGCCGGTCAGCTTGCCGTCCTTGTGCTCGAGTTTGAGCGTCTGGTCGAAGCCTTGGCCGCCTTGCCGGCCTTGCACGGTCCATTTCCACGTGCCGGTGGGCGAAGCCTCGGCGGCCCACGCGGTCACCGCCAAACAGCACAGGGCGGCAAACGCCGCGAGAATCTTGAACGGGGATTTCATGGTTTTCAGTAGGTAGACAGCTAAGACGCCGGACGGGATGAAAGTATTCGCGGTTCACTCGCCCTGCGCGGCTCCCGCTCCGCCGCCGGCATCACGCCTCCGCCCGCAGCATCTGCAACAGCGCCTGGATGTAGCCGAAGCAGAACGCGAACGCCTTCTGTCCCTGCGGATCGCCCAGGATCTGCGGCACATGATCCGGCATGATCATCCCGCGGTAACCCACCTCCTGGTAAGTGCGCAGCGCGCGCGGCATGTCGACATCGCCATCATCCGGAAAGGTCTCCGCAAAGTTCAGGAAGCCGCCGCGGATGTTGCGGAAATGCACCTGGAAGATTTTTCCGCGCCGGCCGAACTCGCGGATCACGTCGTAAATCTGCTCGCCCGGTTTCTCCAGCATCTCGGACACGGTGCCCTGGCAGAAATTCAACCCGTGATACGGACTCGCCTGCATCTCGACCAAACGCCGCAGCCCCGCCGGCGTGCCGAGCACGGTGTTCACGCCCCGCCAGCCGGTCTCGGGCGGCATGGCCGGATCCTGCGGGTGACAGGCGATTCGCACCTTCGCTTCCTCCGCCACCGGCACGATTTTCTTCAGGAAATAGCCGATGCGATCCCAATAGATCTCGTCGGTGATCCGCCCCGCCTCGGTGAGCGGCGGCTCCTGCACCGACTTGCTGTAGTCGAACGCACTGAGGCTCGCGCCGCCGCGACCGACGATCCGCTCCGTCCGCACGACGCCGATGAACGTGAGATTGTATTTCACCATCGGGATGCCCGCCTTGCCGCAATTGCGGATCATCTGGCAAAACGCCTCCAGCGTCCGCTCCCGCTCGGGATCCTTCGCCAGCAGGATCTCCGGATGCTCGGAACGCGTGATGTAGCCCGAGCTCAGCGGCAGCGGCACGCAGTCCAGCGCGATCCCAAACGACTCCACATGCTTTCGCAGCCGCGTGAGCCCGTCGACGCTCCATGCCTCGTCGAGGGCCTTTCCAATTTTTCCGCTGCAGATGTTCTTCACGCCAAACGCCGCCAGCGCACGCAACGTCGTCTCCGAATGATCATGCTGGTGCCCGGCGTGCATCAGCACCGGCCGGCGCGCCGACTTTGCGGCGGTCGCCGCCCGCGTCGGCACGCTCGCACCGAATCCGGCCGCCGCGCCCGCCGCCGTGCGGGCGAGGAAGCCGCGACGCGAGAGGGAGGCAGGATCATTTACACTCATCGGGGTTGCGAGGGGCGAACCGACCTCTCCTCCTCGGCGGACGCCGAGTCAAACGCAATGTAGCCGGCGAACCGCCTCGCACGTTCGCCGTTGCCATCGGTGGCTGCGCGCGGAGAGTTCCATCCTCCCCTTTCCTCCCCGTGCGCTCCCCTCTTCACCGCCTCACCCGCTCGTTCATTTTCTCCGCGTCGCTCCTCTTGCTCGCCGCGACATCACACGCCGCCGACAAGAAGGTCCTCCTGATCGCGGGTCCACCGAGTCACGGTCCGGGCTTTCACGAACACCATGCCGGCGTGTTGCTGCTGCAAAAATGTCTCGCGAACACCTCCGGCTTGCAGGCCACCGTGTCCAACGGCTGGCCCGCCGATCAGGCGGCGTTCGCCGGCGTCGATGCGATTCTTGTCTTCTCCGACGGCGGCGTGAAGCACATCGCGCTCCAGGATGATCATCTTGCCGTGCTCGACCGGACGACCGCCCGCGGCGCCGGCCTCGGTTTCCTCCATTACGCGGTCGAGCCCACCAAGGAAAAAGGCCAGGCGGAGTTTCTCCGCTGGGTCGGCGGGGCCTTCGAGACGCACTGGTCCGTGAATCCGCATTGGGATGCCGTCTTCACCGCGCTCCCGAATCATCCCGTCACTCGCGGCGTGAAGCCGTTCACGCTGCGCGACGAGTGGTATTTTCACCTGCGCTTCGTCGACGGCACGCCAGGCGTCACGCCGTTGCTCGTCGCCCAGCCCGATGCCTCCACGACCACGCGCCCCGATGGGGCGCACTCCGGCAATCCCGCGATGCGCGCCGCCGTTGCCCGCGGCGAGCCGCAGACGGTCGCGTGGAGCTTCACGCGGCCCGACGGCGGCCGCGGCTTCGGCCTCACTGGCGCACACTACCACTCGAACTGGAGCCACGAGAGCTTCCGCAAGCTCGTCCTCAACGCCGTCCTCTGGCTCGCGAAGATGGAGGTGCCCGCGCACGGCGTGGCTTCAACCGTCACCGCTGCGGATCTCGCCGCCAATCTCGATCCCGTGGATCCGGTCACCAGGAAGAAGCGGCCGTTTCCGGCCCCGGCGGCGAAGTAATGGAAATCCGGCTACACGCCTGCGCCCTTGACAGGCGCCTGGCCGCCCGCCTTTCTCCGCGACCTCCGATGAACCTTGCCGGCACGACGATCCTCCCGCGCAACGCCCACATTTCCGTGGTCGTCGCCTCCGTCGTTGCCGCGGTCTCCGTCGTTACCGACGCACCGAGAGGGTTCTAAACGTCCCAAAGACTTTGCCCCTCCGGTGCCATACCGGAGGGGCTTTTTTTTGGCCTCGACGGTGTCGCAGAGGAGCGGGCGCTCAACCGCCCATGAACACACCCACCCTCCGCCTTGAACCTCGCCCGCGGCGCACGTCCGCGGAACCGCTCCGCTCGCGCGCCGAACTGCCCGCCATCTGGCACCGCCCGAGCCCGCTCCGCCCCGCGCACGCCGCGCACGATTTCCTCGTGCCGAATCCGCGCCCGGATCTCACGACCGATCTGCGCACACTGCGGATGATCGAGGCCGGATGATGCGATCGGCAGGTGGAGCGGCTTGACCTCAAGCCACTCGTTTGGACGCCTAGCGGAACGGCTTTCCGTTCCGTCGGAGCCGAAAGCGGCTCCGCTACGACGGGTTGGTCAGTCGTGCGCGCCGCGATAATTCTTCTCGCCCGCGTTCAATGCGAACGGAAACCGGTTTTCCTTCGGCGGCAGCGGACACGTCGAGAACGGCGTGAACGCGCACGGCGGGTTTTCCGCCAGGTTGAAATCCAACCCGATCTTGGTGTCGCCTTCCTTCGGCCAGGGCACGTAGAGGAAGCGGCAGCCGCCATAGGTCTCCTTCCCACTCGTCGCGTCCGAAATCACGAAGAACAGCGGCACGTCGCGACCTTCGTCGATCGGCAGCAGCTCATACGTCTTGCCGTCGCGCACGAACACCGCCTTGCCCGGCACCGGCTCCGGCGCCGTCTGCCCGAGCATCGACGCGATCGGCACGAGCCGCGATTTCTCGAAAGGCTCCCAGCGTGCCTCGATCCGCCACGCCGGTTCGATCGGGAAATAATCGAGGCCGACAAACTGCGTGCGCCGCTTCGACGCGCTGTCCTTCACGCGCAGCGCCTTCTTCCCGCCGCGATCCACCGCGAACAAGGTCACCGTGCCTGCCGTCACCAGCGTCGGCGTCCGCGGCTCGCTCCAGCGCATCTCCGCGGTGCGCCGCTCCTCGCCGTCGACTTTGATGCCGGCGGCCGGCGCAACCTCGATCGTCACCTTGCCATCCGCCGCCACCGTCACCGTGCCGACGCGCGCGGGCCCGCTGGCGATGACGACGTCGTTGTCCTTCGCGCTGCCGACCGTGTTTGCACCGTCTTTCAGGAAATGCAGTCCGATCAACGTGAGCCAACCGTCGGGCTTCTGCAGCTTGGCCAGCCGCTCGGCCCGCGCGGACTCCATCTCGGCTCGATGAGCCGACCCGCCCGCACCGCAGCCACTCGCCGCCACGATCAAACCGCTCAAAACGAGACCCAGGGGAAACGAGGCACGCATGGCCGCACGCTGTGAAATCCGGCGCCGGATGCAAGGCGCCGCACCGCTGCGCTCACTTCATAATAGAGTAGAGGCTGGCAAAGTCGTCGGTCCACAGCGGCGAGCCCTTCCCGCCCACTTCGGGTGCCTCCGCGGCATCGCGGATCCCGTCCTGATCGAGGAAGGCCTTGTTCTTCGTCACGAGCATCCACGTGGTCGCGTAGATCCACCACTCGGGCTCGTGATCGTCCGAAATGCTCACGACGTGCAGCCCGAAACTTTCCGCCAGCTTCTCCACCACCGGTCGCAGGTTGAGGTAGCGGTTCGAAATGTGCACCGCGATCACGCCGTCGGGCTTGATTTGGCGCAGGTAAATGTCGAACGCCTCCCTCGTCAGCAAGTGCACCGGAATCGCGTCGCTGCTGAACGCATCCAGCGCGAGGAGGTCGAACTTCTGGTCCTGCTTCGCCGCGAGCTCGCGCTCCATCATCAGCCGCGCGTCGCCCATCACCACGTCGAGCTTCGCCTGGCAGTATTCGAGGTATTTGAACTGCGAACGCGCGAGTTCCTCGACCGCGGGATTGATTTCGTAGATCCGCAGGTAGTCCTCCTTGCGGCCATAGACGGCCAGCGTGCCCGTGCCCAGGCCCACCAGGCCGAGCCGCCGCGGCCCTTCGGGCAGGTGGGTGATCGCGAGCCCCACGCCGCTGCTTTCCGCGTAATACGTCGTGGCCTTCACGGATTTCTCCGGCTTCACAAACTGGATACCGTGCGTCGTCGCCCCGTGGAGCAGCAGGTGATAGTGATCCTCCTCGTCGTTCGGGTAGTAGTCGAAGACCTTGAGCGTGCCGTAGAAATTGCGCGTGGCACTCAGCACCTTCACCGCTTCCCGGCTGTTCCAATGCACGACAAAGACCGCGCCCACCGCCACACACAGCGCCATGATGAAGCCGCCCATCCGCGGCGTGAACTCCGCCAGGATCGTCCGCCGCCGCAGATCGAACACACAACCGATCAGGACCAGCACCCCGGCCGTGACGTAGAGCGCGCGATCCTTGAACAACCACGTCAGCTCCGCCACGAATCCCTCGGTGTCGTCGAGCTGCGACCGGAGCCAGGGCAGCGCCACCGCCAGCAGCAACAAGCCCACGCCCGCGCCGAGCACCAGTTCGCGGCTGCGATGCCGGAACGCGAGCACGCCGACCAGATACGTGAGCAACCACAGGCCGAGTTGCAGTTCGCGGTAGTCGCTGAAAATCGCCGGTGCGGCGATCGCCACCAGGAAGCCGCCCAGAGCACCGCCGGCCGAGATGAAAAGAAAGTAGGAGGTGAGCCGCACCGGCGGCGGCTTGAGCCGGTAAAGCTCGCCGTGGCACACCATGCACGCGACGAAGAGCGTGGCGGTGTAGGTGATGATCTGCACGCGCATCGGCGCATCCGTGCCGGCCGGGAGCACCTGGCAAACGAAGGCGACCCCGAGGACGAGCAGCGCCGTGAAGACGCCGCGATGATACCACCGCGCGTGATCGAAGCAGATGATGAACGTGAGCAGGTAGAGGCTCAACGGCAGCACCCACAGAAACGGAATGACCGCGACCTCCTGGCACAGCTTGTTGGTCGTCGCCAGCAGCAGGACCGACGCGACCGCCGGCAGCGCCACCCACAGGAGCTTGTCGAGCGGCGAAGTCGCCTCGGGAGGCGGAACGGTTTCCGGTTCCGCCGATGTCAGCGCGGAGTCCGCGGCCACCGGAGGTGTCGCAGCAGCCACGGGCGCGGGCGCCGCGTTCTTCCACAACCGATAGGCACAATAACCGCAGAACAGCACGAAGACCACGAGCCCGCCCGACCACATGTTGGCCTGCACGTGGCGCGAGAACTTCACCTCGAAAAACGCCGGGTAGCTGAGCAGCGCGAGCAGCGAGCCGACATTCGAGAGCGCATAGAGCCGGTAGGGCGACACGCCGGGATTGGTCTGGCTGAACCACTGCTGCATCAGCGGTCCCGTCGACGACAGCACGAAATACGGCAGGCCGATCGTCACGGTCAGCAGCAGCAGTATCCGAAAGTTGGGATCGCCATCGACGCTCGTCTTCCAGCCCTCCCCGGGCGTGATCGGGAGGACGGCGAGGGAGAGCGCGAGCAGCACGAGATGCAGGATCACCTGCTGGCGCGGTTTGAGCCGCGACGACGAGAAATGCGCGTAGGCGTAGCCGCCGAGGAGCAGCATTTGAAAAAAGAGCAGACAGGTCGTCCACACTCCGGGCCCGCCGCCAAACCACGGCAGGATGTATTTTCCGATCAGCGGCTGGACTTGAAACAGCAGAAATGCGCCGGTGAAAATCGTGAGGGCGAAAGGAAGCATGGAAGGGTTGAGCAGGGAAAAAACCGTGTCTGGTAGGTGCACGCGAGACGCGGGGCGAGAACCAAAATTCCTCCCTCCCCTGCTTTCCGCCCGCGCGGCGAGCCGGACCGCGATGCCATCAGTCGCGCCGGCATTTCTCGCATCGACAGCCGTCCGCAACTCCGAACCCTGCCAACCGTGCGTTCCGCCCCGCTCCACCCCACCCGCCCGCGCACCGGTGTCGCGCGCCCGACCAGCGCGCTCACGCTTCGCGATCTCAACCGCGCCACCCTCGCCCGCCAGCTCCTGCTCACCCCGGCGGACATCACGGTCACGGCGGCCTTGAAGCAAGTGGCCGGCCTTCAGGCGCAGATGCCGGGGCCGCCCAATATCGGCCTCTGGACGCGCCTGCGCGATTTCACCCGCTCGCAACTCGCCGCGGCCTACGCCGCGCCCACCGTGGTCCGGGCACCGTTGTTTCGCGGCACGCTGCATCTCGTCGCGGCCGAAGACTACGCGCAGTTTCGCGCGGTGGTGGAGCCCATGCTGGAGCGCGCCTTCGCGAGCATGGACGCCGCCCGGCTGAAAGGCATCGATCCGCACGCGCTCGCGGAGGAGGCCCGGCCCTTCCTGCGCGCCGCCCCGCGCACGCAGGACGAAGTGCGCGATTTCCTCGGCGCCCGCCATCCCCAGCTCGACGTGCGGATGGTCGGCCACGCGGTTCGCCTCCATCTGCCGCTCGTTCAGGTGCCGGAACCCGGCGCCGGTTCCTGGGACTTTCCATCGCAGCCGCGTTTCGTGTTGGCGGAAGACTGGCTGGGCCGCGCCCTCGCCAAGGAACGCGATCCCGGCGCCTTGATTCGCCGTTATCTCGCCGCTTTCGGCCCGGCCACGGCGCGGGATTTTCAAACATGGTCGGGTTTTCCGGCGCGCGAACACTTCGAGGAGCTTCGGTCCTCGCTCCGGGTGGGCTCCGACGAGCAAGGCCGCGAGCTCTTCGATCTCCCCAACGCATCCTTGCCGGGCGGCGACACGGCCGCGCCCGTGCGCTTCCTGCCGGAATACGATAACCTGCTGTTGGCCCATGCGGACCGCACCCGCGTCGTCGCCGACGATTTTCGCGCCCGAGTGTTCCTGCCCGGCCTGCGTGTCGCCGCCACCTTCCTCGTCGACGGATTCGTGCGCGGCGCGTGGAAAGTCACGCGCACCAAACAGGTCGCCACCGCGGCCCTCAGTCCCTTCACGCCGCTCAAGGGAAAAGAACGCGACGCGGTCGTCGCCGAGGCGGAGGCGCTCGCCCGTTTCATCGAGCCGGAGGCGGCCAAAGTCACCGTGACGTTCGCCTAGCATTTACTCAGACAAGTTCGTCGCAAAAGCCCTCACTTTCCATTGTCACGTAATACGTGACAATGCCGGTGAAACTCCCGGCACCCGAGATGTCCGACTGGAAGGAGTAATACCAGAACGTGGCGCATGCACCTCCGCGCGGCCGGTTCGATTCGATGCACCGGTTCACTACCGTCCCAATCAGCCGCCCGCGGGGCGGGCGGCCCACCTCGGACTGCGACGCCGCCAAGTTCAAGGAACCAACACGATTGAGCGTGAGTCCTCAGCTCGCATGCTCCAGTTTTCCCGCATGCAGCTAGCCCGGATATTTCATGCTCTACTCGCCAGCGACCCTCCACGGTGTGCGCGGATCAAGTCTACCGATTCAACCGTTTTGGCGATCCGGGCTAAGTGCAAAACCCCAAGCGGTTTTGCTTT